>Ga0315902_10002617_pt1 | contig 27794 bp, 48 predicted proteins | sample LakEriMetagenome_9_FD_203523 | JGI IMG/M metagenome (GOLD analysis project Ga0315902, IMG submission 203523) | Freshwater fungal communities from buoy surface, Lake Erie, Ohio, United States - Buoy 12 MA117 | ecosystem: Environmental > Aquatic > Freshwater > Lake > Lake biofilm | place: USA...
ATGTTTGTTAACTGGATCTTAGAGGAGATTCAGACCAAACAAAAGCGTGATTACGACAATACAATTCGTGACACCATGGAGATGCTAGTTAAGGTATGGCAACGAATTAGTTATCTCACTAATCCAAATCCTGAATACCTTAAGGAGCCTAAGCGTTGGCGTCTGCTAGATGTTCATGATCATTACGTTGGCATCACTCTTCAAATGGACAACCGGTTGAAGAACTTGCCTATGGATTTAATTCCTCATCCTATAACATTTGAAACAGAAGCTGGAACAATCCGTATGTTTCAACCAGAAACAAACCATGAGGTTATTCGCTGGGGCAAGGCTGTCCGTAACTGCGTTGGCTCTGCTGGTTACGATGAGCGTGTGCTTAACCGCAGCGCCTTCTTGGTCTTTGCTGAGCGCAATCAGAAGCCGTGGCTGACCTCACTTCTGACCTTGAACATGGGAATGCTCCATGTGGGACAGACTGTTTCGCCGTTCAACGCCAATCTGGAACCTGGTGAGCGGGAAATTTATGAACGCTGTTTACAGCAAGCACTTGGCATTGCTGAAGAGTAGTAAGATAAAGCAACATTAGTTGCTCCTATGGAAACCTCTAGCGATGCCGGTCTTACTGTCAGTATCGATGATGAGACTGGCATTATTTCTTTTGAATGGGACGAGGAGACTCATCCTGAGTACAACTTTATTAAAGATTTTACTGACGAAACTTTTGCTACCATGATTCGCGAGTACATCGACCGACTTGGCCTGACTGATCATGTCCAGAAAACCGCAGACGATTCAACCGAAGTTTCAGCCGGGTGATCGGGTAGCGGAACGACCTAAGCAGTCGATCATTTCTGCTATCCGTAAAGAATCAAGAAAGATTGTAGCAAAATATACAACACATCGACGTGGTGTTGTTGTCAATAACACCATTCGTGTACTCACTTCAAGTAACGGTCGCACCAGCAGAGTATGTTATGTCAATGTACTCTGGGACGGATTAAAAACTCCTTCTCAACATTCGCAAATGCGTATTTGTTTAGAAGAAGAGTATGATCAACTTCGTCAAGATCATTTTGCTTTGACTGAATGATCATGGATGATGAAAAACTAATTCAGTTTCGCAATCAGGCTGTAGTTTTTCTTGCAATTGTTTCTTCTACTTTATTTGTAGTCGCAACAATTGTTAACTGGAACCGTGAACCAACTAAGTCACAAGATGAGTTCAAGGTTATAACGCAGTACCAAGGATGTGATGTAGTTCGTTACACCAATTCTTGGGACTCTAGATATCATTACTTCCTTCACTGCAAACAACAATGAGCGGCAAAGCCCGGCGCGAATTTAAAGTTGGTGACCGTGTTAAGTACAACAAAAAGGGAATGGGCGGTCCCCTCTCTCCAACCAGTAAACCTCATGTAGTGTTTGCTTCCAGGGTAGGCGAAGTTAAAGGCATCTTCATTAAAGAAGATGGCAAAGGTTGCAAGCGTAAATGGATTCAAGTTCTTTGGGATGGAGCTGTACGTCCTAGTGATCACGCCAGTCAGCGTCTTGTGTTTGAACATGAGGAGTGCTGATGGAAGAACCTATTCAAGCAACAGGAAGCTTTGATGTTTTAACAGATGAGTATTCATTCTCAATCTGTAGCGGTTCTCTTGCTATTACTTTTGATTCTTTTAAAAAGAAAGACATAGAACATTTAGTTTCATGTTTATCCTGTATGCTAATGACCGACGAACCTACTGACCAATGAGCATTGTTGAACTTGTTTGGGCAACTCCAGATGCAGAAGCCCTGATTACAAAGATGGCCCGTGTATCAGCGCCAGCTAACGAAAACAACATGGAGACTGCTCCTAAGTTGCTTCGTTACTTAATCAAACATTCCCACTGGTCGCCGTTTGAAATGGCGAATATGTGCTTAGAGATACATACAACCCGTGCAATCTCAGCGCAGATCATTCGTCATCGTTCATTCTCGTATCAGGAATTTAGCCAACGTTATGCAGATATCAATCTGTTAGGTTCAACTTATGTACCACATTTGCGTCGCCAAGATACAAAGAACAGGCAGAACTCTGTAGATGATCTTGATGCAGAGATGACTGGTCAGTACTATCGCCGCATCAGTTCACTCTTTGAAGAAGCTGAACATCTTTATAAGGAGATGGTTAGTAGCGGTGTTGCAAAAGAATGTGCACGTAACATTCTTCCTCTTGCATCTCCTACCCGTATCTATATGAACGGTTCTTTGCGTTCATGGATTACCTACATTGCTTTGCGTGAAAAGCATGGGACCCAAATGGAGCACATGCAGATCGCAAAAGATGCCAAGAAAATCTTTTGTGGGCAGTTCCCAACCATTGCTGAGGCTTTGGGCGACAACGATCCTTGGGAGATTTAAGATGAGGTTTGGCTCCAGGGTTAGCCCATGGATGATGACAGTCTCAAAACAGCTGCTCTTGCAGCCTGGTTAGATCTGGTGTACGGCGGACAAGACACGCGGGAGTACACGTACTGCCTCCGCTTGATCCGCCGTGCATTAGAGAAAGTACCAGAACACATTAAGATCACAGACTGTGATTAAACGCCTGGGCATCTTTTGGAGTAAGTCCCAGGCTTTGTTGTATTTGCACACACCACAATGGACAACAAACTACCAAAGGTTCCTGACAAAGCGCTTGAAGCTTTGAAAGCTGGTATCCAATCTGTTCTTGATTCTAAAGATTGGACTGGTTTTCTTTCTGCCATCAGGCAGATCCATGATTACAGCTTCAATAACAAGCTCTTGATTATGCTTGCGCAACAAAAGCGTGGCTGGGCGTTCAGTCCATTTGTTGCAGGCAGGACTAAGTGGAACGAGAAATTTAATCGGCAACTCAAGGAAGGAGAATTTACCAAACCGATTTGGATCCTTGCGCCAGTGTTGATTGACAAGCGCGACGAGAATGGCAATGTCATTCGGAAGCCTGATGGCACGCCCGATAAGATTGCTATTCGGTTCCGTGGAGTCAAGGTTTACGACCACCATCAAACCCACGGGGATCCGATCCCCGAACCAGATACGTCAACTATGATGGCACAGCTGGATGGAAACATCTCTGAAGCTGTCATGGATGGAATGATTGCCTTGGCAAAGCAGCGTCGGGTCGAGACGCAGTTAGTTGGCCAAGATGGCTTGGGACAGGCGCTTGGCCGCTGTTGGTTTGCCAATCAAGGTCGCGCCAGCAAGATTGAGATTTCTAAAGATCTCAACCAAGCAACACAGATCAGTGTTATGGCGCATGAACTTGGTCACGCTATTCTGCACAACCGTGATGAGTACCAAGAGCACGACTCGTCCTCGATCAAAGAACTGGAAGCCGAGTCAGTTGCGTATCTTGTTTGTTCTTATTACGGTTTGGATCTTGGTGGTCGCAGCTTCCAGTACATTGTTCATCATAACGTTGCGTCTGATGATGTTGTAGCTGATCTACTTAAGTCCGGTGATCGAATCTTCCGTGCTTACCAAGAAATTATTACAACCACTGATCAGTTTATGTACCAGGAACAATTTCAGGAGGAGTTGGTTGCAGCATGAAAGAACAACACCCAATTATTCCACCGCCAGAGTTAGTGCAGCAGTGGCGAGAGGCACCCGAATTTTCTGCGTTGTCTCCGTGTGTGCTGGTCACTGTTACCAACACCAAGTTGCAAGACATCGCCACTCAAGCCGCCCAGTGGGGTGGGGACGAGGAGTTGGAGGCGTGCTGTGAGTGGCTGGATTGTGAAGGCTGGTCCGGCGAATCAAGGCAACTCCGCGCCGCTCGTCGCCCCAAGCCGCCGAGCTTGAAAGAGCAGGCGCTAGCGCTCGTTGAGCAGCACGAAGACGGCTGGCGGCCGTCACCCAAGGACTGGGACACCATCCGCCGCGCATTGGAGGCACTGCCCGACAGCATTGTCGTATTTCCTTCTCAGTGTTAAAAGCATTAAAAAGCGGCAGGATGTCACCCCCACCGCTCTTGCAACTGGATCTCACTCCAGTCGCTTTGCTGCTTTCTGATCAGCCCCAGCACTGTAGCACACGGCAGGTATCAGCATGTATTACCTGAAAACAGGAATCAGCTAATACTTGCCCGCTTACGACCCGTCTCAATTTCCATGTCTGAACTTTCCTCCGCCGCGCAGGCGGTGATTACTGCTAGCAACTGTGCTGGGTCTCGAATCGTGCAGTTGCACATTGCCGCCGCTTTGCGAGCTGCTGCGGATCAGGTGGTGCCAGCGCCACATCTTCCGTATGACTCTTGCTGTGATGTAAACGCAGCAGCAATACGCGCCGAACTTTTGGCCATTGCCGTTGAACTTGAAACCCAGTAGTCGCTTCCACTAATCACCTATGACACAGCAACATCCCATCACCCCGTCTAACCTTTCACCACAAGCCTGGGCTGTATTAGAGGCAGCCTATCAAGCACCTGACGGTAGGAACGCCACTCGCCAATCCGTTGCCGCAGCCCTGCGAGCTGCTGCAGATCAACTCAAATACAAGCTCCTCGATGTGGAGGTTATTGATTGCTCACAACTGCGCTTGCTTGCTGACGAGCTTGAAGCCCAGTAGTCACCTTCAATTAAAAGCTAAGCCGTGTGTGGAACCACGGCTCTATGCTCTCCAGCTCAGACCAAGCTTCACGAGGCAAGGCCCTGACCGTTGCTGGTTACGGGTAACGCCCCATGAAAAATCATAGGAATGAACACTCTATCACTGATGAAAGGGTTTACCGCCAGCAAACAAAAGGAAAGGCAAGCGACTTACTGGATCTCTTGCTATACCAAAGACAATGAGGACGAACCTTTTGGTGTCACCAAAAAACAACTCACCTACAAATCTGGTCAAGATAAGAACAAGTTGATCCTGACTTACTGCACCCAACTAATGAAGATCAACCACGCAATCTGGGAGATCCTTGTCCATCAAGGACCTTCTGAAATCCCAGAGCATGGTGATCAGGTTACGCACCGGTTGAGCCGTGAGAAGTTCCGGGGCTCGACAACGATCATTTAGTCCTTTATAATTTCTTTGGTTCTGCAGACCACCAGTGGCCACTGGTCCGTCATCTTCAGGGATGACTATTCGATGTCACAGAGTGGAAGCTGTGACATCGCAACGATGAAGCAACGAGAGGAGTAAGGGCCGACCCTTGCTTAAACCCCGTGAACGGGATCCTCTCTAGCTTCAAAGTAATCCGCCAGTCTGGATGGGACGGTACTGTTGACCGCGATACCGAAGCCAAAGCGTAGGACGGTGCGCTAAGTTCCACCAGTTACGGTTTGCTAAAGCTTCTTCTTCCTTGTTGTAAGGAACACCACGATAAGTTAATTGAGTCACGGCATTTGCCACATACAATTAACTGTAGATAAATGTAGTAATTATTACAGTTTATAGTGCAACACTAAATGTTAAATTAGTGTTAAGGTTTCAGGTAATAGTTGGGAGGAAACAAACCTGGAGACATAATTCGTGCAGCATCTAACTCACGCATTGCACGTTCAGTATTCATCCCCACGTTACCTGGTTCACTGAAACGATAGTCACGTGCACGACGTTCCATGTTACGGATTGGTCCACCCATCATTTCATAATCAAATGCAATATCTTGGGTAGGAACCGTGACAGGGATAAATTCTTGGCCACCAATAAAGTTTGCTAAGAATTGATTAGCTTCAGGACTGGCGCTGTGCATTTTATAGTTATCTTATATCATCATTTTACAACATCTTTCTTATTGGGGCGCAACCCCACCGATAGCTACACGGCAGGGCTGTTCACTTACCAGCAGAAGGAAACCACAAAAACTTCTGCTCCCCAGGGCCTGGCGTGGTTCTTCTACGGCCCCTTGATATAATAGGTTCTATGTGCTTTACAAGAACCTCACTATGGCCGTATTATGCAAACCAAAGATCATAGGGACAGTTGCCTGTGATTCCGGTTCAATCGCTCTTGTTGACCCATCTCATCTTGAAGTATCGGATACAGATACTGTGCAGCTTCCTCATTGGAATCTGTTTACTTCTGTTGATACTGAAATTGGAGATGGAGAATTTGTTGTCTATGCTCAACGCGACAACCGTGGTTGTTTGCGCCGTGTCATCATTGAAATTGAATGATCTCTACAACTATCTTTCTGATCTGGGTTTTCATTAATATTATCTTTTTATTCAACTTTAATCTTCCTGTTGGTTACCTCGTTATTGTCAACCTATCCTTTATAGTAGCCAGTATCCTTTCAGACACTGATCCTCGCAACCGGATATGAGCAACCTGCTTGACCCCAGGCGTGAGCCTAATCGTTGGCTTGCTGCTATGTTTGACCATCTGCTTCAAGTTGGTGATGCTGACTCTCTTGATTCTCTTCGTTCTGGTTATTATCAACTTTGTAATGTTGTTGAGCCTGGTCTGATTGATAGTTTGTTTCAGCCGTGGATTGAAGCATATCTTCAAGGACTCCAGGAAACGGATGGAACAGAAAACATTCAAAATATTTCTCGCCCACCGCAGGGGCTAGAGGATCTGCCGGAACCACTCCAGTAATCTTCCCTAACTCATACAGTGGCTCAGCTGCATACGGCGGTCTGTGCCACCAAAACTTCAAGGCTTCCCAATCCACTGACCAGTCCGGGTGGTATGCCAACCACCTGGACCACGCCTTGAATTGTTTGTCTGGATGCCGTGAAGTGCAATCCAAGTACAGACAGTCGCCAGGTTCTAGTTGCCACCGTGCTACCAATAGGTGCTTAAAACCTTGGTTGATTGATTTGAAACCACCTTTTCCTGTTAGGTGGCTGCGCATATTACTAGCACGTTTGTTCTTTTTATTTTGGTACCAATCATTAAGTTGGCGCTTTGATTTGCTGATGGCATAAGCAACACGCCATACCCAATGGTTACCAGTAAAGCAAAACTCTGGTGTTAAAAAGAGCTTGCAATACTGATCGTTGATTTTAAACGTAGTAGTGCTACGCTTGCGGCATACTCTATGGGTCATGGCGTGGACGATCTTATCATTGCTATCCAACAAGATCCCGAACTATGGGAAATTGTTGAAAAGCTGAAAAGTCCTGATGAAGATCTAGAAGATTTCCTGCTCAGCATAGCGCACATGCTGTCGATTGAATTCCAGGAACTTCATAAGACAGATCTTTCTGACAAACTTGCTTCTCTGTTCGGTGGTCTTCCTAACAAATCACTGATCATGGCACCGATGCTGCTGCACATTGCACTGGATATCTTCCTGATGCGTGCTATTCCACAGCATGGGGAGGTGTGAAATGCAACGCGGCTACGTGCTTTGTAACTACGATCTTTCCCAGGTGTTGTGTTTGACGCCAGGGAAAGATGGTGTGGTGTTGCAAGATGTAAGTAGTACAAAGGTACTCAATAAGGCAATGTGCTTGCCAGATCTGACTGAAGCTAAGAATGTTTCACAAATGCTTCAGAATAAAGAGATGACAGGTGGCCTTGAAATTGTTAATGTGGCTCGGCTCTATAAGAAATTCTTCTAAGGTGATCGCAGTATGAGATTGGTATTGGACCTTGAGAGCAATGGATTGCTTCCAGAAATGGATAAGGTCCATTGCATTGTCCTGCGTGACCTCGATACAGGTAACATCATCAGCTGTGCTGACCAACCTGGTTATCACAGCCTTGAGATGGCGCTTGATTTTATAAGAGAAGCAACATTAATTGTTGGTCATAACGTTATCAAATTTGATATACCTGCGCTTAAAAAAATATATCCAAGCCTAGAACTTAAATCTAACGTTGAGTATTACGATACGTTAGTTATGAGCCGCGTTATGTGGCCGGAACTAGAGCCTGTTGATTCCGCTAAGTTCTCACATATCCCACGTAAATACTTTGGTCGCCACAGTTTGGCTGCTTGGGGTGAGCGTCTTGGTGTAAGCAAGATTAATTTCAAAGCAGAGAGTAAAAAAGATAATGATGAAATAGAAGATGTGTGGGAGAAGTGGACACCTACAATGCAAACATATTGTGAAGGTGACGTAGAAGTATCGACTAGACTATATGAATATCTTTCCTGCCAAGAGCTTGGCCCCAGGTGTCAGAAACTAGAGCATGAGTTTGCTTTAGTGATGGCACAGCAGGAAATATTTGGGTTTCCCTTCAATGAAAAGGCAGCCTATGCGTTGGTCAACACGCTCAAAGCTCGACGCTCTGAGCTTGAGGATGAATTGCAATCGACCTTCCCGCCAATCGAGGAAAAGCGCTGGTCGGAAAAGACTGGCAAACAACTTAAAACAAAGGTTACGATATTCAACCCTGCTTCCAGACCACAAACTGCTGAGCGTCTCAAGTCCAGGTATCCAGAGATTGAGTTTGAATCAACTCCTAAAGGTGGCCCCAAAGTTGATGACGATGCTCTTGAAGCTCTGGGTAAAAAATATCCAGAAGCTAAGCTCTTGGCTGAGTACCAACTGTTTAACAAGATACTTGGTCAAGTTGCAGAAGGGAAAGAAGCATGGTTAAAACATTGCAGAGTTTATAACGATGGCCGTATTCATGGCGAAGTTATTACTAACGCTTGCATTAGCGGCAGATGTAGCCACAAACGGCCTAACATGGCCCAAGTCCCCAGTGTTGGTCACGCTTTTGGAGCTGAGTGCAGGGCTCTGTTTTATGCTCCTGATGGTTGGCTGTTGGTTGGTGCTGATGCTTCTGGACTCGAACTCCGGGCGCTAGGATCTTGGCTTGCCTACTTTGATGACGGTGAGTACGCCAGGCTGGTCAGCACTGAAGGTTTTGATATCCACACACATAATGCCAAACTCTTTGGTATCTATGATGGTGTAGGTGAGATCAGCAAAGCTACCCGTGATCTATCGAAGCGCCTTATCTATTGCATCTTATATGGTGGCGGTGCAAAAAAGACTGGATCCATTATATCTCCTGACGAAAGTGAGGATACCCAGTACAAGCAAGGTAAGAAAACGATTGATACTTTCTATCGGAATCTACCTGCTATCAAAAAGCTTAAAGATCTCATCGATGAACGCATTACGCAACGTGGCTATCTTACTGGTATTGATGGGAGACGGTTACAGATTCGCTCTAAACATTCAGCCCTCAACCAGCTCCTCCAATCGACGGGAGCGGTGTTAATGAAAAAAGCAACATGTATTCTTTATGAAGACCTTACTTCTAAAGAATTAATTCACGGTAATCACTGGGGACTCTGTGCTTTTGTTCATGACGAGTGGCAAATTTTAGCTCGCACTTCTTATGAAAATGTTGTAGCAGATGTTGCAATTCAGAGTATTACAAAAGCTGCAATTTACTTTAAGCTGTTATGTCCTTTTACCGGAGAAGCAAGAGTAGGCAAAAACTGGATGGAAACTCACTGATTATTTTTTCTTGCCGCCGTTTTTTGCTTTCTTGGCAACAGCATTACCACTATTCTGTTTAGCGTTTTGCTTTGCAGTTGCAACAGACTTTTTGTTCTTAGCTTTTGCCATGATTAAACTCCACGGAAGAGATTACGGCGAGCACGTAAATCAAGGATAGCTTTACGAATGTCTGGGCTATCTCCCATCTCACCACGTTCTAAAGAACGCAGTAAAATGTCATCATCTTTATTCCACTGATCAGCAGGATACTCTTGCATTGCTACAAGAGGTTCTTTTGTTTCTGTGTTTAACAAGTCTCCTGCAAATCTCATGGAAAGTACTGACCTGTGTAGTTTTTATTCTAAAGGAACCAAGTACAGTTACCTGCTAATCTCTTCCCAATCCATGGATGCGTAGATGTCTGCGCCAGCAACATCAGATGCTACGGCTAAGGTTATCTCATACGAAGTTCCAGTTAAACCATTACGTTCTAACTGGAATGAGAATAGCGCTTCTTTCAGAATGTCAACAGCTTGACTTCCTTGGTTTGACCCATTGGTAAAACCAGAAGCAAGGATTCGACCACCTGCAAGGCTTGCTCCTGTTCGGTTGTATTCCACAGCTGAGTTGACGCCTGCACTAACCCAAGTGCCACCAGTGGTTGTAGCGCTTGCAATGACCTGCCAGTTATAGTTGGCGTTATTGCTAATCCCCATGATCGATAATGCAGTGAGGATTACAATTCCATCTAAAAAATTAGGAGATGTTTTTAAACGTAAAGAAATTATTGGGTAGTAAGTGTTGACAGTTGTTAAATCTCTTGGAGATCCAATTGGAGTTTCAATAGATTGTTGTAAACCACGTAGTTCATAACCACCTTCTGAAATTACAGTAGAACAAACTTGCTTTAATGTGCTAGAGGTAGTAGTTGTTCCTGTATTTTCAATCTCATAACGAAGAGGTAAGGATGCAGTAGTGATGTAAGTACCGGTAATTAGGTTGGCATGGTTAAATGAATGACAATGTATAAATTGCCCGTTAATTATAAAACCAACACGAACAGTACCAAGACCTAACCACTCAATATCCATCCAAAGGATTTGAGATTTAGAAACATCTAACGTTAACTTAGACGGACCGGTTCCATCTAACTTGTCAACATTCCAATTAGATTGAGTGATTACTGATTCGGTTACGGCTCCAGTAACTAAACTTCTTTCAACAAAAGAAACACTACTGGCACCTGTTCCATCAACTTGAAAATAGATCCCATTGTCTGCACCGTAGTAACCACAACGTTGCCTAAGGTTAACTTTAGGAGCATTAAATGTAAAAGTATTTAGAACAAGTAATGATTTACCAGGCTGATAAGAAAATACTTTTGTTGTTTCACGAATGACTTTAGAACCAGAGGTAGTGGTTACGTTCAGGTTAACCAGTCCTTCATTGGCGCTGAACACTGCAGCACCACCTGATGCTGTTTGTGTTTCCCACAGACCATTATCTTTATAACGGTGGCTGGAATCAAATAGGGTTAAAGGAGTGGAAACCCGTTGCCTGCCAAAAGCATCTACAGCTGTAGATGTTGTACCACTTGCAGTGCTTTGAGAAAGGCTTACATTGAGTGGACGTGTTCCCCAGTTTCTTACTTCTACAACTTCATATCTATTTAGATCATCGGCTTCAATTACGGTTGCCATTGCTCAACGTGCAGAGTAGCTCAATGTCACAACAGCTGCGGTGCCGCCGGACTCGCTCAGGAAGTTGCCACGAATAAACTTCATCGGGCAACCAGTAATATTGTAGACGTAAGTTCCGTTAGCTGTGATTGTATTTGAAATCAGTGGACCATAGTTGGTTCCATCAATACTGCCATCCAAACGGACAACAACATTGGTATTAATGTTTGTGACAGTTGCTACCAAAGCGTAGTCACATGTTGAAAAGTAATTGTTTTCATAAACAGCTACAGCCGTGGTGAGGCCAGGGGCTGTCAGCGCTGGTGCATTAAAAAACAGAGTGTCCTGGAAGTACGTGACCACGTTTTTTTAATCTTATTTTCCTATTGCAATTCTAGGGGAACTGAGTACAGTGCCTCTGGTGCCTACCTTTTCATGGAACCCCAACGCATCCGCGACATCAAAGCCTCCCTTTACGACATGTCAATGGAGGAACTCCAGGACATGAGTGACGATCTCGGTGATCTCATCTCAGTCTTAATTACACGCCAGGTTGCCATTGAAGATGCCATCTTGGATCGCTTGGAAGCGGTCTTTGCAAAATGACTTCCCAAGAATTGAAATGGCATTGCCGGTTTATGAGATTGGCATTGCAAGTTTCAAAATGGAGCAAAGATCCGAGCACAAAAGTTGGTTGTGTTCTTGTTCGAGATAAAAAAGTTTTAAGCACTGGCTACAACGGTTTTCCCAGGAGAGTTGGTGATGACCTCAATCGACTTTCAGATCGAGACATCAAGTACGAGATCACAGTCCATGCTGAAGTTAATGCTGTTACAACAGCTGCACTTCATGGCATCAGTACTGAAGGAGCTACTGCTTATGTCACTTTCAATCCATGCTCTCGCTGTGCTGCTGTACTGCTTAACGCTGGTATTGATTCCGTCTATAGCTACGCAGGTGCCGACATCCCTAACCGTTGGTTAGAAAACTTCATACTTGCCAGCAGGCTTTTTGCTGAAGCTGAAGTAAAGTACGACACCATTGATCCTGACTCCTACCCAGAAGAATCATGAACAACTTACTTGCCACTGGTATTTATGCTGGTGAAAAATTCATGGATAATGGTTTGCGTTTTGTGCAAATCAATCTTCCTAAAGTTGGTAATTCTGGTGCACAAGTTCCGTTACTTGTTGTACCAAATAAAGCGGCTGGTGAAACTTTTGATGTGTTCCAACCAGGAGCATCATTGTTAGTTGGTGGTCGGTTGTATCCTAACCGTCAAGACTACAAGATGTACTTGGTTCCTAATCAAGTGTTTCAAATTGCACCGCCCAACTTAACTGTTAATCAAGTTAATCTTGCTGGTGGTGTTGGTTTTATTCCTGAACAGAACCGTGAGGATCTGTTTACTTTCTCGCTGATGTGCTCGGCGCCAGCGCAGCAGATCCTTGGTCACACCTGGGATGACAGCCTGGCATTCCGCATGGAAGCATGGGGTGATGATGCCAAGCGCATGACCACAAACCTCCACGTGGGGCGGCAGATTGCTGTGACTGGTGTGCTTCGGTACAACACCTGGACAACACAGGACGGTCAGCAACGCGGCATGTACCAGGTCCGCGTTAAGAGCGGGAGCTACGCCTTCTTTGGTAAGAACAAAAAGAAGGAGGAGCAGAACGAGCTACGGGCAGTCAACAGCGGTAATCGGTTTGAGTCTCCAGCAGCTGTAACTGCTGAGCCTTATCAGTCTGCTGTGCAGTTGCCTCCACTGCAACAGGATGTGCCAGCTGGCATCAGCACCGATGACGTACCTTTTTGATAAGAAAAAGTTATCAGTAACAATGGATTGAATTGCTCGACCTTAGCTAAGGTAGGGGAGCGAAGAACCGATGGGTTGTAGGTCATTCCTACAACTCTTTCATCCTCAGGTCAGCACCAGTGGACCAGCTCACTGTGTAGGTGCAACTCCTGCTCTGAGGACCATCCAAACGCACTGAACGTAATGTCTGTACTGAACCGCTACCTCAACACTGAGAAGTACCAGGGTGTCCTGCGTGACTTCTGCAACTGCCAAATCCTAAATGACAAGAGCCAATGTGGCCTCTTTCTGAAGGATACGGTGCTTGCCCGTATTGGGTGGACTGGTACTCCTGATCAATTTCCTGATGCTGAGGAGTATGAGCACACCTATAACAACGGTGATAGCAACAAAGGAATCTTCTTTAAGACTCCTCGCATGGTAGTCCTGCACTGCGGTTTCAGGAAAGATGTCACCTTTATCGAGAACTCCGAGAAGGGTGGCATTGAAGGAATCTATCCCCGTGATTCGTTTCTTTATGACGATTGGCAGGAAAAGAATCCCAACAAGCCTTCGCCTTACAAGCGTCGTCGCCTTGTTCTGATCTTCCTTGTCGATGAAAAGGGCACACCGGTTCATAAGAAACCGCTGCTCCTTTCAATCCACGGTGGCGCTTCCAACCTGTTTACCGATGCCTATGGCACTTTCATCGAGCAGCTGGAGTCTGCATTTGCTGAATTTGCTGGTCTGAAAGGTGGCGCTGGGTTTGACCCGAAGCAAGCTGCTGCTGCAATCTTTACTCCTACTTTTGGTTCTCAGCTTTACGGCGAGAGCAACAAGAGCTGGATTGCATTCCCCAAGCAATGGGTTGTCCCCACGGTCAAGAACATCGAATCCTTCTTCCCTAAGGGAGAAGATGATATTGATTTCATTGAGGAAGTGTGGGAGACCTGCCCGCCTGAAGTGTATGCCAAGTCCTTCTTCCAGCAATGTGAGAAGGAAATTGGTTACCACGCCATTAAGCCTGGCCTTGATTTCTCGCTTCCTCCTGTTGAGTCGTCCGGCTCCAGTGCTCGTGTGCTGACAGGCGCACGGGATCCTGAAACCGGTGAGATCGAGCTTTGATCTAGACTGCTCTTGGAATGTTTAGCCGCTCCCTCGGGGGCGGTTTTTTATTCTTCGTAGTAGGTCTTGATCACATCAGCTTCCAGGTTGGCAAGCCGTGCAACCAAACTTCTAATGATGGCTTGGCGGTGTACAGCTAGTTGAAGAAGCTTTAATGCACCTGCTCTTAAAACTTCTGGATCTTTAGCTGCTTCTAGTTCCTTTGTAATCTTTGCCATGAGGAATTCATCTTCTAAAGAAAGATTGAAATCATCAGGACTGAACTTAAATTCAATTAGTTCAAAGCCAGACATATTGACATGGCATAATGTTCAGTCTAAACATTCAACATTTAGTGTCAAGTAACTATTGTTACTGTGCTTGACACCACAGGCTAAGAACCTAGACTGGCACTGGCTTCTGAGCTCTCAGCTACAATGGCAAAGAAATCCTTAACGGGCGCAATGCACAAAGAGTCCGTGCCTAAGCGGACCTCCATTGGCCATGGCCGGCGGAAACGTGGCTCGTTTAAGAACAGCAAAAAGTACAGAGGACAAGGTAAAGGTTGATGCGTCGAACAATGTCTAGCTCTTCTTCCAACTCCAGTGGGATTGGTTTTGTTGGGATGCTTCAAATCCTTTTTATTGGATTGAAGCTTACTAACTTCATTGCTTGGCCTTGGTGGCAGGTTTTGCTGCCAACTATTATTAGTTTTTCCATTCTTATTATTTGCTTAATTATTGTTGCTATCATTCTTTTCTTCAAAGATAAATAGTAATTAGTTAACCGACCTGGAGGATGTCGTTAAAAGCCTCATGCACACACCACCTGACCGTAATGACCGTAACCGAAGCGCTGCTTTCTGATGCTCAGCGTCTTGTGTATGGACGCAGAAGAATTGTTGATACGCTCTACCAAGAAGATCCTGATAAGTTCAAGGTTCTACAAGCAACTGATATTCAATCCATTTCACTCCAAGATGATCTGGTTTGTTTAGATCTTGCAGACACCCAACTCTATATAGAGAGGGCAAAAATTCTCAAAAATTTTTGGGAGCACAGAACACGTACACCCTCCTACTTTGATTACAAGGTTTGGAGCCAAGCATTAAGCAGCCGTCCTTGGAATGGTACGCCTGTTGCAGCTTTAGATTACGGTCCATCTTCCACAATGGATGCGCTTCAGCCGTTGCTTGGACGTGCTCCACGCATCCAAACTGATAAAGATGGAGTACAGAAGTTGTACTTTGTCATGGAGAAAGAGGAGATGTGTAGCTGTGAATCTTGGAACCAGCTGCATACTCATCGCCAGGAATTTTCTGATGAGTTCTCTACTTATACGGACATTCAATTCAAACCTATTTGTAAACATCTTCAGTGGTGTTCTGCCAACATGATGCTTCATGCCATTCGGTTTGAAGCCAGGCAAGGGGAGAAGGAATACAATCCACGGATCTGCGTCTATTATTTTGATCACCGTCGTGGTTTGTTGCTTTATCGCGTTACCTATGACGGTGTAAAGACTGGTGGTCAGTGGTTACCTGTCAGTGGTTGGAAAGAGAAAGCTGTTTATGACAACAATCACATGCCAACTGGCGCATGTTGGCAGGTGTTTACTGATGCCTTAACGCAAGATCCGCCTTTTAAACTCTCTCCTTATTCGCAAAGTCTTGGTGCTCTGATGAATAGCACCCGTTCTAAGCAGTCCTGATTGCACACTACCGCATTACTCACCATGGCCGACAAACTCAGCCTCATTCAAATTGCTGAATCCATTCAGCACATCGGTTTCCTCAAGGATATGCCTGACATTCCTGAGGATGAACGGGCTTTACTGGAGCAACACCTTCATGATCTGGCTTCTCGCCAGGAATCTAAATTTGATGCCATCATTGGCATGATTAAAAAGTGCGATGCTTACATCGATGCATTGCAAACAGAGATGGATGAGATTAAAGCAAACCTAGAAGCTTGGAAAAAGAATCGAGAAAAGATGGTTTCTATTGTTAAGTTTGCTTATCAGCAGAACCTCATTGATAACAAACCAACTGGTGTCAAGTATCAAGCCACAATTAGAAAGGTTAAACCACGTCTTGTGGATAACTTTGAACACTGGGAAGAGGAAGATAGAACTGAGTTTGGTTTGCGTAAGACTACAACAGTAACGCGCATTAAAGACAACACTGTTGTAGATGTAAAGCAAGAGGATATTCCAGATAAAGATCGTGTTAGAGAAGCCCTTGCTACTGACGACGGTTCAGCGCCAGTGGCTGCTCAGCTCGTTCCTGGATTTTCTTTTGTTTATGAGCGCCGCAAAAGGTTGACAACGTGATAAACTAAATGAGTTCCCCCTCTCTTTTCGATGGGGCTCAGTTGGCCGCTGATGCGCCGGGGACCGATTCGGCAAGCGCGAAGGCTGGGTGACTCGTTAGGCAGATAGCCTAGAAGGAGAGCCCAAGATAGAGGTGCAGTCCCTGTCTGGATACGCCTGGTTAACTCATAGCCCGATTGTCGGTAAGCCAGTCACACTGCATCCATCTATCCCTTAGGGTGTAACAAGGAACGTTGCATTAAACAAAAGATCCCCTCGGCCGCATCGTAGATTCACCGTTAAGTTTGTGGTAACACAGCCCTAGCGATGGTCGGTGAACGTAGGCGGACATCCTTGCCCTCGGTTCAGGCGGCGTCCGATAACGTCGCCCCACCACCCAGTCCGAGCCAATTGGATAGGACGGCTACTGCTGCTGCAGGGCGATGCGGGTTCGAATCCCGTCTGGGTGCTATGAAACCTCGTTACTTGTGGCACCTGTGGGCAAAAGCCCTTGGAGAAAAAACAGGACGCACTGCCTCTGAAGCTGATCAAGTTGCTGTTATCCGCTCCATAATTTTCTTTACTTATTTCTTAACCAACTGTTTCATTGTGGCTGGTGTTATTCGCCACTGGAACAATTGAGTCTCAAATAAGACTTAACACTTTCTCCCTACCCTCCCTAGTCACCAACAAAAGAATCCGCTAATCTTGGTCCGGCCTCCCGCTTGCACATGACTGAGTTTTACTACAAGGATTACGACGATTACTTTGAGATTTTTGTTGAGCATTCTAAAAAGATTGCTGAAATGATGTCACAACTCAACTACCAAATTACTGAGTTTGGTTTAGAGCCAGTGTCTAGCTACAAGTTGTTTCGCATGACACTGGATTTGCTTTATCATGCAGATCAAACTTATAAGATTGAGAAAGATATTCCTAACAAATATGACCTGTTAGCTTTCCCTTCTTCCAATGAAATGCTTAATTCAATGCGATCTGTCCTTAAGGAAGAACTTGATCGGTACTTGGGATCTAGCGATGCAACCAACCAATGAAACAACCAAGTCCTGGTTCTGTGATGTTGATGAGGATGGTGTTCTCACCTTCCCCGATGAACTCTGGCAGCTCCTGGGCTGGAAAGAAGGAGATGAAATTGAATTTGTTGATCAAGAAGATGGTTCATTTATTCTTCGAAAAGTAGAGGAAGATGATCAAGATAGTTAAAGATAAGTTAATTCGTAGGTTGAATGTACACCTGGTGTCTCACATTGGGGCACCAGAGTCTTCAACTGATTGGGTTAACGGTTATCAACAAGCTATCAACGATGTTGAAAAGTTTCTTGCTCAACTTGAAGTTTACGAACCTTACACAGAATGCGACTCTCAGAACTGATTAATCAGCTGCAACGCTTGCATGATCTGTATCCACAGATTGATCCTCATGTTTTAGTAACTGAAACAGCTTATTCTTCATGGGATATTAATAAAACAGATCCTCAATTTTTTTGTCGAGAGTTTAATCCAACTTGTTTTGAAATCAGAACAGTTGTACATCTTCCATCAGAAAGTTTGTTCTCTGAAAGAGGTCCCTATGTAAATATCTTCTATGAAGGAGATGTTATTCACAGCCCAGAAGACTTCTGGAAAAACAATCACTTTGAACAACATGCAAACAAACAATCTGGATGCACTGATTCAAGCAGCTGCACAACAACAGACACAGGAACTAAGATGGATACATAACGTTTATCAGCAACGTCTTAAAGATTTGATGGAGATGAATGAACGTTATCAAGAATATCTTTTAAGCAAAGATGCCAATTTACGCAATGGTTGATCTCCAGCAACCTGATTGGGTTTGCCGTGAGTGTGGCCGCCAGTGGGGGCTCTGGTGGGATCAAGATCGGTACAAAGGTCCTGCTAAACACTGCGCTACATTTCATTCAGGAACCTGTGGTGTCTGCAAGAAAAAAGCAGGTGTTACTGAAGCCCGTGACTATGGCTATTTAAGAGAAGGATGGCATAAACCTTTGGTAGAGTAGTTGAATATATCTTTAGTTCTAGCGTCATGAAGCAAGGGTTTATTGCTCAAAAAATTGCCGAGCGTAAAGCTGCAGCTGCTGCCAAAGAAAAAGGTGCGCCTGAGAAAAAAGAAAAAGCTAAAACTTTCTTGAAGGAAAAAGCTAAGAAGATGGCTGAAAAACCAGGTCAGCCTCCTGCTCGTAACAAGCCTAGCGCAACTAAAGAAATTATGAAGAGCAAGGCGCCAAAGGAAGAGAAAAAGAAAATGGTAATGGCCGAAGCTCGTAAAAAAGTAGGCGTTAACGAAGAAAAACGCGCTCAGTTTAAGGAACGTGCTAAGCAGTCCCAAGCTAAGCGTATGGTTGATAGACAGAAAAAATCCGGTATGAAGGGTAAAACACCTGTTGCATAATTGCACTGGGTATAAAACCTGTTAATTTAGTGCTGTAAGCTCCATTTCATATGGCTCGCAGCACTAAACAAACACGCTTTAAAGGTAAACCCTCAGAAATCTTGGACCCTGTTGAGTTCGAGGGTTATACCATTCAGTCTTTGCGCCACGGGGTAACCGGTCATGTTCTCTATCGCTATCCCAGCGAAGAGTATGACTGGGAACCCTGCTGGGGTATGGACCTTGAAACAGCTAAAAAATCTGTACTGCGCTGCAAAGACGCAGAACAACTACAATCAAAAGCATAAATAGTGTTGTCATGGGACCAGTTAAGAACGACCTGATGGATGACCTTGCATGGTCCATCTATGAGTACTTAGTTGATGAGTCAACCAAGTACGAGGGTTCTTTGCTGGTCCTCATGCCAATCACTAAGATTGCTAAACAATTTGAACGCAATCATCGGACTGTAACCAGGCGGTTAAGTGCGTTAAAAAATGAAGGGTTAATTACTCCTATCATCAAAAAAGACTATGTAACACTTTATAGTGTTGCTGATGCGGAGAGTCCCGATGAATGAACGAGAACATAACCAACTCACTGATCTCACCTTTCTACTAGGTAGCTTCACTGACAATGGCCGCTCGCTTCGATCCTTCGTGAACCACCCTCAAGAACTGGCTATCACCATCTTGGTTACTGGCTTACTGTCTAACTCCAGGTGGGCCATGGATCCTGAAGATGCCATCAAGACTGCTTTTGTGATCCATGAGCAGATTCAGAAGGAGGTTCAGAACTACCAGTCGCTCAAGTTTGTCAACAATGTTGAGAACTGCTTTCGTAAGCCGGAGTTGACAGAGGAATGAAGAAGAAACTTTCTTATGCACCTCTTTACTACTTTGATGTAGAAAGCGAGTGGGGGCACCTAAGAGTTGGTCCTCTCCTTATTCATTGGTTTAACTCCAGTACAGAGCACGATTCCTGGGGTAGCTGCGATATCACCTGGGATCTTAAGCATTCTTTTCTTTTCTGTTTCAATGAGCTGCGTCAGCGGTTTGAATTCAGTCACCGCATCATTGATCCCGACATCCGCAGGGTCATGAAGGGAGTTCAGCACTTCTAATTCCTTGCAAACACTCGGGTTTTTGCTACGTTGTAGGGACTTGAGCTGTGCTTGTGCCTGCTGTCCTGGATGAAATTTGTGCAGACGTTCGCGTTATAGAAGAACTAGAGCGCAAGATTTATACGCCGTACTCTAAAACTGCATCGTATGAGCAGTTCTTGGATTACCGCTCGGAAGGGGATACCCGATTAACCATTAATGGAAGTCGCCATTATAAGACTCCTTATGGTGCACTGCCTTCTGTTACTACTATCCTGTCTGCTACCAGTGGGAATAAGGCAGCACTTGAACGGTGGGCAAAGAAGAATCCGGGTGGACGAGAAGCTGCTGCAGCTCGTGGTACCCGTGTTCACTCCTTGATGGAGGAGTATCTGCTGGGTATCAACAAAGATCCGCAGATTGATGATGAGGAGATTGCTGCGTTTTGGTCTGGTCTTCCTGAGAAGCTGGACAAACTAGAACGTGTGATGTGGGCTGAAAATCCTGCCAACCCTGACGATTTCAGTTGGACCATGGGTGGTGACGGGATTAGTCGAGTTTGGCACCCAGGAACACACGAAACAGAAACGTGGGGCTGGGCTGGAGCACCAGATATCGTGGCAGAGTACAAAGGAAAGGTGGTTCTTGGTGACCTTAAAACCAGTAATGGCTTGTACTTCAGTCGTTGGCCAGGACCTGAAACCCTAAAGAGTGAGTATGGAATGAAGCGTGCTGGCTTCATGAAGTATCAAAAATGCATGATGCAGATGGGTGCCTACGCCATGGCGCTGGAGCACACGGTGGGTATCGTTCCAGAAATCATGATGATTTTTGTGGCTACTCGGGAACGTTCTCAGGTGTTTGCGGTGCAGGGCGGCACCATCGAGAAGTACAAGAACAAGTGGCTAGATGCCGTAAACAAGTATTACTCTGAGATTCTTCCGTCTCTTAATAAGACTGAGATTGATATGGATGTGGTCGACGGCGACGCCTGAGTGCAGGTGTCTGCCCCGTAAATTAAAGATACGAAGAAAAACGGTGGATCCTATGGGCGGTGCAGTAAAACACCGCTACGCTGGCTCCGTCGTCTTCTCCCGATCTGCAATAAAACAACGTGACGACTGCTACTCCAGAACCCAAGCCCCCGCATAAGCACCTGTCTCCAGGGCAGATCAATCTTGATTTGATTCCTGTTGATTTCCCCCTAACCCCCTTGCAGGGGAAGAAAGCTTATCTTCCTGGCTGGACTAGCGATCCTAAAACTGTTAATGAAGTTCGTAAAGAATTAGAAGAAGGTCGAGCTACTGGTGTTGGCCTGTTGTGCGGCCAATGGAGCAATGACCTTGCACTAATCTTTGTTGATGTGGATGGAGAAGATGCCATCCCCGTCATCGAAGAGCTGGGTGGTGGTCCAATTGGTGAGATCTTTCCTCCCACACTGACCATTACCAGCGGGAAACCTGGGAAGTTTCGGATGTTGTTTCGGGTGCCGCCAGAGCGCATCCAACAACTACCCGATAAAGCAACCATTAAAGTTGATAAGGCGCCATGGGAAATCCTTTGGAGGTCCCGTCAAGGTGCATTGATGGGTGCTCACCCAGATACAGCTGGATATTCCACAACACCGCATGGTGGATTTGAATATGCCAAACGGTTACCTGAAATGCCAGAGTGGCTTTATGAAGCGATTGCTCGTGCTTATCCCAGTAGCCGTTACCGCAAACGGAACTCTCCAGCAGGTGCTGTTGTTACGCAGAGCATCACACTAAACTACGATACGGACTCGAAATATCATCAAGAAACTGTTTTAGCGGAAGCTCTTGAGTACCTTTCTGCTTTATCAGAAGAACGAGCTGATGATTATGAAGAGTGGCTTGCCGTTGGCATGTCCCTCCATCAAATTGATGACTGTCTTCTAGAAGCATGGGTTGAATGGTCCTCTCAATCTGAGCATTTTGAAGACGGTGCTTGTGAACGCAAATGGTCTAGCTTTGAACGACTGCCTGGTGGTCCAAACCCTGATGGTGCCAGGGGTTTAAAGACCCTTCGGGCTAAAGCAAAAGAAGATGGTTACATTGATATGGGAGGATTTGTTGTTCCTTCCATTGATACCATCAGGAAACGGGCAGGCCTTGATGATGAAGGTGCTGCTGACCACGATGAAAGCAACCTGTTTGCTGAGATCTTTGGTGGTGCAGAGATGCCAGAAGATCTCTTTGGTGATGATGGTGAGCTAGACGTTGTTCGAATTCCAGGTCAACCATCTCTGCCAGGGGGTAAAAAGCAGAAGGGGGCAACACGTAATCCGCCTGCTTCTGAAATTGCTAACTTCATCTCACCCATGTTCAATAAGAATGGGTGGCGATATGACCCTAGGTTTGATAGGTTTATGAAGTATGACCGCCAGCGCGGTGTGTGGAATGAACAAGATCATACGAAAGATTTTAAGCATGAGGTCCAGTTTGTCCTCGGAAACGTTTCTCTCCCTGGCGGGTACACTTCTCATCTCGTTAATGATGTGTGTGCTCTGTTGGAGGGGCACCTCACCGAGTACCAATGGAATGATGATCCCTCGCGTCTTGCATTCCGTAACGGTGTCTACGATCTGGATACCAAAGAATTTTTAGAGCACGATTCAGATCACTTCATTATTTGGGGTCTGGATATTGATTACATTCCAGAGGCTGATCCAGGTCCTATTACCGAGTGGCTCTATCGCACTCAATACGGTGATGAGGCCAGGGTGAATGTACTGCGGGCATGGCTTAGGGCGTGTCTCGTGGGACGTGGTAACGAGATTCAACGCTTTTTTGAAGTGATCGGTCCAGGTGGTCGCGGTAAGTCCACCTTTGCCAACCTCTGCTGTGCCCTTGTTGGTAGTGGGAACTACGCTAGTACAACCCTCAACCAGCTGGAGCAAAGCCGCTTTGAGCTGTCCTCGATCAAGGGCAAGCGGCTGACGCTGATCAATGATTCTGAGCGTTATGGCGGTTCTGCCCAGACCTTTAAGGCGCTGACTGGCGGTGACTCGCTGCGCTACGAGGAGAAGCTGAAGCCTATTGGTGAACCATTTGTGTACACCGGTATGGTCATGGTGGTTGCTAATGAACCAATTCAAACCACGGATAACACCAGTGGTTTAAGCCGCAGGCGCTTAACAATTGAGTTCAATAGGCCCTTATATGACCGCAATAGTGAAGCCAAGGACATGATCAAGATTGAACATGGCCGGGTCTCTGGTATCTGGAAAGATTACCTGCCGGGTCTTGTGAACTGGGTTATGGAAATGGATGAGCAAACTATGAGGCAGTATCTGTTGGATACCAATGAAATGGTGCCAGCACTGCGCCGTGTTCGTAATAACATCCTTCTCAATAGCAATAACCTGATTGAATGGTTGCAATCAGAAGTTGTGCAGGCAGAGCATGTTACTGCTGTTGGTAAGAAGATTCCAAACGGTAATAAGGAAAGTAATGAGCGTTATGTCAACAGTAACTATCACCTATATCCCAGCTACTGTGAATATTGTGACGCCACGGGATCTAAAGCCGTGGGTCAGAAACGATTCATCAACTTGCTGCTTGATTGCTGCAAGAACCAGCTGGGATTAGATGAGGTTCGTACCTTCAGTAAAGGTGGTAAGCCCTTTGTGAAAGGGCTTGCTATCCGTAACTCTGATCAGAAGTTTAAGGATCTTCCTACCATCCTTCCTGAAGGTAATGAACTATAGAAATAGTAAAGAGTAGAACTACTGCGGCTTAGGCGGCCACTGTACGTTCCAGGGGAAACCTTCTTGTTGCGGCACCATGCGAAGCGTTTCGCGGTAGAGCGCCCAAGCACCTTTGCCGTCAGGATTCAGCGGGCTGTCTTCCAGCTGGGTCCAATCACATTCGGCTAGATGGCGGTTGCGATCTTCTCGGACAGCCTTGCTCTGTTCTGCGTCTTTGGCGAAACAGTATGCCTCGTACTGCTCAGCGGCGGTATGTACCACGCCTTGGTCGTCGGTGTAGTCCTGGAAGACAGGACCGGCGATGTAGTGCGTAAACCACTGCCCGTTCACCTCGACCACGCCATCACGCTGGCTGTACTGATAGGGCGGCACGGTGGTGGCTTGTGGGCCTTCCAGCACGGGGTCGTAGCCGAAATCGCTGATGATCTCAGCGGTCAGCTGCGGCGGGAAACTGGTGTTCGGATTGTCGGAGCGGAATTGGCTGTCGGTGATGACGGCGCCGGTGGTGCGGTTGCGGAGTTCCATGGTGATCAGGCAATAGCGAGGCCGATATAAGTAGCCCCGTTGACGTTGGCGTTAGCCGTGGCTTCTTGATTGACGACAAAGCCGCTGTTGTCTGGATCAATCCAATCCAGCGTGGTGACTTCTGCGGCAGTGCTGTTGAGATAAAGCAGTGGATCGTTGCCGGAGACGATGCCGCGAGCGGTGTCAGCGACTAACCAGTTGCCCGTTGAATCCGTCCTCTTTATGAGTACGAACTTTGCACCGGCAGTAAAGCCACAGTTAATCGTTTGACTGGTGCCGTTGCCGGTAAAACTGAAGCACTTGCTCACGCCGGGGCAGGAGGCGAAGAGGTAGGCGATGTAAGTGCCAGAGGAAACATTGACACTATTTGCAGTCCCAACAGTGAATACACTAGAAGTAGGAGCAGTATTATTCCATCTGGTAGACGATGCTTGAGACGCATCGGTGCCAAATAGCAAAAAGTTAGTCGCGCCCGTGGCCGCACTGTACACAGTCCAGTCATTTCCTACATCCCTTCGCCTAACAATCATCAACTCCGGCGCCACGCCGAGGTTATGGCTCACCGTGCGGGCTGATCCCGTGCCGGTGTAACAAACGGCGTCGAAGTAGCCGGGGGCGCGGCGGAAGTTCCAGTTGACATAAGTTAAAGACGATCCATTAAATCCGCTTCCTGTGTATTTAATTCCGACCATCGTATCCCAAGCCACAGAAGAGCTGAATTCTTGATCTGTGGAACTTGAATCCAAGTAATTTACGCCTGTCATACGCGCATTCCACGCAGCACCGCCGGCACCATCTCTGCGTTTATTAACGGCAACATCAGTAAGAACTGAAGATCCTGCTGTAGTAGCAGAGCCAGTGCCGGTACGAGCTACAACCTCAAACACCTTCGTGGCATCGGTGGGCGTCTTCATCGGCCCACGGCGAATGGCGATGTAGATGTAGGTCTCGCCAGAGTAATTAGTATCAAAGCCAGCAGCAGTTAATGTAAATCCTGTGGGGTTGAGCTGCGCCTTGTTCGATGAGCTTGTAAAAAAACTTTCGGTATTAGAAGAGTTTGCTGCCAAAACAGGCATCCAGGGTGACACAGAAGGATTTATGATGCCTCGCATGTTGTCTATTATCGCCCATTCAGCACTTCCGGACGAACGCTTGATCAATAGCCATTGCGGCTCCCAGCCAAGGTTTATCTCATTGGTTGAGCCATTACCCGTATAGCTCCCACATTTCACCACACTGTCATTGCCGCTATCGCCAAACCCGCCAGCGTCGTGCGCGAACAGGTAGGCGACGTAGGTGCCGCCGGAGGCGTTCACAGTGGCATCAGTGCCAAGACTGAAGACGGTGCTGGTTGGGGTGGTGCTATTCCAGCGAGTTGTGCCTGTTGCTTTGGCTGCAGTGCTGTTGAGCACCATGTATTCAGTGTTGGCGAGGCTACGGTGATAAACCTGCCAGTCGCCTGTGGTGTCTGTTCGCTTAACAATGATGCACCCAGGCACGCTGCCAAGGTTGTGAGCAATGGTGCGGTTGCTGCCGTTGCCTGTCCACGTCACCACATCAAAGAACTTGGCCTGCTCGCGGAAGGTCCAAGAGGCGTATTTGCGTGTATCTGAATTGATGTTTACGGTGGCTTCAACGCCTAGCGTAAATCCATCACTATTAAACGAGGTAAAGTCCGTTGTTGTAGTCGCTTGAGCGGATGTTGCGTCAGTTGACAGTGACTTGTTGTAGCCCCTGACTGTATCAAAAAGTCTGTGCGGTACACCTAGGTCACGATTTTTTATCCAAACCAGACCCCCCTTCCCGCTCAGATCAATCCCATTCGTAATCGTCTGCGTGCTGTTGTTGCCGGTGTAGAGCCAGGTGCTGAAGACATCTTCAATGTAAGTCTTTGCTGCACTTGCTGCACCAGCAGCACCCATCTGTAGTAACCGAGATATAGGATCCATCGTTTATCAGTTCGTGTAATTGATCAGGCTAGAAGCACGCCAGCGAGTGCCACCATCATCGGTAACAAACATAAAGAGGTGTGTTTTACCGGTGGTCAAGGTTGGTGCTACGCCACCAGGCCACTCTACACCACTGAACCAGGTGATCGTTCCACTGGTGTGTGTTAATTCTAGTGTAAATGCAAATGCACGAGAAGAAGGTACATTACTAACAGTAAATGTACTGTTGCCGTTAATTGTTTTAGTAAAGTAATTACCAGCAGAGCAATCAATATCTAGGGCTGCAACAGCGACAATATTGTTATCGTATGCACCAGTAAGCTGCATTCGACCAGCAGCTGTTAAACGCATCCGCTCCGTTGGGCTGCTTGTTCCATCTGCGGTTGTGAGGAAGACCAACCTGCCCGGCATGTCATTCGCTGAGGGGGTGCCGTCTACCACGGCTCTGATCTGAGCGCCACGAACCATGTTCGTGCCATCTGCGCCTTCAAAATTTATTTCACCAAAATCATCCCCATCGGCAACGATTGTATTTGATCCAACCGCAGTTCCTCTTGACTTAGAGATGACAATTCCACATGGAGCAGTATTGTTAGAGTTTCTAGTAATTGACAGAAAGCTTGTATCTGCACTTGTGCCCTCAATTTGAAAAACAGCCGTTCTAGCTCCAACATTAAAGTTTGCCCTTGCACTACTCGTCCCCACCAGCAGGCGACCCGAACTGTCGAGGCGGGCTTTTTCGCTGCCTGCCGGTTCAAACGTAATCGCTGTGCCTGTTTTGGATCGTAAACCCAAAACAGTTCCGCCATAAACTAAGTGATCACCATTGGTTCCCCTGTCACTATTTCCAAGTCTTAATGCAACATAACCACCCGCATCTGAGTTGTTTAGGAAAACGCCGCTCTCTGCTGCTTGGTTTTTCTCAACATGAAGAACGGCCTGCGGTGCCGTGGTGCCGATGCCGACGTTGCCAGTTGATGTGATGCGCAGGCGTTCAAAAGCGGCGGATCCGTCTCTTGTGTTTATAAAGAAATGCGAAGACCAGTTAGTTGGACTGGTGTATTGAGTTACTGATGCAGTCAGTTCTGCACCTGGCTCAAACGCGGTTCCACCATATGCTTGAAATGGTATGTATCCAATGTTGTCGCCTGTCTGTACTGCAGAGAGACTGCTCAAAGAGCCACGTGCTTTGCGAAAAATAATTGACGTAGCGTTTATTGCATCGGCAGCCTTAATTGCAGTAAAGCTGCTCCCTGATGTTGTATTTGTTGCCGCTAAGTAGCCAAGGCTGACCGTCCCTCCTCCAATGTCAGTAGGTGAGCCTTGGCGTACAACGCCACTCGCATCAACAAACAACCGCCCCGTGCCAGCCGTGCTGATTGCTACTTGGTCTGCACCAGGGGAGTAGATGCCGGTGTTGGTGTCGCCAGTGAAGGAAATAGTGGGGCTACTTGCGCTTCCTGCGCTGAATTGAATAGAGGAAGCCTTACCGTCAAGAAGCTGGGCTTTTGTTTGCGACATCTAACTGGCTAATCGTTGTCCTTACTTATCATTTTACAGTCTTTACATTTCTTGCACCAGGTTTTATCGCCAGGAATGACCTCAGTTCCATATTCAAAGTCATCGTAATCTGGTTGATTACGAATCCAACGTGCAAACTCTTCAATGTATTTTTTGATGAGTTGTGTTGGCATAATCAAAGAAAACCAGGTAGTTGTGGGCCTTTAGGTCCAGGAGCTTTTAGTGGTTTAAACCCGCGTTCAATTAATTGATCCATGTAAGGAGAATCAAGATGCGGGGTTTTAAG
>Ga0315902_10002618_pt1 | contig 27769 bp, 25 predicted proteins | sample LakEriMetagenome_9_FD_203523 | JGI IMG/M metagenome (GOLD analysis project Ga0315902, IMG submission 203523) | Freshwater fungal communities from buoy surface, Lake Erie, Ohio, United States - Buoy 12 MA117 | ecosystem: Environmental > Aquatic > Freshwater > Lake > Lake biofilm | place: USA...
TGCATCGGGGCCGCGACTCCGCATGCCGTGGTCGCGGCCGAGGCGCGGGCCAGGTACCCCGCGCTCGCCCATCTCGCCGGCCATATCGGCGACCCGGCGGTGCGCAACCGCGGCACCATCGGGGGGTCGCTCGCCAACAACGACCCCGCTGCCTGCTGGCCTGCGGGCGTACTCGGCTCGGGCGCGACAGTCGTGACGAGCAACCGCAGGATCGCGGCGGACGACTTCTTTCACGGCATGTTCTCGACCGCGCTCGAAGACGGCGAGATCATCACCGAGGTCCGCTTTCCCATCCCGCAGAAGGCGGCCTATGTGAAATTCGTGCAGCCGGCCTCGCGTTTCGCGCTGACCGGGGTCTTTGTCGCGAAATTCGCGGGCGGCGTCCGTGTGGCGGTCACCGGGGCGTCCGAAACGGGTGTCTTCCGCTGGTCGGCGGCCGAGGCGGCACTGTCTGCTGATTTCTCGGCCCACGCGGTCGAAGGGTTGGCGGTGGCTGCCGACAGCATGATCGGCGATCTGCACGGAACCCCCGCCTATCGGGCCCACCTCGTCAAGGTGATGACGAAAAGGGCCGTGACCGCGGCATGAAGGTTACTCCGATTGCGGCGGGGATCATGATCCTCGCCGCCTCGGCGATGGCTGATCCCTGGGCACTGACCGGCAAGCCGACAGCCTGCGCTGCGCTCGAATCTCTCGTGGTCTTCGGGCTGGTCGACGGCGGCATCGGCGGTGACACGAACGATTTCACAGCGGTCGTGTCCACGGGCGACAGACAGAGGTGCCTTGCCTGGCTTGACAGTTACGGCTTTGGAGACGGAATCCGGTTGCAGGCCTGCCGCGACACATTCGACACGCTGAACGCAGAAGGCCTTCCGGAGAATTCTTCCTTGTCCGATGCCGAGGCCATAAGGGAAATACTTTCGGCCCAAAACGATGATGACTGCACGGGCCTTGCGTCAGAGCTGAAGGCAAAATCTTAGCAAACAGACGGAGACAGGTCGCCCGTATCCGCGAGCGACCGCAACAGTCCATAGCGATCCCGCCACTGTGCCTATTTGGCCGGCGCGATCATCATCACCATCTGCCGGCCTTCAAGACGCGGGAAACTCTCGATCTTGCCCGAGGCCTTCACGTCATCGGCGATGCGGTCGAGCAGGGCCTTGCCCAACTCCATATGCGCCATCTCACGCCCACGGAAGCGCAGGGTGATCTTCACCTTGTCGCCTTCCTCGAGGAACTTGAAGACCGAGCGCATCTTGACCTCATAGTCATGGGTATCGGTTCCAGGGCGGAACTTGATCTCCTTGATTTCGATGATCTTCTGGTTCTTGCGCGCCTCGGCTTCCTTCTTCTGTGTCTCGTACTTGTACTTGCCGTAGTCCATGATCTTGCAGACAGGCGGCACGGCAGAGGGTGAGATTTCGACCAGATCGAGCCCCGCTTCCTCGGCGAGGTAGAGGGCACGGTCAGGCGAGACGACACCGATATTCTCGCCATTGGCACCTATCAGGCGAATCTCTCCGCCTCTGATGCGTTCGTTGATCCGTGGTCCGGTTTCACGCACCGGCGGTGCGTTATGGGGTCTGCGTCCTATGGCAATGGTCCTTTCGGCAATTGGTCATGGAGGGGGAAACTACGTCCGCCGCGTCTGCGGTTCAACCCGCAAAACGTCTGCAGCCCATCTGTCACCGGCAGAGATCGGGCTAGTCACTTTTCTTCGGCCCGGGGTTCTGACATACGACGCCCGAAAGCGGGCCGCAGAGGGCCTGACCGACCCCCGGAGGAAGATGAGATGACCCGTACGATAGCCATCATCGCCCTGATTGCGGCGATCGTCTTCGGCGGCTGGTGGTATTATTCCGACCAGCAGGCCAAACGCGCTGCGGCAGAGGCCGCGGCAGCCGAAGAGGCGGCTGCAGCAGAGGCCGCAGCCGCCGCAGAGACTGCCGCAGCCGAAGCAGCGGCCCAGGCCGAAGCCGATGCGGCAGCGGTTGCCGAAGCTGCCACCGAAACCGCAACCGAAGTCGTAGAGGGGGCGACAGAGGCGGCAAGTGATGCTTCCTCTGTTGTGACCGAAGCAGTGGAGGGTGCGGCCGACGCCGCGACCGAGGCCGTCGAAGGGGCAACCGAGGCGGCGATTGACGCTGCCGCTGCAGTGGCCGACACCGCGGCCCAAGCCGTGGATGGCGCGACCGAAGTGGCAAGCGATGCGGCAGCCGCCGCAACGGAAGCCGTGGAAGGGGCGGCCGAGGCCGTAACGGACGCCGCCGCTGCCGCGACCGACGCCGCAACCGAGGCCGTGGAAGGCGCGACCGAAGCGGCAAGCGACGCCGCAGCCGCCGCGACCGAGGCAGTGACCGAGACTGTAGAGCAGGCGGCGGAAGCCGTGCCTCTCGACCAGTTGCTCGACCCGGCGAACTTCAACCTCGATGCCGTGGTCGGCGCGATCGACGTCTCCTCGATCGACGACAAACTGAAGACCCAGCTCAAGACAGCAGTCCGCGCCGCGCAGAACAGTCCGACGCTGCTGCCCGAAGTCCTCAAGCGCATCGGTATGGCGCTTGGCGGCTGATCCGGCACAGGACCGCCAAAGATTCTTGGCGCGCGGCATTGCTGGGCCGATGGGGTGCGTTCACAAACCCTAGGGCGCAGTTGCAGCCGGACGGGGGCATGAGGCAGGGCGGAATGCGGGCATTCCTGGCACGCTGGCGCTGGTGGCTGATCGGGGCGGGCGTCATGGCCCTCCTTCTGGGTCTTTTCGGCTGCAACACGGTCGCCACCCATCGCGGCCTCATGGCAGGCAAGCGGACCCCGGCCGACCTTTCCGCGCTGCTCTCGCCCTTCTACCGGGTGACCATGCCCGAGCGCGAGGGCCCGTTTCCGGTGGCACTTCTTTTTTCGGGCTGCGACGGTCCGAAGGACAATCTCGACCGTCTGGCCGCCGCGCTCGTCACCCAAGGCTGGGGCGCAGTGATCGTCGACAGCCACGCCCCCCGCGGCATGGACCGCGCCGAGGTCTGGCGGTTCGTCTGTTCCGGCGTCACCCTGCCGGGGGCCGAGCGCGCCGCCGACGTGGCCGTCGCCATCGCCGACGCCCGCGCGCTGCCGGGGGTCGACCCTGACCGGATCGCACTCGTCGGCGCCTCGCACGGGGGATGGGCGGTGCTCGATCTCCTGGCGCTCGCGGGGACGGGCGAACGCCCCTGGGGCCTGACCGAATGGCCGGGCGGCAGCCCCGAGGCGACACTCGCAGGCGTCACGCAGGCGGTTCTCTACTATCCCTATTGCGGTTTTCCGTCGGTCGTGGCCGGCAAGGGCTGGCAGGCGGATATCCCCATGCTGATGCTCCTGGTCGAGGGCGACAGCATCGCCGACGAGACCGATTGCGCCGCACTCGCCGCCCGCATGGCGGCCGCGGGGCGCGACGTCGGGACGGTGTCGATCCCAGGGGTCACGCATGGCTTTGACCAGGCGGAAAAGGCGCTCTTCTCCACCTTGACCTTCGACGCGGCGGCGGCAGAAGAGGCGGTGCGGATGACGCTGGATTTCATCGGAGCGGTGGAATGAAGATCGATCTCAACTCCGATCTGGGCGAGGGGTTCGGCCCTTGGGCGATGGGCGACGATGCCGCCATGCTCGGAATCGTGACAAGCGCGAATGTCGCCTGCGGTGGCCATGCGAGCGACCCCGAGACGATGTTCCGCACGCTTTGCCTGGCGCGCGACCGGGGCGTCACCGTCGGCGCGCATCCGGGCTATCCCGACCGCGAGGGCTTCGGCCGCCGGGTGATCCCGATGGCGCCCGACGAGATTGCCCGGATGGTGGCGGCCCAGGTGGGTGCGCTGGCGGGCATCGCGGTGATGGCGCGCGTGCACCTGGCCTATGTCAAGCCGCATGGGGCGCTCGGCAACCTCGCCGCCGACGATGCGGACGTGGCATCAGCCATCGCCGGGGTAGCGCGCGCAATGGCGCTGCCAGTGCTCGCGATTTCGGGCACAGCGCTGGAAACGGCTTGCCGGGCGGCAAGCGTCCCGGTCTTCCCCGAGGTCTTTGCCGACCGGGCCTATCTGCCCACCGGGCGGCTCGTGCCACGGTCCCGCCCGGGCGCGGTGATCCACGATGCCGGGACTGCTGTCGCGCGGATGCTCGCCTTCCTGCGCTCTGGCGAGATGCCCTGTCTCGATGGCGGGACAGTGCGGCTTGCCGCAGCCTCGGTCTGCGTGCATTCCGACACGGCGGGCGCCGTGGCCATGGCGCGCGACTTGCGCGCGCAGCTCACGGCCGAAGGCGTGACGCTGGGACCCTTCCTTGGCTGAGGTGCCGCGCCTTCGCCCGGTGTCGGATTGCGGCCTGCTCGTCGAATATGCCGAAGCGCTGTCCGACGGCGTGCATGCGGCGGTCCTCGGGCTCGACCGGGTGCTGGCTGCCGACCCCCTGCCCGGCCAGATGGAGACGGTGCCGGCCTATGTAAACCTCCTCGTCCTCTTCGATCCGCTGTTGACCGATCATGCAGCGGTCGCGGCAGGCGTACGGACCCGGCTCGGACGCATGCAGGCCGAGCGTTCCGCAGGCACCGCGCATCTGGTCGATGTCGTCTATGACGGACCGGACCTGGCCGAGGTCGCGCGCCGCACCGGGCTCAGTCCCGAGACGGTGATCGCGACCCATCTTTCGGCTGACTATTCGGTCTATCTCTACGGTTTCGCCCCGGGCTATGCCTATCTCGGCGGCGTGCCCGAGCCGATCCAACTGCCGCGCAAGGAAGCGCCGGTGCGTGGCGTGCCGGCAGGATCAGTGATCGTGGCGGGCGGGCAATGCATCGTCACTACGCTGACCATGCCGACAGGCTGGTGGGTGATCGGACGGTCCCCGGTCACGATCCTGCGCCCCGAGGGGATGCTCTTCGCGGTGGGCGACCGCGTGCGCTTTCGTCGGACGAAACCGTGAACGCGGTCCTGCGCGTGGTCGCGGCCGGGCCGCAGGTCAGCCTGCAGGATATCGGGCGCGCGGGCGCGATGCGCTTTGGCGTTCCCCGCTCAGGCCCGATGGACCGGGGTGCCTTTGCGATGGCCTGCGCGGCGGCAGGCGGGACGACAGGGATCGAGATCTCGCGCGGGGGACTCGTGCTCGACTGCGTCGCGGGGTCCGCAGGATATGCCGTCGCGGGCGGCGGTTTCATCGTCGAGCGGGCTGGAACGCAGGCCGGCTCTTGGCACGCTGGCATCATCAGGGCAGGCGAGCGGATGACGGTCCGGCCGGGGTTCTGGGGCAGCTGGTGCTACCTTGTCCTCGCCGGCGAGGTCGAGCGCGCGCGCTGGTTCGGCTCGCTTGCGACCCATGCGCCATCGGGCTTGGGTGGCGGCCTGCTGCGCACGGGAGACGAGATCAGGGTCGCAGGCGGCACCGCTCCGGTGCGGGATGGGACTCTTCCCTGCCCCGCCTGGGCGCGGCCGCGCCATATGCTGCGCGTGGTGATGGGCCCGCAGGATCGCTTCTTTCCGCCCGCGGCACAGGCGGCCTTCCTGTCAGAGGTCTTCCGGGTGACAGACGCCGGCGACCGCATGGGGGTGCGGCTGCGCGGGCCGTCGCTCAGGTCCGAAGGGGCGCTCGGCATCCCCTCCGAGCCGGTGGTCCGCGGCGCGGTGCAGGTCGCGGGCGACGGGGTCGCGACGGTCCTGATGGCCGATCACCAGACGACGGGAGGCTATCCCAAGATCGCCTGCGTGATCGGAGCCGACCTCGACGGTTTCGCGCAACTGCGCCCGCGCGACGCAGTGCTCTTCCGCGCGGTCACGCCCGAGGCGGCGGTGGGCGCGGCCCGCGTGCTCGCCACCGCGCAGGCGCGGGCGATCGCCAGTCTGGGTCGCGGATAAAGCCCCGGCGCGCCGACGGTTCAGCCGGGGGAAAGGCCCCGCAGTCGTTCGGACCGCCGGCGCAGCAGTTCAAGCGTGATCAGAAGCAGGATCGAGATCGCCACCAGCACGGTCGCGGCCGCAAGGATCGTCGGGCTGATCTGTTCGCGCAGCCCCGTGAACATCTGCCAAGGCAGCGTCTTGTCTCCAGGTGCGCCCAGGAAGAGGACGACCACGACCTCGTCAAACGAGGTGATGAAGGCAAAGAGCGCGCCCGCGACCACCCCCGGCATGATGAGCGGCATCTGCACCTTGAAGAAGGTCCGCACCGGGTCTGCTCCAAGGCTTGCCGCCGCACGTGTCAGCGACCGGTCGAACCCCACCAGCGTGGCGGTCACGGTGATGATGACGAAGGGTATCCCCAGCGCGGCATGCGCCAGCACCACGCCCCAGTAGGTGCCCTGAAGACCTACGCGGGAATAGAAGAAGTACATCCCCGCCGCCGAGATGATGAGCGGCACGATCATCGGAGAGATCAGGATCGCCATGATCGCCCCCTTGAAGGGGACATGCGACTGCGACAGCCCGATCGCGGCAAGCGTGCCCAGCGCGACCGCGATCAGCGTCGCCACCGGTGCAATCGCCAGCGAATTCCATAGCGGCAACTGCCAGTCGGGATTGGTGAAGAAGTCGTGGTAATGCTTGAGCGAAAACCCCGCCGGGTCGAGCCGGAGCATCTCGGGCGTGAAGGTGAAGAAGTCCTGCGCGTTGAAGCTCAGCGGTATGATGATCACGATCGGCGCGATCAGAAAGAAGAAGATGAGCCCGCAGATCACGCGGAACCCGTAGTGCCAGAGCCGCTGCCCGGTCGTGGCATAGGCGGGCAGGCTCATGACGCGGCTCCGGAGACGGGGTCAGCCAAGCTTGACATTGTCGATCCCCACGATGCGGTCATAGACCCAGTAGAGCAGCAGCACGACGGCCAGCAGGATCGTCCCGAGCGCCGCGGCCAGACCCCAGTTCAGCGATGTGCTGATGTGATAGGCGATGCGGTTGGAGATGAAGACGCCCTTCGCCCCGCCAACGAGTTCGGGCGTGATGTAGTATCCGATGGCGAGGATGAAGACGAGGATCGACCCCGCCCCGATGCCCGGGACCGATTGCGGGAAATAGACCCGCCAGAAGGCTGTCCAGTCATTTGCGCCCAGCGATTTGGCCGCGCGCAAATAGGAGGGGGGAATCGTCTTCATCACCGAATAGAGCGGCAGTATCATGAAAGGCAGCAGGATATGCGTCATCGCGATGATCGTGCCGGTCGGATTGTTGATCAGGATCAGCCGGTTGTCGTCAGCGACAAGGCCGATCCAGACGAGGATGTCGTTGATCACCCCCTGCTGCTGGAGCAGGACCTTCCACGCGCTCGTCCGCACCAAGAGCGAGGTCCAGAAGGGCAGAAGCACGAGAATCATCAGCAGATTGGCCTGCCGCGCGGGCAGGTTGGCCATCAGCCAGGCGACCGGATAGCCCAGCAGGATGCACATCGCGGTGATCGCCAGCGACAAGGCCATCGTGCGCAGGAAAAGCATGATGTAGACACGCTCGTCGTCCGGCCGCGGAGCGATCCCCTGCGGCGTCTTGCCCAGGTCAATGGCGTTGAGGAAATAGCCGGGCGTATAACGGCCCGAAAAAAGCCGGATCACGGCCCAGGGCTCGGGCGTGGCCCAGGCCTTGTCGCTCTCGGTAAAGGCGGCGGTGAAGTCGGCGGGAGGAATGCCGGCCGCAGCGACGGCGGAAAGACGCGGCTCCCAGTCGGGGCCAAGCGTTGCAGCAGCAGCGGGAAGAGTGGCCAGATCCTCGGTCAACGCGACCGAGACGAGGTGCCAGGGCTCTTCCTTCAGCACCGAATCTCCGTTCACCACTTGCGTCACCCGGGCGAAATCGGCATAGGTCCCGGCGGTGCGGGGCAGCGCGGTCCGGGCGGTCTCCGACAGGACGAAGGCCGGCTCGGCGGTATCGTCATCCGCCTCGGCCCAGGCGGCCTGCGCCGCGATCCAGCCGGGGTCGGCGAGCAGCGAAACCCAGGTCTCGGGCTCCTCCCAGGCGGGGTCGAGCGCGACGAGCGCCTTTGTCGACGCCTCGCCGAGATCCTCCACATCGCGACCGGTGCCGCGCAGAAGCGACGACATTCCCGAGTTTTCGTAGTTCAGGCGGGTGCCAAGCTGGGTATGGGTCTTTTCCTCGACCGCGATCATCATGTCGTGGGCCAGCGCGCGGAAGGCAGGCTCGCCCGGCGGGCTTTCCGACGCGGGGTCCCAATCCGAGATGGCGGCAACCGTCCGGGGCAGCGTCTGGCTTACCCCGAAATTCTCGACCGAGCGAAAGAGCATGTCCACGATGGGCGCCACGAAGGTGACCAGCACGAACAGCAGAAGCGGCGCGATCAGGAGGAAGGCGCGCAGCTTCTGCCGCCGCAGCGCGCGGCTCAGGCTGCGCCGGAGCGGCGTGCCGTCGGCGGCAAGCATGGGCCCGCTGGCGGTCGTCTCGGTCATCCCGTGGTTTCCGGAAAGGATGCGGGCGGGGCCGTCATAGACCCCGCCCGACAGGAAGTTACTGGGCGAGCCAGTTCTGGAAGATGGCCTCGACCTCGTCCTGGTTGTCAGCCCACCATTCGATGTTGTTCACGAGATAGTTCTTCTGGTTGGCCGGGTTGGTCGGCATATGCGGCGCCATCTCGATCCCGAGCGTCGCATGGGTCGAGACGAGCGGCTGGGACGAGCCGCGCGCAGGGCCGTAGGAGATGTACTTCGCCTGATCCGCCAGACGCTGCGTGTCGGTCGCGAAATGCAGGAAGTGCATCACGCGGTTCAGCCGCGCCTCGTCCAGCCCCTCGGGGACGATCCAGCCGTCATAGTCGAAGACCTGCCAGTCCCAGAGCATGCCGATCGGCTGGTTCTGCTCCACGATCGCCGAGAAGAGGCGGCCGTTGTAAGTCGAGCCGATCACCACTTCGCCATCGGCGAGCAGCTGCGGCGTCTCGGCGCCGGCCGACCACCAGATCACGCTGTCCTTGATCGTGTCGAGCTTGGCCAGAGCACGGCCGACACCACCTTCGGAAGACAGCACGTCATAGAGGTCTTCCTTGGCCACGCCGTCGCAGAGCAGAGCCCATTCGAGGTTCTTCTTCGGGCGGCCTTCCAGCGCGCGCATGCCGGGGAAGGTCGCGAGGTCGAAGACGTCGCACAGGTCGTCAGGCACGGCGCCGTTCCACTCGGCCACATCGGTGCGATAGCCGAACGTGGTCGAAAACACGATCTGCGGCACGAAACAGTCGTTGATGATCGAGCCCGAGGTGCCGAAGTCCTCGGTCGCCGTCGATCCGTCCGCGCCGGGCGCCAGAGCCGCGTCGAAGTCGATCTCGACGGCCAGACCCTCGTCGCAGGCGCGCTGGCTGTCAGGCCCTTCGACGTCGATCAGGTCATAGGTCATGTTGCCCGCTTCGGCCGCGGCGCGCAGCTTGGCATTGGCCTCGTTGGACCCTTCGTCCCAGGTGATCGTGACGCCGGTCAGCGCCGAATAAGGCTCGGCATAGGCCGCGACCTGGCTGGCCTGATAGGCACCGCCCCAAGACATGAGCACCATCGCATCGGCGCAGTTCTCGCAGGCGGGCAGGTCCTCGGCATAGGCAAGGCCCGCGCCGATCGGCAGCATGGCCAGCGCAGTCGCGCCGAGTAGGGTTCTGAACGTCATCTTCTTACTCCCTTTCTTGGTGTCTTCGTTTCTTCCAGGCGTCCTACGGCGCATCCAGCGCGCGGCAGTCTTCGGGCAACCATCCGATCATGATCTTCGTGCCGGGCTGGTGGCGGATCTGGTCGGGCGCGTTGCGGGTCTTGATGATGAAGTCGTCGCTACCCGCGACCCGCAGCCGGGTGCGGAAGATATCGCCCATGTAGATGAACTCCAGTACCTCGGCCTCGAGCATATGCGCGCCGGGCCGCAGGCGGGCCTTGTTGGTCTCCACCCTCTCGGGCCGGATCGACACCTGCGTGCGGTCGCCCACCTTGCCCACATTGACGGGCCGCGAGTCGATCTCGTCGCCACTGTCCAGACGCACGACGCAGGTCTCGCCCCGCATCTCCGTCACCGTGCCCATCAGCCGGTTGTTCTCGCCGATGAAGCCCGCGACAAAGCTGTTCACCGGTGCCTCATAGAGCTCGGCCGGCGAGGCAAGCTGCTGGATGCATCCGTCGTTGAAGACCGCGACGCGATCCGACATGGTCAGTGCCTCTGTCTGGTCATGGGTGACATAGACCGTGGTGATGCCAAGCTCATGGGCCAGCCGCGTAATCTCGAACTGCATATGTTCGCGCAGTTGCTTGTCGAGCGCGCCGAGCGGTTCGTCCATCAGCACGAGCTCGGGCTTGAAGACCAGCGCACGGGCCAGCGCGACCCGCTGCTGCTGGCCGCCAGAAAGCTGCGCGGGCCGGCGCCCGCTAAAGGCGCCCATCTGCACCATGCCCAACGCCCGCGCCACCTTCTCCTCACGCTCTGCCTTGCCGATGTTGCGCACCTCGAGCGGGAAGGCGAGGTTCTCGGCCACGCTCATGTGCGGAAAGAGCGCGTAGTTCTGGAATACCATGCCGATGCCGCGCTTGTGCGGGGGCACGCTGTTGATGTTGCGCCCCGCCAGCCGGATCTCGCCATGGGTTGCCGTCTCGAACCCCGCAAGCATCATCAGACAGGTCGTCTTGCCCGACCCCGAAGGTCCGAGCATCGTCAGGAATTCGCCCTTCGGCATGGACAGGTTGAGGTCCTTCACGACAAGCGAAACGCCGTCGTAGCTTTTCTGAACCCGGTCGAACTCGACGAACGCGTCGTTCGTCATCGCTCTCTCGGCCATCCATGTCTCCCCGTTGCCGGTCGCCTTTGCCATGCGGGACGGTCCCGAACGGATCGGGATGCCGCCCTGCAGCCGCCTTCAGGCGGAGGCGCCGGGTTTGCGTGGCAGGATAAGGTGCTCGGGTCCATAGGGGAAGCCCGTGATGTTGCGGTTGCCCGTTTCGGTAATCACAAGAATGTCGTGTTCCCGATACCCGCCGGCGCCCGGCATGGATTCAGGGATCGTGATCATCGGCTCCATCGACACGACCATCCCCGGTTCAAGCACGGTGTCGCAATCCTCGCGCAGCTCAAGTCCGGCCTCGCGGCCATAGTAATGGCAAAGCACGCCGAACGAATGCCCATAGCCGAAGCTTCTGAATTGCAACAGATTTTCTGCCGCATACATCTCGTTCAGCTCGCGCGCGACGTCCGAGCACCGGTTGCCGGGCACCAGCAGCTCCTTGCCGCGGTCATGGATGCGGCAGTTGAACTCCCACAGCCGCAGGTGCTCGTCGCTCAGCTGGCCCGCGAACATCGTCCGTTCGAGCGCAACGTAATACCCCGCGACCATCGGAAAGCAGTTGAGCGACAGGATGTCACCCTGCTCAATCCTTCGGCTGGTGACCGGATTATGGGCGCCGTCGGTGTTGATCCCCGACTGGAACCAGGTCCAGGTGTCCATCAGCTCGCCATGCGGCCAGATGCGCGCGATCTCGCGCACCATCGTGGTGGTGGAATGCAGCGCCACCTCGTGTTCGGGCGTGCCCACCGTCGCCGCCTCGGCGCAAGCCGCCCCGCCAATATCGGCGATGCGGGTCATCTTCTCGATATGGGCGATCTCGGCGGCCGACTTGATCATCCGCTGGCGCATCGCGGTCGCGGCAATGTCGACGAATTCGACCTGCGGGAATTCGTGCTTCAACAGCTCCATGGTGTCGAGCGAGACGTGGTCGAACTCGATTCCCAGCCGCCTCACGCCGGGAATGACCTGACGGACGGCATGGAACCAGTTGTCTTTCTGCCAGTCGGTATAGGTGATGTTGCGCCCGCCAAAGGTGCGCCGCCAGGGTTGGCCGCCATCGATGCCGGCGCTGATCGAGGTCATCTTTTCCTGATCGACGACCAACGCATAGCGGCGGCCGAAATAGCAGTAGAGGAAATCGCTGTAGTAGTTGATGTTGTGATAGCTCGTGAACAACGCGGCATCGATCTGCCCCTCGGCCATGCGGGCCCGGATCGCGGCCAGACGCCGCTCCATCTCGGCCGCCGGAAAGGTGGGGACGACAGGCGTCCCGTTGCCGACATAATCCTGAAGCCGTTCCCGCTGCATTCCTGCTCTCTCCACCTGCCTTTGATCGCCGCGCAACGTGGTGCCGAAGCTGCCTCTTGTCAAAGGACCGATTCTCATGCCCATATGAAAAAAACTCATGTAAAGACGGTGATGTCGCAGGTTCCGTTGAATGCGCTGCGGGCCTTCGACGCGGTGGTCCGGTCAGGCTCCTTCAAGGCGGCGGCCCAGACCCTTTGCGTCACACAGTCCGCAGTAAGCCACCAGGTGCGCCACCTGGAGGATTGGATCGGCCGGCCGCTTTTCGACCGGACCGGACCACGCCCACGGCTTCTGCCCGAAGGCGAGGACTTGGCGCGCGTGACTGCGCTGTCGCTCGAAGGATTGGCCGCAGCCTGCGCCCGGCTCCGCCGCGAACCGGGTGGCAAGGCACTCGTCATCGCGGCAATCCCGTCCGTTGCGCTCTGCTGGCTGATCCCGCGGCTCGCGGCGTTCCGTGCTGGTCATCCCGACGTCGAAGTCCGTATCGTCTATGCATTTCATGGGCAGGAGATCGACTTCACCGACGTCGACCTTGCGTTTGTCTGGGCCGCGGGACCGTTTGCACCGGAACCGGGTGTGACGGCTGAACTGTTCCTGCCCGGGAAAAGCGTCCCGGTCTGCAGCCCGGCTCTGGGCGCGGCGGGTATCGCAGAAACGACGATCGGGCAGCTACCCCTCCTCCATGATACGGACGAGACTGGCTGGCGGACGTGGTTTGCCCGCGCCGGGGTTGCGATGCCGCGACGCTGGGCGGGGCCGGTCTTTCAGGATTTCAACCTCCTGCGGGCCGCAGCTCTCGCCGGACAGGGCGTGGCGCTCTGTCCCCGCGCGATGATCCGTGACGATCTCGAGTCGGGTCGGCTGCGCATGCTCTCCGAGGTCAGCGTGATGGAGACGAGCGGTTATTACCTTCTCGGTGGTACTGCCTCCTTGCGGCGGGCCGATGCTGCCGGCTTTCGCGCGTGGGCGCTTGCGGCGCGGGAAACGAGCGCGCCGGGTTGAGGTCGGCCCCGGCCCGATGCTAACTGGTGCCCGCGGGATGGGTGGCCGAGCGGTTGATGGCTCCAGTCTTGAAAACTGGCGTGGGTGCAAGCCCACCGTGGGTTCGAATCCCACCCCATCCGCCAATGCCTTTGATAGCATTGGATGATTGCGGGGTCTGTCCGGCGTCCGGTAAATCCTCGACGCTCTGCAGGACACACCCGATGCGATCGGCAACCCGCAGGCATGCCGGCGCGGGCTGCGGCTTCGCCCTCCATGCAGCGTCAACCCGCCGGCTGCCGCACGGCACCGTCCATCGGTCCCACCGCGGCAAGACCGACACTCCCCACCAGCCTCCTCCGCCCGGTCCCGTAGTCCTCTGCCCTGAAACAGCAGGGCGCAGGGGCCGCGGGCATTGACCTGAGGACACGGGCGCGCAACGCTCTCAGCCAGAACAAGGAACGAGGGATGCCCGTGACGGCAGCTGCCGCCAGACAGAGGGGGAGAACCGGCGGATGACCGCCCCGGTGCGGCTTGTCATCTTCGACTGCGACGGCGTGCTGATCGACAGCGAGGTGATCAGCGCGAGCGTGCTGATCGAGGAAGCCGCGGCCGTGGGCATCACACTGACCCGCGACCATGTGCGCGACCATTTCCTGGGCCGCAGCTTCCCCACCGTGGCCGCAACGATCCGCGCGGAATTCGGCGCCGTGCTGCCCGAGGATTTCGAGGCACGCTACCGCGCCTCTCTCCTTTCCCGCTTCGAGACCGGGCTCCGGCTGACCCCCGGGGTGACAGATGTGCTCGCGCGGCTGAAGGTCGCGCGCTGTGTGGCGACCTCGTCGAGCCCGCCGCGGCTTGCGCGGTCGCTGGCCATCAGCGGGCTCGATGCCTGGTTCCCGCACCGCTTCACGGCCAGCGAGGTGGCGCGCGGCAAGCCCGCGCCCGACCTTTTCCTGCATGCCGCGGCGCGGATGGGCGTGCCCCCCGCCGCTTGTCTCGTGATCGAGGACAGCCGCCCCGGGATCGAGGCCGCGCAGGCGGCGGGGATGCGGGCCGCGCTTTATTCCGGCGGCAGCCACATGGGCGGCAAAGGCTTTGACACCGGCCCCGATGTCATTCCATTTGACGACTGGGCCAGGTTCGCCGACCTCTGGCCCGACCTCGTGACCGATCCGGTGAACCCGTGAACAGCCCGCGCATGCCTGTTGAAGACACACGCCTTGACGATGCCGCCCGCGCCGGCTGGCTCTACTATGTCGCAGGCAATACCCAGGACGAGATCGCGCGCAAGCTCGGCGTCTCGCGCCAGTCGGCGCAGCGGCTGGTCGCGATGGCAGTGACCGAACGGCTGGTCAAGGTGCGCATCGACCATCCGATCGGGCGCTGCATGGACCTGGCCCGACAGCTGGCCGACCGGCACGGACTGCGGTTGGCCGAGGTCGTCCCCTCCGATCCCGATGCGCCCGACCTTCTGACCGGGGTCGCCATCGCCGCGGCGGCCGAGCTTGAGAAGGTCCTGCGCAGCGAGGAGCCGCGCATCATCGCGCTCGGCACCGGGCGGGCGCTCAAGGCGACGGTCGAACAGCTGTCCGCGATGGCCTGCCCGCAGCACCGCATCGTCTCGCGCCTCGGCAACATGATGTCGGACGGTTCGGCCACACCCTACAACGCGGTCGTGCGCATGGCCGACCGGGTCGGCGCGCGGCATTACCCCTATCCTCTGCCGGTGGTCGCCCGCGATGCCGCCGAAATCAAGGTGCTTCATGCGCAGGAGGCGGTGCAGAGCACGCTCGCGCTCTGCGCCGCGGCCGATATCACCCTGGTCGGCATCGGCCAGATCGGGCCGCGCGCGCCGCTCGTGCTCGATGGATTTCTCTCGGTCGCCGAGGCAGAGCGGCTGACGCGCGAGGGCGCGGTGGGCGAGATCACGAGCTGGATCTACGACGCGGCGGGCCAGGTGATGGACTGCGCCTTCAACGCGCGCGTCGCCTCCGCACCGCTCGGCCCTTCGGGTGACCGGCCGGTGATCGCGGTTGCAGTCGGTCAGGCCAAGGTCGCGGCGATTCGCGCCGCTCTGGCGGGCCGGCTCGTCAACGGCCTCATCACCAGCGAAACGACGGCCCAGGCGCTGCTTGCGTCCTGATGTCGCGGCCCGGCCGGTACCGCCCCGCTGCGCGCCGCAACGGGCTCCGGCGCAGGGGCTTCGCCGCGGCGCAGCCACGATCCGGACTTGACAGACGCTACCTCTCTCGTGAATATTTGCCCGCTGATTAGGCAATTGCCCATCATGGGCAAGAGGGAGGACATCCATGACGACCCATCTCCGCGCCCTTCTGGGCGCGACGGCGCTTTGTGCCGTGACCCTGCCCGCCTTTGCGCAGGACGTGACGCTGACCATCGCTACCGTGAACAACGGCGACATGATCCGCATGCAGAGCCTGACCGACGACTTCACCGCCAAGAACCCCGGCATCGCGCTGGAATGGGTGACGCTCGAGGAAAACGTGCTGCGCCAGAACGTGACGACCGACATCGCCACCAATGGCGGCCAGTACGACATCATGACGATCGGTACCTACGAGACGCCGATCTGGGGCGCGCAAGGCTGGCTCGCGCCGCTCGAATTCGGGCCCGAATATGACGTTGATGACCTCTTGCCCGCAATCCGCGCAGGCCTGACGGTCGATGGCAAGCTATATGCCGCGCCCTTCTACGGCGAAAGCTCGATGGTCATGTACCGCACCGACCTGATGGAAGCCGCAGGGCTGACCATGCCCGAGGCGCCGACCTGGGAATTCATCGAACAGGCCGCCGCGGCGATGACCGACAAGGACGCCGGCATCTATGGCGTCTGCCTGCGCGGCAAGGCCGGCTGGGGCGAAAACATGGCCTTCCTGACGGCGATGTCGAACTCCTTCGGCGCGCGCTGGTTCGACATGGACTGGAAGCCCCAGTTCGACAGCGAAGCCTGGGCCAAAACGCTCGACTTCTACCTGCGCATCATGACCGAGTACGGCCCCCCGGGTGCCTCCTCGAATGGGTTCAACGAAAACCTGACCCTGTTCCAGCAGGGCAAGTGCGGCATGTGGATCGACGCGACGGTGGCCGCCTCCTTCGTGACCGACCCCAATGCCTCGACCGTAGCCGACAAGGTGGGCTTCGCGCTCGCCCCGGACAACGGGTTGGGCAAGCGCGGCAACTGGCTCTGGGCCTGGTCGCTCGCGATCCCGGCCTCGTCGGACGCCAAGGAAGCCGCGACCGCCTTCATCGAATGGGCGACCTCGAAGGACTACCTCGCGCTCGTCGCCTCCAAGGAAGGCTGGGCCAACGTGCCCCCCGGCACGCGGACGTCGCTGTACGAGAACCCCGAATACGCCGCGGTTCCCTTTTCGGCGATGACGCTGGCCTCGATCAACGCGGCCGACCCGACCAACCCGACCGTGGACCCCGTGCCCTATACCGGGGTGCAGTTCGTGGCGATCCCCGAATTCCAGGGCCTCGGCACGTCCGTCGGTCAGGAATTCTCGGCCGCTCTGGCCGGCCAGAAGACCGCCGCCGAGGCGCTGGCCGCCGCGCAGGAACTGGTCACGGCTGAAATGACGGCGGCGGGCTACATCCAGTAAACCCCCGCGCCAGTCGCAGGTCCGGCCGGTACCTCCCCGGCCGGACCCTTTTTCGGAAGGGTCCCCCACGTGTCAACGCAGTCCTCGCGCCGCGCCGCGCGGCTGATGCTGTCGCCTTCGGTCGTGCTGCTCATGATCTGGATGGTCGTGCCGCTGGCGCTGACGCTGTGGTTTTCCTTCCAGCGCTACAACCTGCTCTATCCCGACCGGTCGGGGTTCATCGGGCTCCTGAATTACACCAATTTCGTCGCCTCGCCGGCCTTCCTCGCCTCGATCGGCAACACGCTCATCCTCGTGGGCGGCGTGCTGGCCATCACCGTGATGCTGGGCGTCGCGATCGCACTCCTGATCGACCAGCCGATCTGGGGTCAGGGGGCGGTGCGGATCCTCGTCATCTCGCCCTTCTTCATCATGCCGCCGGTCGCGGCGCTGATCTGGAAGAACATGTTCATGAACCCCACGAACGGGCTCTTCGCCGAGGCGTTCCGCTTTCTCGGCCTGCCGCCCTTCGACTTCCTGGGTCAGGCGCCGCTTGCCTCGATCATCCTGATCGTGGCCTGGCAATGGCTGCCCTTTGCGACGCTGATCCTGCTCACCGCGCTGCAGTCGCTCTCCTCCGACCAGATCGAGGCGGCCGAGATGGACGGCGCGCCACCGCTCAAGCGGTTCTGGTTCATCATCCTGCCGCATCTGGCGCGGGCCATCACGGTCGTGATCCTGATCCAGACGATCTTCCTTCTGGGAATCTTCGGCGAAATCCTAGTCACCACGAATGGCGGACCGGGGACGGCGTCGACCACGCTCACCTATCTGATCTACAAGGAGGCACTGCTGGACTTCGACGCGGGCACCGCGGCCGCGGGCGGGGTCGTGGCCGTGATCCTGGCCAATATCGTCGCCATCTTCCTGATGCGCGCCGTCGGCCGCAACTTGGACGCCTGAGGCCCGGCATGGCGCGCGACGTCACCCCGACCCGAAAGGCCCTGACGACCGCCGCCGCCTGGGGCGTGGCGCTCCTGCTCTTCTTCCCGATCCTCTGGACGGTGCTGACCTCGTTCAAGCCCGAGCCGCAGGCGGTCGCCTCGCCGCCGGTCTTCCTGGCCTTCGACTGGACGCTGAAGAACTATGTCGATGTGCAGGACCAGCGCGACTATTTCCGCTACTTCTGGAATTCCGTCATCATCGCGCTCGGCTCGACCGCGCTTGGCCTTGTGATCGCGGTGCCAGCGGCCTGGTCGATGGCCTTCGTGCCGGGGCGGCGCACGCGCGACCTTCTGATGTGGATGCTCTCGACCAAGATGATGCCCGCGGTTGGCGTGCTGGTGCCGATCTACCTCATCTTCAAGTGGCTCGGCCTGCTTGACAGCCGGATCGGCCTGGTCGTCGTGCTCATGCTCATGAACCTGCCGATCATCGTCTGGATGCTTTACACCTATTTCAAGGAAATCCCGGCCGAGATCCTCGAGGCCGCGCGGATGGACGGGGCCGGGCTGCGGGCCGAGATTCTCTATGTGCTCGCCCCCATCGCGATGCCGGGGATCGCCTCGACGGTGCTGCTCAACATCATCCTGGCCTGGAACGAGGCCTTCTGGACGATCAACCTCACCGTCAGCGATGCCGCGCCGCTGTCGAAATTCATCGCCGGCTTCTCGAGCCCGCAGGGGCTCTTCTACGCCAAGCTCTCGGCCGCCTCGACGCTGGCCATCGCGCCGATCCTTGTCATGGGCTGGTTCAGCCAGAAGCAACTCGTCCGCGGCCTGACCTTCGGCGCGATGAAGTAGGGGGACGACAGATGGGCCAGATCACCCTCACCGGCGTTGCCAAGAGGTTCGGCCAGACCGAGGTCATCCCGCCGCTGGACCTCGCCATCGCCGACGGGGAATTCGTCGTGTTCGTCGGCCCCTCGGGCTGCGGCAAGTCCACGCTCCTGCGCCTCATCGCCGGGCTCGAGGATGTGAGCGCGGGCCGGATCGAGATCGACGGGCAGGACGTGACCGCGGCGCCGCCCGCGCAACGCGGGCTGGCCATGGTGTTCCAGTCCTATGCGCTTTATCCGCACATGACGGTACGGGCCAATATCGCCTTCCCGCTGCGCATGGCCGGCATGGACCGCGCCAAACAGGACCGCCGCGTGCGCGCCGCGGCCGAGGTGCTGAACCTCACCGCCTATCTCGACCGCCGCCCGGGCCAGCTCTCGGGCGGGCAGCGCCAGCGCGTGGCCATCGGGCGGGCGATCGTGCGCGAACCGCGCGCCTTCCTTTTCGACGAACCGCTGTCGAACCTCGATGCCGCGCTGCGCGTCGGCATGCGGGTCGAGATCAGCGAACTGCACAGCCGGCTGAAGACGACGATGATCTATGTGACCCACGATCAGGTCGAGGCGATGACCATGGCCGACCGGATCGTGGTGCTGAACGGCGGCCGGATCGAACAGGTGGGCACCCCGCTCGAGCTTTACCACACGCCGCGCAACCGGTTTGTCGCGGGTTTCATCGGCAGCCCGCGGATGAACCTGATCGAAGGGCCCGAGGCCGCCCGCCACGGGGCGCATGCGATCGGCATCCGGCCCGAACACCTGGCCGTTTCGGCCACCGCGGGCGCGTGGGAGGGGACGGTCGGCGTGTCGGAACATCTCGGCTCGGACACATTCCTGCATGTGCATGGCACGCCGGCCGGGCAGACCCTGACCGTGCGCGCGGGCGGCGAGGTGGGGATGAACCACGGCGACCGGGTCTGGCTCACGCCGGATCCGGCCAGACTGCACCGATTTGACGCGAAAGGACTGCGGCTATGAGGCTCAAGGACAAGACCGCGCTGATCACCGGGGGGGCGCGCGGCATCGGGCTGGCCTTCGCCCGCGCCTATGTGGCCGAAGGTGCCCGCGTCGCCATCGCCGACCGCTCCGGCGCGGCCGAGGCGGCGGCGGAGTTCGGCGACCGGGCGATCGGGGTCGCGCTCGACGTCACGGACCAGGCCAGCATCGACGCCGCCGTCGCCCGCACCGCCGACTGGGGCGGGGGCATCGACATCCTCCTGAACAATGCCGCGATCTTTGACCTTGCCCCCATCGTCGAGATCACGCGCGAAAGCTACGAGCGCATCTTTGCGGTCAACGTGGCGGGCACGCTCTTCACGCTGCAGGCCGTGGCGCGGCAGATGATCGCGCAGGGCCGCGGCGGGCGGATTATCAACATGGCCAGCCAGGCCGGCCGGCGCGGCGAGGCGCTGGTTGCGGTCTACTGCGCCTCCAAGGCCGCGGTGATCAGCCTGACTCAGTCCGCCGGGCTCGACCTCATCCGGCACGGGATCAACGTCAACGCCATCTCGCCGGGGGTGGTCGACACCCCGATGTGGGACGAGGTCGACGCGCTGTTCGCGAGATACGAACACAAGCCCCTTGGCCAGAAGAAGCGCGAGGTCGGCGAGGGCGTGCCCTTCGGCCGCATGGGCCGGCCCGAGGACCTGACCGGCATGGCCGTCTTCCTGGCCTCGGAGGAGGCCGCCTATATCGTCGCCCAGACCTACAACGTCGACGGCGGCCAGTGGATGAGCTGAGACATGACCGACCCCCTGCCCCTGAACGCCGCCGCGCTGGCGCAGCTAGCCCCCGGGGTCGCGCGCCCCGGCTACGACCGCACGACCCTGACCCCGGGCATCCTGCATGTGGGCGTGGGCAATTTCCACCGCGCGCATATGGCGGTCTATCTGGACCGGCTGTTTGCCACGGGGCGCGACCATGACTGGGCCATCGTCGGCGCAGGCGTCCGGCCCGCCGATGTGGCGATGCGCGCGCGCCTTGCCGCGCAGGACTGGCTCACCACCGTGGTCGAGCTTGAGCCTCACGGCCTCTCGGCGCGGGTGGTGGGCAGCATGATCGACTTCGTCCCCGTCGACCCCGCCGCCATCATCGCGCGCATGGCCGACCCCGCGATCCGCATCGTCAGCCTGACGGTGACCGAGGGCGGCTATTTCGTCGACGCCAAGACCGACGGCTTCGACACAGCTCACCCCGACATCGAGGCCGATGCCCGCGCGCCGGGCAGCCCCCGGACCGTCTTCGGCATGATCATCGCCGCACTCGCCGCCCGGCGGGCGGCGGGGACCCCGCCCTTCACCGTGCTCTCCTGCGACAACCTGCCCGAAAACGGCCATGTCGCGCAACGTGCCGTCACCGGGCTTGCCCGCCTGTCGGACCCCGCGCTGGCCGACTGGATCGCCGCGCATGTGGCTTTCCCCAACAGTATGGTCGACTGTATCACCCCCGCCACGACCGACCGTGAACGCGCGCTGGTGGCCGAACGCTTCGGCATCCGCGATGCCGCACCCGTGGCCTGCGAACCCTTCCGGCAATGGGTGCTCGAGGACCGCTTTCCGCAAGGTCGCCCCGCGTTTGAAACGGTGGGGGCGGAGTTCGTCGACAACGTCGCGCAATACGAGCTGATGAAGCTGCGCATCCTGAACGGCGGCCATGCCGCCATCGCCTATCCGGGCGCGCTCCTCGGCCATCATTTCGTGCATGACGCGATGGCCGACGCGCGCATCGCCCGCTGGCTCGACCGCCTGACCCGGGCCGAGATCATCCCCACACTCGCCCCGATCCCGGGCGTGAGCTACGACGCCTACCGCGAGAAAGTGGCCGAGCGGTTTTCCAACCCCGCCGTCGGCGACACGATCCCGCGGCTCTGCCAGGACGGGTCCAACCGGCAGCCGAAATTCATCCTGCCGACGCTGCGCGACGCGCTGACCCAGGGCCGGCCGCATGCCGGTCTCGCGCTCGAGGTCGCGCTCTGGTGCCGCTACTGCGCCGGCACCGACGAAGCAGGGCGCGAGATCGCGCCGAACGACGACAATCACGCGACACTGCGCCGCCTCGCGCTCGAGACCCGCGAAAGGCCCGAAGCGTTCCTCGCCAATACCGCCGTCTTCGGCCCGCTCGGGGATGATCCGGCCTTCCGCGTGACCTTCGGCGCCGCCATCCGCAGCCTCTGGTCGCGCGGGGTGGCCGCGACGCTGGCCGATTACGCGGGCGGCTGAACCGGCCCCGGAGCGCGGGGCGGATCGACGCCACAGCCAAAGCGCCCGATCCCCCGGGCGGCGGTGCAGGCCGGTATAAGGGCGGCGCCGGTCGCACGCAGCCGCCCGCCGGCCAGGCAAGGTCCTGCTTCCCGGCTGCTGACAAAGGCTCAGGCGGCAGTCCCCGGGGGTGCGGACAGCGTGAAGAAAGGAAAATCCCCCCGTCTCCCCGCCCGCGATGATCATCGCACCGGCCCGGGGCCCTCCCCCAGGCCAAGAAGCGCCATCACCTCGCGCGCGATCATCAGTTCCTCGTCCGTCGGCAGCACGAACAGGCGCGGGGCAGCCCCGGCCGCGCCGATCTCGGTCCTGCCCGCCGCATTGGCCGCAGGGTCGAGCCGCGCACCCAGCCAGCCCAGCCGTTCGGCAATTGCGGCGCGGATTGCCGGCGCATTCTCGCCGATTCCGGCGGTAAAGACGAGCGCATCGACCCCTCCCAGCGCGGCGGCCAGCGCGCCCGCCTGCATCGCCGCGCGGTGCACGAAACAGGCAATGGCAAAGGCCGCGCGGGGATCGTCGCTTGCCGTCAGGTCGCGCATGTCGCTCGACAGGCCCGACAGCCCCAGAAGCCCCGCGCGGCGGTAAAGCAGGTCGCTCACCTCCGCCACGCTCATCCCCCGCTCCCCGATCAGCCAGAGCACCACGCCGGGGTCGATCTGGCCCGGCCGCGTGCCCATCACCAGGCCGTCAAGCGCGGTGAACCCCATCGTGCTCTCCACGCTCCGCCCGGCCTTCAGTGCGCACATCGACGCGCCGTTGCCCAGATGCGCAACGATGACGCGGCCCCCCGCGACATCGGGGGCGATCCGGGCAAGCTCGGCCGCGACATAGGCATAGGACAGGCCGTGAAAGCCATAGCGCCGCACGCCCGCCGCACGCAGCTCCTCGGGCAGGGCATAGGCATCGGCAACATCGGGATGGCCGCGGTGAAAGGCGGTGTCGAAACAGGCCACCTGCGGCAGGTCCGGGGCCTCGGCCCGGATCAGCCGGATCGGGGCCAGGTTGCCGGGCTGGTGCAGCGGCGCAAGATCGGTCAATGCCTCAAGCCGGGCGAGCACGGTGTCCTCGATGATGACCGGCGCGGCATGGTCGGGCCCGCCATGCACCACCCGGTGCCCGACGGCCAGCAGCTCCTCGCCCCCCCGCGTGTTCAGCCAGCGCCAGAGCAGATGCATCGCCGCCGGCAGGTCGGGCACCTCGGTGGCGGTCATCTCGCGCGCCTCGGCGGCCCCCCCGCCCTCGGCGCGAAACCGCGGGCGCAGGCCGATCCCGTCGATCTGGCCGCGGATCAGCCGCCGCGGCCCCTCGGGCGCGGGCGCAAACGTCTGGAACTTCAGGCTCGAGGAGCCCGCGTTCAGCACCAGGATCGCGGCCATCGCGTTCAGGCCTGCGGGATCGGCTGCGCCGCGCGCCGCCGCGCCGCCAGGATCGCCCCCACCGCCGCCGAGGCGAGCCGCGTGCGCACCGAATCCGCCCGGCTGGTCAGGATGATCGGCACCCGCGCGCCCAGCACGATCCCCGCCGCATCGGCGCGCGACAGGAAGGACAGGTTCTTGGCCAGCATGTTGCCCGCCTCCAGATCGGGCACGACCAGCACCTGCGCCCGCCCGGCAACCGGCGAGGCGATGCCCTTGATCCGCGCCGCCTCGGGGTCGATCGCATTGTCAAAGGCCAGCGGCCCGTCGATCAGCCCGCCGGTGATCTGCCCGCGCTCGGCCATCTTGCACAAAGCCGCGGCATCAATGGTCGAGGGGATTTTCGGCGTCACCGTCTCGACCGCAGACAGGACGGCCACACGCGGCGCGGGGTTGCCCAGCGCATGGCACAGCTCGATCGCGTTCTGGATGATGTCGCGCTTGGTCTCGAGATCGGGGGTGATGTTGATCGCCGCATCGGTGATGAAAAGCGTCTCCGCATGGCCCGGCACGTCCATGATGAAGACATGGCTCACCCGACGCCCGGTGCGCAGGCCGGTCGCGCTGTCCAGCACCGCGCCGATCAGCTCGTCGGTATGCAGGCTCCCCTTCATCAGCATCTCGGCCCGCCCCTCGCGCACCAGCGCGACGCCGCGCGCGGCCGCGGCATGGCTGTGGGGCACGTCCACGATCTCGACGCCCGCGAGGCCGATCCCCGCCGCCTCGGCCGCCGCGACGATGCGCGCGGCGGGGCCGACGAGGATCGGGATGATCAGCCCCGCATCCCGCGCGGCGATGGCCCCGCCCAGCGCGCCCGCATCGCAGGGATGCACGACCGCCGTGGGCGCGGGCGGCGTGTCATTGGCGGCATCGATCAGCCGGTCATGCTTGGAAACCGGCGGGAGGCTCGGGTCTGTCACAGGCGGGAACTCCGTTGCGGCGAAAGGCCGGCAGGTTCGATCATGGAAAGCCGCACAAGCCCGGTCAATGCCCCAGCCTTACCCGCGACACTTGCCGCCGCCCACGGTTTCGGCAAGGCTGGTGCAGGCCCGCTCCGCATCCCGGCATCGGCCAGGGCCAGGATGCCGGACTGTGCCACCCACGCCCCTGATGAAGGCTGTCTGCCATGTCCGATCCCGTCCTGACCTTCCACGGCGCCGCCCGCTCGGTCACCGGCTCCTGCTTCCGGCTCGAAACCGGTCAGGGCACGATCCTGATCGACTGCGGCATGTTCCAGGGCTCCAAGACCGAAAAGGAACTGAACTACCGCCCCTTTCCCTTCGATCCCGCCCGCATCGACGCGGTGATCCTGAGCCATGCCCATATCGACCATGCGGGCCTTCTGCCCAAACTCGTCCGCCACGGCTTTGCCGGCCCGATCCATGCCACGCCCGCCACGGTCGACCTTGCCGGCGTCATGCTGCCCGACAGCGCCCATATCCAGGAGATGGAGGTCGAGCAGTACAACCGCCGCGCCCAGCGCCGCCACGCCGACAGCGTCGAGCCGATCTACGACGGCGCCGATGTCGCCGCCTGCATGAAACTTTTCCGCCCCGCGCCCTATGGCGACTGGTTCGCCGTCCTGCCCGGCCTCCAGGCGCGGTTCTGGAATGCCGGCCACCTGCTCGGCTCGGCCTCGGTCGAAATCGAATGCGCCACGCCCGAGCCCGGCGCCGCCCCGCTGCGGCTCCTTTTCTCGGCCGATATCGGCCCGGATGCCAAGCTCATGCACCCCGACCCCGAAGGCCCCGCGGGCATCGACTACCTGATCTGCGAGGCGACCTATGGCGACCGCGACCGGATGGAGGCCACCGCCGAACGCCGCCGCAAGCTCCTCTGCGACGAGGTCCGCGCCGCCATGCGGCCCGTGGGTGCGCTCCTCATCCCCTCCTTCGCGGTCGAACGCGCGCAGGAACTGATCAGCGACCTCTGCCGCCTGATGGCCGAAGGCGCGCTGCCCGCGATCCCGATCCATGTCGACAGCCCGCTCGCCGCCCGCGCGACCGAGGTCTTTGCCAACCACCACGCCGAACTCGAAGAAGGCGACCGGCTCATCAGCGCGCTGCGCTCGCGCCATGTCCGCTTTACCGAGACGCGCGAACAAAGCATCGCGCTCGACAATATCCGGGACTTCCACATCGTCATTGCCGCCTCGGGCATGTGCGATGCCGGGCGCATCCGCCACCGCCTGCGCAACTGGATCTGGCGCGAGGAAGCGACCGTGCTCTTCACCGGCTACCAGGCGGCCGGCACGCTTGGCCGCATCCTGCAGGACGGTGCCGCCTCGGTCCGCATCCAGGGCGAGGAATTTGCGGTCCGCGCCCGGATCCGCTCGCTCGACCTCTATTCCGGCCATGCCGACGGCCCCGAACTCGTCGCCTGGATCAGCGCGCGCCTGCCGCTCGCCCACGCGCTTTTCCTCGTCCATGGCGAAGAACCGGCGATGGAGGGTCTGGCTGCCCGGCTGGCCGGCATCGTCACCGCCGACAAGGTCCTGCGCCCCGCGCTCGACGCAGGCTTCAGGCTCACGGCCAACGGCTGCGTGCCGCTCTCCGATGCCGCACCGCCCCGCCTGCCGCCCGAACGGGTGGCGCGCCTCGACTGGCACAACGATGTCTCGCGCCTCCTGCTCGACATCAACGAGGCCCTGGCCGCGAGCCCCGACGAAAGGACCCGCGCCGTGCTCATCCGCCGCCTCCAGCGCGCGCTCGCCGACGCGGCAGACGAGCCCGAGCCCCCCCATTCCCATACCCACACCCGCCACCAGCGCGGCCGCTGAAGCCCGCCGCACAGCGCCCGGCGCCACCCAGAGGCGCCGCCCCAAGGAGCGCCATGACCCCTACCGCGCCAGAGCACCTCTCCCCCCACCCCCCGAAGGCCCGCACCAGATGACCCCCGCCGACCGCGCCCTCCTCTCGGCGATGTTTGACGCCGCAGTCGCCGCCGCCGATCCGCTGCGCGCGCTTGGCCCGCACCTGCCACCCCGCCCGCGCGGGCGCACCGTGGTGATCGGCGCGGGCAAGGGCGCGGCCCAGCTCGCCCACGCCTTCGAGACGCTCTGGGACGCCCCCCTCTCGGGCGTCGTCGTCACCCGCTATGGCTATGCGACGCCCTGCGACCGCATCCGCGTGATCGAGGCCGCCCATCCGGTGCCCGATGCCGCCGGCCTTGCCGCCAGCGCGGCACTCTTTGACGCCGTGGCAGACCTGACCGCCGATGACCTCGTCGTCGCGCTCATCTGTGGCGGCGGCTCGGCGCTCCTGCCCGCGCCCCCGCCCGGCCTCACCCTCGATGACGAAGCGGCACTCAACCGCGCGCTTCTCGCCTCGGGCGCGCCCATCTCGGTCATGAACGCGATCCGCTGCCAGGTCTCGCGGATCAAGGGGGGCCGGCTCGCGCTCGCCGCCCATCCCGCCCGCGTGGTCAGCCTTGTCGTCTCGGACGTGCCGGGCGATGATCCGGCCCAGGTCGCCTCGGGCCCGACCGTCCCGGATGCCACGACCCGCGCCACGGCCCGCGCGCTTGTCCGCACCTGGGCCATCGCCCTGCCCCCGGCAGTCGCGGCGCATCTGGCGGGCGACAGCGACCCCGCCCCCGACCCCGCCGACCCCCGCTTTGCCGGACATGCCGTGACCGTCATCGCCTCGGCCCGCCTCTCGCTCGAAGCCGCGGCCGGGGTCGCCCGCGCGCACGGTTTCGCGCCCGCGATCCTGTCGGACAGTATCGAGGGCGAGGCGCGCGAGGTCGCCCGCGTCCATGCCGCCATCGCGCGCGAGGTCGCCACCCGCAACCGTCCCTTCGCGCGCCCCGCCGCGATCCTCTCGGGCGGAGAGACGACCGTCACCCTGCGCGGCAGGGGCCAGGGCGGGCGCAACAGCGAATTCGCCCTCGCCCTCGCGCTGGCCGCCGAGGGCGTGCCCTTCGCAGCCCTCGCCGCCGATACCGACGGGATCGACGGCATGCGCGACAACGCCGGCGCGCTTGCAGACGGTACAACCGCCTCCCGCCTGCGCGCCCTCGGCCACGACCCCGCCGCGATGCTTTCTGACAACGACGCCTGGACCGCCTTCGCGGCCCTGGGCGACCTCTTCGTCACCGGCCCGACCGGCACCAACGTGAACGACGTCCGCGTGATCCTGATCCGCTGACAAGTCCGACCCGCCGCTGGCCTGCGCGTTGGCCGGGACCGTCATTTACTGGTTGTGAGTCCTGACCCGAGAGATAGTCTGGGCGTCAACAAGAATGTCACTTTGAAAGGTTTTGATCATGTCGTCGGTGGCAGCCCAATCATCTGGTCACTTCACGGCCAACCGGTGGCACGCTGCCGCCTGATATACTTTCTCATTGCGGTCGTAATATAGCGTTTCGGTGGCGAGAATATCGCGATGGTTCAAGTATGAGATGACCATCATTTGATAGCCCGCAAAGACCTCCTGAACGCGGAATCTCAGATCGGGCTGCCGTTCCAGCGCAGCGGCCCAATAGGACCTCAGGGCGGCTTTTCCGATGACTTCCCCCTGCCCCACAAGAGCCGCGGCCTTTAGCGAGCGGAAAACGATGTCATCGCGATAATGCGACATGATCATATCGAGATCATGGCTGTTCCAACCCTCC
>Ga0315902_10002619_pt1 | contig 27766 bp, 28 predicted proteins | sample LakEriMetagenome_9_FD_203523 | JGI IMG/M metagenome (GOLD analysis project Ga0315902, IMG submission 203523) | Freshwater fungal communities from buoy surface, Lake Erie, Ohio, United States - Buoy 12 MA117 | ecosystem: Environmental > Aquatic > Freshwater > Lake > Lake biofilm | place: USA...
GCAGTCCACACATATTAGATATTTTTGAAACCAACCATTACAAAAAGTTTGAAAAGAAAATACATCAACATCCATATATCGCTCAATATTACGAGGACCTTCTCAAAAAAAATGGTTGCACCTCTCGCGAGACATATTTAATTAATGCGCCCATTTATGCAGAAATCAACAAAATAATCCAACACATGTTAACAGATTTTTTGCCACCTGAAACGAAAGAGATTGAGGAACTGAAAATTATTCAACAGGACCAACAAATCAAATTGGCCGAACTAAAAATACAACAAGAAACAATACGTTTGCAACAGCTCCAAATTGAATGCGAAATGCAAAAAAATGACCTGGAACTTAAAAAGCTCACCAATCAATATTTTATGAACGACGCTTCGCATCAATCTGTCCCAAATGATGCAAGTGATGAGGACGACAAAGACGACAAACACGATGAGGATAATGAAGACAATGTAGATGAAGCCCCTGTTGCCGCGGCCGTTATCGAGCCTGTAAACTATATCAAGAAACGAAATAATGGCGTCACCATTCCCAAAGTTTACCAATATAATCCGGATGACTTAGTAACCCCAATTAATGTATTTGACAGTCCTCTGGAGGTAGAGAGGTCAATGTCAAATGTATCTCATCCTGCACTAAAACGCGCTTATCAAAAATGCACAATATATAAAGGGTTCCGCTGGATGTATGTGCACCGCAATGAGACGCCACCTGAAAAGATACATGACACGGTAATATCAAAATGTGCGTCTCCTGAAATACGGTTCATTGCAATGATTGATATCAAGAAAACTAAAATATTAGCAGTATATTCATCCCAAAAAGACGCGGTGGAAGCAAGAAATATGAAATGCAACAGTTTCACTCGCGCAATAAAACAGCAACACGTGTCTAGTGGGCATTATTGGAACTTTTTTGACGAATGCTCGCAAGAGATGCAGCAAGAATATTTATCAACAAATAAACTGCCCGAGAAATTTACAAGCCATGCGGGAACAAAAATACAACAAATAGACCCGCTCACAAATAATGTTATATGCACATACAATTCAAAAAATGAAATCATCAAAAAATATCAAATATCTCATGGAAAACTGGCAAAGCTTTTGCACGATACCTCTTCCACAAATGAGATTTATAATGGCTTTATATGGAAGTTATGTCCATCCGCGTAATGTCGCAACACATTCGCAAAAAATCATAAAATATCTATTAGTTATAACTATGCCTAATAGATATATAGACAGATACCGACAACTTAAATCCGCGCGTCTTAAATACAAACAAACCGCAGCTAATCCCATTCTTATTCAACCCAACTTTTCTTCCTTTATTAACATTACGAAAGGTGAAACTACCGCATCAGGTGAACCAAACTGTAGCTTGCTCCCACTGTGCGAACGCGCCATTATTTCTACACAGGTCGCATCTTTAGAACAATATGAATAATAATAATCATATAAAGATTAATTGCAATGTTCTAATATAATGTTTGCACTAAGGAGTGGATTAATGAGTGGATTAAGGAATGTATCAAAGGTTAGTAATAAGATTAACATACGAGACATATCTTTCACGAATGTGCACCCCATTAAAGATATCGCAATGAATAACCAAGAAATTGAATATGGGAGTTACCCCTCATGCGTGGATTGCATGTATTTCAATGCATCGCATAGTTACATTGAACGCGGCATTTGTTTGAAATATGGCACAAAGAATGTGGTGACTGGAATTGTTAGTTACAAAGAAGCGTATTTGAACCGTGCGCCTAACTCAATCACGTGTAGCATAGAGGGCGACGGGTTTGCTAAAAAAGAACCGGCTGAATATAATGGTTGCCCATAAAACTTCAATAATTGTGTATGCATTTTTAAAAGTAGAATTATTCGTTTAACAATTTAGAGATTATTAAATTACTAATGTAATGAAAGGGTTAAAAAAAAAGGCATCCACAGATAAGGCATTAAAAGATGGGCCTACCATTTGTTTGAATATGATTGTAAAAAATGAAAGTAAAATTTTGCAGCGTATGTTCACCTCGGTTCTTCCAATCATTGACTGCTACTGCATTTGCGACACCGGCTCTACCGACGGCACAATTGACTTCATCAAGAAATTCTTCAAGGAACATAACATCCCGGGCAAGGTCGTGGAAGAGCCGTTCATCAATTTTTGCCACAACCGCAATGTCGCGCTACAGCATTGCTCCGGCATGTCAACCTACGCTCTCTTATTAGACGCAGACATGATTTTGCAAGTCGGAAATTTCAATAAATCCGTGTTAGACCCAAAATTCGACAGCTTCACATTATTGCAAGGCAACGAAGCCTTCTCCTACCAGAATACTCGCATTGTTAGGAACAATGGAACATTTAAATATACAGGTGTAACGCATGAATACATATCCGCGCCCAAAAATGATAACGCCAATGTAGACAAGTCTATCCTCTTTATCAATGATATCGGTGATGGTGGTGCAAAGCAACATAAGTTTGAACGAGACATTCAATTATTAACGCAGGGTATTAAGGACGAGCCAGATAATACGCGATACCATTTTTATTTAGCGAATAGTTACAGAGACAGCAACAAACACGTGGAAGCCATCGTATATTACAAGAAACTGCTGGAGTTTGACACCGCATGGCATCAGGAAAAATATTTAGCGTGTTTGAATATTTACGAATGCTATACAAACATTAAACGGGAGCATGACGGACTTGTGCATTTAGTAGACGCCTACAAATGGGACAACACGCGCATAGAGTGCATTTACCGATTGGTGAAATATTATTGCTGCAAGGATATGAATGATGTCGCATTTATGTATTATACCTTAATTCAAAGCTATTTTGAGAATAAGTTTGTAAATGACAATGTATCGGTAAAACTGTTTGCAAAATACGCGGAATACGCATTTTATTTGCCGTATTATATGATTATTGTCAGCGACAAGGTGAAGAAACACCATATCGGCATTAAAATGTATAAAATCCTCTTTGAAAAAAAGTTCACCATTGTGTCCCAGTGGTGGATGGACAATATTATATTTAATCTGCAATTTTTTATAGATAAAGTGGACCCAGGTGACGCCGAATTCTTTAAAAGTTGCGAGAACTACTTGAACGCCATACACGAGGCAAAATTCACGATTAAACCCAATTTGTTGCATAAATATATTGAGTATGGTCTTAACCGCGCCAACCTAAAAATGTTGTCCTCTGCAGTTACTCCATCATCATCGCCTCAAGTAAACACTGCTGCAAATATTGTTAAAAAATGCACTAGCAAGAAGATATTATTTTATGTCGGGTTCAGCAGCTATCATTGGAACCTGTCTTATCGTTTGAACAACTCGCTCGGCGGGTCTGAAACAGCGGTTGCATATTTGTCCACTTATTTTGACAAATCGTTTGACATTTACATTGGCGGCGATGTCATTGAAGAGCAAGTGGACAATATTACTTATGTCAGTCTTAAAAATCTGCCTGCACTCATTGACAACAACACTTTCCATACAATCATTGTATCCAGATACATTGGGTTTTTTGAAATGTTCCCGACGTTCCGCGCAGGCGCAGTGCATTTGTGGGCCCACGACACATCCCTGTTGCCCTATGGTTGCAGTTTGAACAATGACGAAATCCTCGCAAAATGGTCCCCCGCGATTACTAAATGCGTTATGCTTACAGAATGGCATAAGAATGAATACGCAAAGCTATTTAAACCCTTGGAGAATAAATTTGTCACCATTAACAATGGCATTAAGCTTGATTTATTCCAAACGGCTTACACCAAGGTGAAAAACCGGTTTATATTCACGTCGCGCCCCGAACGGGGACTAAAACAGCTCCTTCTTTTGTGGAACGACATCTGCGCAAAAATCCCGGGCGCGGAGTTGAAGATTACTTCTTACAAGGACAACTACAAAGAAAAAGACTTGAATGAAATTAAAGAGCTGATGGGAAAAGTTCAGAATGTGGAGGTCGTCGGCCAATTGAACCCAGTAGACCTATACAGCCTAATGGCGTCCGCGGAGTATTGGGTTTTCCCCAGTTTATTTTGCGAAACTTCATGTATTACTGCGCTAGAAATGCTTTATAGCGAGGTAGTATGCTTTTACTACCCGATTGCCGGCATTTGTGAGACCATCGGTGAGTGCGGTATTAAACTAACACCGAATAATGAAGTCAGCACCATTGTGGAGGCTATTGAAGACCAGTCTAGAATGGATGCGTTGCGTTCTGCGGGCAAAACGTATGCGGCTGGCTTCAGTTGGGAAAATAAAGCGAAAGAATGGCACGAGCAAGTCGTGAAACTGGAATAATTTGCTTGACTGTTATCTCTATGTTATCAAATAAATGTAAAAAAATATTTACATTTATTTTTGTTATTATTATAATCTATTTGAATAATCATTGTTATATGCGCGCGAGCTTATGCAACCGGAGCAGCTACATAATTTGTGCCATCGTAGCGTACGGCGGTCCGATTAAACAGTATATTCATATTGATGACCTCCGGTTTGGCCGCATCCGGTGTGAACAGTTTTGAAATATGCTCATCGTCTCTGCAGCGAACACTGTAACTCTGTTGCACATTATTTCGACCTATTCGCCCCATGGCTTGAATGATTTTCTCTTGTGTCATGTGCAAGTCTTTGCTAATGTATCCGTGGCAGAACTGGTAGTTGGTGCCATAAATATAATCACTTGAGCTGATGATTAAGAATAGCTTCTGTTTATCTGCGAGCGCCTTCATGATTTCCGTGTAGGCGATATTTTTGTGGTTTGTAAACACACCAATGCCCATCAACAGCAGCACTTTCCAGCTATCTTCCACTCCGGTCAGCATCATTATTTTGATGATAGTCTCGTCTTCAATGTCGCTGGTGAACATATTTCTGGGCGCCATGTCTTCCGCCCATTTTTCCACATGCTCGGGTTTGTTGGGAACGAATGTGTTGTTGAGAGACGCAGGTTTAATCGCGGCCTTCAAATACTCAATTTGTTCTCTCAATTTGGCAACGCCCATTTTATCGCCGGCGGTTTCATTGTTAAACGACCGCTCAATCTTCTTGTCATTCTTTTTGCCCCCCGATTTGCTTCTATCAGATGCGCTGGCACTAGCGCTAGCACCTTCGCTCTTGCTCTCCTCCAATATATCTTCCAGCTCTTTCTCTAACTGGTCCAGCTTTTCATTAATGATATTGTTATGGTCAATCTTGGTCATGATGTCGTCCATTATTTTCGCAGGGATATTTGCCTGTTGAATGCAAAACTTGGATATTTTCTCTACATCTTCGGCCAGAAATATGGTTGGTCCATCTGTTAATGTATACGCGTCTTTGGTGGTCACGTAGATTGCGCTTGCTCCGGTCGTCTCTTTTGCAATAGGCGTTGGTGCGGTTGTAATTAATTGTTCGCTCGCCATTCGCGCCAACGGTGCGCCGTCCATTCGCGAAGGCGTGGGTTGTATTCCTGGTCCAATGCTTTGCGTCTTGCGGATTTTATTCCCCTTGGGGTCAATCGTGTTATTCGGTATTATTTTGCGTTGTCTCGCGGTTTTGCAGTAATGGAAGACTGACGGCCACGTGGCAGGCGCGATGTGCTTCAGCACTTTCAAATAATGCAGCTTAATGTTTTGCATGGTGCATTCGTCTAATGACCCAAACTGACGCGATATCTTAATGTTTGCAGGCACAAGGTCGTGAGTGTCGACATAATCAATGAACCTCGCGGTTTCCTCCAGGTCAAAATATCGCAATATAGTCAAGTAGTTCTCGCAATGCGTGACTATTCTCAACATCTCCGCATAATCTTCTGTAATAAAGTGTGGCATGACTACAAACCCGTCATTGTTAATGATGGGAATAGATTTGCGACAATCATGGCTCACTACATTTTGCACAACTGCGTTAGGAAATGTGCACCTGAAATCCGCAACAGTTTCCGTCAGCTCGTGCAGTTTCGGCAATGTGGCAGACGACAGCACAATATTGGGTATGATATTTTCGCTCCAGTTTCTTTTGATAATTTCGTGAAATGGATGTGTCTCATAATCAAACGTGATGGTCGGCTCATCCCAGTAAGTGATGATGGACTCTTTTTCATTAAACGCCAGCATATAATACATCGCATAGATATATGATTGAATGTCGCAAATCATAATCTCCACTTTGTCGCCCACGCTGTTGTCCACTTTTTTTATTCCACCTGTGCGTTTATTTACGGTGTACTCTTTGGCGGCGAAATAATGCAACCGAATATCATCTGCGCTGTTGCATCCAAATGCGAATGCCACTTTTTTGGATGACGAGATGGCGGCTCTTGCGAGAGCTAATCCAACGTGCCGAGCGGCGCAAACAAATATTATTTTGTGTGCCTCGGACAGCCCGATGGGTGTCAATGTTTTGCCAGTGCCGGTGGGCGCAATGTAGAGAACTAATTTAGGATTAGGTCTTTTCATCGCGGTAAACACTTCTTTTTGGTGCGTATATAGGGAGCTGTCTTCATATTTCAGGAGACAGTGGTTGCGCTCAATGTAGTCCACCGAGTTCTTAATAATGTTTTCATAGCGGATGACGTCTTCAAACTCTGCGATTAATTTGCGACACACTTCCATTACGTTTGCATTAATGTGCAAGATGGTATTGCGCATTAATTTATAAAGTGTGAAATAGAAGAATATCCATGTTGAGTTGTCTTTGTGCTTGTGTCGGAGAAGCTGTTCAATGTGTGAAATGAGTAAGAGCTCGTATACATTGTCTTGGGACAATTTGGTGGCATCATTGCGTTCAATCCGGATTTTGTCGGCTTTATTAATGGTGATTTTAGCTTTGACGGTGATTTGCAAGTATTGTGCGCCATATTTTGCGATGAGCGCGTCAATTTTGGGTGCGAAGAATGTGTTATAAAGGTAGTCCTCCATTTGTTTTGCAAATTCTATTTTTAGATAGGTGAATAGAGAGCAATGTTTGTTGTATTTTATGGAGACGTCGGCATAGCCGGCTTTTATTAAATCCAGAACTTCTAATTCCTGGGGAGATACAGGGACTTCAATGGAATCCCATTCGCTTTTGGTGAGTTTGCGCTGATTTAAGTCCATATTAATAAGGTTAAGGGTAAGGGTAAGGGTAAGGGTAAGGGTAGTCTTTAGGTAAGTCTTTAAGTTATTTGTGATTTTGTCTTTAAGCCCTTTTTTAAATCAATTTTTTATTTTAACCTAATTTTAGAATTATCTAGTAAAATAAAAAATTGATTTAATTTTTATTACTTTTGACATTGCACAACATATCTTTAACGTTCTAAACATATTAAACACAATTTCGTCTAATAATAAATCTGCGCTCCTAATAACAAAATGCAAACGTCTAATAGCATGATTATCTCCATTGAAGGCAACATCGGCTCCGGCAAGTCCACGCTTCTCGCAAATTTGCGCACCGTATTCGCAACTCGCAATATCGTGTTTGTGGATGAACCAGTAGATGTATGGGCGGAAATCAAAGATGCAAATGGAACGACTATGCTTGAGAAATTCTACGCAGATCAGTATAAATACGCCTTCTCATTTCAAATCATGGCCTATATCTCGCGCCTATCTTTATTAAAAGCCGCCATACGCAAAAACCCCGGCGCAATCATCATTACAGAGCGGTCGTTGCACACAGATAAAATGGTATTTGCCAAAATGCTCTTTGATAGCGGCTTAATTGAAGACGTCAATTATCAAATCTATCTCAAATGGTTTGACGAGTTCTCTATGGAATGCCCTCTCCATAAAGTCATCTACGTAAAAGCCGACCCAGAAATTTGCATAGGCCGGATTAAAAAAAGGTATCGCGCCGGTGAAAGTGTCATTCCTCTTAAATATTTGCAAGACTGCCACGAATATCACGAGCGAATGATACAACACATGTGCGACCTCAGCACGCCACTGCTGTTATTGGATGGCGACACAGACATTTTTGAAAATGTGGATGCCCTCCCCACCTGGATTGCCAGAATAACCGAGTTCATCGCATAAAACACCTACAAACCGTTACCATAATATTCATAAAAATTTATAAATAATTGCTTTATAAATTTTATTTTTTTTGTGTTCGCTAATTTGAGCATTTGCTAATAACGACTTCGCGCGCAATATTAGTAATAATCTTGTCCATATTTGACTCTTCATTGGGATTAATGCCGCCAGTAGACTGCATCACCATCTTTAAATAAGGCGTGTTCTCGCGATTGTTGCTGATTACGCAATTGGGATGCGCTTTAATCCAAATCGGGATTTGCTGAATATTTTTTTGCTCTATCTTGCGAATGGCCTTCTTAATCCTGTCCCGGTCTTCGTTATCTTTTTCCCACACATTATCTTCCTTTATGTACAATGTCTCGCGCTTTAAGTCGCTACAATGAATTGGCCGTTTGCATGCATCCATATCTTTTAGACCATTAATAAAGATGCGCGACATGCCATTGGAATACCCGAGTTTGCCTGTTTCTTCTAGGTCGCTCAATTGTAGGTGAAGCGAATTAACGAAGTCCACCATATTGACTGCATCTTTGCACGTCTCGTTCAAATAAACGTTTAAATTAAAGCTATTATTCGTAGTGGTATTGTTATTGTTGTTATTATTGTTAGTCACCGTCTTCCCTTCCTTGGCAATCTCTAGCAGCTGCTTCTGGATGTCCTGGTTCTGTTTTAATAAATCAATGATTACACTGGTTAAATCATTATTGCCGATATTATGTTGAATTCCGTTAGGCTGAATTCCGTTGTGAGAGTGCCCATTGGGGTAATTATTTGTGGAAAACCCGTTCGCGTATTGATTATTTGCAAACCCATTTGTGCATTGGCTATTTACAAATGCGTTGGTCGGAGGGGGCAATGGCGCACTCACATTGCAATAGGCGATGGGCGCGGATGGCGGTTTACACTTTTTTGCGTGCTTCCATAATCCGGATGGGTCTTTATATGTTTTTCCACAAGCGCATGAATGAATTTCAGTAGGGCTAACAATAACGTCCGGATTTAACTTATTCATATGTTTTTTACTAGCAAGATGTTTGTTGTAATTGCAGTGCTTTTTGGTAGAATACTCGCAAGTGGCGCATTCATACATTTTTACATGTTGTTGTGTCGCATTATCATAAACTATTATAGAATTTTCACATTCATTTTGCGCTTGAATATAGTTATTTTTATGTTTTAATGTGGTTTTATGTTTGTCAAAATTAAATTTATTATATGTAATGTAACTGCATAACTTGCACGAAAACCGTTTGCTTGCTTGTTGAACAATTGCGTTTTCAGTGGTTGCGTTCTCTGCAGCATCTGCAGTAACTGATGTTACTAGTGGTTGAACAACAATCGGCGCATTCAACGCAGCAGAATATTCTTGTTCTTTTTGTTTTACCTCTTGTTGGTTGTTGCATTGCAATGTATTGATAATTTCCATGGTCCAGTTGTTCCAGCCTCCGTAAGCGCGTATTATTTTATATATTTCGGAATTAAATTTTGGAGTGGTTTCAGTAGTGCAATGATATTTATGATAATGTTTTTTTTGAACATAGTTGGTGGTATGTCCAACATATTTGTATGTTATGCGCGGGTCTTTGCATACAATTTTATAAAATATGGTGTTGGAATAGTCTATTATAATTTTGGGCATATTGCAATGTATATATATTGCGCATACTTTTATATTGGTTTTCTAACTTTACAATTCTTCCCATTCTTCTTTTCATTCTTCTTTACATTCTTTAACAAAAGTCTTCCATTTTTTAAAATAGTTTGAAGAAATAATGGCAATGGATTAACAAAAATGGCCATTATTAATGTGTTTTTAAAATAATTTGGGAATGCGCCGGTTTTTAGATTTATTATGCAACTTTTCGTTTGCAGCATGGGTGCATTGCTCTACGTATGGTTTAATATTATTTCACCATTTATGGTGCGACCAATCTTGCGACTAAACTATCATTTAATGTGTTGAAAACAGACAAAATGCTACAAATGCCTTAATGTAGTTTTATAATAAGGTTTAAAATATTAAAAAATGGCAATAAGGAGTTATCATGTGAATAATTGTAATGCATCAACAAAAAATGTTACGACGTATGGTGCGCCAACAAATGTTGCAACAAGAGGCTACTATTTTAAATACTTTTTTTATTGCCATTTTGCCAGGCCTTTTTTGGACATTTTTGGAAAACCGACTTTTTCGCGTTTTCGCCATTTTTTTTGAAAAAAATAAAAAAAATTATGCTCACAAATTTGAAAAGTCAACCTCGTTTTTGAAAATTTATGGTAAGGAAGAGTAAATCGATGTATTTTCCCAAATCTACAAAAGGGAATCGAAATTTGGACATTTTATAAATGTCCAGAATCCGATATATACAAAAGACTTTTGAAATCTAAAAAAACAATGGTCTTACTGACTTTTTGGGAATATTTTTAGGTCCTTTTTCTGTGAGCGCAAATGGTCTGCGCGCCGGCCATCCCTGCAATTCGTTATTTTTGAAAATGACCAAAAACGCCTGTTTTTTTGGTGATTTGGAACATTGTTGTATCAAATTTATGGCATTTTTTTGAGGCCATTCTTTTGGCTATTCTTTTGGCCATTCTTTTGGCAATATTGGCATTTTCAAACATGTTTTTTCGCGTTTTGTGACCACTTACAGTGTAAACATGAACTTATTATTTAGGCATTTGCGTTTAGGCATTTTTAAAGCCGGTTGTTAAGGCCTATACTAACCTGATGTTCACCAATTATTCATTCCCAAGTCTTCTTCCTTTTTGAATAATATTTTGAATAAAGGAAGAAAACTATTCATTGCGAGTTGGGTCCAACCATGTAGGTTTAAGTCGCGTTAAATATTATATTAGCTATCTATAATGACAGATAATATAAGCTCACTTATTATTGTAACGTGCCCGCATTGCGAGAGCCTGGTAGAGATAGCTCAACTGAATTGCTGCATTTTTAGGCACGCCATTTTGAAAACCACGATGCAACAAATCGACCCGCATACTTGCAAAGAAATGTGCGACGAATATCTTGCAAAAGGGTTAATATATGGTTGCGGAAAACCGTTCCGCGTGATATACGACGACATTGAAAAATGTTATGTCGCGACTATGTGCGACTATGTGTAAACGCATTATTTCCTGGGTTTCCTCATGGTCTTCCTTTTTTTACTGCGTCTTGTTTTTTTTAGTGAGCGTCTGCGACGCTTTTTGTATGAGCCGCCGCGATGGTGTGATGATGTTGTGTGTGTTTTTCTATGTCGCATTGGGTCATATGGTGTTCCAAATTCGCGAGTATTGTATACAGTTCCGCACATGTCTCTTGAGATGCCTTTTTCTTCAAGTGCGTCGTCTAAAATTTTTGAAGCGGCGTCATAACCAGGTTTGACAGGGCAATTTTTAAAATTTTTATTTGGGTATAATGTAAATTGGTATGCATTTGTAAGGTCTTCACGTGATTTATCTTCAATTAGTTCCATTAAATCTATAACAAACTTATGAATTATTTGTTTCATTTCATGTTTTGTTAAGTTTGCTCTATATTGTGTATTCGCTTCGTCAACAATTTTTTTTAATTCGCGATTTATTCCAGTGCCAATCCTGTTATCAGGAACGTCTTCTGCAATAGTTGTCTTGCCCATTTCAAGGTCTTCCTCCTTATTTTCAATTATGGCTTCTACAAGCTTTTCAATATCTTGACATACATCATTGTTATATTTTTCCGACATAAATATTTTTTTTATTTTGTGCAATTCAACAATCGATGCGGTTTTCAAAATAGACATTAACTCATCCTCAAAAATATTATTGTCAGAAACATCATTGTCAGGGTTGCTAAGATAACTGTCAAGTGTTGTCTTAAATTTTTCAACCTTTGATGGTTGTTTCGACATGTCAGGATTTTCAATTTCATTATGTTCATCATGTGTAGTGTAAACTCCGCTCATTATATATATGCAAATATAAAACAACAAACAATAAAATTGAAAAAGAATATAAAGATAAAATAAGTAATATAATATATTCAACATTCATTTAATCGCAAACATAAATCGCAAAAACAATGGCTCCCAAACTCAAACTACCTAAAATCACGCCATCCACGAATATAATGGCTTATTTCAGCCGCGCTAAAAAAACAGAAACCGTGCCAGACAACACGGTTGCCGAAGTCAGTGCAGTTAGTGCAGATGAGGAAACCACTATAAGACGGTCGCACTCCAATGCATTGCCGGTTCTTGAACCAATTATATTGCAGACCGAAAATCAAACACTTATCCCCTTTTCTAAACCATTCGGGTCGATACCTTTCAAAAACACCGCGAAAGTCGGCCCATTAACCGTGTGCGACTTTGAACTGTATTTTGACGGCTGTAGCAAAGGCAATCCCGGCAAAGGAGGCGCCGGCGCCGTTATTTACCACAACAAGGAAGAAATATGGTCTAATTATGCGTTCCTAGGTGACAACGTAACGAATAATTATGCGGAATACCAAGGCTTACTCATGGGGCTAAATGCCGCGTTAAACCTCAACATAAAAAACTTGGCGGTCTATGGCGACAGCAAACTCGTGATAAACCAGCTTAACGGCGCATTTCAAGTGAAAGCAGGCAACCTGGTGGAATGCTATAATAACGCTGCGTTAATCAAACACCAGCTGGATTACGTCACCTTCAAACACGTATACCGGACGGAAAACAAGCGCGCGGATAAGCTCGCCAATTTGGGCGTAGAGCTGCATTAACATTGAACTGATTTCATCAGTTTAGTATTCCAATAACGATACGTTTAATTTCGGTGATGGTTTGTATTTAAGCAGGTCTGAAGCGACAGTCGTGGTGGGGAATAGGTCGGCGGTATAAATATCTTGTAGCAATAGCCATTCAAATAGTCCGCCCACATAAACATATATATTGTAGAAGCCAAGGGATAACAATTGATTATATTTTTTATATATGCTCTCGTCATTGCAGTTGCGACCATATATGATTATTTTTAAATGCTTCGTGTGCCGAATGTGATGGTTTATCACTTCTTCCTCCCTCGCGCCTGGCAAAGTGGAGCGAATGAGACAGTCTTGCTCAAAATAAGGGAGGGTATTAATGAGCAAATACGACTCCGCATTTTTTATAACCGTTTGGATGTCTTCAAAGTTGATTTTTTGAATAGATTGAGATGCGCCCATAATATATTCATTGAGTAATGTTTATATTATGTTTTGACACAATAAATTGCCATTTTTATAAATTCATAAATGAAATTAGTTAAAACATAATTATAATTTCATTTAGCAAAACTAAATGGACGTCAATTATAAAATTATTTTATTTGTACAATGTATGGCAGATAATTCATCTTCCCCTCCTCATAGCGACGACGACAGTCAACCTAGCAGCGACAACAGTTCAAACAACAGTTCAAACAATAGCTCAAACAATGCAACCACAAGTGCGCCTCCTACAAGCGCCCCTCCAGTATCTTTACCTCCAGTATCTTTACCCCCAGTATCCGACACAAACATTGTAAACTTTACATTAAACCAGACGCTCAATGGTCTGGGCACAGTGGTAACCAACCAGCAAGGGACCAATGCGGCGGGCACAGAAATTACGCATACGACATTGCTCACCACCGATGTGACCAGCGATATTAAGGTGGACCAGAATTTGATTGGCACAGTGCAGGAGGTGGTCATTAATCCAAACAACACCGTATCGAATGCATTATTAAATGAGATTAAAGAGTATGCGGGTAAAATCCAATGCTCCGACTTCCATGGCAAGGGCACGATAGAGGACTACACAGTGCTATTTGAGAGCGCCTCCCGTATTGCGAACGAGACGAAGCAGATGCAGCTAAACATTGAGGTGGAAGGATTTACAGAGTTTGGTAAAGCCGCGGACGATTTAAGCAAGTTGTTCACGAGTTTTATCGTGAAATTGCAAACAGTGAGCATTATTGATGACACTGTGTTTTTGGAAAGTATTTTGGATGCACTCAAAAAAATATTTAACCTGTCAGAAGTATTTGGGCGTTTTAAGGAGACGATTATGGCGACCGCGACCATACAGATGCCGAATTCCGCCCACAATGCAAAGGTTGTATTAGAAGGTGTAATGGATGAGTTGAGCTGCGCGATGAACTATATTAACTATTTTGTTTCCGCGGATGGCCCTGCACCGGTTGACTCACAGTTGAATGCAACGGAGCAGGCCATTATTAATACGGCCGTCGCGACGATTGATAGCTGGAACGCGTTGTGCGAGCAAGGAGTGAGCATCTCGTTGGAGAATAACCCGGATGTGCAATACATTAAGCAGGCGAACGCGAACTTGAACGCCAAAACGGCGGCATTGAAAACCGCGACGGCATCGTTGAAGGCAAAGCTGGCAAGGTTTAATATTAATCAGTAAACTTTATAAACCGGGGTTTTCTTCCTTTGTTACAAATATTAATCAAAAAGTAACTTGAACACTTGTAAAAATTATAAAAATTGTAAAACATATATGATAGGAATTATATATGTTTTTTGCAGGAGGTGTGCGGGTTGAAGGTATTAATTTATGGCAATCGCATTAATTTAATGGAGGTATCGTGTTTATTAAGTATTACTCTATTAATTTCGCGCAATACAAATGATAAATCAAACTTGTTATGGTTTGGATTAAATCGTATGATAGTTTTGCCGAGTGATAGAATATAATCTTCACGTTCTTTCTCTTTATGCGGGTCTCTATCGTCGTGATTATTTTCATCACACTCAATAACCAACTCTTGTTCCGGGAAATACAAATCAACTTTATATTGAGCAAACATGTGCTGCCGTTTGCAAGGAACAACCTCGCAAAATGAGTTCGCAATAAATCCGATAGTTTGCGTTTCAATAGACATGCTAATGTTGACGCATTTAATGTTATTGCTTACATCTGCAATGTATCTATTTCTTATATTATATGAGTTCTTGAGCAATTCAAATGTATATTCTGAGAGCATATATGTTATTTTATTGTGTCCACCCGAACGGAAAGAGGTTGTTTTTTTGATGCTGTTATCAATGATGTAATGAACTTTTTCTTTATAATTTTTTTTAAGATGCTGAACAATTCTAACTTTTTTACTATTTAAAATAGGGATTAAATCGTCAAGAGATTTAGTAAAGTCTTCTACATTTGTATTGCGCACAAAATGTTGAAACTCATCCTCAATGGTGTTAATTGCGACCTTTTCTAATTTTACATAATATTTTTGAATTTTATGACACATTTCGGTATCGCCTTTTAAACATAATAAATTAAAAGTTTCTAATGTCATTAATGTAGTGTCTCTATTGCAACCCTTGCATTTGCAACAGTCATTATGTGCAGATGGCATTATTTTATAATGAGTGTTAAGTATAAAATGTTTTTCTAACAAGCATTTTGCGCGCGCCTTTTGACTGAAGCCTAAAAATGCCCACGCATCATCAAGTGAAATGGGGTAATCTGTAGGTTTATATTTTTTATGCAAATCAATGTTCATGAGTAAAAATAATTCAAAGCGTTCTTCCAAACTGCTTTCAATATGTTTATGCATAAACCCGCAATCGTAAAATACCAAATCATTATTTTTACTATTTTCATAACATTCTATGAGCTCGCAAATGGGAGGAGATGTGTTCTCAATCGCGGAAGTGTTGTCAGATATTACGGTATTCATCATATTATATAATTAATAATCAAGTTGTCTTTAAGTTCTTTTATATTGGATATTGTTTTTGAAAACGGGACTGTTGATTTCAAAAACAACATCTGGATTTATTTATTAATACGTTTTGCTGTACGCCTGTTTGTGCGTCTTTTTGTACGCCTGTTTGTGCGTCTTGTTGCGCGCTTTTTTGTGCGCCGTTTCGCACGTTTACTTATTTTACTAAACCCACCATTTTGAGGTTCCGACGTTTCTGGAGGTGTCCACGTTGCGTGACCACTACACATATGATGCCAATACTTTGACTTCATATTATCATCATAATACTCGGTCCAACATTCTTTATCTGTTTTTACTGCTCCTGTCTTCACATTGTACCAACGGGGTTCCCAATTTGTTGGATTATTCTCATCATTAATATCTTGAAAATTATTTTCATTATTCGTGTCTGCATTTACATATTCTTTTGAAGCATTTTTATCATTATTATTTTCAGTTTCTTGGATGGAGGGGTTATCATTTGTATCCATTATATAATATATTAATATAATAATTAATATAATAATTAATATAATTCTTAATATAATAATCAATAACCGGTCTTAATTAAACCTCACCACAATCTCCACATCTTCTTTCTTAATTGCCTTTGATGCGCTAACCGATAATTCTTCCCTACGCTTTCTGGTCTTCGTATTTCCTGCAGCAAGAGGCGCTGCCACAGTGGTGCGCTTGGACGTGCTGTTACGTGAGTTCATATCTTTTTCAATGGTCTCATAATTTTCCTCTATGTAATCAATCACCTTATTTTCAATGGCCCACATGAAAAAATTAAGTTGACCGATCGTGGTTTCAATATATTTATTATTTTTGTACGGTATGTTGATTCGTTCCCATCTGCAGAACGGGTCAAATCTTTTTTTGCTGTAACCGTCCAGCTTGAGCTTGTACTCGATATAAACTTTGAACCGTTTCGTGGCGCCAAACGCGTCCTCAAAATTATAAACGGTGTAATATTTTTTGGCATAATTGGTGGTGAACCAGTCCACAATGCGTAGGGAGATGGTGGTTTCGCCCTTGATGATGCGCAGCATCCGTTCAAGATTGTCGTGGTCTTCATAGAACGCGGATATTTTGCCCATGACGGCGTCATTTTGCGTGAAGTAGGATACATTTGCCATCGGTTATTAGTTATTAAATAATAGTGACGTCTTTTTAAGTCATTATTATTTAGATATTTAAACTCATTTTTACGCATTATAAGCCAGTTCTTGTCCGGCATGCACTTTGTCCTGCGACGTGCTAACCGGCGTTAAAAACGGGCTGCTGATGTCGTCGGCATAATTCTGCGAGGTCTCAATAAACGGATTGCGACTGGTTTGCCCCACCATGTCGCGCTCGGCCATTTTATTGTAGGTTTCTTCGCGCTTGCTGGATGGTTTGAAGTCGTCTTGCGCAAACGAGTAGGGAATAGTAGGGTAAAACGTGCCCGAGTCGTCCACGGACCAGGTTTCATCATTGGCTAAAGCGCGCGCCATAGGGGTGAGCAGTTCGGCATTGAAGAAATCGTCAACAGAGTTATTATTTGCGCTGCTATTTTGATGTATTGAAGAAGGGGCGCGGCGCTTGCTCTGCTGATAGTGCGAGCCATTGGACCACTTTAATGTGCTCATTGCGAGATTGTAATATTAATTGGTAAAAATATTTTTGGATAATAACACATTTGAAGGAAGAAAGGCTTGACCCCAAATATATCTAAACCTGGGACAACGCCGTTATTATAGGCATGTCGGTGTCTTCCTTAATTGGGGAGACAAGTTTTTCTTCCTTTTTTTCTTGAATGATAGGGGGAACTTCAATGGGTTGTGGTGGTTTATAAATATAGAGGGAGTAGAACTGGATACAACATGATACAGATATATATGCAATATTGTATGATGCAAAAATTTTCATAATAGAGGAGGTTGAATAAAAATAATATATTAAAAAGATAATAACACCCATTAATCTAGCAATTAATTTAAGTTGCGACACTTCATTTATAACTGATAAATTGCAATATTTAAATTTATAAAATTTATTAACAAAACACATTACTTGGTCAACAATTTTCTCACCAAGCGCAATAGCTATGCAGATAATTGCAATGTAATAAAACTCAACATTTGAAAACATAGATAGGTTTGAGTAATCTAAAAATAAAAATAACAAACCAAATGAATAAAACAATGATTTTTCATATGGCAATACATATGATGAAGGCGTTGTTACTTTATTCAGAAATATTGCTCCATACATCATAATAAAAAATAATGGATATGCAATCCCGAGAATAGTAAATGTAACATAATGAATGCCTTTGAGCATTTCCATATTATGCGCGGTTTTAAACTGTTCTAATCTAAAATTATCTTCAATGTCATCATATATTTTATTTGCAGCTCCCGCAATCAATGCGCACAGAATATATTTTATAGGCAAAGACGTGTTTAAATCCGCGGTTATAGGTGGAATAATATCCATACTAATATAATTACACATATAAACCTACAATTTGTAACGACTTAACCGACCTTGACAAGTTTCATTTGTTTGGTGAATAAAAAGGAAGACATTTTGGTGCGCCGGCGTTTTAGGTTGCACTGCAAGCATGCGATAACGAGATTGCCGCGATTGTGTCCTAAATCATTATCAATCCGGTCCAAAGACCATTGGTGCGGGTCGCGCACGTTTTCATACAAAACTAGCACATGTTCATTGCAATAGGCGCACAACAGATTACACTCGCGCAAAAGCTGAAGGGTTTCAGTAAAAGTAATGAAGCCGTCTTCAAGAAACATTTCTTTTTTGAGGTCTTGTTGTTTATAGCTGTATAGTTTCAGGTCTACTTGTTGCTTAATAAGAGGGCACAATTCAATAATCATTGCGTCTTCATGTTGAATAATCTCTTGCTGCGTCACGTGCGCAAGAATGTCGTCTCCGATTTTCCATTTTTTGCACGCGACCCGTTTATTGGGAGGGGGTGGAGGGCCTTTGTGAAGCGTTTTCTTCATTTGGTATTTGTTGGTGGTGCCGACGAACGTGATGGTTTTTTCATCCGGGTTTGCAGCATGTTGTGCAATCAATGCGGACCCCAGGTCATAATGAATGACTTTGTTAGTGCCGATTTCATCAACTTCATTAATCATTATATTGTAAATAATATATAATTAAAATGAGTTAAACTTAAAGAGACATTAACATATAAATGGAATTAATCATATCTCAGGAAACTCAAGACTTATCACCGCCAGAAAATACAATGCAAAGCGCAAGCGCCGAACTGCAAGACATTAAAGAGGGGAAAGAATTTCAAAAAAAGGAAGAAAAAGAGAAGGACCAATGCCCGGAATTAACGACCCTCAAATTTAAGACAATGATGCTAAACGGTGTCCCGTTAACGGTGTCAAAAATCACAACGAATAATATAGATAATTTGGATAAATTTTTAGAGAACGAGAAGACGACAAATGGGAATGATACGTGGAGCAATTTGGACAAGACTGCCAAGATACGGAAGCTGCAGGTGTTCGCGGAGATGTATAAGGAGGAGAACGACCTTTGCGAGGAGGAGTGTGTCGCGTTAATGAAGTTTTTGAAGGATGCACTTGACCACAAAAAAATCCAGCGCGTGAAAGATGTGGTATATGACAAGACGACGGGCATAATCAAGTCTATCCCTTCATTGAGTTACAATAAGCAGACGAGCCATTTCACGTTGAAGAATGTGGACAAGCGGGTGTCTACGCTAAAAAGTTTGCCGCCGAAGAAGACGGCGAGAGGAACGGTAAAGCAGTCGCACTAATGCAATGAATTGAAATAAGATAATATATAAAATAATATAGAGTGAATAAGGTTTATATATTATAATGGACAACAACAATAAGAAGATAACATATATCAAAACAGATGATAACCAAGTTATTAATGAAAAATGTATAAGATGGATAAAAAAAATGGGCGATTGTTTGGAGGTTTGTACCAAAGCAGACGGGTGTGTTGTAAAAAGAAATACCCACTCAATATGTAAATTTCATAATTTAGATAGTTATAATAAGTTGAATGTGCATTTTGAATAAATGTTATGCAAATAAAGACATAAAGACAACGCGATAATAAATATAAATTCATTGTATTGCAAATGACAGGTCAACCCTTATTTACAAAATTATACATGCAGTTATTGCCGACAGTATTTGCGGGAACGTCTACGTTGGGCGCATTTACGTGGTTTTCATGTGACCGCGACATAAAGACAAATAAAACCACTTATTTTACAAGCGCGGTTCAATATGCGACGGTCAGTATGGTGACTGCAGTAACATTTCCGGTAAGTTTTCCGCTGATTACTCTGTATGCTTTTCGCGCAGATGCATCCAATGTAAAGGCGAATGATAAGGCGAGTGATAAGCCGTGCGACAAATGATTAACCGGATAAATGATTACCCGTGAATATGTGGTTGTATGGATGTAATAAAAACGGGGATAGTTTTTTTCGTGGAAATCCGTTTGTCTTCGTCTAATAGTCCTAAATTATATAGTTGTGATATGTATGTCATGATGTCTTCATCGGTGCAATTGCAACTTATTTGCATTTGTATTTTAATTTTTTCATACTCGTCCATGGTAAGTTGATGCATTTTGAGGAACCGTTTGAATTTAATGCGTTTGTTTTGAGCAATAATCTTATTTTGAACGGCTAGCTCAACCCGTTTTTTCGCGTCATTATTACAGCACTGATAGATACAATCTAAAAACATGTGCTGATACATTATGTATACAAAAAAATAAATTTAAAATTGAACACGTGTTATTGCTAAACGCAGAAATAATAATTATAGTTTAGGAGGAAGAGGAGGCATAACGTTTACCAAAGAATGCCCAAAATTAAAGAGATTATGAAACAGTATAAATATAATAGTATAATAATGTGTAAATATAAGATGCACATTACTATAAATGATTTAGAGCCGTTGATTAATATTATTGACAGCATTCATATAAACGCGGCGGAATATTTCAATGAACAAGAGTTAATAAGTATTTTTGAGACGTGTTTGCATTTGGCGGACGACTACATAAGGTCAAATCCTACGTGCATGAGCGAGAGCGATTTTGACGAGAATATTTACGACGACATTGAAGAAATTGTGGAGCAGCCCTTTTTGCAAGACATATTTTATGACGAAGCGGCGCAAAATATGTTGGAAGACATTATCACATATGCGTTAGAATATTATTTTGATACGTTTATGCCATTGAGAACGCAAGTGACGCCATTGTTGCTAGACGACGGTGCTACAGTAGAATTTGCGAATTCGGTGGAGCAATCTGCAAGCAGCGCACAAAGCACCGCGACAAGCACAGAGTCCAGCTCTGAGATTAGCGCGGCATTAAAGGTCTCCGCCATTGCAGCGCAAATTGAGTATCTCCGGTCCAAACCGCAGCCCACGCAACGCACCCCTGAGTGGTATACATTTCGCCACAATTTAATAACGGCGAGCAATGCATTTAAAGCGTTTGAGTCGCAATCATCAAAAAACCAGCTCATCTTTGAAAAATGTATGCCGATTAAATATGGCAGCCAGCGCGTAAGCGTGACGTCGCCCCTCCATTGGGGGCAAAAATATGAGCCGATATCGGTGATGTATTATGAGAGTAAATATAACGCGACCGTTCAAGATTTCGGCTGCATCCAGCATGACAAGTATCCCTTTTTGGGGGCGTCGCCGGATGGGATTAATGTGGACCCTACGACGTCGTATTATGGGCGAATGTTGGAAATCAAAAATCCGGTAAGTCGCGAAATAACGGGAGTGCCTAAAAAGGAGTATTGGATACAAATGCAGTTGCAAATGGAGACGTGCAATTTGGACGAATGCGACTTCTTGGAGACGAAATTCACGGAATACGAGAGCATGGCGGAATTTAATGAAGATGGCGACTTCTTGTTGTCAGCGAAAGGGGAGCTCAAGGGAGTAATGATGTATTTTACGGATATGGAAAATTTCCCACATTATGAGTATAAACCGCTTACGATGGGCGAGGCCGAGTTTAATAAATGGGAGGAGGAAACAATGTTAGCATATGAAAAAAAGAATATGCTGTGGATAAAAAACAATTATTGGAAATTGGCGCAGGTGAGTTGCGTGTTAGTCTTGCGCAACAAGCAATGGTTTGAGCTGAATATTGACGCATTAAAAGAGGTCTGGACAATTATTGAGAAAGAACGAATAACGGGCTACGCGCATAGAGCGCCCAAGTCTAAACAGAATGCGTTATTAAATGACCAACAAAGCCAAGTAAATTCAGCAAACCCAACAAATAAAATTACAAATTACATCAACTCTTTGCAAGGAGGAGCGCAGCTTACGCTGACGAAATTAAATTGTGATAACAATGAAGAACCCAACAAAACAAAGTCGTCCGGATGTTTGCTGCACTTGAGAATGGATAAAGACACAGGAATAATAACGGTTGTCAAAAAATAGCCAATCTAAGCACATAATTAATACAACATGTTATCGCGGTTATTTTGTTGTAACAAATAGCTCGCATTTCGCGCATAATTCACGCGCGCCCCCTCCCCATATGGCACGGGGACCATGGGACTAACAGTATTTGGTTTCTTGGGCAAATCTTTATAAAAGGCGCCGCAAAAGTTAGCGGGTGAACAGCTGCCGTCTTCTGGGCTAAACTGATATTTAGAGTTATTTGTGGTTTGGTCAAATGACCCGACTTCAACCGCAGTAGAATATTTTTTAAGTTGGGATGACCCGTTATTAGATAACGTTTTGCTGTCGGCAAGTGGGAAAACGCCATTCAGGAGAGGCGCGTCCTGTGTAACAGGATATTCGCCGGGCATTAAATTGCTAAATGCTTCTTTGCCGTATAGTTCATGGATTTGACAGAATACGAGCCGCAGCAAGAAGTAAATAATTAAAATGAGCCCGATTTTATATAATGTATTAGAGTAGGTCATTATACATTATATAATATATTTTTTGTGTAAACCAGCTTAAAACTAACTGAAGCAATTATATTATCAATGAACAAAACAAAAGAAACGAATAAGATGTATGTAACTAAACGTGATGGCACAAAGGAAGAAATATCGTTTGACAAGATATTGCGCCGCGTTAAAAAGTTGGGCGAAGAGGCCAGTTTAAATATCAATTATTCCACTCTTGCGATGAAGGTCATTGACAAGTTATGTAATAACATCGGCACCACTCAAATCGACCTAGAAACCGCGGACCAGTGTGCGGCGCTATCTACGCAACATCCAGACTACGGTGAACTCGCCGGTCGCGTTCTAATTTCCAACCATCAGAAAAACACGGACCCCTCTTTTTCAAACACCATGCGCGCACTCTTTGAGTTCATTGACATTCACGGCAATCACTACCCTCTAATTAGCAAAGAGCTATGGGCAACAGTGCAGGAATACGCCGCAGAGCTGGATGACATGATTGTCTTAGACCGCGATTATTTGATTGATTATTTCGGCTTCAAAACATTGGAGCGCTCTTATTTGTTCTCCATTAATAAAAAAGTCGTAGAGCGACCGCAATATATGTGGATGCGCGTCGCATTAGGAATTCATGGCGGAGACATTTGCGCGGCTAAAGAAACATATGACCTAATGTCATTGAAATATTTCACTCATGCCACTCCCACGCTGTTTAACGCAGGCACGTCTCATCCTCAATTAAGTTCCTGTTATTTGTTGGCAATGGAAGACGACAGTTTAGACGGCATTTATAACACGCTGCATGATTGCGCGTCCATCTCAAAATGGGCGGGCGGTATTGGATTACACATTCATAATGTGCGCGCAACTGGTACGCATATTCGGGGGACGAATGGTTCATCCACCGGGATAGTGCCGATGCTAAAGGTGTTTAATGATACGGCGCGATATATTGACCAAGGGTCGAAGCGCAAAGGGTCGTTCGCCGTTTATTTGGAGCCGTGGCATCCGGATATTATCGACTTTTTAGAGTTGAAGAAGAACCACGGCGACGAGAACATTAAAGCGCGCGACCTGTTTTACGCGTTGTGGATACCGGACCTTTTCATGGACCGCGTTAAAGCAGGTGGGCTATGGACATTGATGTGTCCGCATAAGTGTCCCGGGTTGAATAAATTGGTGGGGCAAAAATTCAACGATTTGTATGAGGAGTATGAGCGCAATGGTGCGGGCAATATGACGATGCCGGCGCGCGAGCTATGGTATAAGATTTTGGACGCACAGATGGAAACTGGCACCCCCTATTTATTATATAAAGATGCCGCCAATAAGAAATCTAACCAGCAAAATCTGGGCACGATTATGAGTTCCAATCTTTGCAGCGAAATTATTGAATATAGCGATGAGAATGAGACCGCGGTATGCAATTTGGCGAGCGTGGCATTGCCCACTTATGTGAATGTGGCGACGCGCGAGTTTGATTACGAAAAGTTGCATGAGGTCACTAAAGTGGTGACGAAGAATTTAAACAAGGTCATTGACATCAACTTTTATCCAACAGAGAAAACGAGGCGCAGCAATTTGTTGCACCGACCGATAGGGATAGGCGTGCAAGGGTTGGCGGATGCATTTGTGCTAATGGATATCGCGTTTCACAGCGAGGAGGCGAAAAAGGTGAATAAACAGATTTTTGAAACGATTTATCATGCGGCGTTGGAGCAGAGTAATGAGCTTGCGAAAGAACGTGAAGATAATATTAAACGGGAGATGTGGGATATGACGACGGACAGCATTTCGCCGCACATTGCGGTGCAACTGTATAAATGGTTGGGTGTAAATCAGGACAATAATGGTCCGATAGACCCGTTAGCGCAGATTTATTTCAATCATGTGGATAATGTCTTATGTCGGGAGGTAATACAAAATAAATGCGTAGGGGCGTATTCTTCCTTTGAGGGGTCGCCGGCGAGTGAAGGGAAGCTGCAGTTTGATTTGTGGGGTCTAACGAAGGATAAAGAGGAATTAGGGAAAGAAAGATATAATTGGGCCAAGTTGAAGGATAAAATAGTGAATTATGGGTTAAGGAATTCATTATTAGTTGCCCCGATGCCCACCGCGAGCACGTCACAAATATTAGGGTTTAACGAGTGTTTTGAGCCGTTTACGAGTAATATTTACAAGCGCACTACATTGGCGGGGGAGTTTACGGTGGTAAATAAGTATTTGATGAATGAATTAATACAGCAGGGAATATGGACTGAGCAAATCAAGAATAATATTATTGCGAATGGAGGGAGTGTGCAGCAGCTCCCGATGTTGTCGGACCATATGAAGAATAAGTATAAGATAGTATGGGAGATACCGATGAGGCATATCATAGATATGGCGGCGGATAGAGGGGTGTATGTATGCCAAAGCCAAAGTATGAATTTATGGGTGCAGGACCCGAATTACGGAATTTTGAATTCAATGCATTTTCATGCGTGGTCAAAAGGGTTGAAAACGGGGATATATTATTTGAGAAGAAAGGCGAAACATCAAACGCAGCAGTTCACGATAGAGCCGGAAAAAAAGGAGCAAACGCAGGAGCAACTACAGGAGGAGAATGATATTTGCGAGTTTTGTTCGGCTTAATTCGTTTATTTGTGTAAGCCCTTGTAAAAGTATGTTATAGATAATATAGAGTATACTACACCGGTAATAATGGCTTTGAACTTGGTGCTGAATTCTACACCCATCACTTTGTCTAATATGAATGCGTATTTCGCGCCGAAAAAGGCGCCGGCCGCAACTCCTAAAGTAAGAAATGCGCCGATATAATAATCGACCTTGCCTTGTTTATTATATTCATAAAGCCCAAATAGACCAAGAGGAACGGATGAGATTAAGAGTAATGTGCCGATAAGAGTGGCTTCATCTGCCACGATTTTTAAAACCATTAATAGATAAATCATAATAGCTGCGCCGCCGCTAGTGCCGATAAATGAACCATATAATCCTGAAAATGCTCCTAACAGAACTGAAATTACTTCATGAAACATTATATATTATAAAAAATATTATATAATATGCAATAATTTTATCTAGCTTTCAATCATATCTGCTAATATTCTTTACAAATGCCGAAACTGCGTCTATGCCATATGGTGATGCCATGTTCTTTAATGCCGTCGATATGCCGTTTTGCACCATAGCCCTTATTGCTTGCAATCCCGTAGTGCGCCTCTAGTTCCGGGTTTTCGCTGCATAGTTCATCGATGTAGTCATCGCGCGCAACTTTTGCCAGGATAGATGCGGCGGCAATGCACGTATATGTGTTGTCGCCGCCTTCTACAGTAGTGTAGGGAAGAGGAGTTGGACTAGAATTGTGGGTATAAGGTTTGAAGTAATTTCCGTCAACGAGGAGATTAAAACTGCCAGTGTCTAGACCCTTTAGCGCAGCGCGAATGGCTTTATGCATAGATTGCTGAGTGGCTTGAAGAATATTGATTTCGTCAATGGTTTGTTCCGTGCAGTAGCCGACGCCCCATGCGATGGCATGAGATTTAATGTATTCCGCGACTTCGGTGATTTTCTTTTTGGAGTGAAACTTTTTGCTGTCTTTCATCAAAGAATGGTCAAATGTGTCGTCTTTAGGCAATATGACCGCGCCACTATAAACGCGGCCAAATAAGGGACCACGACCGGCTTCATCTACTCCGATTTCAAGAGTAAGCAGGTCCTCGCAATGATATTTTTTTAATGGGGCGTTACTAATTTGGCGTGTTTGATGGGAGCCTGTTCCTTTACATTCGTCTTCAGGGTCTTCTTCCTTTTTCGCGAGTTTTTTAGGTTTTATAGGTTTTGAAGTGGTGTTATTTTTATTAATTATGTTGGTGAACATTGCGTGATAACGGTTGACTTTGCTAGAAGTGGTTGCGTCGGGTGTGGTGTCCTCGATGATTTCAACCGGTTCATATTGAGTGATGTTTGATTTAGTGGTCTCCATTATAATAGCTTGTGTTTGTATTTATGTTTATATTTATGTTTATATTTGTGATAAAGATAAATTGTAAAAATAATAATCAATTTTAACTTCATTTACATTTTGATAAACTTATGGTTCACAATTAAATGTATTTTTTTCTAAAATTGCATTTTGTAAAACATTATAATTTATTTTTTTAAAATTATGCAGTCGCGCCATGTTTTCTATTGAAAAAATTTTATTATGAAAAAAATCATAATTATTTATAACTTCTTTTGTTTTTTCAATTATATCTTCGTAACTCGACCAAATAATCAAGTCGCTATAAGGTATCAATTCAATTAATGGTGATTTTTCAGAAATAACAATAACCCCGCACTCTAATGCAGGCAATGCTCTTAATTCTTCAAAAGTGTGATGATGTGGTGTTTGGTGAATGTTTATAAGTATCTTTGTAGCTTTCAATATACATTGCATCTGATTTATTTCAAAGCAGTTATTAATATTTGCATGCTCTAATTTTTCATTCTCTATATTTTTTAAAAGTTCTGCCCGTCTTTTTTCATTTGGATTGGTGAATGTAGTTAATGTTATTATATTTCTATTTTCTTTTATAAAATATGGGTTATAAATAGATGGACTGATATATATATGTTTTTTTGAAAAAGAACTATATTTTGAAGAAGTTTTAACATTGCAAATATTTGGATTGCTATAATCTATAATTATATCTGAATTATTTAAAACATTATAATTATATATTCTTACTAAATATGTTTCATTAGTGTCGTCTGCAATATTGCCATGTGGTGTGCCATCAGGAACATCTCTACCACCACATTTGACTAATGTATGTTCATAATTTATATTTATAGTTAGTGTATGATTGCTGTTATTGAAATTATAATTGTCACATAATATTACATTAATATTTAATTCTGGATTATTTTGAAGTATTGTTTGTATTAATTTGACTATACACTGATAGTAATCATTAGTCATTCCATAATTGTCATCTCTATAATATAAAAAAGAGCCATTCGCGTTATATAGCATTATAT
>Ga0315902_10002621_pt1 | contig 27754 bp, 31 predicted proteins | sample LakEriMetagenome_9_FD_203523 | JGI IMG/M metagenome (GOLD analysis project Ga0315902, IMG submission 203523) | Freshwater fungal communities from buoy surface, Lake Erie, Ohio, United States - Buoy 12 MA117 | ecosystem: Environmental > Aquatic > Freshwater > Lake > Lake biofilm | place: USA...
ACAAATTGATTCTGGCTATAGCACCGATCGGCTTTTCAATGTCAGTTCGGCGTCTGTGTGTTGATACATTGTTGACGCCGACCGAAAACGGGGGGGCGGACGATTTCTTGGACTTCCTTGGAGGTAGTTCATGTATTCATACGAGGATCGGCTTCTAGCCGTGCAGCTTTACATCAAGATGGGCAAGCGCCTGGGCTTGACCATTCGCCAGCTTGGCTATCCGACGAAGAACGCACTCAAGACCTGGTACGGCGAGTTCGAGCAGCGGCTTGAGTTGCCGTCTGGCTACGCACGCCAGCCGAAGTATTCCCAAGAGCACAAGGAGCGTGCCGTAGAGCATCACCGCGACCACGGCCACTGCATCGCAGCCACGATCAAGGCGCTGGGCTATCCCTCGCGGTCTTTGCTGTCCGCATGGATTCACGAGCTCAATCCGCAGGCTCGCGCGCCTGCGGCTGGCCGATCTCAGGTGCTGGCGCCTAAGGCCAAACAGTCTGCCGTCATTGCCTTGTGCATGCGACCAGCGAGCGCGCAGGCGGTGGCTGACGATGTAGGCGTGTGTCGTGGCTCGCTGTACAAGTGGAAGAGTCAACTACTCGACCCAAACGAAACGGTACACATGAAGCGCCAGCCAGAAACCCCGGCAAGCTCTGATCAAGCTGAACTGGAACAGCAGATTGAGACCCTACAACGCGACGTCAGGCGGCTGCAGCTAGAGAAGGACGTGCTGAAGAAGGCGAGCGAACTCTAAAAAAGAACAGGGCATCGATCAGCCGCTCCTGACGAATCACGAGAAGACACAGCGGGTTGATGCCTTGAGACTGGATTACCCACTGACGGATTTGCTCGGTGAAGTGGATTTGCCACGCAGTTCCTACTTCTACCAGCGGGCCCGGCTTCAGATGGCTGACAAGTACGCTGACGCACGCCAGGCCATGGCCGAAATCTTTGAACGCAACTACCGCTGCTATGGCTATCGGAGACTATACGCCTCATTGAGCGATCAGTCCGTGAACATCTCGGAGAAGGTCGTGCGGCGTCTCATGAAGCGGGAGTGCCTCGTTGCCGCGACGAGCAAGCGCCGTAGGTATGGCTCATACATGGGGGAGATCAGCCCAGCGCCCGACAACCTTTTGAATCGTGACTTCGGCGCCGGTGCACCAAACGAGAAATGGCTCACCGACATCACGGAGTTCCAGATCCCAGCGGGCAAGGTGCATCTGTCGCCCATGGTCGACTGCTTCGATGGCTTCGTCGTGAGCCGGTCGATCGGCACGCGGCCGAACGCCGAGTTGGTCAACACGATGTTGGATGCAGCCATCGAAAAGGTAGCTACCAGCGCTGAGTGCCCAGTGCTGCATTCGGACCGCGGTGGACACTATCGTTGGCCAGACTGGCTGGGCCGGATCGCCGGCGCGAAGCTGATTCGCTCAATGTCGCGAAAGGGCCGCTCACTGGACAATGTAGCCTGCGAAGGCTTCTTCGGCCGGCTTAGGATCGAGAGGTTTTTTGCGCGCAACTGGCTATCCACTACCACCGACGAGTTCATCGCGGCCTTGGACGCCTATATCCGCTGGTACAACGAGACGCGGATCAAGATGTCGCTCGGCGCAGCACACCATAGAAGCCTTGGGATTTCTGTTTAACCAGTCCAAGTTTTTGTCCGCACACCCCGTCTGGGAGTCGTCAATCGTGATTTACATAATTTGCATCATTTTTTGCAATTTTGACTGGTTTAATCTGACGCATAAATTTGTAGCATTTGCATGCTACCTGCTCTAGACCTGCTCGATCGAGCAATTCAATGTGGCCACGCCCGGTAGAAATTAGGTTCTGGTCTTTTAATTTACCCAGCGTCAAGGTAACACCTGCTCGCCGCGCACCAAGAGAGTTGGCTATTTCTTGGTGCGTTATGTTTGCAACAGTCCCCTGCGAATCGTCAATGCTGATCAAGATTAATTTGGCGGTGATTTGCTTCAGTGAATGGCTGCGCAAGCATACGGAATCCAAGGCTGTTATTCGGGAAATTTTTACGGCTTCTTTAAGCAACACCCTTAGAAGGCGTTGACTTTGTCGCAAGCCTTCATGGATGACCCATGCCGGGATGCGATAACACAGGCCCGAGTGACGTACCGTGCTTCGGCAATCTATTTTTTCATCCACGATCATTTCCAGCGGGAAAATACTGTCGATGAAAACTGTTGCGCCACATTTTCCGTCTGCCATGACCATGGACAGTTCCAGAGAGCAGGAAAGTGGGAAGTAGTAATGCTCGATCTTATTTTCGGGGTCAAACAGCACATCCCCTTTTATCAGGCTGAGCAGTTCCATGTGGGGGGAAAAGAAGGCCAACTCTTGCTGAGTCAGCTGCGAGAGGATGGAGTTATTTTGCGTGGTCGACATGAGAACCCTTTTTGTTTTTGAAGTTTTACAACTAATCGTTACCATTTTTATTTAGCCATTGATCTTGGCAAAAAGGTTTAACGCGATTAGATCAAAAGCCGGATTTTGATTTGTGAAAAAACAAAGCGAGCTTTTTGAGTTCTTCATAAATTTCCCCATCTTTTGTGTGTTGCCGCACACTGGTAATCCTCCCAAATCTCTAGTCACTTTTCATTGCGCAGTCTGACTCTGCTGCTCGAACTCGTGACAGCAGATTTTGGGAATGACTGCATTACAGCGGCTACTACCAGTAGGGAGAATTTCTGCAATGTCTGCTTCCAGCCTGCAGCCGTCATCACGACCGATCAGAGTACAGCGAATGCTGCTGGTCGTGATCCATCCATGACAAACGCACAAATCACCCACCTCCAACCATTCTTGGGTGGAATGCGTTTTGAATGGGTGTTAATGGGTGTATTATTGGTTTCATGCTGAATTTCGGTACCCTTCAGATCACACCCGAAATCCTGAGCCTGATTGCACGGATCGACGAATTTAAGGGCGCATGGCGGGCTTTGGGAACGCTTGCGCCCGAGCGTCTTTTAGCGCTACGGCGGGTGGCGACCATCGAGAGCATAGGCTCGTCCACCCGTATCGAAGGCAGCAAGCTGACTGACCGCGAAGTGGAACGTCTGCTCTCCAAATTAGCCATCAAGTCCTTCGACACACGCGACGAACAGGAGGTGGCCGGTTACGCTGAACTAATGGATATGGTGTTCAGCTCGTGGCAGGACATCCCATTCAACGAGAACTACATCAAGCAACTGCACCAGGTTCTGCTGACCCACAGCCAAAAGGATGCACGCCACCGGGGGCAGTACAAGACCCATGCAAACAGCGTTGTCGCATTCGATGAAAACGGGACACAGATTGGCATCGTCTTCGAGACCGCCACACCATTTGACACGCCAAGGTTGATGGCTGAATTGGTGTTGTGGGTAAATGGCGAGCGAGAAAAAGCGCATCTACACCCCCTGTTGATCATCTCGATCTTCGTTGTTCTGTTCCTGGAAATTCACCCTTTTCAGGATGGCAACGGACGTCTGAGCCGGGCGCTGACGACCCTGCTGCTCATCCAGGCCGGATATGCCTATGTGCCGTACAGCTCGTTGGAGAGCGTGATCGAGCTGAACAAGGAAGCCTATTACCTGGCCTTGCGCCAGACACAGGGAACCATCCGCACGGATGCGCCCAATTGGCAGCCATGGCTGGTGTTTTTCTTGCGCTCGCTGGCAGAGCAGGTCCGGCGCCTTGAGAAGAAGGTCGAACGTGAAAAGATCGTGCTGGCCACTCTGCCCGAGCTGTCACTGAAGATTGTGGAATTGGCCAGAGAGCACGGACGGGTGACGATGATGGATGCCATCAAATTGACCGGAGTCAGTCGCAACACCCTCAAGCTGCATTTTCGCGATCTGACTGAGCGTAACCACCTAGGGCAGCACGGCAGCGGACGCGGTGTGTGGTATGGGTTGAAATGAGTGGGGCTCAACCAATGAGCACTTCAGAGCAACTTCAAAATGCCGTCACATAGCGCATTGTCTTACAGGTACATTCGCCTGATTTTCCCCAACATTTGTAAGGTGTTGCCACCGTCCGCAAGCAGCCTGCAACTTCCGTTGCCAGCCATCCCTGCGGTCACCATACGCGATGAAGCTTGAAGGTCTGAGATATTAAATGACATTTTCCTACCTTAGTGGCTGACCGCACTTTACGCAAATAGCACCTTTAGACTTGGCCAAGTCCACGCGATGACCTTGCCTGCACCGGGCAAGCGTCGACCGATGAGTTGGACGACCGGCTTACCTTCCTCACGAGCCATCTTCACTTCAGCCAGAACACCCGGTGCGGGATAGGTCTGCTGCCCCAGCACCACGAGAACCAGGTCGCGTTGCCGTATGGCTCGGCGAGCCTTATCTTTCCAGTGGCGCTCCGGAGCTGCCTCTTCCAGGGAGCTATCCACGATCTCAAAGGGCGAGTCGGGATTCTGAGCTTGGCCTATGAGCAAGTGTTTCAAACCCTGGTCGTTGTCGAAGTCGAAGTTGGCGAAGACTTTGCACTTCGTCTTGTCGGGACCGAACAGCCACGCAACCTCCTTGGCGGCTAAGGCGCCTCCTATGACGCCCCCTAGCCCCGGCGCCACTGAATGCCCGGCAATTGCGCCTACCGCCATTAATGGGCCGTGCTTGGCCACGTTCTGATCTGAATGCTGGATGCAGAAGCGCCCACTCAGAATAAGGCGCGAGCAGCGCGCTCCCGCCTTTGTCTTCCCCTCGCATTGCGCCATTATTCTCTTCCGTCCGATTGCTAGGCGGCCTTTACACACAGGAACTCGAAGCGCCTGGACGGAACCTTATTTACGTTGGATTCAACTTGCACCTTCCAGCGGCCCGACAACGACATCACAAGTCGCCCAGGTTCGGCTAAGTAAACTGGAGAAGACACAACGCTTCAATCGTCGCATCGATCTGCTTTGAAGAATCGATCGCATCATCACCAAGCTGTGCAAACAGAGCTTTAAAACGGTCTGTAGCGCTTGGGTAGTATTTGTCGAAATTCTGGTTCACGCGGTCCCAAAGCTCGCGCGCAACGTAGCCAGTGAAGCCCAGCGGTAAGACGCGTAAGCCCTTAGAGACCGCAATTTCGAATTCCTCGATGACCCCGTTGGAGGAAACGAGCGCGGGTGGGTCACCCGCAATTTTGTTGCCGAACATGAATACAGCGAGACCAGCGAAGTCCAACATATCCTCACGGTACTGGCGCCAGAGCTTCTTTGCATCTGTCGATTGAGGGAACGGGCGAATGACGAGCTCGTCCGTGAGTCCGCGCCGCTCCTCCCGATAGACCTGTTGCATAACTCCGCCGACCACGGTGCTGCCAATGCCAAGCCCGAGGCCAGTCACCAGCTTGAATTTCGACTTCACCAGATTCTGACTTAATATGTGCACGAAGGCCAGCGCCTCTTCCATGGGGAGGCGAGGCTCATATGCCTGGGCGGCACCTGACACGAATACCGTCTTATTCTTGAATCGAGCTTCGATCTTACGCAACGCATCCGTGACTTCCGAATAGTCGTCTACAACTACGGCCCGGATGTTGTAGCGTTGTAGGTCGTGGATGAAGTGTTTTTGCCTGGCCTTGCGGTACTCCAGGCCCCCTTCTTTGTCATCCGCAACAGCATGCTCCTTTCGAACGAAGCAGTAGTGCTTTCGCATGTGCTTGCCATGGCGGGTGTGTAGGCGGCTAAGCACGTAGTCGAGGTTGGGGTCTGAGAAGCTAAACCCGATGAACAGGAACATCTTAGACAGCAGGTCGCCCGCCAATGCCGTCAAGAACTCACCACGATTAAGGTGATAAGTCTCGTAGTCCTCTTTGCACAAGACTGCGCTGGCCGCATGAGCAACGTCTCCGTGCATTTTGTAAACAATTGCATCTCGGCCATGCAAGGTCTGCAGCAGTTGGGTCGTTTCATGCTTGACGTCGGGAAGCTTTCTCGCGCCGCGCAGGGAATCTTCAATAGTGCTGTCGTAGTTCGTCGTCCAATAGGTAGAAATAGGAAGACGTGCAAGAACTCGATGGTTCTCCGTCACTGTAGCCATTTTGCGAGAAAAACCATTCAAGATTGCGTTCGTCAAATCATTGCGGTTGTTGCCGTGATGATTGACGTGGTATTGAGCAACCTTGACCAAGTCGTGCTCGCGCTCGACATCCAGTTGAAGCTCGTCAGCAAGCGGGCGCAGTAGACCCTTCCAGTCAACAAAGCCTGCGTCCACCGACATGCCTGCCCCGGCAAAGATGGCGACGTTGCGCTCGCGCAGTTCATTAACAAAGTCTTCTACAAACTGCTCGACGCTAACAATAGCCACTGCAACTCCAACTTGATAGGTGAAGGGACGACCAAGACTCAGTCCTCAGTACAGGAGGAATCCACAACCATCAACTTCAGAACAATCGCTGACGAGCCACCCTCGCTTACAGCAAGCCAGTCTTGACGTCGCGATTGGATACTATACACTTTGATATACTAAATTTATTAGTATAAAGTAATGATTTATCAAAAAACAATCTTTGCATAGAGAAATACACCACTCACAATACACCACTCACAAGTGGGAGCTCCATGATCCATGGCAACCGCCGGGCATCGTGACTAAACCATTGGGTCATTCAATGAAAGGGAGACGATGACGAAACGCCAGGTGTTCTACAGCTTTCACTTTGACAACGACGTTATGCGCGTCCAACAAGTCCGTCAGATGGGAGTCATAGAGGGGAATGCAGCTGTTGCCCCAAATACATGGGAAGAAGTGAAGCGCAAGGGGAAGTCATCCATCGAAGACTGGATTGACGAAAACATGAAATACCGCTCATGTGTTGTTGTGCTCATCGGTACCAAGACACACGAGCGCGAGTGGGTCAAGTACGAAATCGCGAAAGCCTGGAAGGACGGTAAAGGGCTTCTAGGCGTTCACATCCACAACCTGAATTGCCCGAATAACGGAACCTGCAGCAAGGGAACGAATCCCTTCGACCAGTTCACGTTTACGCTGGATGGAAAAATAGTGGTACCTCCGGTCTACAACCCGAAGGCCAGCGATGCCTACGGCGATATCAAGGAGAACTTGGCCGACTGGATTGAAGAAGCCATCGCCCTGCGGAACGGAAAATAGTCCAACGGCAGTTGGCTGTAGCCCTGCTCTCTTTTGCAAGAGGGTGGGGGCATTGTGTATATACCGTCAAATGCGATAGACGCATCACTCAAGAGCATCAGTTCCGAGAACAGACGACGTCCCTTCAGAAGCACGGGGCGTCACGACCCCTAGTCCCTCCAATCTCCGATTACTGGAAGACCGTTTTGATGCGACTACAGTCGCTAGCGTGCCGGCTGTGAATGACTTCTAACAGCCTTTAGGCGACTTACAAGGGCGAAGGTCTGAGTAGCCTTAGGTATGAACTGCCCCCCAAGAGATGGACGGTTGCGGTTCCGCCAACTAGGCTAAATACGCCCATCCCCTCGAAAAGGTAAAACGAGCGGTTTTCCCCTCTGAAAAAGGGGCACGAGATTTGCTGATATCGCTTGATCCAGCGGTGTAATGTCAGCCACCCCAAGAAAAATCAACTGTAACCCTCTCGGAGGTAGCCTGCGGAATGACCGTTCTGCCATGCTTGGTGAGCTTGACCAAACCGTATTGGGCCATGGTATGCAGCGATCGCGATACGTTGGGCGCATGTTTCCCGACCGCCTTGGCTAAGGCGTCCATAGAGTCAGGGTGACTCTCACGAATGACCTTGAGTAAAGCCATATTTTCATCGGACAGCACACGTGCCATGGCGGTCACAGTGGGAAACCAAACGTTGGGTTCATCTTTGCCGCGTTGGCGTGTTCCCGCCGCAATCGCCAGTGTGCGGGCGCGCTGCACAGGCACTGGTGCAATACCGAACTTCAATACCTTGTTCATGGACTGATCTCCTTCAAAACGCGATCAACTTCAGCATAAAAATCACTGACCAACTGGTAAGCAGTGTCAAACTCATACAACACCCCCACGTCCAGAGGGTGTCGATGACGGTGGTCGTACGGAAATATTTTGCCTGCATGCTTAAAACGCGAGCCTACCGGCTTCACGCCATGGGCATTATCAAAACCAATGAGCCGGGTGTTGTCCGGCGCATGCAGCGTCAGGCTGTACCTGATGCCGTGCGGTCGTTCCGCAGTTGCGGGCACACTCGCAACCTCCATCTTGACCCAGTAGCCTGCATCATTTTGGACTTCAATATTGCCATCCAAGCCTAGCAAATATTCCAAGCCAGTGGCCGGTGAACTTTGTGAACCCATGCAAAAGAATATCATAAAACGATAAGTGTTTCAATGATCAATGTGAGTGAGATATCCCTTTCGTGATCTCACTTACGCGTTTGATGCTTCAGGTATTTGGCGTTCCAAAGGCATTCCTCATTTGCCTTGTGTCCTTGGCTTGGTCGGTGTGAAGGTATACCGAGGTGGTGGAAACCGATGCGTGGCGCAGGTTGTCTCGCATGGTGGTCAGCTCCGCACCCCTCGCCAAAGCATGTATGGCGTGCTTATGTCGCATCCAATGCGGACTTGCCCGGTGCAACTTCTCGGCCGTTTTCGGGGACTCAGTCTCGATGGCCTCTGCAGTTGTTACGAAGAAGCGTTTGGTGACGCTCCACAGTCGGGTGGAGGCAATGCGGTTCAGGCCGCTCCCTGCCTGCAGATCAGCAATGAGTGGGGTGGACGGCTTCCACATGGCTAGTGTTGTTGGTACACCTCGCTGCATCAAGTAGTGGTCCAGCGCCACACGAGCCAACGGGAGTAAGGCCACCTTTCCCGCCTTGCTGCCCTTGCCAATCAACTTGAGCCAATGATCTCCCTGGGCATCCGCTTCAATCTGCCCCAGGGTGGCACCCACGAACTCACTGGACCTCAGACCTGAGGCATACGCGAAGTCAAGCACAAAGCACCGCCGCTGAGCCGCCGTGAGCGTCCGACCGCATGACCACTCTAGCCCGTTGGCAACGGCGCGGATGATGGCCCACTCTCCCTCTGAGAAAACGCGCCCTTCTTCCATGGGCGTGCTTCGGCTGCTACCGCGCACCTTGATGTCGGCAAACGGGTTGGCCGCCACATAGCGCGGCTCAATCAGCCAACGAAACATGGCATCAATGACAGCAGGGCGTACGCAGTGGAACAGGGTGATAACCCGGCCGCGAATGGCCGCCACTCGGCAGAAAACCGTGTCTGCGGTGGTCCAACCCATCGGCTGCGTGGCGTGGTATTGCGCAGGAACTCCGGGTAGGCAGTGGCATCCTCGGTTGTGAGCGACGATAGCGCGCGACCACGCTCCACAATGGCTTACAGAATCAGGCGTTCGGCCTCCTTGCGATAGGCCGGCCCGTTTTGTCGCACTGGATTCGAGTAGTGCCAGCCATGCCTGCTTAACGATGGGAATTATTGAGGGCAGCAGGTGTGCTCCATTCACCTCCCTCTTCACCGATTATGCATTTGCCCTTGCCTGCGCAAAGCGCTTCTGAACTCGAGGCAATAGTTCTTTGTGTGCGTCAATGCGCCGAGTTGCTTTGGGCGTGGCCACTACCCTTTTGTCGGTGATCCCAGCCGCGATGAGTGTGGCCTCTACACCACCGGTCAGCTCTCTGACCTGGGCCGTGAAATCTGCATTGACTGGAATCTCTTTGGCGTCAGTGCCTTTGACGCTGACCGCATGGTTGATGAATGAACGGCCCCCACGGGTGACGACAGTTGGCCAGGCAGAAATCCGGATGTAGTCGCCGGGTTGGCAGTTGTCGAGTTTGGCCAACAGGCGCTGAGCGACATCGCTCTTGAGGTCAAGAGACACCAAAAACTGGTCGTCCATGGACTCTAGGCCGACTCGCAGCTTGGGATAGCAGTTACCCGAGTCATCGCAGTTTTCAACAAAGCCCACATGCACCAGTTGACCCTCCAGCACCACCGGCTTGATCTCCGCTTGGTGCAGCGCCCAAGCAGCCGCCGCAGTGGCCCCCCCTGGGTCGTGACCGGAAAACCCACGCTTCCAGACGTCGTTGCCAACGCGGGCGCGCGCTGCACTCACCGCTGCTTCCAGGGATTCATTCTGGGCGTAAAAGCCGCCCACGATGGTCGAGTAAAGGATCAGGGATTTCATAGTTGATCAAGAGATTGTTGATGAAATTGCTTGTTGCAAACATCATAACGTAGCCGCAGGAAAAAGAGTAGTTTTTCATCTTCGTTGTACCTCAAGCTCGGCTGAGTGTTCCGCAAAAGATGGGAAACGTCCCGGATTCATGGGAAAAACCAATCCTACGATTTACGTGACTTTTCCCCAGATATGCAGACCACTCATCTGGTCCGCACCCAACGCGTTCCCAATTTTCTCAAGATTTGTGAGCCGCGAGCTCAGCCGCGCGCAACTATCCCTGCCCGGTTCCTGCCCGGTTGAGTTTTGCTCAAGCCAGCTGGTATCCCGACGCTTCCAAAGAGCGCCTGGCAGCATCCATCTGAGCTTTGGAAGAGAACTGTTCTTCAATGAGCTCGACAGGCCCAAGGGGTCTCCTTTGCAGATGCTCCTCGCTTTCCCAAGCAAGATCATCGGGATAGACCGGGTCATGGTTGGCGTCGAGCAAAACGACAGCTCCGCGTCTTATGTAGTCTGCGCTCACACCTCCGTAGAAGTGAGGGTAAGGGCTCGCGAGCATGAGCTGACCTGCCAACTCGTAGGGCGCACCGTCCGCGAATGTGACAAAGAAGGATTCGCCAAATGTCACCAGATGCTCGTCCCAGGGCCTTGAATGCACGAAGACCGCATGTTCACCCGGGCGTGTCACGCTGGTGTACCCCTCCTGGTTTAGCCGCGCGGCCAAAAATGGCCATTCAGCCCATGGCCTTTCACGAACAGCAGAGCGCAGCACACGGTCGAGCGCAAACAGGGTTTCATTGACCAGCTCGCTCACCTGAACAAAGACCAGAGACTCACCGCTGGGACGAATGCTTGTTAAACCGATGATTTGCGACATAAATAACCATTGTTGCGAACTATATAATATAGCCACCCAAAAAAGCAGCCGCTCACGCCCTGCGTGTGCCTGAAAATAAACTACTTCTTGGCAGCCTTGATCAGTGCTGCGGCCATGTCCACGGCCGCTTGAACGAGCTCGATGGTTTTGACCGACCGGGGCATCTTGTTCTTGGAATACCAGCGGTAGAAAGTCGTATGGTTGATGCATGGATCATGCGTGAGCGCGGTTTGCCCGCCCACTTTCTGCGCCTGCATCCTGACCGCATACTGCAGCACCTGACCGGCTTTGATGGATTCCAGGTGCTTGACCTCCAGTGGCTCTTTTGCGTCCAGCGTGAATTCGTGGACTTCGTCTTGCGCAGTCACGATTGCGCACTGCAACACACCAGCGCTTTTGGAGCCCTGATGGAATATGCCGCTTACCCCTGCGAGAACGGGTCGGCGGTAATACGGTGCAACCAGGCGCGCGAGCAGCCGCGTTGGCGAGACGGCGTCATTGGCCCCGTCAATTCTCAAAGTCTTGTACCAGCCGTCCATGATGGAGCGAATGTCTGCTGTGGGCGCTAAAGCGCCCTGCTCCTTCTTGAAGCGAAAGAGGTTCTGCAGGCGCTTCAACATGAGCGCCATGTACTCTTCTTGCATCACCCAACCTTGCAGATAGGAAGACATCAGAACGGGACTCATCTTTCTCCAGGCGGGCTGCCCCTCTGTACGACGGCGGAAATTGCTCGACTGATGATCCCGTTCGTAGGCATTGAGCTCTGACACCAGCTGGCCAGTGGTCAGGTGCAGCTTTTCTTTGATAGAACGGATGCTGACCGTATGACGGTGCTCGGCATTCGGGCCAATCTTCAGAAAGCGCGTTTTGGGAGGCTGCAGCAAAACACCCTTGGTCACCGTCTGGGGTACAAAACCGGGGATGAGAAGAAATTGGTTTTCAGGCATGGCTTGAAGGTTAAAGCGTGGCCACCAGCATCGCGAGAGGCCGCTGGCACCCAGCAAAAAGAGTCGTCTCATTATAGTGGGTGCAACAGCTAGATAAGTCCTTGCGGCGCCATTGTGGGCACCATGAACTTGTCGTAGACAGACCGGCTGAGGTGAACGACATGCGCATCAGGGTTGCGCACGCTTTTCTTGATCTGCAGGATGCCTACCTGCTGCAGCGCCTCGGGCAGACGCTCATAAGCCTCGATTTTGATGCCGATGCCTTCGAAAAAAGTGTCTGCCCCTACAACGGCCAGCGCGGCCTCATCGCTGGCGGCAACCCCTATCGTTTTTGCGAACAGTGCACGCCCTATCTTCTGGATTTGCCTTTCAGGATTCGCTGGCCTTGATCGTTTGGAGGTCACCAGCCTTGTGACATCGACCCCGACTGCATCTACACCCGCCCCGGTTTCAACCGAACCCAGCGACTGGGCCGCGATCACATCATGCGCAGATCGGCGCACCGCGCCAGGCTGGCGACCGAGACGAAATCCAGCAAAGCTGGGTACAGATAGGCAATTGGGATAACCCTGCAGCTTGGCCATGTTGGCCCATTCGGTCACATCGACCAAAAAAGCAGAAGACAGCAGGAGGGTGGGCTCGGCATCGGGAGGGGCATCGGCGTTTCGAAACGCAATCTTGTAAAGGCAACTGGTGGCCGGGCGAAGCGCTACCCCAGATCCCTCGTCGAATCGAAACAAAAAACCTCGCTCATCGAGCAACTCAAGAACAAGCTTTGTCAGTGCGCTGCTTTTGCCCTCTCGGGCGCTCAACTCTGGTTTGCCCAAGAAGGAGGCGAAGGCTTTCACGAATTCCAGCTCATCGATGATCACCACATCGCGGTTTTTGCTGAAATCTGGATCCTTGCGCTTAAAGCCCACACTTCTCACAGGCGAGCGTGCGTTGACGGGCATGGCCATCACGAAGAACTTGGCCAGGGAGTTAAAAAGATTGACCGGCTCGATAACTTCCTCAACAGGTGCCTGAACCTCGATCGTGACCGCTGGTGCGTCAAACGGGTAAGCAGCGCCCAGCTCGATGGCGCTGGCCAGTCGGTCGCACTCCGCCAGCAGCCCCACCAGGGCGTGCATCCGGTCAGAGGTGACCACTGGTCGCTCGCCCGCCTTCATCTTGCGGACTGGCATGTCTGCGACGCGGCCATAGTAGGCCAGCAACGTGAGCACGATGCGCCGATCCTCCGGGTCGATCTCAGGCGCCCAAAGCTCCAACACCTGTGCCATATCCCTTGCTGCTTGGCTGTCGTGGCCCGGCAATAAAATCAGTCGACCACTGCCCTCAGGGCAAACCATTTTGCGAATCTTGCCAAGGTCATGCGCCATCGCCAAGATAGGGATCAACGGATCGAGCGGATCGAGCTTGAAGTTGATGTCGATGGCCAGCCGGCCATGGCCAGGCATGTAAATGTAGGAGTGAACGCGCTGCGCCATGAGCGCAAATACCAGCAGTGTGTGAGTGAGCAGCGAGCGCCCGCCGTGCATGTCCACACCTGCGGGCGTAGGCAAACAGTGCGGATGCAACATCACACAGGCCAATGCATCAAACACTGCCAGGTGTTGCCCATGACGTTGGCGTGCTGCCTGCCCAAGATGGGGGCCCACCAACCGCTCAAAGAGATCGCCTTGTTGCAACTCGACCGGACAGTGCGCCTTGAGGTCATCAAATGTGTAGCTCTGCAACCGCTGCAGCGGCAGTTGATGAAGTGGTACCGGACCAAGAGACGAGACAACGCCCCATGCTTCGTTGCGAAAGGCCTCACTGTGAGATACCGGCAAAGCCTGCCTGCTGTAGCGCAGCTTAGACAGGGCCGCCTTTCTGACCTCATCAGAGCGGACTTGGGCGACCCAAGCGCCCACCAAGATCGCGGCGATCCAGGGCAACAAGAAAAGGAAATTGAAACCCGTCGTCCAGAAAAAGGCTGCCAGCACCCCGCCCCAGAACAGGCAAAGCCCAAAGACGACAGCAGGCACCCGGGCGGGGCTGAAAACGGTCACTGGGCCCCAATCACAAATCGTCGATCAAAGCCACGGGAGAGTCCGTGCTAGCAAGCGCTGTCGAAGCATCAGCCCGTACAGGCGCGTTGGCTTTTTCTGGTTTGGGCGCAGTAGAGCGAACGCGAGCGGCGCGGATCTCTTGTGCAATCTCTGTCACCCAGCGGGGCACGCTCCCACCAAAATCAGTGTCGAATTCGGCTGGATCCTTGGGGGCGGTGATTCGGATGTAAGTGTGAATGCGTAATACGGGCTGTCCCTTTTCATCGAGGGCAGTGATCGGCTTGTCTGCAGGATCCAGTTTGACTTGGCCCGCCTCATCGAGCTCATAGACAGGCATGCTGCGAAATGCGTACTCACCATCCGCGTAGATCAGCAAGCCGTATTTCACGTTCGAAACCATGGCTGAGGCATTGCGGCCCTCATAGGTGAGTGGGATGATGTTGTTGGGGTTGGAGTCCTGCCGCAAATCGATGTGAAAGCGCGGGCTTTCGCCATCTTCAAAGCGGGCACCCACCACCACCCCAGCGAGCATGACCTGATTGTGGACGCGAGCGTTAGAGCTTTTGCCAAGGCGCAACTCCTCGCCTGCGCTCTGGGTTTCGGCTGCTTTAACCAGATCCTCTACCGTGCGGAGTTTGCTGTTGAAGCTGCTTAACCGCTCCGTGCTGCGTGCCACCAATACAGCGTCATATCCGCCGAATTTGTTTTTCTGCCCAATCACCGAGGCAATGGTGTTTGTAGCGCCCCTGAGCACACCCAGAGAGTTGGGAACCATGATGGGAAACTGGACCGTCGCACTCTTGCGCACGATGGCTTTCACATACGAGGGGGTGGTGCCATTGGTGTTTTTGTTGGCCGCATCGGGCAAAACAATTTCACCTATCTGGAAGCTCACATTCTTGAACCCACCGAAGTAGGTCAACTGTGCAGGTTTCTTGCGCTCGGCAAGGGTCAAAGGGCGAACGACACTGGGCATTTTTGTAAACTCCTGTTGATGTTGCAAACATTGTAATAAAAGAGATTTAATTTTGGTAGCCCCTTCAACAAAATAGAAGACGGTTCGCCAGAGCAGACAAACTGGATGCTGATTTACCCCGAAAATTCCGTCATTTAGCGGATCCCGGCCGTCAAAATCGCAAGAAATTGGTTTTTGCCCAAGATCGCGCCTGATCGCGCATAATTCACCCTGTTGCACCATTCATATCCTGCCAAAGATGCCTCCAAAAAAAGCAGTAAAGCCAGCCGCAAAGGCTGCGGCAAGCAAAAAAGCAGTCAAAGAAGTGGGTGAAGAGATCAGTTCGGCGAACCAAAGCGGTGGCGCTTTTTTCGCGCTCCAGAACCCACTGCTCCACCTGATTGAAGAGTATTTGTTGACGCACCCGGTCGATGGGAAGCGGATGACGCTCAAGACTTTCAGTGAAATCTCCGAGATTTCCGTGGCCAACCTCACGTCCATCGTGAACGGTTACCGCTGGGTGGCCAAGTCGGGCCGGGACACCATCGAAAAGCTCGCCAAGACCCTCGAAATTCCTGTGCTCCAGGTGTATGTCCTCTCGGGCTTCATCACGAGCGAAGACCTGGTGTGCCGGACAAACATCGACGAAACGGTGGATGCCATCCTGCGCAAGATGAGCCGAGACAAAACGATGGCCCAACGCCTGCCCGGCGAGCAAGAGTGGATGAGGTGGCCCCTGAGCGCCAAAATCTCCATGGCCATGATGTATGAAGCGCTGACAGAAAAAGTCCTGTTGCGTTACACGATCAAGTGATCCGCCAGGACATAAAGCAGCCGGCCAGTGAGACTGAGCCGGCTTTTTTCGCTCTAATGCCACCGAATCAGGTCTTCGTCAGCAACGGTTCTTGCTTGAGCGGTCGTCCTAGGCGCACGCGCTCGCGCACGATGTCTTGTGGCCAGCCAACGGTGGAGAGTTTTTGAGCGAATCGTCGCTTGGCGTTTTCCATGTCAATGCGGTGCTCGTTTTGAGCGTCCGGGCGCTCGACCATTGCGTCACTGCTCAATCTTTCCAGCAACTCGCCCTCCTCCTCATCCGGTGATGCCAACGATGACAGACTGACCTCCTCCCCAGCCGCCGTGTTGGCCGACTTTTTTCCCCAGTTGGAGACCACCAGTTGCGAGACGCGGTAGATGACGAAATAAACATCGGCGATGTCTTCGAGCTTTCGCAGCATTTTCATTTGCATCACCAGCGCAATTTCTGACACCACATCGTCAAGCAAGTTCAGGCTCACCCCTCGCTTCATAAGGTGCTGGCGAACAATGCCTCGGGTACGCACGCATTCAAGCAAGGCCCGGGAGACATTCCCAGAAGTTGGCCACTGCTCCTTGGGCGTGTGCTCCAAAACAGTTTCGACCACACGATAGATTTTCTTTTCTCTCATGGACTTCCTGCCTTGTTTCGACTGGATTTCGGACGGCCGCTCCTGTGTTGACGTGCAGCAGAGGGCTTGCGCGAGCGCTTGGCTGTTGGCGCCTTGGGCATTTCTTGTGGCGTGGGCATGAGGTCAAGTGCGCTACCGTTCTTGGCTGCAGCAATCACATGTTCGACAAGGCGCGCTAGAGTTTTTTGGTAATCCGCATAGTCAAGCTCCCCGCGAGCCATGCTTTCGAGCTTGCCCTCGAACCAAGCGGTCAGATCCGGCTTGGTCAAGGTTTCAGACACACATCGGATGTACCCCAGGGCCTTTGGGCTCGGGAAGTAGGAGATGACCTTGCCGCTGCGATCTTCAACAACTAGTGATGCTGAGACGGCGCGGGCAATGATGCTTGCCCGGGTGGCGGCTGTGTCCAGACCCTCAATTTGCTTGAGCTTGGCCTTCACCTTGGGATCGGTCACAAAAAGGTAGGCCTTTTCCATCGCCTCCAAGAGGGTGATGGATGTAAAACGCGCAGGTGGCCTTGTCGCCTTGGCTTGCAGCTCAACAGGTGCTGCTTTACCGATCTGACCCAGCTGAACTGGCGGCAGATTGTCCTGCTCGTCACTGTCGGCGTCAGGCGCTTTGTTCTTGAAGGCTTGTGCACCGCCAAACAACACCCGCCAGCCTTCATGAGCGGTGATTTGGCCGGTGGCCTTGAATTGCTGATCTGCTACCGCCGCAATCACCGTTGTGGCTTGGTATTCGAAGGCGCAAAAAAATTGTGCCAAGTATTGCCTGCACACCAGACGGTATACGTCACGCTCTATCTGGCTCAGAGAGGACACCGTGCAGGTGGATGGCAAAGGGATGATCGCAAAGTGCTCGCCCAACTTTTTGTCGTCCCAGGCATCGGACTTGCGCTGGGCATCCCAGCCGGGCGCAATCTCCCATGCGCCCCCAAAGTTGTTGGTGATACACCGGATGACTGAACTGGCCTTGGCGTGCTCTGATTCGGGCGCATATTGGCACTCGGTGCGTGGGTAGCTCAGGAGTTTGTGTTTTTCGTAGAGGGCTTGGGCTGCGGCCAACACCTCATCGGGGGCGTAGCCCATCTTGGCCGCCATTTTCTGCAACTCAACCAGTGAGTGAAGTCGGGGCGCAGCCTCCTTTTTGGGAACAGTGTCGGCCACAACGATCTGTGCCGGCTGATCTGCACAGCGGGCTTGAATAGCCTGCACAAAGGCGCTGTTAACAATCAGTTTGCCGCTGGTATCGAAGGGAGGCAAGCCTGGCTCGCCATCGGGCTTGATCCAGCTGGCCATAAAGGGCGGACGGGTTCCCACCTGAATGTGCGCCTTGAGGGTGTAGTGGTCGATGGGTACGAACTGGTCAATTTCTTCTTCTCGGCGAACGATCATTCCGACCAGCGGCGTGACGACACGTCCGATATTGAGAAGGCCCTTGTGGCCCTTTTTCCACCACAGCGCCGAATATGCCCGAGTGGCGTTCATTCCGATCACCCAGTCAGACTCTCTGCGCGCCACCGCAGCCAAGCCCAGGTTGGCGTAGGCTGTGTTGTCCTTCATCTTGCCCCATGCCTCTCGGATGCCATCACGGGTTTGCGCATGCAGCCACAAGCGTTTGACAGGGCCGCGATAGCCGAACTGGCGGAGGATGTCATCGACGATGAGCTGCCCTTCCCGGTCGGGATCGCCTGCATGGACCACCGAGTCAGCCGATGCCAGTAGCGCCTTGATTTTGGCAAGTCGCGCGCGGATGGACTGGGTGAGGCTGCAGTTCACCACCTTGCCCTTTTCTTTTGGGAAATTGGGCTCCAGGATGAACCGCTGCGGCAGCACCGTTAGGGGCTCAATCCGCCAAGGGAATTGGTAGCACTGGCCGTACTCCTCTGGTGAGGCCAAGGCAAATAGGTGCCCTTGTGCGCCAACGACCGTGTACTGGCCAACATGCTGGCATAGGCCGTCTCCCTGCACCTGCAGGCTGCCCATATGCGCCAGAGCGTCTGCGATATCACGCCCCATAGAGGGCTTTTCTGCAATGACGACAATTCTTGTCATGTTGTAAAAAATATGTGTTGCGCTTATTATAGTTAATCTGTCCGGGATGGTGCAGCTGCTCAGAAACGGGTTTCAAAGACTTTTTTTCAAGGCGACATATCCATCCCAGTTATCCGGCAATAACGCTGGTAACCGTGGCCAATGGCCGCTTATTGCGGAGGCCTGAACTGCTCGTTCTGGCACCGTACTTTGAATATCCAATCAAGGAGAAATCATGAGCAAGCAATCCCTGTTGACCCTGGCTAACTTCAATCTGTTTCGCAACACGAATCAGGAAATTGAGTTCAGCATCGCCAAAGACCATCGCGTGCAAGCGCAGTACTCGGCGTATGACAAGCAAAAGGGTTTCGATGTGCGCGGCATTCGTGCGAAATCCAGTAGCGGCGTCGCGTACATCCGCCTGTCGATCTCTATGGTCAACGGCGATGGCAAGCGCGAATACCACAACGGTGCTCTTTTCGCGAACAAGAAGAAAGAGACAGAAAAGCAGCCTGACTTTCAGGGCTCCATCAATCTTGACAATAAGACCGATGGCCCGAAGTTGCGACTGTCAGCCTGGAAAAAACGTGGTGACAAGGCAGGTGATTACTTGTCTGTGAGCATCCAGGAGTTTCTGAGCAAGGACAAGGCTGCAAGCGAGGGCCCCAAAGCCCCTGTTGACGCTTTTGATCTTGAAAACGATCCTCCACTGGCAACCAAAGGCGGCACGGCCGCTTTTGACGATATGGACGACGACATCCCGTTCTGAGAGCTACCTAAGACCTTTAGGAAAGAAAGTAACCCCAAAACCGCTCTTCGGAGCGGTTTTTCTTTTGGCGGACATCTCCCACGCAGTCACAGCAATCCCGCTGGGCGTTGTATCAACTGTTTGGAGATCGAGATGAAAGAAATCGTCCTGGAGCAGGGCACACCTGCATGGCTGGCCTGGCGCGAGGGCGCTGCATTTGATGACCTTAATGGAGTCCATCACCAGGCGCTCAATGGCCCGCGTATCACCGCTACGGCGGCAAGCGTTTGCGGCGGTCGGTCGCCCTTTGCCACGCCCCATGAATTGTGGGGCGAGATGATGGGCTATCGACGACGCCAAACGGCTACCTTCGCCATGCAACGCGGCACAGACCTTGAGCCCAAAGCTCGAAAGGCTTATACCGAGATTGTTGGCGAGGACTATGAGGCAATCTGCGTGGAGTCCTCCCAGACGCCTTGGATTGCCGCCTCGTTGGACGGGGTTGATCTCCTGCGCACGCGCGGCGTGGAGATCAAGTGCCCCATGTCCGCTAGGGTGCACGATATGGCCATGTTGGGGGAGGTTCCTCCCTACTACTTTGACCAGATCCAGTGGCAGCTTTTGGCCACCGACAACCAGCTCAAGGAGATCGACTACTACAGCTTCGCACCGCAAATAGGTGTGGCCTCACCGATCACGGTGGCAGTTGATCTTGCTCGCCAGGCAGAACTGCTGGAGGCCGCTCAAAAGCTGCGCTTGGCCGTGATGACCCGGGTGCCCTTGTCGGGTAGCGAGTTCGAGATAGCTGCCAAGGCATTTCTCGTGCTCAACCGCCGGTACAAGGCGATCGAAGATGAGCTCAATGCCGCCAAGGAGCGCGTCAAAGAACTCGCAGGTGGAAAGCCCACGCAAGGCGGCGGCGTCATGGTCACCGTCTCCAATGGCGAGGGGCGTACCTGCTGGGAGAAGGTGGCGCTTGAGCTGATCGCAAAGCTGGGGTTACCCGAAAACGAAGTGGATGCAATGAAGGCAGCCCACAAAGGCAAGCCCACGAGCACCATATCGGTCAAGGAAGCCGCCGATGCTGAGGCGATCTTTCAGGAGATCGTCTCTGTGCAATGGTCAGAGACGAGCACTGTTGCAAGGAGCCTTGAGGCAGTGGATCAACCCCTGCCAATTTGGTAAAGAGCAAACCCATGCAGCCCCTTCGGGGGCTGCCTTTCTTTCCTGGCCCGTTTTGCTGGTGACAGATATATTCACCCCAGCCTGAGCAATCCCTCTCACCACACCGCACGACAAAACCTAGCTGTTAAAAAACAAAATATCCTAGCTATGATTCAACATGATATCCTAGCGACCAAGTAACACCATTCCCTAGCGTAAACGTCTTCCATGGCTACAACCACCCCTTCACAACGCCGCCTGGCTGAGGCTCTCAAATCTTTCAAGGCGCGGCAGGACGAAGGCCGTTACGTTCTGCGTTCAGACGACCTCGGTCGTGCTGAACGAGAGGCGCTTGTGAAGGCGGGCTACTTGCGACCCATCATTAAAGGCTGGTACATGTCGTCGCGCCCAGGCGAGCGAGATGGCGACTCTACCGCCTGGTTTGCCTCTGCTGCAGAGTTCATCGGGCGGTACGCCGAAAGCAGGTTTGGGGATCGGTGGTGCGTGTCTGCCGACCATTCGGTCCGCTTACATGCAGGTAACACAACCTTGCCGCCACAGCTTGTTTTGAATGCACCCGCCGGTCAGAACTCGGTGATTCAACTGCTGGCTGGCCATTCACTTTTGGATTACCGAGCCAAAGATTTCCCCCAAGCGGACAAGCTCACCTTGATGGGCGGCTTGCGTGCGATGACGCTCGAACAAGCCCTGATCCGCGTGCCTGAATCGTTCTATCGCACCTACGCTCGCGATGCTCAAATTGTCCTCTCCGCCATGCGCGACGCCGATGAGCTGGTGCGCCAGTTGCTAGAGGGCGGTCACAGCGTGGTCGCGGGGCGTCTTGGGGGGGCCATGCGGGCCTGCGGGCGCGACGATCTGGCAGACGAGATCGCGGGCGTCATGCGCAGTGCAGGTTACGCCTTCACCGAGGTCAATCCCTTTTCTGACCCGCTACCGGAATTGCGCGCCACACGCGGTGAGTCGCCTTATGTGACCCGCGTGCGACTGATGTGGGCGCAGATGCGCGCGGAAGTGATCGATATTTTTCCCGCTGAACCAGGTTTGCCTGTGGATAAACAGGCCTACTTGGCCGCTGTGAAAGACATGTATGTGCGCGATGCCTACAACTCGCTGTCCATTGAGGGCTATCACGTGACCAATGCGCTGATTGAGCGAGTGGCTTCTGGTAATTGGGATCCTGAACAAAATGAAGCTGACTTGCAATCCAAAGACGCAATGGCAGCGCGCGGGTACTTTTTGGCACGTCAGAAAGTAGAGGAATCCATTCGCAGGATTCTTGCTGGAGAAAACGCTGGTCGCGTTGTCGCGCAGGACCATCGCGTTTGGTACCGCGAGCTCTTTGGGCCGAGCGTCGATGCCAAGCTGCTGAAGCCTTCGGACCTAGCGGGTTACCGCAGCCACCAAGTTTTCATCCGCGATGCCGCTCATGTGCCGCCCCCGAAAGAGGCCGTGCGGGACATGATGCCTGCCCTGTTTGAATTTCTGGAGGAAGAACCGCACGCTGCAGCGCGTGCCGTGCTTGGCCACTTTATTTTCGTTTTCACGCACCCTTACATGGATGGCAATGGCCGAATTGGACGCTTTCTGATGAACGCTATGTTGGCTTCAGGTGGGTATCCCTGGACGGTGATTGAGGTGACGCGCCGACCGGAGTACATGGAGGCACTCAATGCAGCAAGCTCTGGCGGCGACATTAGGCCGTTTGCCAAGTTTGTGGCGTCAAGCCTGAACGGTGAGATGAAGTGAGCAGCGGGAAAGTTCGGAACTTAACCCCGCCATCAATGTGCGTATGGAGTCCTGTTCGTGGCCTTGGCTAGCATTTCCATGTCAAAGAAGCGGGTCTTACCAACCCATGAGAGGTTCGTCTATGCAACGGATTGTCCCGTGCCGCCAAATCATTGATGCGAAGACTGCGCATGGCTATATCCGCCAGATCGCGAACAGGATGGAAATAGACTGGTTCGGATGGACGTGACCTCTATGTCTATCCAAGGCGCCATTGCCAGTTCAAATACGGAACGACGCCCCGGTTTGCTTGGCGATGTTGCGGACTGCGCCAAGGAGTGCAGCAATAGGTGAAATGGTCCCCGCTCAACCTAAGACAGCAATCACCGCCCCCGATTGGCCGGTATAGGCTGTTTGATGTCGTTCACAGCTGATCAACTGACCGATAGCATCTGACATTAAGCGGTAAATGCTTGTCGCGAAAATCGGACGTCCAACACTCGAATTAGCCACATTTACACCAAGCATTGACTCCAACTTTGCCTATTACATTGAGCATTAACGCAACTGCTGGTACCAATAAGGCTGGAGCCAATCCGAGCGTTGTAGCAACAAGCGCAGTTATTCCATGGACAACATAATCAGCTGTTGGTTTTGTCAGGGAAAGAAGTTTTTCGCGGTCCTCTTGGTACTTCTCATCACTGCAAATAACTAGGCGAAGCTCTTCTTGAAACTTATCCCAGAATGGCTTCGTATCTCGGGTGCCTGACCCGCCAAACTTTTGGGTATCAGTAGGGCCATTGGCACTTAACCAAAGCTTTGCAGCTTCCTCTTCGCCATGCTTCTCAATCAATTGAGATATTGCGCCAGCCTGATACGGCTTCAATGCGGTTAGTAACTCAGCTAGTTCATAAGTTGGGATTGGTGTTGGTTTGTCCATCACAACATATCCTTGATGTACTCAGCCGAAACAATATGAGTCGTTTGATTTAGCTCGGCAGGGTTGATGTTGCCCAACATGATTCCGCGTTGGGGAGCGTATGTTCCGATCAGGATACCTATGACTTTTCCAAGGCGAGGGGAGAGCACCATTGAGCCAGACTGTCCAGGCCTTGACTGAATATTCAGAACGGCATGTTTGCACTTGATGCCTGTAGATTCCAACAAGATTTTGGCACCTACCTCTGTACTTTGGTAAGTCAGGACTCGCCGTCCCTCGGTGCAGTGCGGAAAGCCAAAAATACCGACCGACTCACCTACGGAAACTTGGTCAAGCGAACCGAGTGTCGGTAAGTTGCCGGAAAATGAAAAATCCGCTTTTAGTAAGGCAAGGTCTTTAATTGGATCAATTTCAGAGACTCTTGCATCAACGGGTTGACACCGATTGTCAGCAACATCTTGATAAGCATTGATACTTTGGATGTGCGGTGCCAGTACGACTAAGCCCGTATGGTTGTCGCCGATGACATGGCGAGAGGTCACAAATAGTCCGTCGTTTGAAATCAAAAAAGCGGTCCCAAGCATCTCGATGTGCGCCGGTGTTACGCGCCCGATGGTGACCACAAACTGAGTAAAGAGATCCATATGGCCTTCCTTGTGGTTTCATAACAAAACTAAGTTCGCAATGTATTTAGCGAACAAACTAAAAAATACTATCAGCATACCCGAAGAGCCCCTAATTGCCCGCTCTTTTTTTCCCGTGATTTGCGGCCGTTCCTGGTCGATAGCAGGCAGCCTACGCTGTAAGCCGATGTCCGCTAACGCTGCTAGTGTGCCGATGTTCGATCTGAGGCAGCCCTTGTGTGGACGGGAGTTCAATTCCCTAGGTCGGATTTGAACTTGAGTCGGTGAAGTGTGCCGATGTAAATGTGTGCTGAGCAGACACCATTGGGCTTTCATAGACTTACCTCTGAGTGCCGAATCTGATGCACTGCAAAAAAGATGGTGTTTTCCAGCTTTACGAACTTGACAAATCAATCGTAATGATCCAAAATATTCCCCGTGAGTTGCAATAGAGCACCTCGTGAGCTGGAGAAGCACACATGTTGACTTGGAAAGAAACAGCCTTTTCGGAGCCTGCAGGCGAGAGCCAAGCACTGGCCCATTACCAAATCATTCGCCGCAACGCCGCAGTGGTGCCGTTTGAGCCCAACAAAATTGCCCACGCCATGATGAGGGCGTTCATGGCGGTCCATGGTGCCTATGCATTTGCTCGAAGCATTTGCAGTGGATGGCTTCACGGCTTTTGGCGCGCACTCAAGCCATCTAAGCTCGGTGCCCGGTCCGGCGATCGTTCAGCATGCCTTGATCGCCCAATTCACTTGATCCCACTGCAAGGCCAATCGAGGATGCAAGGATTTTTCGGTAGCAGCAAACCCGATATGCGCAACGCACCTTAAACGGGTGTCTAAGACTCAATCGCCATGAACACATTAACCTCCCCTTTTTCTGTTGCCTTTGACTCCTTCAGCACACGTCGCACCAGCACAGCAGACCCATATGCCACTGAGGCGCAGACTGCTGCGTTGCTGAGCCGTGGTGCGGATTACAGACGTCAACGAATAAATGCTTCGGACATGATTACCACCGATGAAGCCGCTGAACTAAGCGGGACGACTCGTGTCACGATCAACTCTTGGATCAAGAGTGGCCGTAGCATTGGTGTTGCGCATTTGCGTCGTGGTTTCAAGATGCCGAAATGGCAGTTTGAGCCCTATGTTTTCCCAGTGATTCAGTCACTGTCCGAAGCGTTGGGCACCACCGATGGGTGGCAAATGCTGTCGTTTTTGGAAACACCGCACGAAGCACTTGACGGACTGGCGCCACGCATTGCCCTGGAGCAGGGCGTGTATGGCCAACGCATTATTGACCTGGCAACAGCAGAAGGGCATTGAGCTTGACTGCCCATGAAATTCAAAGACCTCAACCCAACTATTATTGAACTTGCTGCCCCCTACATTTTTCACCGTATTCAGCTGATTCGGTCACGAACCACGAGCGTGCAAATGAATGGAGTGGCCATGCCGCCAGTCGGCTTGATGTATGGCCGCTATTGCTTGCCGGATGAGCCCGTGGCTTATTTGGCCGACAGCCCGGAGACGGCGCTGTACGAGACACTGCTCAGGCGAGAGACGGTAAGCAAAAGCTTGTCTGAACTGCGTCGAAGGTGTCTGGTCGAATTTGTGACGACTGGCCCCTTGCGTCTTGCCGATTTGCGTGGTTTGGCTGAGCCATACCCTGTGCTGCAGTCGCTTCGCGTGGCACAAACACAGGAACTAGCGACTGACTGTAGAGCCATGAATTTGAATGGGATGGTCTACGCTTCAGCCCAGCACCCGCATCACACATGCATCGCTTTGTTCCAGTCGGGCATCAATCAGTTGAGTAAGCGTAACTCCCAGCGACTCATCAAGCCTGGCACCAACCGCATGCTGCATGTCTTGCACACCGCGCTGTGGCGATCTGGTGTCCCGTTGGATGAGAGTTGAGACAGCCCATCACTTTTCGATGTGCATTCCGCAGAACTATGAATCTTATTTTGAGGATTTCAAAATGATTATTGAAAGAGCAATTCAAAATCGCCAACTGTTGGCGTTTACCTACGATGGTTCTTCTCGCACGGTTGAGCCGCACACCTGTGGAATTGATTCCAAGGGACACAAAGCACGGCGAGCATTCCAAGTTGGTGGTGGAAGTGAATCCGGGGAATACATCGGATGGAAAATGTTCCACGTCGATGAAATTTTCGGCTTGTCTGAGTTGCCACGGTCTTTCGATGGTCCACGCCCTGGTTTCAAAAGAGGTGACAGCGCCTTCAGGGTTATCATTACAGCGCTTTGATCTGATCCGTTCGGTCCGGTCAAAATCTCTCCCTCGCGTTCACGCTCTCGTACTCGCTAGCATGATTGAAGGGGTGCAGCTAAATTCTTGGACTGGTTTATGCTGTAAATCCCAAGCTTTTTCGGTATTGGATGTCCCTTTCATTCGGAATTTACAGCACTACAAGGGCTTCCCCATAAGTCGAAAAAGCCTAGCCGTGGCGGCTTGCGCAGCAAGTCACCACAGAGAATGCAATTCGAAACTGCGCACACCATGAGGGCCTGGCAATGATTTTTTGAATAACAGCCAGTGTTCGCGCAGGGCACGTCAGGTGGCCCAGCCTCTCGCCGAGGACACCGGTGGCAATCGCGGTGGATACATGCTCTCGACCGCAGCGGAGAGTGCCAGAACCCCAAGATCGTCGAGGTGCCTGCCCATGATCTGCAGGCCGATGGGCAGTGCACTCGCGCTCTGGTCGCCGATCGGCACGGAGGCTGTCGGCAGCCCGGTGAAGTTGCCCAGTGCGGAGAACGCGACCCACGCATTGCTAGCCACCGCCTGGCCCTCGATGTTGGCCGGTCCTTCGAGTTCGAGATCGAACGCCGTGCAGGCCGTGGTCGGTGTCAGGAAGAAGTCGTAGCGCTCCATGAAGCGCCAAGTGGCGTTTACGACGCGCTTGCGCGCGAACTGCGCAGCCGTGAATTCATCTGCGGTCCACTTGCGCTCCAACAAACGCGCGAGCCAGTCCTTCAGTTCGACCCCCTGTTCAGCGGCCATGCGCCGCAATCCCTCGCGGTCTGTTTCCATGCCCACCATCGTCTCGAAGGCGGCACCGTAGTCTCCGATTTCCGGCTGCGCGAATTCGACTGTGCAGCCATATGTTTTCTCGATGCGGCGCGCGGCCGTCTCGCAGGCGAGGCGCACTTTGCGATCAACGACCGCCCAGCCCAAGTCGGCGCTGAAAGCGATATGCTTGCCGCGCAGCGTCTCGGGCGGCGCGATCGCCCAGGCGGCGAATTCGCTCGGCAGTGAGGCCCGGTCTCGCGGCGTCGGCCCGGTCATGCAGGAAAGTGCGATTGCGGCATCGGCAACGGTGCGTGTAATCGGGCCGATATGTTCGAGCGACTCCCAGCTGGAGATACCGGGAAGCGTATCATCGCGGCAGCCGGGGTAGACGGGCACGCGGCCCCATGATGGCTTGATGCCGTAGACGCCACAGAGCGCTGCCGGCAAACGCACCGAGCCTCCGCCGTCGCTTCCGAGCGCAAGCGGAACCATGTTGGCCGCAACGGCTGCGCCCGAACCCGCGCTCGAACCGCCCGGTGTGCGGCCGGTGTCCCAAGGGTTCCGCGTGGTCGGGAAGAGTGCGTTGTGGCCGAAGGCACCGTAGCCAAATTCGGAGGTATTGGTCTTGCCGACTATCACCGCGCCGGCTCCGCGCAATCGCTCCACGACGACATCGTCCTCACTTGGCACGTGCCGACGATAAAGACGAGATCCGTAAGTAGTCAATAGGCCGCGTGTGGCGATCAGATCCTTCACACCGACCGGCACCCCTGCCAGAGGCCCAACCTGCTCTCCGCACGCGATCCGTCGATCCACCTCCGTTGCCTGCGCGCGCGCGCCCTCGATGTCCAACGTGCAGAACGCGTTCAGTTGGCCGTCCAGCGTAGCGATGCGGTCGAGCGCATCCTCGAGTACTTCCATCGCGCTCACCCGTCGGCTCCGGACGGCGCTTGCAATTGGTGCAATGAACCCTGATTCGGTGCTTGTAACGCTCTCTTGCCCCATATTCATACGTTATTCCAGTTAGTCAAGTGCATGAAAAAATTCTAACAAACTAAGGGTTATGTTGCA
>Ga0315902_10002623_pt1 | contig 27750 bp, 22 predicted proteins | sample LakEriMetagenome_9_FD_203523 | JGI IMG/M metagenome (GOLD analysis project Ga0315902, IMG submission 203523) | Freshwater fungal communities from buoy surface, Lake Erie, Ohio, United States - Buoy 12 MA117 | ecosystem: Environmental > Aquatic > Freshwater > Lake > Lake biofilm | place: USA...
AACGCCGCAGCCGTCATCAGGTCGGATTTGTCGTCAAAGTGCCGGTATGCCGCATTGGCAGACACCCCGACGTCGCGAGCCGCTTCCCTGAGGCTGAATGTGGCCGTTCCCCCGTCCTCGATAAGCCGCACAGCCGCGGTCACAAGGGCGTTACGCAAATCGCCGTGGTGATAGGCGCGACGGGCCGAAGGCATGCGACTCATGTTGACACTGCCTACATCTATATGTCAAAGTTCACGCTGTATACATTTCAGCGAAGCAAGCTGCCGCCTTGTCTTCTTCATTCCCTGTCGCCCCCCTCATGAGCACACCTGACCTTCACGTCGTCTTTGGGACCGGGCAAGTCGGACACCACCTCGTCGACCGCCTGCTGGCGCGCGGGTTGCGCGTTCGGAGCGTGCGCCGCTCGGCCGAATCCAGCCGCCACCCGAATCACGAGACGCTGCAGGCCGATGTCGCGGATCGCGAGGCCGCCGTACGTGCGGCCGCAGGTGCGGCCGTCGTCTATCAGTGCATCAATGCCCCGTATCACCTGTGGCCGACACAACTGCCGCCGCTTTACCATCACACCGCGGCTGCCGCGCGCAGCGCCGGTGCGCGGCTGGTCGTACTCGACAACGTCTACGCCATCGGCGCGACTGGCACGTTTGATGAAGCCACCCCTGAGCGCCCCTGCAGCCGGAAAGGCATGCTGCGCAAGCAGCTGGCCGACGAGCTTCGGGCCATGCATGCCCGGGGCGATGTGGCCCTGACGATCGGACGGGCCAGCGACTTCTTCGGCCCCGGGGCCGACAACACGTCGCTGCTTCATGCGAGGGCCCTTACGCAGTTGCGTGCCGGAAAGACGGTTGATGTGCTCGGCGACCCCGACCAGCCGCACTCGTGGAGCTATGTGCCAGACGTCGCCGAGGGGCTCTGCCAGCTCGGGCTGCACCCGGAACTGGCCGGCCAGACCCTGCACCTGCCCGTGGCACCCGCCCTGTCAGCACGCGCGGTACTGACGGCGCTCGCGTCTGCACTCGGGGTGCCGCTGAGACTGCGCCGCATGCCCGGCTGGATGCTGACGGTCGCAGGCCTCTTCAGTCCGTTCATGCGCGAGGTTCCCGAGATGCAGTATCAGTTCACGGAGCCGTTTGTCATGTCGGATGCCCGCATCCGGCACCTGCTGGGTCTCGAGCCGACGCCGTTCGACGAGCAGGTGTCGGCAACAGCGGCCTGGATTCGAACGCGGACGCCGGCCTGACGGGGCGCCCGGCACCCCCTCCACAGGCGTGTGCGGCACCGCCACCGCGCCTACTGACCGTCCCGCTGCCCCGGTGCCACCCGGCTGACCCAGCCGTACACCCACCACGACAGGCCCAGGCCGACGACTGTGGCGGCAATGTCGTGGTAGTCGATGCGCAGGCCACGACTCGACCGCTGCCCCACTTCCCATACGATGAGCCCCCCAGTGGCGAATAGGGCACAGGCTCGGAAACGGCGGCGCATGTCGCCCGGTGCGGCCGTGGGATGCTGATCGAGCCAGGCCGCCAGCAGCACGAAGGTGATCGCGATCACTGCCGCAAGATTGGGCAGCACGCCCAGCAGGTAGACCAGCACCTCCAGGCTCACCAGGTGGCGCGGGCGCACCCACTGCACGAGGCTCAGCAGGGCCAGGGCAGACAGGGCCACGAGTGACGCACGGGTCGTCACGGTCAGTCGCGGATGTGGCATCGTGACAGCTCCTGACGACAGCGTGGCCCGGCAGCCGCCCCACGGAAGGGCGCACGGCCCGCGCCCGTGGCGGCACCGACCTCCGTGCGTGAACGGAGTCGCGATCGCCTAGATCCGCTCGACGTCGACATCAACGGCATGCGCGGCCAGCGCAGTAAGGTCGTCCGGGTCGCAGGTGAGCACCGTGCCACCGGGTTCGGCATAGGCCACAACCAGCGCATCCACCGCCGAGCCTCTGCGGGCCAATCGTCGGAGGTGCGCCGCGCGTCTCGCGAGGGTCTCAGGCACGGACACGGCCAGGTCGCAGGTCTTGAGCAACCGGTTTTCGTTGGCGTCTCGGCCGGCATGGCCCTGCAGGCACTCGACCAGCACGACGGCAGGGACGATCGGAGGCCAGAGCCCCTCGTCTCGCAGGGCCACAATCAGGGCGAGCGCCTGATGCGTTCGTGACGCCAGGCGCGTGACGGCACCGGCATCGAGGACCACCACGGCGCTAGCCGGCCTTCCGATTCATGCGCGCGGCGACGCGCCTGGCCAGGGCCACGGCGCGACCCCTCACCTGGGCTGAGGGCTGGCCAATCTGCGCGGCCAGGATGTCGGTGTCGCGCTCACTCGCTGCCTGCAGTGCCAGTCGCCGAAGTTCTGCGCGCACGGCGTCCTGCAACAGCTCAGAGGCGGGCAACTGGCGCTCCTTGACGACCGCGTAGAGGTCATCAGGCAGATACACCTGCATGCGTGGCATACGCCTAGTATACACATATAGAGGACACCGACCGGACGCGCGAGGTTGTGCCGTCGCGGCAGCGCGGGCTGCACATCGCAGATGCCCGACCACGCCCCCTGGACCACTCGGCAGGCACACCGGACATGGGCGGCGATGGCAGTGCTGAGCGTCGGCGGCCGCAGCACTGCGACCCGGCAGCAGCCCCCGGGGCGGGGGCCCTGCCGGGCTCAGGCGATCTCTCGACGAGGCGGGCGTCGGCTCAGCGCAGCTGCGCCGCGCGTCCCCGCAGGGCCTCGGCGATGCCACGCAGGCGCTGGGCGTCGCGGCCCTGCAGCGCGGCGGCTTCCTTCTCGAGCGCGGTCGCGGCGGTGGCGACCTCGGCCAGCACGGGCACTGCGGTGCGATCGCCCGCGCGCACGCCGTCGAGCTTCCCGATGGTCGCCCCGATGGCATCAGCACGCGCGGCACTAATCGCTGTGCCCCGCCGCAGCTGGTCGAGATAGGCGCGGGCCACCACCGTCGATGCGGGCCAGCTCACCTTCGGCTGGTTCTGCGAGTTGAACTCGTTCCAGCGCACCAGTGCGGCGGCATCAAGTTCGTTCTGCGACAGGAACTGACTGGGCAGCAGGCGGAAGATGTCGATGCCCCGCGCAATCTCGGCCCCGTAGATGAAGCCGTTGTAGTAGTAGCTCGACCAGTAGCCGCCCGACACGAGGTTCTTCGCATCGATGGGGCCACGGTCGAAGTAGGCAATCTCCACGGGCTTGGCCGAATCGGTGAAGTCGAACACCGACACGCCGCCCTGGTACCACGACTGCACCATGATGTCGCGACCGGGCACGGGGATGAGCGACCCGTTGTGCGCCACGCAGTTTTCCTGCTCGCTCTGCGCGGCGGGCATCTTGTAGTAGCCCTTGAACACCAGCTTGCGATCGACGATGTCGAAGATGGCGTCGGCGCCCCAGGTCAGCGGGTCGGTCGCGCGGCAGCGCGGGCGCGATCCACCACCCCACTCGTCAGTGAAGACGACCTTGGTGCCATCGTTGTTGAACGTCGCCGAGTGCCAGTAGGCAAAGCTCTTGTCGATCACATGGTCGAGGCGCTTCGGGTTCTGCGGGTCGCTGATGTCGAGCAGGATGCCGTTGCCCGAGCACGCGCCGGCCGCCAGCCCAATCTCGCTGTAGACCGTGATGTCGTGGCACTGGTTGGTGATGCGGCTGGTCTGCGTACCCTCGCCGTGGTTGCCGCCCTGCCAGAGGCCGGCGATGTTGCCCGTCGTCTCGTCCATGAAGATGCGGGGACGGTTGACAATGCGCGCGTTCTGCGGTGCGCCGAGGGGTACCTCGATGACGTCGATGCTGAAGAGCGACGTGTTCGGGTCATCCTTGGCGTCCTTCGCCGAGCAGCCCTCGAGTTCTTCGCCCGGGCGCACGCTGCTCGTGCCCGAGCCGTACACATACAGCCGGCTCGGATTCTTCGGGTCAGGCACCAGGGTGTGCGTGTGCGAGCCGCGGCAGGTCTGCACCGCGGCCACCTGGCGGGGCTTGCGGATGTCGGAGATGTCGAAGATGCGCACGCCGCGGAAGCGCTCGGCCGACACGGTGCCCTCGATGCCCTGCAGGCCACAGTCGAGACGCCCGCGGGTCTGCTCGACCGACATGAACAGCAGATGCCCCCACACCGACACGTCGCCCTGGCCACCCGGGCAGACCACTGATGTCAGCAGGCGCGGACGCCGTGCGTTCTCGACGTCGTAGATGTTGTAGCCGTGATAATTGCCCACGACGGCGTTGGTGCCGAAGAAGGCGAGGTCGGAATTCGTGAACCCGCTGCCGCGCGGCGGCGGGGGCGGGGGCGTTCCCGGCGCCGGAGGCGGCGGGGGCGGAGTGCCAGGGGCCCGCTCGGGTTCAATCGGCGATCCCGCAGGGGCTTCCGGATCGAAGAAGCCCTCAGGCTTGGGCAGGTTGGCCACCAGTTCCATGTGGAGTGCGGCCGTGCCGGCATCGGTCAGCCCGGCCTTGAGTCCCACTCGCGGATCGGTGGTCGAGGCCTGCTGGGCCGCCAGCCCGAGCCCGCCCGCCAGCACCACCGCTACCGTCACGCCCCACGTCACGCGTGTCATCGTCATGCGCTGCTCCTCGAGGAAGGGGTCGGCCCACGGGCCCGCCCCCGAACGTCAGTAGGCCCGCCCCTGCTGGCGCGCCAGATCGAACCGTGCGGTGTCGGCAATGGCCATCACCGCCATCACACCGGCCTGCACCGGGTCTGAGACGACCAGGTCGGCCACCTTCCGGACGCCTCCCACCATGTTGAGCGCAATGACGCGGATGCCGTGCGACTGCAGGTCGGTCACGGCCTGGGTGATCTGCCCACCCATGATGGAACCGGCCAGCACGAGAATCGCGGCGCGCGGCAGCCGGGCCACGGCACGCACAGCGTCGGCAATCGCCTCTTCGCCCACCAGCGGAATCGTGTCGACCGAAATGCGCTCGCCTCGGATGTTGTGGCGATCGGCTTCGCTGATGGCCCCGATGGCCACCTGGCCCACCTGGGCCCCGCCACCAATGATGATGACGCGCTTGCCGTAGATGGGCGTGAGCGACCCGTCCTCGGCCGGCGAGGATGCCCCGGGGTCAGCCGGGGCCAGCAGTGGCGTCGCAATCAGGACGTGGCGCATAGGTCACGGGCCACCCCTGCGGGCGACCCCTGCCAGAGCTTAACACCCCCAGGGGAAAAGCTGACCGACGTGCCCGAAACCGGGACACGTCGGCCGAGGGAGCCGTTAGAAGCGATACCGCAGGCTGGCGCGGAACACGCGAGCCGCCGGAATCGGGTTGGCCGACGCGGCGTCGATGCCCCCGGTCGACAGGGGCTTGAAGTAGTTCGGGCCGTTGGTCGTGACCCGGCGCAGGACGACGCTCGAGTTGGTGAGGTTGAACACGTCGACGAATGCCTCGAGCGACTGCGACTTGCCCCACGAGAACGTCTTCGACAGGCGTGCATCGGCCAGCTTGACCCAGTCGTAGCGCCCGGCCTGCCCTTCCACCACCACGTTCACCAGCGTGTTGAGCGCATCGCGCACCTGCACGATGCGGTTGTAGTACTCGCCCTCCTGCCCGGTGAACGTTGCGGCAATCATCAGCTTCCAGGGCAGCTCGTAGGTGCCGTTGAGGCGCACGCTCTGGTACCGCTCGGGCAGCTGCCAGTTATAGGCGGCCTCGTTGGGCGTGCGCGGCTCGATGTTGCGCACAATGCGCCGGTCCCACACATACGACGCCATGAACGACCAGCCGTCGGCGTACTGCTTGTTGAGCGTGGCCTCGAGGGCGGTGTAGCGGTCGTTGCCCTCATCACCGACGGTGTTGACCCACAGGGTCCGGATCTGGCCAAACGTCGGATACGAGCGCGGCACCGACCACACCTGCACGACGCCATCATCAGCGGTGCCGGTGACGTTGTCGCGGCCCGGATCGACGCCGGTGCGGAAGTCAGTGAAGGCTTCGAACGGTTGCGCCAGATTGAGTTCCTTGTTACCGCGGAAGTCGTACTTGCGCACCAGGTTGAAGCGCACCACGGTGTCGCGGCGCAGGCCGAGGTCGACGCCCGCCGTCCACTCGTCCATGTATTCACCCTTCAGGTTCGGGTCGAAGCGGCTGTCGCGCGTGGCACCCGTGACCGACGCCAGGTCGCCGGGGACAGGCGTGTACGGAATGCGACCGTCCCAGCGGTTGTAGGTAGACACCAGCGTCGCCGCCGGATTGATCTGCCCTGCCACCGGACCTGAGGCCGCCGTCACGCCAGACCCTGCCGCCGCGTAGCGGCCGTAGCTGGCCTTGAGAGCCACGCGCCCGGTGCCCGTCAGGTCGTAGACGGTCGAGATGCGGGGCGACCACGCCGTGTAGGTCGGGAAATCACGATTCTCGGGATAGATGCGCTGCGTCGCATAGGGACCCGTGCCCGGGTTGCCCTGCTCGGGCAGCCACGAGGAATAGCGGTCATAGCGCACGCCGAGATTGACGGTGAGCTTGCGCGTCAGGCTCATGCTGTCGTTGATGTACCCCGAGTTGTAGAGGACGCCGGCGTTGGTGTTGTTCGGATACTCGAACACCTGCACCGAGTCGGGCCTGAGGAAGAGATCGGTGTCGCCCGGGAGACTGCGATAGCGATAAATCTGCTGGTTGGGATAGCCGTAGGTCTCGACGAAGTTGGTGCTGTGGTACCCGAGGAACCCCGTCTTGATTTCGTGGTTGGTGCTGCCGATCGCGCGGTACCAGGATAGCGTGCCGTTGTAGCCATAGCGGGCCGGCTTTCGGTTGAGCTCGAGAAACGCCCCCGCCGTCTGCGTGGTCGTCAGGTCGGTCTTGCGGACGTCGTCGGTCCAGGCTTTGTCGGGCCACCAGTAGCCCGAGCGGTTGACACTGAGATCGAGCGTCATGCTCTGGCTCATGATGCGCGTGAACTTGAGCGCCGGCCCGATGGCCGTCCAGGCAATCTGGTTCTGCGTGGCCTCGAGCGGCACAAAGCGGCTGGCCGTGCGGTAGGGCTGCCACTTGCGATTGAACTGCTGCGTCAGCTCGAACTTGTTATTGCGTGACGCCTGATACGTCAGCTTGAGCGTGGGGTTGTCGAGGCGGGTGAAGAACTCGACCTGCTCGCCGGTCTTCTGCGAGATGAACCCCGGAATCAGCAGCCCCGAATAGTTGTAACCGTAGGCCGCATAGAACCAGAGGCGATCGCGCACGAGCGGGCCTCCCAGGTCGACGCTGGCATCGTTGTACCGGGTGAACTTGTTGTTGCCCGGGTCGAAGCCCTGGTCCCTCAGGCTCTGCGTGACGTTGCTGCCCTGCCAGTTGCCGTCCTGCCAGGCTCCGAGGTAATTGCCGCGGAACGTGTTGCTGCCCGACTTGACCACGAAGCTCATCGAGACGCCCGGGCTCTGCATTTCGGCGCTGCGCGCTGCCGCCGAGACCTGAATCTGGTCATACGTGTTGTAGTCGCCGAAGAACTGGTCCCACACCACACCGTCGAACTTGATGAGCTCACCGCCGCTGCGTCCATAGGAGCGGGCGCCGGTGGTGGTCGAACCGCCGACCGTGTTGCCACCCACGTCAAACTGCGTCGGCGCCAGGCCGGGCACAAGGCGCGCCAGGCCGCGGATGCCGCGGCCATACGGCAGGTCTTCCATCTGCTGCTCGCTCCAGTTGACGCCCACTGTGGTGGCCTGTAGATCGATGGTCGGCGTGGTACTGGTCACCGTGATCGACTCGGACACGCTGTCGAGCTGCAACGGACCGTTGACCGTCATCGTCGCGCCGGCCAGCAGGGTGACGCCCTCCACGGTGAGGGTCTGGAACCCCGGCAGCGAGAACACCACCCGGTAGGTGCCGGGGGGCACGGCCGTGAAGCGATAGGTGCCGAGGCCGTCGGTCACCGACTCGCGCGGCCCGCCGATCATGGCGGGGCTGCTGATGGCCACGGTGGCGCCAGGCAGCATCCCGCCGCTGCCGTCGGCCACCCGGCCCGTAATGGTTCCTGTGGTGCCCTGCGCCCAGGCGTGTGTCGCCATGACCGCCGCCAGCATCAGGCCGACGAAGAAACTCACCCTTGCACGCATCTTCACGGAGTACCTCCTGCCCGCCGGTCGCCAACGCGCGACCTGGACGGCCGGAGTCTATGCGATATAAGCGGTGCTTATAGTGTTTACGGATGTTAAGTCACTGATTTTCCGGAGGCCGCCGCCAGTCACCGCGCGTAGAATGTGCGGCATGCGAACTGTTCTGCTCACCCTCTCCCTGCTGGCCGCCTCCGTGGCGCCGGCCTTTGCCACCTGGTCGGTCATCGCGCTCGATTCACGCACCGGACAGGTGATCATCGCCTCGGCCACCTGCGTGCGCCAATCGGGCTTCCCCTCTCGCCAGCCGAATGCGGCGCGCGACCTGATGGACGTGCAGGCCGTCATCATTCCCGGCGTCGGCATTGCGGCCTGCCAGGCGGGCGTCGACAACACCCGCGAGAACCAGATGCTCGTCTACAACGAGCTGCGCAAGGGCACGCCGCCCGCGCAGATCATCGAGCTGCTCAAGAAGGACCCGAACATCGAGCGGCGGCAGTTCGGCATCGTGGCCATGCCGAACGGCGGCACGATCACGAACCGCAACAACCGCGCCGGCTTCAATGGCTCGGGCAACTCGCAGTCGTCCCTGTATTGGGGCGGCCAGGTCGGCGACATCTACTACCAGGTGCAGGGCAATACGCTCCTCGGCGACCAGGTGATGACGATGGCCGCGCTGGCGTTCACGCGGGCCAAGGGTTCGATGGCCGACCGGGTGATGGCCGCGATGGAGGCGGCCGATGAGTTCGGCGGCGACCACCGTTGCAACTGCGGCGCCAATCCGATGGAGTTTGTGCCGTGCGACAACAAGACGTCGCACGTGGCCTACATCACGATTGCCGAGAAGGGCGATGTGCTCGGCAAGACGCACAACGACGGGCAGTATTACGCGTACATCAGCGTAACGGACGACAACATCAAGCAGGGCGAGAGCGGCAACCCGGTCAAGACGCTCCGCATGCGCTATGACAACTGGGTGCGCGCCGGATCGCCCCGTCTGCCCGCCCCCCCGCCGACACTGTACGTGCCCAAGTAGGCACGCGACCCGAATGGCCGGACTGGCTGCGGTCACCCCCGGGGTGGCCGCAGGGTCTGGCCTTCGCGCTCGTGCCCCAGCCGCCATGCGGCGACCGCCCGCCCGTCGCCACCAGCACTGGGCCGCGGTGTGGCACCGGCCGCGCCCACGCCACGAAGACCCGCCCTCTCACGCCGGCGGGTCACGCGTTCCCGGCGCAAGATCAGATCTGCCGCCAGCGCCTCAGCGCTGCTGCTCCCGAAGCACCCGCTCAATCACATCGGCCGCTGCCGACGCACCGTCTTCCGCCGCCACACGGCGTCCGACCTCGGCAGCCCGTGTGCGCAGCACCTGGTCGCCGAGCAGCCGACGCAGCTCGTCGGTGACCCGGTCAAGGGTGTAGCGCCGTCGCACCAGCGCCCGGGCCACTCCAAGGCGCTGGAGCCGACCCGCATTGTCGGCCTGATCATGGGCATGCGGCACCACCAGCGAGGGCACGCCGGCTGCCAGTGCCTGGTGCAGCGTGCCGGCCCCGCCCTGGTGCACCACGGCTGCCGCCCTGGGAAACAGCGTCGCGTGCGGGGCGCTGTCGATGACCAGTGTGCGGGCGCTGACCTGCGCGGGCCGGTGGTGCGCATGGCGCCCGACCAGCAGTACGGCGCGACAGCCGACCCGATCGACCGCGGCCGCACTCACCTCGTGAAAATCTCCCGGCAGTTCCACTGCGGCGGTCCCCAGCGTGAAGACCACCGGGGCCTCGCCCCCGTCCAGGAAGCGTTCGAGCGCCGCACTGGTGTCGTCTGAGGCCGGGCCGTTGTAGCGCACGGCACCTGTCACGGTGGTGTGCGCGGGCCAGGCCTCGGGTGGCGGTGCCAGGGCAGCCGAGAACATCGCCAGCACGCCCCAGGGCGAGTGCTGGCCCTGCATGACAGGATTCCCGCGGTCGGGCAGCCCCTTCGCGCGACGCAGTTGGCGCACCGGCCGGCTCCACCACGAGGTCAGCGCGTCAGCCGTGGCGTAGAAGGCCCGGCTGGCCAGCGCCGACCGCCAAAGCAGGCCGTACAGGAACGGCGCCTGCGGCGGCACCATCGGATCGAGCGGCGAGAACAGCGAGATGGGCGCCAGCACCGTCGACAGCCATGGCACGCGGCGGGCGTCTGCCACGAGCGGCCCGGCCAGGGCCGCCGGATGCGTGATGACCAGGTCGGCCCCGGACGACAGCGCCCACAGGTCGTCGAAGGCCCCGGGCAGCGCCGGCATCAGCAGTTCCCGGAACAGCACCTCGGTGCCTCGGAACGGATCGAGCAGCCGACGCGCAAAGGCGGTGTCGTCGGGGTCAAGGTCGGGTCTGACTGGGGCAAAGGTCAGCCCCGTAGCCTCAACGGCGTCCCTGAAGACGGCGGGCATGGCCAGGACGGGGGTGTGCCCGCGCCGCTGCAGCTCGAGCCCGAGCCCGATGTAGGGATTGACGTCGCCGAACGAGCCGAAGGTGGGAATGAGGATGCGCGCCATGCCGTACAAGGAAAGACGGGGTGGGACCCGCAGGGGGTCCCACCCCGTCTTGAGGCGGCGCGGTGATCGCGGGGCTGGCTAGCCCTGCGCCATCGAGGTCGTGCCGGCGCGCATGGCGCTGGCCATGTTCGACAGGGCCTTCTCGAGCGTCTTGCGCGACGTGGCGATGTTCATGCGCATGTGGTTGTCGCTGCCCTTGCCATAGGAGGCCCCCGAGTTCATGTGCACCTTGGCGTTGCGCACCAGCCACTCTTCGATCATCTGCTCGGGCTTGCGGGCCGGGGCGTTGGCCGCCTTCTCGCGGTTGTACTTCTCGGCGCGGCCCCTGGCGTCAATCTTCTCGGCCAGGCCGGTCATGTCGAGCCACATCAGGTAGGTGCCCTCGGCCTTGTAGGCCTTCACGAGGGGCAGGTTCTTCTTGATGTAGTCGACGGCGAAGTCATGGTTGCCGTCGATGTAGTTGACGCACTGGCGGAGCCACTCTTCACCGCCCGAGTAGGCGGCCTGATTGGCCACGATGCCGAGCGTGTTCATCTCGGCACGGTGATGGATGCGCACCTTGGCGAGCAGCTCGGGGTTGGTCGAGTGGAACCACGCGGTCTTGTGCGCGGCCAGGCCGAACGACTTGCTGGCGGCCTTGTAGGTGATGCTGTTGTTGACGATCTTCTTGTCGGGCAGATTGGCGAACGGGGTGTACTTCTGCCCCTTATTCACGAAGTCGCAGTGGATTTCGTCGGCCATCACCAGCACGCCGCGCTTGAGGCAGATCTCACCGATCTTCATCAGATCGGACTCGCTCCAGCAGTTGCCCGTGGGGTTCTGCGGATTGCACAGGATGAAGGCGTAGGTATCAGGGCCGATGGCGGCGTCGAACGCATCGAAGTCCATCTCGAACTTGCCGTTGACGCGCTTGAGCAGCACTTCCTGCGAGACGGTGCGCGACGCGGTGAGGTCACCGTAGAACCCGTTGTACGTGGGCGTCTGCAGCAGCACCTTGCTGCCGACGGGCGAGAATGCCTTGAGCGTGGCAATCAGGCCGGGGTGCACGCCCATCGTGACGATGAGCTCCTCGGGCTTGATGGCGACGTTGTACTTCTTCTTATTCCACGCGATGATGCCCTCGGCGAATGAGGCCGGGGTGTCGAGGTAGCCCCAGTTCTCGTGCTGGAGACGCTCCTGCAGGGCCTTCGTGATCGACGGCGCCACGCGGAAGTCCATGTCGGCAATGCCCATGCCGACCTCGACGCTGCCCTTGCCGTAGGTGCGGTTGGGCTGGTCGTACTTGATGGAGTCGGTGCCGAAGCGGTTATACGGCGTGTCGAAGTCGAAGGTGCCGGCCGGGGCCTGGGCAGTCTCGGCAAGTTCAAACGGGGCGGCAGCCAGCGGCGTGTTCGCGGCGGCGCCGGCCACCAGTGCAGTCCATCCGGTGTTGCGGAGGAATGAGCGGCGATCGAGACCCTTGTGCTGTGTCATTTCCAGAAGCTCCCATGGACGGCACCCGGGCACCGATGCGGCACCCGTTCCATCTGCCGCCGACATACTACACCCATCGGCGGCAGATGCAACGGAATGATTTCCCGGGACTCAGCGCAGCCGCGCGGCCCGGGTCTTGAGGGTGTCGGACAGGGCCCGCAGACGGGCCTGGTCGCGGCCGGTGGCCCGGGCCGCATCGGCATCGAGCTGGCCGGCAAGGCGCGTCAGTTCAGCCGCCGCCTCAGCCGCCCCGCGGTCACGCGGGGTCCGGAGGGCCTCGGCCCGGTCCATGGCCCCGACGACGGCCTGCGCCCGGTCGGCCGCGATGGCCTTCGTCCGGTTCAGCTGGTCGACGTAGGCCTTCGCCACCACGGCCACGGCCGGGTAGGTGACCTTGGGCTGCATCTGGGGGTTGAACTCTTCCCAGCGGATCAGGGCGGCCGCGTCGATTTCGTTCTGCGTCAGGTGCTCGCTTGGCTTCAGCTCGAAGATGTCGATGCCGCGCGAAATCTCGGATCCGTAAATGCGGCCGTTGTACCAGTAGGTCGACCAGTAGCCGCCCACGATCAGCTTCTCGGCATCAAGGGGCCCGCGGTCGAAGTAGGCAATCTCCACCGGCTTGTCCGACTCGGTGAAGTCGAACACCGACAGACCGCCCTGATACCAGCCCTGCACCATGATGTCGCGGCCGGGCACGGGCAGCAGTGAACCGTTGTGGGCCACGCAGTTCTCCTGCTCGGACTGGGCCGCCGGCATCTTGTAGTAACCCTTGAACACCATCTTGCGGTCGACGATGTCGAAGATCGCGTTGGCGCCCCAGTTGGGCAGATCGGTCGCACGGCAGCGCGGACGCGTGCCGCCGCCCCACTCGTCGGTGAACAGCACCTTGGTGCCGTCGTTATTGAACGTGGCCGAGTGCCAGTAGGCAAAGTTCTTGTCGAACACGTGGTCGAGCCGCTTCGGGTTGACCGGGTCGGAAATGTCCATCAGGATGCCGTTGCCCGAGCAGGCGCCGGCCGCCAGGCCCACCTGCGGATAGACCGTGATGTCGTGGCACTGGTTGGTCTGGCTGGTGCGCTGCGTGCCGGGGCCGCTGTCGCCGCCCTTCCAGAGACCCGCGATGGCACCGGACTTCTCGTCGGCGAAGATGCGCGGACGGTTGACGATGCGCGCCGTCTGCGGCGCGGCGATGGGCACTTCAATCACGTCGATGCTGAAGAGTGCCGTGTTGGTGTCCTTCTCAGGGTCGAGGTTCGAGCAGCCGTCGAGTTCTTCGCCCGAACGCACACCACCGGTGCCCGAGCCGTAGACGTAGATCTTCGACGGGTCCTTCGGATCCGGCACCAGCGTGTGCGTGTGCGATCCGCGGCACGTCTGTACGGCCGCCACCTGGCGGGGCTTGCGCATGTCGCTGATGTCGAAGATCCGCACGCCGCGGAAGCGTTCCTTGCTGACCGTGTCGGCAATGCCCTGCACGCCGCAGTCGATGCGGCCGCGCGTCTGCTCGACCGACATGAACAGGAGCGTGCCGTAGACCGACACGTCGCCCTGGCCACCCGGGCACACGATCGACGCCATCAGCCTCGGCTTGCGGGCGTTCTCGATGTCGTAGACGTTGAAGCCGTGGAAGTTGCCGACCCACATGTTGGTGCCGGCAAACGCCAGGTCTGAGTTGGCGAAGTCGAGGCCGCTACCCCGAGGGGCGGGAGCCCCCGGTGCCGGGACAGGCGCAGGCGCGGGGGCTGGCGCCGGGGCCGCCGCCGTCGGTGGGCCAGCGGGCCGCTCGGGCGGCATCGCATCACCCGCCGGCGCCGCAGGGTCGAAGAACCCCTCCGGGCGCGGCAGCGTGGCCGTCAGTTCCATGTTCTTCGCCGCGACACCGGCGTCCGTCATGCCGGCTTTCAGCCCCACGCGCGGGTCGTTCTGGTTCTGGGCCGAGACCACACCGGCGCCGATCAGCGCCACCAGGGCCGCACCGGCCCCCCATCCCGCAACAGCTCTCATTTCCGCAGCTCCTTGAGAAGCGCACTCATGCGCTCGATTTCCATCTGCTGGTCAGCTTCCACATCCGACGCAAACGCAAAGATGTCACTATCCTGTCCGGCCCCCGCCGACGCGAACAGGTCCTTCACCATCGTCAGCGCGCCACCGTGGTGCCGAATCATGCCTTCGAGAAACATCCGGTCGAACTCGACGCCGGTCGCCAGCCCGAGCTTCATCATCTCTTCGGGCGTGAGCATGCCCGGCATGAGCCCGCTGTGCTCGTGGTGGGCGTGCTCGTCGGGCAGCGACTGGACGCGCGAGGTCAGCCATTCCTTCATCATCTCGATTTCGTCGGCCTGCGACACTTCGATGCGCTTTGCGAGCAGCTTCATGTCGTCGCGGCTGGTGCGCTCGGGCAGCAGGGCCGCCATCTCGAGCGCCTGGCGGTGGTGGCCAATCATGCCCTGCATGAAGGCCACGTCCGCCTTGGTGAAGCCGACCTTCGACAGATCGGTGGCCGCCTTCGCCGTGATGGCGCGGGTTTCCTTGCCCGGGGCCCCCGGCATGAGCAGCGGCGGAGGGCCCTCGTCAGGGGGGGTGGGGGTCTGGGGCCGCTGGGCCGCCGCCGGCAGGGCCACAAGGGCCACCAGCAGGGCCAGCGCCCCGGTCGGAAGGACACGGGTGATCATGGTGTCCTCAGCATAGCGCAGCGAGGCCCCCGATCACCCGGCTGGTCAGTTGCCGCCCCGTCCCCGTTGGGGAGGCGGATTCTTCAGGGCCTGGAACTGGTTGAGTGCGGCATTCACCTTGAACTCGATGCCCATCCGGCCAATCTCGGCGGTGGCCTTCACCGGATCGCCGGTCACTCCGGAATCCTTCGCGCCGCCCCAGGCCATGATGCGGTCGCGGCGGATGCCCGCCGGGTGCACATGCAGCATCTGCGAGGTGTCGCTGATGCCCGCATGGCTGCCAACCACATCGTCGCCGTAGCCGAAGGCGGCCAGCATCCAGGCGCGATAGTGGTCGCGCCCGACGTTGTAATAGTCGGTCAGCGCATAGACGCGCACGCCGCGATCCTTCCACTCGGCGCTGAGGGCATTGGCCACTGCGGTCATGCCACCCTGGTTGCCGCCGCTGTCGCCGATGAACAGGATGTCGGTGAAGCCGTGGGCCTGCAGGCTACGCGCCGCGGCATCGAGCAGCCGGTCGTAGGCCGGCGATGGGAGCGAGATGGCCCCGGGCACCTGGCGGTCGGGATCGCCCTCGGGCACATACTGAATCACCGGCGCCACCAGCGCATTCCCCAGGCGCCGCGCGATGAGGTTGGCCGCATGCGACACCACGAAATTGTGCTTGCCGAGGACCATGTGGTAGCCGTTCTTCTCGGTGCCTCCCGTCGGGATGATGACGGTGCGACGGCCGGCCTTCAGGGCATCGCGGGTCTCTTCCCAGGTGAGCTCGTCGATGAAGACGGTGTCGGGGGCCCTGGTGGGCGTCCGGCTCGCGGGGGCAGTCTCGTAGGTCGGGCGATGCGGGCCCGGCGGGGGCGCGGGACGGTTGCCACCACGCCCGCCGCCCTGCGGCGCGGGCAGCGCCGGCACAGGCGGCTCGGCACCGCTCACCTGTCGACGGATCTGGGCCAGAGCGTTGTCGATCTTGATCTGCAGCAGGTCGCGGCCAATCTGCGGCGACGCCTTCGACTGGTTGTTGCCGCTGACGCCGTTGTTCTCGTAGTCGTTGCCGACGAGCCGGTCGTTCCTGACGTGCTGCGGCGCGACGAACATCAGCTCGGAGGTGTCGAGGATGTTGGCGTGGTTGCCCACCTGCCCGGGGGCCACGCCGAGGAGCTTGGCGGCGAACACATCCTGGTCGGCGTGCGACTTGGTGTAGTAGTCGTCGATCCAGTGGGCGGTGGCACCCGTGCCGGCCCACGCCGTGTTGAGCGTCTCGGCCGCCGTGCGCATGCCGGTGCGGTTGCCGCCGGATTCGCCCAGGAAGACCACGCGCGTGAAGCCGCCGGCCTTGAGGCTGCGTCCGGCGCTGACGAGCAGCTCGACGAATCGATCCTCGGGCAGCGTGATGGTGCCGGGCTTGCCCATGTGGCCCATCGGCGGGTCCCAGCTGCCTTCGGGCACGTAGGTCACGACGGGCGCCACCAGGCTCTTGCCCATGGCGCGCGCGATGCGGTCGGCCGCGTAGGTCATGACGAACTTGTGCTCGCCGTCGACCATGTGCGGTCCCTTCTGCTCGGTGCCGGCGGTGCCGATGAGGACGGTGGTCCAGCCCGCCTTCACCAGGTCGCGGGCCTCGGCCCACGTCAGGTCTTCGATGAACACGCTGTCAGGCGGGGTCCCCCCGGGAAGCGTCTCGGGCAGCGTGGTCGGGCGCTGGGCCAGCAGCGTGGCCGAGGCCAGGCCCGCAGCGAGCAGCACGGCAGCAAGCGAACGAATGGTCATGCGTCAGATCTCCGAAGGCGACACGATACACCGAATGGGCATGCGCCGCAGCATCGGCGCCGGGGACCGCGACCCGGCCGCCTAGGGCCGGGTCAGCACCGTCTCGTCGACCGTCACGACCCAGTCGAGGTCGGCCGAGGCAATCATCAGGTTGAACTGCCGCGGATCTTCCTCGTAGTCGACCACGCCGCTGCCCGCCCCGATATGGCTGATGACCTCATGCAGGGGGCGTCCGCTCACGGCGCTGTGCACCGTGACGCGGAAGACGCCGGGGGCCATGGCGTCGTCCGCCTCGGTCGTGCGCCAGCGGATCTGGAACTTCCCCGACTGGCTGGTGATGCCGATGGTGTGGTCACCCCGTCCCTGCCACGTGCCCATGGTCTGCACCACCGGAACCAGGGGCGGCGGGGGCGGGGGCGCCTGCCGGCAGCCCGGCAGCAGCGCCGACACCAGCACGGCCAGGACCACTCGTCCCTGCATCACAGCATGTCGGGCCATGTCAGGTGCGCTGCTTGCGGTAGGAGTTCTTGAGGGCGATGCGTCCCCCCCGCAGCGTGAAGACATCACAGCCATTGACCTCGACCTTCTGGCCCTCGCGCGTGGTGCCCGTGAACCGCCACTCGGTGACCGCACGGTCGCCGGCCACGAAGTGACGCGGTTCGTTCCACCGAGCATCGGGATAGGTGTCGAACACCGCCTGATAGGCCTTCCGCACCGCCGCCGTCCCGACGGAACGCGTGCCGGCCACCGTCGCCCCTGCCGCCGATTCGAACACGCCATCGTCAGTCATGCACGCCATGAGCGTGTCGACATCGTGGGCATTCCAGGCGGCCGCAAAACGGTCGAGCAGGACCAGCGTGGCGTCGGCCCGGCCAACCGCTGCGCCTCCCCCGCCCTGGGCGGGCGCCTCATCGTCCGGCCCCGGGCGGACCGGACCCGCCGCCCGTCCGGTCGCGACCTGCCCCAGCACCAGACCTGTGAATGTCGCCAGCAGTGAACGTCGCTTCATGTGGAGCATCGTGCCACAAGTGCGGCACACTGGGCCGCATGCGCCGACTGATGCTGCTGTCGCTGCTGTGGGTGGCGGCCTGCGGGCCGCAAGCCGCCCCGCAGACGCCGACGGCCCTGAACAATGCGGATGCGTATGTCCGCCTGCAACCCGCCCAGCAGACGCTGGTCGAGCAGATGTTCCGCGAGGCCGGAGCCGCCGCCGGGGCCGACTCGCCTGCCGCCTTCTACGGCTCGTGGCCGCTGCACCGCCAGACGACCTTTGAAGCGGCCACGCACTCGCTGCTGCGCACCACGCTGACCGATGCCGAGGGCCGCGACCTCGGCCACGGGCTGTCGCTAATCGCGCGCATCGAGCGTGTGGCCGGTCAGGAACCCGGCGTGCGGGGCGACCAGCAGTTCCGGCTCTACGTCGACCTGCGCCCCGATGCCTTCGAACGCATCCGTGCCTCGCGCGAGTTCTATCGCGACAAGGACAACACGGTCTTCCACAAGGGCTACCCGGTCAACTACCGCCTCGCAGGGCGCTTTCCCAGCATCCAGATCTCGATGACGCCCGACAGCACGCGCGCCGACATCGACGTCGACTATCTCTCTTCCCACATTCCTCAGGGCCTGTTCAACGGGCACCTGAGTTCGGCGAACAGCGACGTGCGCGCCCGCGGCAATGACCAGCGGCACAACCGCCGGTGGAACGACCTGCGCCCGTGGTGGACGGCCGTGCTGGCCTTCTTCACGACGTCCACGGCGCCGGCCGCGCCGGTCGCCGGTCCGGAGGCCCGTCCCGAGGACGAACCCGAACTGCCCTCGTTTGCCCGCGACGCCGTCATCGACTCGCCTGCGGTCGCCACCACCGAGTTCCTGACCGACTGGCTGATCAGACGTGACATCGACGAGGCTCTCGCCGTCGTCTCGCCGCGCGCGTCGAGCTGCACGAACACCGACGAGGATGCCGAGAATGAGCAGCTGCGGAACGCCGAGACGCGCGAGGCCCTGGCGCGCCTGATGCGCGAGGCCGCCACGGGACGCAGGGTGCGGCACCTCGCCGACGTCATCATGCCGGTGCAGCCCTGGGACACCGACCTGCGCATCGTCACGCACCCCTTCGATCGCGCCTTCACGCTGGCCATGGTCGACGATGCCGAGGCGCGGGGCTTCCTGTGCGAAGCCTCTGCCGACGGGATGCGCCCGCAGGCGAGCTGGGCGCAGACCCTGTTTCAGTTCCGTCCGCGGGACGGCCAGACCGGCGCCATCCTCGTACTTCTGTGGACACGCGAAGACGATCGCTGGCACGTGCAGTCGTTTGACATCGCGGACCCATAACGTCCTTGTTCGCGGGTGTAGCATGGCCACATGGGCGATGTCGTTCGCACGCTGATCGCGGGCCTGCTGGTGATGGGCGTCGCTGCGCCTCTCGCCTCGGCCCAACCGCTCCGCCCGACCGCACGTGCCGTCGACGCTCCCCCGCTGCGGGTGCCGGTCGACATCAATCCGGATCCGTCCGTGCTGGAAGTCAACATGAGTGCCTATGTGGCCGACGTCGAAATCGGTCCGGGGCTGAAGGTCAGGGCCTGGACATACGACGGCGCCATTCCGGGGCCGTTCCTGCGCGCGAAAGTCGGTGACCGCCTCATCGTGCACTTCACCAACAAGCTGCCTGAGGCCACCACGATCCACTGGCACGGTCTGCGCGTGCCGATCGCGATGGACGGCGTCCCTGGCATCTCGCAGCCGCCCATGCACACGGGCGACACCTTCACCTACGATTTCGTGCTGCGTGATGCGGGGCTCTTCTGGTATCACCCGCACGTGATGTCGGCCGCGCAGGTCGGGTTCGGTCTGTACGGCGCCCTGCAGGTGGACGACCCGTCCGACGGCGTCACCGTGGACGACGAGGTGACACTGGTGCTGAGCGACATCGGCTTCAACACGTTCGGCGAACTGGAGCCGGCCGACAGCGGCGGTCCGGCCGGCATGGTGTTCGGCCGCGAGGGTGAACACGTGCTGGTGAATGGGCGCCGCACGCCGACGCTGACGATGCGCGCGGGGACGGTGCAGCGCTGGCGCATCGTGAACACGGCCAAGAGCCGGTTCTTCCTGATCGACATGGACGGACAGCCGTTCACGGTCATCGGCAGCGACGGCGGCCTGCAGTCGGCGCCTGTCACCGAGCAGACGCTGCTGGTGACGACCGGCGAGCGCGTCGATGTGCTCGTGGCGCCGCGCGGCACGCCGGGCTCCACGCTCAGTGTGCGGGCGATGCTCTACAACCGCGGCTACGGCAGTGTGCAGTACCGCGACGTCGAGGAACTGATGCGCATCCGGTTCACCGATGCGCCTGCCCTGCCCGCCCGCGCGATGCCAAAGACCTCGCGCCGCATCGTGCCTACGGAACGTGCGGGCGCCACCGAGGTCCCCATCGTGCTGACCCTGCCACCGGCAGGCAAGGACGGCAAGTCGGCGTTCCGTGTGAACGGGGTGCCCTTCTGGGAAGCGAAGCCGTTCACGGCCGCGCTTGGTGAACGGCAGGTCTGGGTGATCCGCAATGACACCGACTGGGATCATCCGTTCCACCTGCACGGGTATTTCTTCCTGCAGCTCGATGCGAATGATCAGCCGGTGCAGCCTCTGGCCTGGAAGGACACGCTGAACATTCCGATGAAGACCACCATCAAGGTGCTCATCGACTTCAATGAACGGCCGGGCGAATGGATGTTCCACTGCCACATCCTCGACCACGCCGAAGGCGGGCTGATGGGCACGGTGCAGGTGGGGTCGCCCTCGGGCAGGACGCACGAGCACAAGCCGCCGCCACAGTGATCGTGTGGCGCGCAGGCCCACAGTGCTGATGCTCTGGTGAGATGGCGCGCGTCCCCGCCGGGTCTCTCAGCGGGGCGTCAGCGCAGCCGCACGCGCAGCACGCGAAGCGCGGCGGGCGCCTCTGCCCCGCCGGCCACTGACTCGGCCACGAGGGCCTCGTCGCCCGTCACGGCCAGCCCGGGCGCGTTCTCACCCGACGAGAGGGCGGGCTGATACCGGACGACGGCGGTGGCCTGCCGCCCGCGATTGGTGAGACGCCACTGCGCAAGGTGCCGCGTGCCATCGGGCCTCCGCTGCACCACCACCACCCGGTCGCTCCACGCGGCCATCTGCTCGATGCCGACGAGTGCACCCTCGACAGGCGAGGTGACCTCGAGTACCCGGCCGGTGTCGATGGCCACGGTCCACACCTGCGTCGCGCTGGCCACCAGCACCACCTCATCGCGGCCAGGGACGGCCGCCAGGGCCAGCCGGCCACGCCCCGGCACGGTGGCGATGCGCCGCAGCGCTGCTGCACCGGCGCTGGCCATCCACAGCTGCCCCTGATCGTCGGCGGTGATGACGGCGGTTGGAGCGACGTGCACGGCCACCGGGTGCCAGGGTTGCTGGCCGGCGGGAGGGGCCAGCGTCTGCAGGGGACGGCCCGAGACGAGTTGCATGCGGTGCAGGCCCCCGGCGCCCCCGGCGGCATCCTGGGCCGAAGCGACCCACAGGTCACCGCGCACCCGATCGATATCGACGGCCATCACGGCGCCGAAGCCAGCCGACTCGGCGCGCACGAGGTCGACGGGCGCATCAAAGCCGTCGCCGAGCACTCGCACCTTCCGGCCGTCGCGGTCGCCCAGCACCAGGCGGGCTGACACGGCGTCGTACACCATGGCCGACAGTGGGAAGGGCGGCGTGCTGAGGCGCACGCGTTCCTCGAACACGGCCTCGCGCTCTTCGGCGGCCACCATCGGGGCAGCGGCAGCGGCCGATGCGGAGCGGGCCGGCGCAGCTACCCCGGCCGACGGGCCGGCGGCCACCGACGCGGCAGGACCGCCGCGGGCCCGTGCGGGAGCCGCGGCCGACTCTCGCCGGTTGTCTCCAGGGGGAGCTTCCGCAGGGGCGCGATTGACGCCCGAAGCTCGTGGAGGTGCCGCTGTCGCCGGTGCGCCAGATGCTGCGGGCGGCATTGGCGAGGCCGCAGCCTCCAGGGTCGCACCGATGGCCGATGTGGCCGGGGCACGTCGTGCAGCCGGTGCGTCGGCAGGAGGCGTCGGGGTCGTCGCGGGTGCTGCCGCGGCCCGGGACGGCGGGGCAGCCGCTGCACCGGGTGCCGCTGGTGCCGCCGCAGTGGCCACAGGCTCCGGGGGCAGGGCCCCCACCTCTGCGAACGGCTCGCCAGCACGCCTGCCTGCCGTGGTCTCAGGGGGCACAGTGCTGCTCGAGGTCGCGCGTGCCACAGGCGGCCGTGCCGGCGCGTCAGCACGTGACACGGTCGCACGCGGGGCAGGCGACGGGCTGGGGGACGCGGGTGCGGTGGGGGTAGAGGCAGACGACGCCTCGGCCAGCCGCTGCTCGAGGGCCACCAGGCGAGCCTCGAGGTCGGCCCACGCGGCCCGCGTGCGGACGCGCGCGAAGGCCTCGTCGGTGCGCGCCTCCACGAGCACGCCACGGTCGGCGAGGCGACGGACCATCACGAGGGCATCATCGGTGCGGCCGCTGAGGGCCTGTGCGCGGGCCAGCAGCGTCAGCAGGGCCGCGTCGTCCTTCGGCCCGCGCTGCACGGTGCGCCAGGCCAGGTCGTGCGCCTCTTCGTGGCGCGCCTCGCGCAGGGCCTGCTCGGTGGCGTCGCGGCAGGCCTGCCAGGTGGCACAGGCCGCAGGGGCCTGTGCCATCGGGGCAGCCATGGAGATCATGAAGACGGCCGCGAGGACCGCGGCCATCGTCATGGCTAGTGCGACATCCGGGCGCGCAGCTCCGTGTCAATCGCCGTGAGGAATTCGTCGGTCGACAGATACGGGTGATCGGGCCGGATGAGGATGGCCAGGTCCTTGGTCATGCGGCCAGACTCGACCACATCGACGCAGACCTGCTCGAGCGTCTCGGCGAAGCGCACCACATCAGGTGTGTCGTCGAAGCGACCGCGATACTGCAGCCCCCGCGTCCAGGCGTAGATCGACGCCACCGGGTTGGTCGACGTCGGCTTGCCCTGCTGGTGCATGCGGTAGTGGCGCGTGACCGTGCCATGGGCCGCCTCGGACTCGACCGCCTTGCCGTCAGGCGACATGAGCACCGAAGTCATCAGGCCGAGCGACCCGTAGCCCTGGGCCACCGTGTCGGACTGCACGTCGCCGTCGTAGTTCTTGCAGGCCCACAGGTAGCCGCCGTTCCACTTGAGGTTGGAGGCCACCATGTCGTCGATCAGGCGGTGCTCGTAGGTGAGCCCGCGCGCCTCGAAGGCCGCCTTGAACTCGGCGTCATACACGGCCTGGAAGGTGTTCTTGAAGGTGCCGTCGTAGACCTTGAGAATCGTGTTCTTGGTTGACAGGTACACCGGGTAGTTGCGGCCGAGCGCGTAGGTGAAGCAGGCACGCGCGAAGCCCTCGATGGAGGCGTCGAGGTTGAACATGCCCATCGCCACGCCGCCGCCCCTGGTCTTGATCACCTCGCGCGAGATGGACTCGCCGCCGCCCTCGGGGGTCCAGCTGATGGTGATGGTGCCGGCACCGGGGAAGTGGAAATCCTGGGCGCGATACTGGTCGCCGAAGCCGTGGCGGGCGACGACCACGGGCTTGTCCCAGTGGCCCACGAGGCGCGGCACGTTGCGGCAGATAATCGGCTCGCGGAAGATGGTGCCGTCGAGGATATTGCGGATGGTGCCGTTCGGCGACCGCCACATCTGCTTGAGCCCGAACTCCTTCACGCGCGCCTCGTCGGGCGTGATGGTGGCGCACTTGACGGCCACGCCGAACTCGCGCGTCGCATTGGCCGAGTCGATGGTGACCTGGTCGTTCGTGCGATCGCGCGCCTCGATGCCCAGGTCGAAATACTTCAGGTCGATGTCGAGATACGGCAGGATGAGCTGTTCGCGGATCTTCTGCCAGATGATGCGGGTCATCTCATCCCCGTCCATCTCGACGACAGGGTTCTTCACTTTGATCTTGGCCACGGGCCTCTGCTCCTTCACGAAAGCGACCGCCCGGACAGGCGCTGAGGCCTGTCCCGCAGCGGTCGCACAGTTGCCCGGCGCCATACTCCGGCGCCGGCGAATCGCATGGGGTTACTTCTTGACCGGCTCGACCCAGTAGCCCTTCATCGCCGCCGCATCACCTGGCAGTTCCGCCGCGCCTGCGGGGAACTGGCCGATGTTCAGGAAGAACGCGATGATGTCGGCGTATTCCTGGGGCTTCAGGCTGCCGGGGTTGTCCTCGGGCATCGAGTTGACCTTGTCCCACAGGCTCGACAGCGCCTTGCCGTTCCAGTCGGCCATGAAGGCCGGCCCGGTGAAGCGATCGGCCTCGTGGCAGTCGAGGCAGTTTTTCGAGAAGGTTTCCTTGCCGCGCTCGGCCTGCGCCTGCGTGTAGACACCGGCCGTAATCGACTTCGGGGCCTGCGCCGACGCGCTGACCGCCAGTGCACTCACCAGCATTACTCCGGCCACGCCCGTGGCCACGGAACCCAACACTCGTGCCGTCATCTCGTTGTCACCCTTCGTGGTGCGCCCCGTGATATTTTCGGGGCGCCAGTTGATTGCCTTCCATCATCCTATGACGAACCGGCCTTTCCTTCATCTTTCTCTTCTGGCCACCGTGCTGCTGGCCGGCGCCGGCTGCGCCGGCAGCGGCCGCCAGGCGGCCGCCGTCCCAGCCCCCCGGGAATTGGCGACGGCCGAAGACCTCCGCCGCCGCGAGGGCTGGCTGTCGATGTTCGCCCGCGGCTACTTCCCCGGGCGCAGCGGCCAGCTGTTCGTCATCCCGAAGGAAGGCACCGTCATCACCGAGCGCGACCCGCTCTACGGGTTCATGCACGGGTCGCCGTGGGACTACGACACGCACATCCCCCTGCTCTTCCACGGGCCGGGCCTGGTGACCCGGGGCAACTTCGCGGCCCCGGCCACCCAGCAGGACGTGGCGGCCACCCTGGCGGCGGCCATCGGCGCCCCGGCCCTGCCCACCTTCACCGGGCAGGTGCTGCGCGACGCCCTGGTCCCCGGGGCCCCGCCCCCCCGCGTGGTGGTGCTGCTCGTCATGGACGGCATGCGCGCCGATGCCTTCGCGCACTACGCCGGCGTGATGCCCACGCTCTCGCGGCTCAAGGCAGAAGGCGCCTGGTTCGACAACACCCGCATCAACTACCTCCCCACGCTCACGAGCGTCGGGCATGCGACCATCGGCACCGGCTCTGACCCGCGCTTCCACGGCCTGGCCGCGAACAACCTCTTCAACCGAGTCACCCGCAAGCCACAGCCCGCCTACGAGAAACTCGACCCGCGCGAGCTGATGGCCCTCACCCTCGCTGACAGCTGGAACCTGTTCACCGACGGGCGGGCCATCATCGCGGGTCAGGGGGGCGCCATCCGTGCCGCCGCCGGCCTGGTCGGCCGGGGCGCGTGCCTGGTCAACGGACGCCCGGTGCTCGCGGCCAGCTATGCCACGCGCGATGCCGGCTGGGAAACCAATCCCGAGTGCTATCGCATGCCGGCGTACCTGTCGACCATCAACGGGAAGACTTACTGGGAAGCCGCCGGCGGGCGCTGGATGGGGCACGACATCTCGAACCCCGGACTGTTCCGCGCCTCGAGCCTCTACCAGAAGTTCGAGGGCGATGCGCTGGTCGCCGTCGCCACGCAGGAGGCCTTCGGGGCCGACGGGATCACCGACCTGCTGCTGGTCAACATGAAGGGGCCCGATTACGTGAGCCATGCCTATGGCCCCGACGCGCCCGAGATGCGTGCGCTCTATGAGGAGCTCGACCGCCAGGTCACGCGTCTGCTCGAGGTCATCGACCGGAAGGCCGGCCCCAATGGCCGCCTGCTCGCCCTGACGGCCGATCACGGGATGCCGTCGGAACCGCCGCCTGGGCGTCGCTATTTCACCGGACAGATTGTCGACCGCCTGCATGCACGGTTCGACCCGGCCGGCACGTCGCTCGTGACCTACTACGGCGATGCCGCCAACAACCAGATCTTCCTCGACCCGGCGCGGCTCGAGGCACTGAAGATCACGCCCGCACAGATTGCGCAGTGGCTCGAGACGGAAGACTATCTCGCGGCGGCCTTCACGGAAGACGAGGTGCGCGCCGCGCAGCGTCGGCTCCCGGCTCCAAGGCGCTGACCTCGTCCGGCGTCACAAGGGGCATCAGGCGCGCGGTGCCTGCGCCCGTCACACACGCCTGCCGCGCATGGTGCGCCGTCAGGCCACGTCGAGGAACTGGACGCCCGGGTTCTCCCGCTGCGTGTACTGCAGCTCCCAGTCGGACTGGAACAGCAGCACGCGCCGCTCGTCGCGGTCGACGGTTTCGAGGACGCCCTGCGGCAGCTTGAGCCGCGCTCCCGTGTCGTCCGCAATCCAGCGCGCCGCCGTGTGCGGCAGCCGGTCGACGCCGCACACGACACCGTACTCGTTCTTCATGCGCGCCTCGACGATGTCAAACTGCAGCGCGCCGACGACCCCGAGGATGGGTTCGCGCTTGCCGTAGATCGGGAAGACGACCTGCATCAGGCCTTCCTCTTCCAGCTGGCGGATGCCCTCGTCAAACTGCTTGAACTTCACGTCGCGCAGCCGCAGGGCCCCGAAGTGCTCGGCGGGGAAATGCGGGATGCGCGCGTAGCGGATGGGGCGACCTGCATACAGCGTGTCGCCGATGCCGAAGCGCCCGGGGTTGACGAGGCCCACCACATCGCCGGGGTAGGCCGTGTCGACGGTCTCGCGGTCGCGGCCGAAGAACCGGCTGGGCCGGGAGAGGCGCACCGACTCGCCGTGGCGCGCATTGGTCACGAGCATGTCGCGCGTCAGCACGCCCGAGCAGACGCGGAGGAACGCCACGCGGTCGCGGTGGCGCGGGTTCATGTTCGCCTGAATCTTGAAGATGAAGCCGCTGAAGTCGGTGTCGGCCGGGTCAATCAGCGTCCCATCACTGTCGCGCGGCGAGGGCGGCGGTGCCAGCTCGACGAGGGCCGCCAGGAACGATTCGAGACCGAAGTTTGAAATGGCCGATCCGAAGAACACCGCCGTCTGGCGCCCGGCCAGATAGGCCTCGTGATCGAACCGCGTCCCGGCCGTCTGCAGCAGCGACACCGCCTCGATGAGCTCGGCATGCCGCTCGGGCCCGATGAGCGCCACGAGTGCCGGATCGTCGGCGCTGGCCACCTGCACGGGCGCCCGGCGGTCGCCGCTGCCCCGCTCGTAGAACAGCACGGTCTGCGTGCGCAGGTCGTAGACGCCGCGGAACCGGTCGCCCATGCCGATGGGCCAGTTCATGGGCACGGCCGCGACGCCCAGCACGCGCTCGATTTCATCGAGCAGCTCGAGCGGGTCGCGCGCCGGCAGGTCGAGCTTGTTGATGAACGTCAGCATCGGCAGGTGCCGCTGGCTGGCCACCGCGAACAGCTTGCGCGTCTGCGTCTCGATGCCCTTGGCGGCATCGATCACCATCACGACGCTGTCGACGGCCAGCAGTGTGCGGTACGTGTCTTCGCTGAAGTCCTTGTGGCCGGGTGTATCGAGCAGCGTCACATGCCGGTCAAACAGCTCGAACTCGAGGGCGGCCGAGGTGATCGAGATGCCGCGCTCGCGCTCGATCTCCATCCAGTCCGACACCGCGTGCCGCTGGCTCTTCTTGCCGCGCACCGCACCGGCCAGCTCGATGGCCCCGGCATACAGGAGCGTCTTTTCCGTCAGCGTCGTCTTGCCCGCGTCAGGGTGGGAAATGATGGCGAACGTGCGGCGCCGCGCCGCCTCTCGGGCAATGGCTTCTGAGATCATCGGAACTGTCTGCAGCCTCCGAGCGTATCATTGGGTATGGCCGTCATGAGCCGCCGGACGTTTGTCACCGCGCTCGCCGTGGGCGCCCCGCTGCTGCTGCATCCGTCGATGGCGCAGGCCCGCCGCCGCAGCCGCGCCCTCTCGTTCCACCACACTCACACGGGCGAGTCCCTCACGCTCGACTATGCCGTCGACGACGAGTACGTGCCCGAGGCCCTCGAGTCGCTGAACCGGCTGCTGCGCGATTTCCGCACTGGTGATCGGCACCCGATCGACCCGCACCTGTTCGATCTGCTGCATAGCATCCGCGAACGCACGGGCAGCACGCAGCCGTTCCACATCATCTCGGGCTATCGCTCGCCGGCCACCAACACGATGCTCCGCCAGCACAGCGAAGGCGTGGCCGGCGGCAGCCTGCACATGAAGGGCCAGGCCATCGACATCCGGCTGCCCGGGGTGCCCCTGCG
>Ga0315902_10002624_pt1 | contig 27746 bp, 28 predicted proteins | sample LakEriMetagenome_9_FD_203523 | JGI IMG/M metagenome (GOLD analysis project Ga0315902, IMG submission 203523) | Freshwater fungal communities from buoy surface, Lake Erie, Ohio, United States - Buoy 12 MA117 | ecosystem: Environmental > Aquatic > Freshwater > Lake > Lake biofilm | place: USA...
TGCGAAACACGTTCAACGCTTGACGCTCTACGTCTACTGCCCCCATGTAAACCTTGCACTCCAGGCCGAACAATGCCGCAGCGGTCGCAGTGGCAACTCCGTGTTGCCCCGCACCGGTCTCTGCAACTAAGCGCTTCTTACCCATTCGCTTGGCTAGCAGTGCTTGACCAAGGACGTTGTTGATCTTGTGTGAGCCGGTGTGGTTCAGGTCCTCGCGCTTCAGAATGAGGCGAATTCCTAACTTGGTGCCAAGGTTGTGACATTCAGTGAGAATCGAGGGGCGACCGGCGTAGTCGCGCAACACTGCGTCGAGCTCGCCACGAAAAACTGGATCCTGCCATGCGTCCTTAAAGGCAATCTCAAGCTCTTGGCAGGCAGGTACAAGAGTCTCGGGGACAAAACGTCCACCGAACTCACCGAATCTGCCTTCGGTTGTTGGATCACTCATCAAAGACATGGCTCCATCTTTCCTGATCGTTTACTGAACTGCCGAATGCTGAGTCACAAGTCACCGTCATCGCGCCAGTCATAAGGCACCGAGTCGGGCCCGCGATATTCCTTGGGCGCTGCATCTTTGGCGTTCTTGATAAATGCCCTCAGCTTGATCGGATCCTTGCGGCCTGGTTCGGCCTCAACACCACTGGACACATCAACACCCCAGGGTCGAACCGTCTCAATAGCCAAACCAACATTGTCCGGATTGAGCCCTCCAGCCAACATGAGGCGCGGAACTTCTGGCATATCAGCAAGCAGTGACCAGTCGAATAACTTCCCACTTCCTGGTTCGGATGCATCAACAAGCACCATGTCGGTGCCGAGATTGTCTGCGTTCATTGCCGCTGCGCTCCCAGCCTCCACCGATTTGATTACCCAATGAACGTATTTATTGACTTGTTCCACCTGATTGCGTGACTCGCGGCCGTGTAATTGTGCAGCCTTCAGTCCCGCGCGTTGGGTGATATCGATTACGCGATCAGGTAGTTCATCGCGAAACACTCCCACGGTGAGAATTTCTGGCGGAAGACGTCGAGTGATGTCGTATACGCGACTCGCGGTCACCTGGCGTGGAGACGGGGCAAAAACAAAGCCAAGAGCATCAGCACCTAGTGCTACGGCGAGAAGGGCGTCATCCTCGCTGGTTATTCCACAGATCTTGACGAACACGTAAACAACGGTAACGGCAAACCAGCGTTATGAGCGGCCAAAGCTCAGGTTCGAGGAACCAGTAATGACTGGAGTTCGGCACCTGGATCTGCTGATTTGACCAGAGTCTCGCCCACCAAAATCGCGTCGAAGCCTGCCCCTAGCAGTACTTCGGCGTCAGCCCGGCTGCGAATACCAGACTCTGCCACCTTCACGATCCCATCGGGCATTGACGCAGCAACCCTCACGGCTCGTTCAGTGTCGACATTGAATGTCACTAAATCGCGCTGATTGACGCCAATCATTTCGGCTCCGATTGAGAGAGCCGCCTCAAGCTCATCCTCGTCGTGAATCTCGACGAGTACATCGAGCCCAATTGAAATTGCGAGTCCATTGAGGTGTTCAATCTCACCTTGGCTTAGTGCGGCAGCGATCAGCAATAGGCAATCCGCACCCATCAATCGAGCATCAAAAACATCCACTTCAGCCACCGTGAAGTCTTTACGCAAAACAGGCACCGATACCGCTGCTCGTGCAGATTGAAGGTCGGCAACTGATCCACCGAAGTGAGGCCCATCGGTCAGCACCGAGATGCAAGACGCACCAGCGAGTTCATAGGCTAAAGCCAACGACGCAGGATCAAGATTTGGATTGAGGTCGCCTTTTGATGGAGAGCGACGCTTGATCTCACTAATTACAGCAAGATGTTTAACGCTGGTGTTACGAATCGCAGAGATAAACCCCCGCGGTTGCGGTACCTGGTCAACAGCTTGCGCAAGATCTGCAAGTGAACGCGAGTCGTTTGCAGCCCGATCGCGATGATGACGCACGATGGCGTCAAGATAGGTCGCAGTCACGACAGGGTCAGAGACCCTTTCCAACCCGGGGCGTTACGTTGTTGAACTCCGGAGCGCCTGCCAATAGCTTTCCGATTTTGGGAAATGCCGCTTGGAACACTGCGCCACCCATATGGGCATCAACTGCGGCCTGATCGGAGTACATCTCGTACATCCAAACCATGTCCGGATTGGCGTTGTCCTGCAGGCATACGTACTGCAAGGTGCCGGGCTCACTTGCGGTAGCAGCGACGACTTCTGCCAGTACTGCCACTAGCTCTTCGCCTTTACCTTCTTGTGCCGGCAACTTGATGATCATTGAAACAGCCATGTCTCCCCTTTGTTTTGCTTTAACACTAATGCGTCTCTACGGCGCTCAAAATCCCAGACGCGAGGTCAACTCAGCAACGAGATTTTCGATCGGGACACGAGTCTGCTCGGTGGTATCGCGCTCTCGGATCGTCACCGCATTGTCTTCGAGAGTGTCAAAGTCCACAGTCACGCAATATGGAGTACCGATTTCATCTTGGCGTCGGTAGCGACGGCCAATTGCTTGCGTCTCGTCATATTCACACATATATCGATCAGACAACATTGAGTAGATCTCACGCGCTTTCGGCGACAACGTGTCCTTCTTCGACAATGGCAATACAGCAACTTTGTACGGCGCAAGACGAGGATGCAGTCGCAGCACGGTTCGTGGCTCATCATTCACCACGTCTTCGTCATAAGCGGCCAATAAGAATGCCGCCATCGTACGATTTGCACCGGCAGCCGGCTCGACCACGTAAGGAACATAACGTTCATTCGTTGCTTGATCGAAAAAGTCAAGACGCTGCCCCGAATGGGTCGAATGTTGGTTCAGGTCAAAGTTCGTGCGTTGTGCAATACCTTCGAGTTCGCCCCAACCCCAAGGGAACATGAACTCAACATCGGCGGTGCCTGCGGAATAGTGCGAAAGCTCGTCGGCCTCGTGGGGACGAATACGAAGAAGTTCTCGCGGAATGCCTAGATCTACGTACCAATTGAGGCGCTCAGTACACCAGTATTCGTACCATTTCGCGCCTTCACTTGGGGGTACGAAAAACTCAAGTTCCATTTGTTCGAACTCACGTGTGCGAAAAATGAAATTGCCTGGCGTGATCTCATTGCGGAAACTTTTACCAACTTGGGCGATTCCAAATGGTGGCTTCTTACGCGAGGTTTGGAGCACATTCGTGAAATTGACGAACATGCCCTGGGCGGTCTCTGGCCGCAAGTAAACGTCGGCGCCTGCATTCTCGACCGGGCCAGCAGTGGTCTTGAACATGAGATTGAAAGCCCGCGCTTCGGTGAACTGACAGCCCTTCATTGACTGAGGGCAGTCTCGAGTCTCTAGATGGTCTTCGCGGAAACGACGTTTGCAGACAGTGCAGTCGACCAAGGGATCCGAAAAGTTGGCGAGGTGACCTGAGGCCTCAAAGATCTGTGGGGGTCCGAGGATTGCTGCATCAATCAAGACGACGTCGTCGCGTTGCTGGACCATCGTGCGCACCCAGGCATCCTTGACATTGCGCAACATGAGCGAACCAAGCGGGCCGTAGTCATAGGAAGAGCGAAAGCCGCCATAGATCTCCGCACTTGGATAAACAAAACCACGTCGTTTGCAGAGGTTGACTATTTGCTCTAAATCACTTGCTGGCACGTGACAAGGCTAGGCGATGGACACCGCACCAGACCGAGTAATACAGGCTGCGACTCCCTAATGAATGTTGGTATGCATCGTCTTGAGGCGCCGTTCGGTGTGATGTTCCATCACCAGAGTTGCCAATTCCGTCACCTCACGCGAGGCAGCACCAGAGTCGTAATTCAGTGCTTCAATCAACCGACCTCCGAGTATTGCCCGCATCAAGAGCAGCGCGTCACCAGATACTCGGCGGCCAAGAGAACACTTCCTGCATTGCACGCCACCATTTTCGAGATTGAAATAATACGAACCACCATCGAGCTCGCCGATTGCTTCACGACAAGCAACACAGAAATCCAGTTCGGGTCGCGCCCCCTCGGAGGCAAGAAGTTTCAAAAAGAAAGCTCCGAGCACTAGGTCGGAGTCCGTGCTGTTCAGGGTCTCCAAGGCGCCAACGAGCATCTTGTATAGATGTGGTGTTTCTTCGCGTTCCATTCCCAGTTGATCAACCACTTCAACCATTGACATGCCACGCGACAAACGGTCTAGGTCATTACGGGCTTTATTGGTAGTACCAACCAGTTCAACCTGGCTAACGATGTCGAGTTCTCGACCAGTGGCAAAGAGGACATCGACATGACTCATTGGTTCAAGGCGTCCTCCGAAACGCGAGCCTGACTTTCTGACCCCTTTAGCTACGGCTCTCACCTTTCCGTGGTGCTCAGTCATAAAGACGACAATTCGATCTGATTCTTTAAGTTTGTAAGTTCGTAACACGACGGCGTTGTCGCGATATTGCGGCATCAGACACCACCAAATCTTCGATTGCGATTGTGGTAATCGCGAATCGCGTAATCAAGGTGAGCTGACGACAAATGGCGCCATGGAATATCAACGTAAACAATTTCGCTGTACGCCAGTTCCCACACCAGGGATGGAACACTCTGCGATTGCGGACCGCATGCCACCACTAGGTCTGGCTCACCGATCTCGCCAAACATGAATTCATCAATTGATTCCTCGTTGATATCGGTCCGTGCTGCAACTAAGCCTCGGCCTGTGGCAGCGAGCCGCTCAAGACCCGACCCGATCAAATCAATACGCACCGGAACTCCACGAAGTGATCCAGCAAGACACATCTCTGAATCTTTCGCACCGATTTGGCCGACCAAGATCCGCCTCAGGTCCATTGATGCCACACCCGAAGCAGCGTATGGGGCGACTGTCAACGTGCTTGGGCGCGCAGAGCGCACTCTTGCCGTTGGCACGAGTGGCTCAATCCAGCGATTCAAGAAAGTGGACCATTCGGTTTCCGAGACCGAATGCCACTCCTCCATCGAACCAACCGCAACAAGTACATGCACGCTGCAATTCTCCCACCAAGCGGTCACCTAGGTGAGCAACCCATTAGTAGGGTTTTCGCAATGTCTGAGTTCCACTCCAGCGATTCCGTGACCCAGGGCTGCCACATTGCCTGCATCATGGACGGCAATGGTCGTTGGGCTGAACGCCAGGGCCTCGAGCGAATTGCGGGCCACACAGCGGGCGAAGAGGCTCTAGCCGACATCGTGCGTGCAGCATCTGCGCGCGGCGTCGGCTGGCTCACTGTCTTTGGTTTCTCCACAGAAAATTGGATCCGGCCGCGGCGCGAGGTACGCCACATTCTGAATTTGCATAAGAAATTGTTTGGCCGCCTAGAAGAACTCAACGAAAACAATGTCCAAGTCCGCTGGATAGGGCGCCCATTTGATGAGCGCGGTTCACGCACGCCGCGCTACGTGCAAAGGAGAATTCGCCAGGCAATCTCGGACACCGCGGGCAACACCGGCATGGTTCTAACTGTGGCGTTCGACTACGGCTCGAGAGCCGAAATTGCACGAGCGATACGCAAGGCAGCGCAATTTGGCGAAGTCACTCCCGCAACAATCTCTGCGCACATGTATGCCCCCGATCTTCCGCCAGTAGATGTGCTGGTGCGCACTTCTGGCGAACTCAGAATTTCCAATTTTCTGCTTTGGCAGATTCAAGATGCGAAGGTTTACTTCACGCCAAAGACCTGGCCCGAATTTGATGCCGATGAACTGGATGCCGCCATTGCCCTCATCTAAAGAGACAATCGAGGCTCTTCAACGCATCACTGCCCAACTCGCCGAACCCGAGGAGCGCCAGGGGCAAATCGAAATGGCTTGTGCAGTTGCAGACGCCATTGATCGGGATACCAATCTCGTGGTTCAAGCGGGCACCGGCACCGGCAAGTCACTCGCCTACCTACTGCCTGCAGTACTAGCAGGAAAGAAGACCGTGGTTGCAACGGCCACCAAAGCGCTCCAGGACCAGCTTGCAATGCACGATTTGCCCATGCTTCAACGCCACTTGGGCCACGAATTTAACTTTTGTGTTGTCAAGGGTCGAGGCAACTACGTCTGTGTTCAGCAATTGCAAGAACTCACAGAGGGCCAGATCACAATCGATCTTGCTGACACCAAGTCGGGGCTCGGGGCAGAAATTGAAAAGATTCGTAAATGGTCGCAATCGGACGAAATTGGTGACCTTGCACTAATTGATTTTCCAATTAGTGATGCTGCCAAGGCTGCTGTATCAGTGGGCGCTGATGAATGCCCTGGGGCATCCAAATGCGCATCGGGGGGTAGTTGTTTCGCTGAGTTCGCACGTGCTCGTGCCGAAGCCGCGGACATCGTTGTGGTTAACACCCACCTTTACGGTCTTGATGTAGCTACCGAAGGCAAGATCCTGCCTGAGCACGAACTTGTCATATTCGACGAGGCACACACGCTTGAAGGAACCATTAGCGACACTGTGAGTGTCAACATCGGGCCTGGACGCATTAACCAGTTTGCGGGATCGCTACGGCGTTTGTTTATGGAGAGCCCAAATGACCTGAAGTTGGCCAACATCGCGTCATCTCTCAAATTGGTGCTAACGCCCCTACTCTCACAACGTTTAAGCCATCCACTTCCGAACACGATCGCTGAATCCCTCAGCGAATTGCGCATCGTGGTTAACGATGTAATTACTGAACTCAAGAAAATTGAGTCAGAGAACACCGACGTGGTGCAACGCAAGCTGCGTGCTCAAACCATGGCCGGCCACTTAGCGACTGATATCGATGTTGCGCTCGCTGGATTCACTGGCTCGGTCGCATTCGTAGAAGGCAAACCAGATTGGCCCGTCCTCGTCATCTCACCATTGGATGTAAGCGGCGTTCTAAATGAATCGCTTTGGTCGGCGCGCAGCGCCATCCTCACTAGTGCAACTATTCCTGCGACTCTTCCCACCACCCTTGGGCTACCCGAGGACAAAACACAAATGCTCGCCGTGGAGAGCCCTTTTGATTACGAAAACAATGCTCTCATGTACTGTGCGGCGCACCTTCCGAACCCAAATGATCCAGCTCACGCAGATCATGTCGTTAACGAACTCGAACAGCTGATCTTGGCTGCCGGTGGTCGCACCTTGGCATTGTTCACCAGTTATGCGCGCCTTGATCATGCAGTGACAGAACTGCGTCAACGTCTTCCATTCAAGATCCTGAGCCAGCGGGACATGTCCAAAATGGCGTTGGTGGCTGAATTTGAAAAATCCGAAGAAACATGCCTTTTTGCAACTTCAGGCTTCTTTCAAGGCATCGACATCCCTGGGCGCACTTTGTCGCTGGTCACAATTGACCGCATTCCCTTCCCGAGCCCAAAGGACCCATTGCTTAGCGCCCGAAGTGATGCGCATGGTGCTGATGGATTCAAGCTTGTTTATGTCCCTATCGCGACCACATATCTCGCCCAGGCAATTGGTCGCCTAATTCGCACACGTAATGACCGTGGTGTCGTAGCCGTATTCGATCCGCGCCTAACAAAAGCGAATTACGCCTGGTCAATTGTTAATGGACTTCCCCCAATGGGGCGCACCCGCAATCGCGATGATGCGGAAAACTTTCTCCGCTCCATATCGGCTAGTTAAGCCTTATCAACTTATTCAGTATCCGAGTCTTTCGACTCGACCAGCATCACGTTGCCAGTCCTTGTCCACCTTGACCAATAGTTCAAGAAATGCCCCTGCCGGAAGCTGTTCGCGAACGCGACTCCCCACTTGCTTGAGCACCTCGCCTTTGTGACCGATCACCAGACCTTTTTGTGAATCACGCTCCACGATGATCTCCACTTTGATCCGAGGCCATTCCCATTCCGCCACACGAGTAGCGATGGAGTATGGAACTTCATCTCGCATAATCGCAAGAAGTTGTTCCCGCACGAGTTCGGCCACCCACTGCTCTTCGGTTACATCCGAAAACGATTCCGGTGGAAAATACTCGGGTCCTTCAGGAAGTTGACCCAGCAGATATTCGAGTAGAGCGTCGGTCCCTTCACCAGTTTTTGCTGACACGGGAAAATATGCGGCCGCTTCCCAAGCACTTACTCGCTGTAGCTGTTCCAGCAGCTGTTCGGGTTTGACTCGATCAATCTTGTTGATGATTACAACACTCGCCCCAAGCTTTAGGTGATTTGCCACCCACTGGTCGCCGCTGCCAACTGGCTTGGTCGCATCCACAACAATGCATTGCACGTCTACATCATCCAAGCTCTCAAGTGCCGTCGCATTGACTCGCTCGCCAAGGGCAGTGACTGGCTTGTGCAAACCAGGCGTGTCAACGAACACAATTTGTGCCTGATCTCGATTCAATACCCCCATGATTCGATGACGCGTGGTCTGGGGTTTGTCAGAAACTATTGATATTTTGCGACCACAAAGGGCATTGATGAGAGTGGACTTGCCCACATTGGGGCGCCCGACCACTGCTACGAAACCCGACCTCATTGACCGCGACTCTACTTTGAATGATGCAAGACTCGTCGTGTGTCCAATCTCAACTTCCGCAAGTGGACGGATCGACTCCAGCCACAAACGCTGCAAATAGCCACCTTCTTGCTCTACATCAATGGCTTCTTCGCCTTTATTTCGGTTCTCGACAAGTCCGATTACCTCGGATACTTCAGGTATCGGTGGGGCCTAGGCATACTCGTTGGTCTTTTTGTAGTGGCAGCGAATATTTTCGGTGGCTTCCTGATGGCTAACGATCGAAAGTCTGGGTATTGGCTAGCAGTTGTCGCTGCATTCGCTCCCTTTGCATTGCGGTATTGGGCTCTTTCAGACCTCGAGGGTCTCACGGGAGGCTCCGTTTCGCTGTGGGACAAATTCACTGGCGGAGACACGATTGGATTCATTTTCGAAGCGGCCCTGTGCGCTTTACTGCTGCATCCCCAAAGTCGGGAGCATCAGCGACTTTGGTTCCGGTAACCCGGTCGCATCCCGTAACCTCAAAGCATGGCTAACACGGTTATTGAAAGCATTGAGGCGCTACCTCAATTTGTCGGCAAGCAGCTCGGTCACAGCGACTACGTAACAGTCACTCAGGAAATGGTGAACCTGTTCGCTGACTCCACAGGTGACCATCAGTGGATTCATGTGGATGTTGAGAAAGCAAAGAGTGGGCCGTTCGGAGGGCCGATTGCGCACGGCTATCTGACGCTCTCACTAGCTCCAGTACTCATTCCACAGGTTGCAATTGTGAAGGGTGTAACCATGGCGTTGAATTATGGCGCCAACAAAGTTCGATTCCCTTCGCCCGTTCCCGTGGGTGCAAAAGTTCGCGCCGGAGTTGCAATCGCAGATGTGGAAGCGGTCAATGGAGGCGCGCAGGTCACCTACGCGGTCACCTTCGAAGTTGAAGGTGCGCCGAAACCAGCCTGCGTAGCAGAGGTTGTCTACCGTTATCTCGGTTAATGCTCAGCGAAACTCTGGCATGACTTTTTCAGCCAGCAGAGTCATGGTCTCAGTGCTCGGATAATCAGGGCACCAAGGAATAAAGCCAGTGCATCCGAGTGACACATAAGTGGCGATCTTTTCGGCTACTTGCTCTGGCGTGCCAACCAAATTGCCATCGCGCCAGGATTCAAATGGTTCACCCCAGAGGTTGCGGCTTCCCGCTTCGCGTAACTCTGCTTCAGTCTCACGAATGAAGACTTCGGGGCTCCACGTTTTACCAATCGTCTCTTCATCCCGACCAACGGCTTTGCAGTGCTCCTTCAAGATCTCACGCTTTCTCGCCCACTCATCTGGCTTGCCGCCAAAGTTCGAGTAGTCGGCATACTCAGCAACAACACGAAGAGTTAATTGTTCACCACCTCCGCCAATCCAAATTGGAGGATGAGGCTTTTGCAGTGGCTTCGGATCACAGTTAGCACGCGACATTGTGTAGTACTTGCCGTCGTAATTAGTTTCACGGTCCATCCACATTGAACGCACGATCTCGACACTCTCGCGCAGCATTCCAATTCGATCTTTTGGCTTAGGAAAATCGAAACCGTAACCGCGGTACTCGTTTTCGTACCAGCCGGCACCAATGCCCCAATCAAGGCGACCGCCGGAAATCACATCGACGGTAGAAGTGATCTTGGCCAGCAGTCCTGGTGAGCGATAACTATTGCAGCCAACCATCTGACCGAGGCGAATTTTTGTTGTTAGTTGACTAATTGCAGAGATTGTGGTCCAGCACTCAAAGACTGCCTCGTGTGCGGGTCGTGGGACATTGTGGAAGTGGTCGTAGACCCACAGGGAGTCGTATCCGAGCTTCTCTGCGAGTTGGGCAATCTCAACCGCTTTGCCCCATTTGTCGACATCGGACTCGATTTCGGCGAGTTCCATCTTCCAACCCTGGGGAATGAACATCCCAAAAATCACATCAGCCATGGCCTGAACCTTATTCCTTCATCAATGTCATCACGGGTTAAAGCGGTAGGTCACCGGTTGCGCGCTTGGTGGTTCCGTGATCCTTATAGGCGGCAATGGTTCTCTGAGCAATTCGCATCTGGTGAATCTCATCGGCACCATCAGCAAAACGGCTCCAACGCGCCTGTTGCAGCATTCCTGCAAGCGGTGTGTCAGTGCTGTAGCCGAGCGCTCCATGCACCTGGATTGCGCGGTCGATGATGCGCCAGAGGCTGTTAGCTACAAAGTGTTTAGCCATCGAGACTTCGCTGATGAAGTCCATCTTGTTTTCAACTTTGAATGCCGCATGCAGAACCATCAACTTGCACTGATACAGCTCCATTGCAGAATCCGCAATCATCCATTGGATTCCTTGCTTCTCCGCAAGTATCGATCCGTGTGAGTACCGCTCAAGTGATCGCTTCACCATCATGTCCAACGCAGTCTCTGCCTGCCCGATCCACCGCATGCAATGCGCGAGTCGTGCGGGGCCGAGCCTGTACTGACCAAGCAAGTGACCTTGCCCTCGACCCCCAAGCATGTTCGCGTTAGGAACACGAAGATCTTCAATCAAGATTTCACAATGGTTGTGTCCACCCGACATGGTCTCGACATCACGGACAACATTCCAACCTTCGCTGGGAAGATCAACAATGAAGCATGAGTTCGCTGCCTGGGGCTGATCGGGATTTTCTTCTGTGCGCGCTACTAAAAGTGCGAACTTTGCTCCACGTGCGCCTGAGATGAACCACTTGTGGCCATTGATAACCCACTCATCACCATCTTTGTAAGCGAACGTTTTGATCAGGGTTGGATCACTGCCTGCAACTTCAGGCTCGGTCATCGCAAAACAACTACGCGCGGTTCCTTCGCACAACGGCTTCAGATATTTCTGTTTTTGTTCCGGAGTTGCCCAGTGCAAGAGTGTGTGCTGATTGCCTTCGTCAGGCGCTTGAGCATTCAGCACAAAAGGACCTATACCGACCTTTGCCGCCTCGGCACTCACAGCTGCCATAGCAGTTGGCCCGAGTCCCATGCCGCCCCACTCAGGTGGCATATGTGGCAGCCAGAGATTCCATTCCTCACGAGCCTTTTTACGCAATGTGACAATTGCCTTCACAACCTGCGCTCGATCACTCTGGTCAATTGCTTCCCATGCTGGCCGCACTTCTGCATCCATAAACTCGCGCACTTTCATGCGCACACTTTCAACGTCGGGTTCAAAGGTGAAGTCGATCATGTTTCCCCAGTCAGTCTTTGACCGCAACGCTATAGGCTCATGATGTGCAGGAGCCGAGCCGCCCGTCATGGGACACCGACCAGTTGCCCCAAGGCGCCGAAAAGGCCAAGGCAGTGCAGCAAATGTTCGATGCAATTGCCCCGCGCTACGACCTCGTAAACCGCATTATGACCTTCCGCCTAGATGTTCGTTGGCGCCGAAAAGCAATCCGCTCTCTCAATCTTCCTGCTGGCTCGCTTGTGCTGGACCTGGCCGGTGGTACTGGGGACATGTGTATAGATCTCAAGAAGTTGGGAATGCAACCGATCTCGGTGGATCTGTCTTTTGGCATGCTGTCGGCTGACCGCAGCGGTGCACAAAGAATGCAATCCGACATATTGCGACTTCCCATTCAAGATGCCTCAGTGGATGGAATCACATGCGGATTCGCACTTCGTAATTTGGTCGACCTCCCGCAATTCTTTAACGAGCTCGCACGAGTCGTGCGCCCTGGTGGGCGAATAGCGCTCTTGGATGTCGGAGTTCCCACCAATCCACTTATTCGATTCGGTAACAACATCTACTTTGGGAAGATTGTTCCCAAGATTGGTGCGTTACTTTCCGACAAAGCTGCTTACCGCTACCTACCAAAGAGTGTGGCGTATTTACCCGCACCAGCACAGATGCTCAGCGATCTGCATAGCGCTGGCTTTGCTGATGCCACACACCGCCTATTGAGTGGTGGGCTTACGCAACTAATGGTCGCCACAAGAAATCACTGATTCATGCGTCTCGTAACGAGCCCGCTAAAGGACCACATCGATCTGAATGATTTTGCTGGCGACGATGGGATGCTCTTTGTACGAGATGGAGTCGGCATCGCAGGGCGTGGAACCCTGGTCACTGGCACGGCCAAAGAAATTGAGGCCACACTCCGAGCAACTGAATGTGACAATCATGTAGGTGGCCCGGGCACTGGCGCGGTCGCATTTGGCGCTATTCCTTTCCTCTCGGATCGTGAGCCCACTTTCATCGTTCCCGAGGTGCTGATCGGCAAGCGAGAGGATGGAACCGCTTTCATTACCCGACTAGAGGACGACACATCGCAAGTACTAGCAGCGGAAATCACACAGACTGCATTTACTAAGTACAGCCTGCAATCCGGGCATGTTTCGCCTGATGATTACAAGCGCATCGTGAGCCTTGCCACTGATGCGATCAAGCGAGATGAATTCCAAAAGGTTGTGTTAGCTCGCGACCTGTTTATTGATGCCGACCAACCGATGAGTGTTGGCTTGATCTTGAAACGATTGAAAGCCTCTTACGGTTCAAGCTATCGGTACTCCTTTGATGGTCTAGTTGGTGCATCACCTGAGCTTTTAGTTGAAGTACTTGATGGAGTTGTACGCAGTCACCCGCTTGCTGGCACAGCTCCACGTACCGGCAATGCGCAAGAGGATGACCGTCTTGCCGATCAGCTATTGCGTTCGGATAAGAATCAGGCAGAACACAAGATCGTCATTGACATGGTGCGTGAGACACTCTTGCCGTATTGCTCCTACCTCGACTGGGAGCCAGAGCCGTCGATAGTTCAGGTTGCAAATGTGCAGCACTTGGGCTCCGCAGCAGAAGGGGTGCTTACCCGCCCGCACACTTCAGTTCTTCAACTTGCGCGCGAGTTGTGCCCTACGCCGGCGCTAGGCGGATCCCCGCGCGAAGCGGCCATCAAGTGGATCGGACAATATGAGGGGATCGACCGCGGGCGTTACGGCGGGGCGATCGGTTGGCTCGATGCGCACGGCAATGGCACTTGGGCTGTAACCATTCGCTGCGCTGAATTCGACGAGTCACGTCGACGCGCACACCTATTCGCGGGTTGTGGAATCGTGGCTGACAGTGACCCTGACTCCGAGCTCTCTGAGACTCAGACCAAATTTAAGGCGATGATTTCTGCGATCACTGGCTCGACAGGCGTTGACTCACTGCAGAGTTAATACGGTTGTGCTCCTCAAGATTTGAGTCACGATTTGTCTTCACAACTATGACCTTCACTCCGCGACCAGCCAAGGCACGCTTAAGTGAATCACGTGTATTGACCACAACCGACTTCAGACCGTGCGCCTTTGCCAACTTGATTAGGTCTGTGCCATGTGGAGTGCCAAACAATTGCTCATAGCGCTCAGATGTAAGTGTTTGCTTCTGCGCAAGGAATGAGAAAATCGCTCCACCATCGTTATCCGTCACAACGATTCTCATGTTGACATCCCGCTTATTGAGTGCCGTCAACGCTGAGGAGTCATGCAGAAACGCCACATCGCCGATGAGAACATGCACGGTCTTATTGGTTGTGGTGGCGGCACCTATCGCAGTTGATAAGACTCCATCGATGCCATTGGCTCCCCTGTTTGACAGGACCGTAACCCCCTTGCCCATCCGCGAGTACCACTCCAGGTCACGAATTGGCATTGACGATGAGGCAACAATGATCTGCCCCGCCCTTGCTGAATCAGCCACGGTGTTCGCCACAGCTGGCTCGGTCAGGGAACTCCCGAGACACTCGGTGATGACTCCAGCGGCTACATGGTCTGCCATCATCCATGCATCTTTAAATGCGATGGTGATCGGATTTAGGTTCTGAACTTCACGTAACAGCGCCACAACGATCTTCTTCAGATCACCATTCAACGCAATCGCAACATCACGAAATGGATCCCGATTCTCGGGCCGATCGCTGATCTGGATTACCTTCGCTGCTCCATCATGTAGAAACTGACCGAGTATTTTCGATGCCGGGCCTTCACCTAACTGCAGAACCACCTCGGGCTTCAGGCGTTTAGCAGTGTTCGTTTCACGCAGGAACGTATCCGCATGCGTGATGACTCCGTCATAGTGTTGGAGACCACTTCGTGAATCGGCAATCACGGGCCAGTTGAGGCACTCTGCGAGATCAACCACCTGCTTGAGACCCCTGCAACCGTGCCCCGCAACAATCACTCCGCACAATCCCGAAATGTGTTCCACCAACATCGCCACATCACTCTTTGTGGGACGCGCTACGGCAGGCACAAAGGCCGCATCTTCTATTGAATGCAGGTCCTTCACAGGCGTTCCAACTAAAGGTTCCCGGAATGGCAAGTTCACATGCACGGGCCCGCGACCAAAACCAGTCGCCGCCTCGAAGGTCTGGCGAGCAAAGTTTCGCCATTGACCGCGTCCATCCCATTCGGGCACACCGGGATCAATGAACGCCCGCACTGAATCGCCGTACAAGTTCTTCTGGTTGATCGTTTGCGGGGCACGAATGCCTTGCAACTCCGGTGGGCGATCTGCAGTGCATGCAATCAGTGGCACACCACTCAGGTCGGCTTCAACAATTGCGGCATGAAAGTGCGTGGCCGCAGTTCCACTCGTACAAAGCGCTATTGCGGGAGCACCAGTAGCAAGCCCCGCACCGAGCGCCATGAATGCTGCTGAGCGTTCGTCATGAACAATCTCCACTCGGATTCGTCGCTCCTCGGCTAGAGCCAGGGCCAACGGCGTGGACCGTGAGCCTGGTGCTACGAACGCGTGTGTAATGCCAGCATTTGCCCATTGATCAACAATCACCGCACAGAAAGAAGCCTGAATATCTTCAGGGCGAGGAAGGGTGGCGGTCATGGCTCTATCGTTGCATTCGTGTTGATTGAAATTTGGTCTGATGTCATTTGCCCTTGGTGCTACATCGGAAAGACCCGATTTGAGGCAGCACTTGAGCGCGTGAAAGCCGACCTTCCAAGTCTGCCAGTGGAAGTCGTATATCGCCCCTACCAGTTAGATCCTTCAGCCGAAGTGGGCGAAGCGAGACCCGTCAGCGAGGGTTATGCCAAGAAGTTTGGGGGTCCTGAACGCGCGGAGCAGATCATCGGTCACGTCACACGAGTTGCCGCCGGTGACGGAATCACCTTTCGGATGGATCGTGCGTTACGAGCCAACACCTTTGACGCCCATCGCCTACTCGAGTGGGCCCTATCAGCGCACGGCTCCCAGGCTCAAGCAACACTCAATCTGTGTTTGATGCGTGCCTACTTTGAGGAAGGAAAGAACATCGGCGACCGAGACACACTGGTCAGTCTCACCGAAGATGCTGGTTTTGATTCGGCTGAGGCACGCGAAGTCCTCACTACGGACGCTTTCGCAGATGAAGTGAAGGCTGGAATTATGCGGGCAAAAGATTTTGACATTCATGCAGTGCCCACATTCGTGGTCAATGGTGCGTGGCAAATTCCTGGAGCGCAAGAAGTTGAGGTATTTGAAACCGCATTGCGTCGCATGGCGGAGCGGGACTGATGTTCCTGCCGTACATCGAAAAAGGGGCGGGTGCACGCGTAGCGCTTCTACACGGCTTCACGCAGACCAAAAATGCATGGGACCCCGTCATATCTCTTTTGGGAAGCGACTTTCACACCATCAGTTTTGATGCCCCTGGGCATGGCGACGCCGCGATGCTCCCCTTCAACTGCTCAGAAGCCGCCGAAGCAGTAAACAACATTGCGGGTGAAGCTACGTATGTTGGATATTCCTTGGGTGGACGCATCATGCTCCATGCGGCCCTGCGGTTTCCTGAGGAAGTTGAACGACTCGTACTTATAAGTGCGTCACCAGGCATACAAGACCACGCCGAACGCGATGCTCGAATCGCGGCGGATTCAGATCTGGCAGAACGAATTGGGTCAATTGGTGTCGAAGCATTTGTAGATGAGTGGATGGCGATGCCCATGTTCGCTGGCCTCGATTCTTCGAATAACCAACGAGCCGAACGATTGACCAATACTGCCGACGGCCTCATTCGATCCCTAAAGCTCTGTGGTACCGGCGCACAGGAGTCGTTCTGGCCGCGTTTGGGCGAGCTCAAGATGCCAGTGTTGCTGATTGTTGGGGAGCGTGATCAAAAGTTTGTTGGCTTGAATCAAGAAATGAGAGCGTCAATCGGATCCAATGCCCAGTTGGCAGTAGTTCCAGGCGCAGGTCACTCGGTTCCGTTAGAAGACCCACAAGCAGTCGCGCGCTTAATTGCTGAATTTGCCGCCTGATCAGGAACCAACAGCAAGGCCGAGGGCAAGCAAGGAACCCACCCAGAGCTGCAAGCGGCCAGTCATGCCGAGCACCGCGATCAATGCCTGACCAGTCGCACCACTTCGAATAGAGCGAATCGGCCCGACAGCAAACACGAACCCGACAACGCCAATTAATGCACTCTGCCGGATTGCGGCACACACGACAACACCGCCTAATGCCCCGATGGCGAGCGATGTATAAAGATTTCGTGTGCGCGCATCTCCAATCCGCACCGCAAGTGTGCGCTTTCCCGAGAGTGTGTCAGTGGGGATATCGCGCAGGTTGTTAACCACAAGTAAGGCACAGGCCAGACATCCCGTGGTGGCACCAGCGAGCAGCGAAAGGCCAGTTACTTTTTCCGACAAAACAAAAGTTGTTCCCGCTGTGGCGAGTAACCCAAAGAACGTAAAGACAAATATCTCGCCAAGGCCCGCATACCCGTAAGGGCTTGGACCCCCCGTATAGAACCAGCCCGCTGCAATGCAAGCAACCCCAACGGGAATTAGCCAAAGTGTTGTCGCCAACGCCAGAACAAGACCCGCCACAGCAGCTACAGCAAAGGCAACGATTGCCGCACTTTTAACTTCACGAGGAGTGGCAAGGCCAGAACCCACGAGACGAACCGGGCCGACACGATTCTCATCGGTTCCCTTGACCCCATCTGAATAGTCATTCGCATAGTTGACCGCAACTTGGAGCGCCAGACTCACAATCAGTGCAGGCACGACACGCCACCAACTCACTTGGCCGAGCCCAACTGCACAGCCTGCGCCGATCGCCACAGGCACGATTGACGCCGGCAGAGTTCGCGGTCTTGAACCGAGCCACCAGCGATTAGCAAATAGTTTCACCTCTCAATTCTCCCATCTTGTGTTCCATCAATGTGCGAATCAGCAAATAGCGTGAGGGGTGTGCAACGACTGATCGCCGTGGACCTCCCACTCAACGAAGAATTCGTTGACGTTGTCCGTACGGCCTGGGATGCAGGGGATGCGGTATTTCCAGTTGATCCAAGGTGGCCAAGCACCATGCGAGATCGGATTCTTGCTGCAATTCGTCCCACACACGTCCAGACCTCGCTCACCGAGCTTGTCGAACTTGAAGATGGTGAGTCAGCCGATACCGGCGATGCACTCGTTATTGCCACATCTGGCTCAACTGGCGAGCCCAAAGGCGTCGTCCACACCTTTGACTCGCTTAAGGCTTCGGCGGATTCTTGTCACGACCGCATCGGGTTCACTGGTGCACATTGGCTTGCGTGTCTTCCTGTTGCGCACATTGGTGGTTTCGCCGTAGTGGCACGAAGTCTGCTGCTCGACATCCCACTCACAATTGCCAAAGATGCGAGCGGCCCCTCCATAGCTGCCGCCACAGAAGGCGGCGCGAATCTCATCTCGGTTGTGCCCACGATGCTTGATCGAATCAAAAGCGAAGCATTCGAGTGCGTCTTAATCGGTGGAGCAAAGCCACCAAGCCAACGCCCATCAAATGCAATTACGACCTACGGCTCTACTGAGACCGGCAGTGGAATTGCCTACAACGGTCATGCGTTAAAGCATGTTGAAATTCGAATTGCAAAGGATGGCGCGATTTTTGTGAAGGGCCCAATGCTCATGCGCGCCTACCGCAACGCCTCCAGTCCCTTCACGAACGACGGCTGGCTTGACACTGGCGATGCAGGCGAAATCTTGAGCGACGGCAGCGTGACTGTCTTTGGTCGTCGCACGGAAATGATTATCACCGGCGGGGAAAATGTTTGGCCCGACGCGGTCGAGCGGGCGCTACTCGCCTATCCGGGAATCAGCGACTGTGCGGTCTTCGGCGCGCCAGATCCGAAGTGGGGCGACATTGTTTGCGCTGTTGTTGAGGCATCAGCACCCATTGACGACACAGCACTAAAAGAATTCCTCAGCGCAACACTTCCAGGATTCTCAATTCCAAAAAAGCTTAAGCAGGTCGAGAGTCTGCCTCGAACCCCAGGTGGGAAAATTGACCGTCGGGCGCTTTCGCTCTAGACGACTCCAGCGCCGCCATCGATAACAAAGGTTTCTCCCGTGATCCACGATGCTGAATCGGACACCAAAAATGTGGCGAGTTTGGCAATGTCCTCGGGCAAGCCCAATCGCTTGGTTGGCAACTCGGCGGCGAGTCGCTCACCAAAACTATTCACCAGAACTTCGGCAAAATCTGTTTGCACAAGCCCAGGTGCAATTCCAATCACTCGTGAGGTACCGAGTTCCGCTGCCAATTGACGCGTGAGATGAATTAACGCGGCTTTCGTGAGGTTGTACGGCCCAAGACCAACTTCGGCGCGGAGCCCGCCAACCGACGCGATATTTAGAATCACTCCGGGGTGTTGCTTCATCGATGCTTCCCAAGCGGCCTGAATCCAGAACAAAGGACCTCGCAAGTTCACTTGAAAGGTCTTGTCGTACTGACTCTCTGTTACACCAAGGGTCGGCCCAAAGTAAGGATTGGTCGCGGCGTTGTTTACGAGAATGTCAATTGGTCCGTAGGTCTTCAGGGTGTGCTCAACACACGCGCGACCCGCATCGGTGTCTCCTGCATTTGCTGCATAAACACTTGCCACACCACCGGCTGCTTCGATTTCAGCCTTCACGACCTCGAGATCCGCCTGCTTGCGCGACGATAGAACAACTTTGGCTCCACTTGCTGCGAACTCGTTGGCGATTGCGCGACCAATACCCCGTGACGCTCCTGTCACGAGAGCGACTTTTCCATCAAGACGAACTTCCATCTCCCCTACCTTTCAATCATTTCGGCAACGATGCGAACCTTGCGGATTCGCCGGCCATCAACTTCATGGGCCACAAACTTCCATCCATCCAGCAGAACAGACTCTCCAACATCGGGCACATGCTCAAGTGTGCCAAAAATGAAGCCACCGACTGTGTCCCATTCCTCATCGGGAATATTCACCGCCAGTAGTTCATTGATGTCCGCCACGCTCACAGAGCCTTCGACAAGGTACTCGCCGTTTGCAAGGTGTTCGATCTCAGCATCTTCGGTGTCGTGTTCGTCAACAATCTCGCCAACCAGCTCCTCAAGACAATCCTCAAGAGTCACCATTCCCGCGATGCTTCCGTATTCGTCGGCAACGATCGCGAGGTGGAATTTCTCGGCCTGCATTTCGCGCATAAGCCGCGCGACTGGTTTGTTTTCAGGTATGACCCGTACTTGCCGCACCAGAGTCATCACGGTTTGCACGCCTAAACCTTGACGTTCGGCACGCATGAGATCTTTCGCATAAAGAACTCCAACCACGTCATCTTGATCGTTTTCAGCATTGAGTACAGGCATGCGGCTGAATCCCTCGTTGATAGCTACATCAAGCGCGCTACTAACCGTTGCGTCGCTACTCACAGTGACCATATCTGGGCTTGGAACCATGATCTCGCGCACCACCGTGTCACCGAACTCAATGATTGACTCAATCAATTGCCGCTCTTCTTGCTCAATTACTTCGTCATCAGCGGCCACTTCAACAATGCCGAGTAGTTCCTGTTCGCTTACGAACGGGCCCTCTTGAAGTCCTTTGCCACGGACGATCACGTTTGTGAGTTTTATTAAGCCGGTGGCAATTACTCGAAGTGGTGGAAATGCAACGAGCGCAAGCGTGGGGCGTGCAGTCAACAGTGATGCGCGCTCCGGGTAGAGCACCGCATAGGTCTTTGGTACCGCTTCTGCGAGAACGTAAAAGACGAGCACGTTTAAAACGACACCAATGATGACGCCAGTCGCCCCAAAGAGACGGCCCGCCACAACACCAGTCAAAGTGGCTTGAACTGTTTGGCAGATGTTCACCGACAACAACAAAGGATTTACCCAATGGGCGGGATCCGAAACTAATCGTAAGAGTGCAGGGCCACCTTTGGCTCCACGCTCGGCGATTGCCGAAGCCTTTGGTCTTGAAATTCGTGATAATCCCATCTCGGCCACCGACATGAAGATGAGAAGGACAAGCAACACCAAGATCGTCATGATCATTGCGATGTCGCCCGTAGTCGGGCTAGCAGCAAACATCAATTAATCAGTGTCCTCGGGGTGGTCTTGTCGAAAGTCTGGTGGCGGGTCGCCCATCCAGTGGCTGGCGACGAGGATTTCACGTTCACGCCGTTGCATTGTTTCACGCTGATCCTGCTCCATGTGGTCGTGCCCCATGACGTGGAGAACCCCATGCACTAACAGTAATGCGATTTCATCATCAAGCGTGCCTGCGTGCGAGGAAAACTGCCTTTGCGCAACAGCCGGACACACAATTACGTCGCCAAGCAGCAAAGGTAAGTCAGAGAAATCGGTCTCTGGCCGATCAGGACCTCTGGAAAATGAACCCGGACCATTGTTCGGTTCAGCTTCCACGGCATCAATTGGGAACGCAAGCACATCTGTGGGGCCAGTTTTGCCCATGTAACGCGAGTTGAGTTCAGACATGTGATCTTCATCAACAAAGACCACGGTGAGTTCCGCCTGGCCCGACACGCCTTCGGCCCGCAATGCAGCCAGTGCAAGTTTGCGCCATCGCTCAAGGTCAAGTGTCAAGTCAGCTTGTTCATCAACACAGAAGACCTCGACATCGCCGTCTCCGCCTTTGCGTCGTCGTCTGCCGAGACCGGGCATACGGTTAGCCATCGGTTGCCTCTGCTGCTGGTCGTGCCGGCTGTGAGTTGCGGTCATATGCGGCAACAATGTCTGCCACTATGCGATGTCGCACCACATCACCTGCACCCAAGTGAACAAAAGTGAGGCCATCAATCCCAGTCAATACGCGTTCGAGACCGCGCAGTGCGCTTCGTGCACCTGGCACATCAACCTGGGTGGTGTCGCCGGTGATCACGCATCGCGAGCCAAACCCAATTCTGGTGAGAAACATCTTCATCTGTTCAGGCGATGCATTCTGTGCCTCATCCAAGATGATGAATGAGTTATTCAAGGTGCGTCCACGCATGAAGGCCAATGGCGCCACTTCAATAACGCCGCGTTCAATGTATTTCTGAATAACTTCGGGATCGATCATGTCCTGCAATGCATCAAACAGTGGACGTAGATACGGATCCACTTTGGCCATCAAGTCGCCCGGCAAAAATCCCAGCCGCTCGCCGGCCTCAACCGCGGGTCGCGTGAGGATGATTCTTTGTACCTGCTTTGATTGCAACGCTTGAACTGCGCATGCGACTGCAAGCCAACTCTTACCAGTTCCTGCGGGCCCAAGCCCGAACGTAATCACGTTTTCGCGAATCGCATCGACGTATCGCTTCTGCCCCGCGGTTTTGGGTCGCACGGCGCGACCTTTGCTCGGCCTCACAATGTCATCAGTAAGAACTGCGCTGGGTCGTTGATCGGAATTGACCATATCGATTGCGCGTTGCACCACCACTGCATCAAGTGGAGCTCCTCGCTGCAGTAATGCGACGAGTTCTTCAAAAAGCCCTGCGACTTTTCCAACTTCCGCACCATTGATTGACACTTCGTTTCCACGAACGTGAATTTTGGTGTTTGGAAATGTGCGTTCAATCTGGCGCACGTACTCATCGCGAGGGCCAAGCAGCGTTGGCATCAGATGGGTTCCGGGAACGACGACTACCGCCGTGGCAGAGTCAGGCATTTAGGAAGTGCGTTCTAGCGACGCGCGTCGACGTTGAGAGCGTCCGGTGCTCGTTCATCGTCCACAACGCTAGTCGGCGCAGCTGAAATCGCACCTGAAAAATCGACCGCAAAGTATCTCTGTGTACTTAGAGGAACCAGATCTGCTTCCGCAACCGAGCGCGCTAGGCGGATCATCAGCTCAGCAGCCCCGCCCTCATCATTGGGCTGGTTAACTTCGGGCACGTCAAATACCAGCAGGGCGCCATCTGCGGCCTCAACAGCGAGTGCCTGTTTGGCCAGTGTTCCGATTGCCGCTGAAGCCACATAAGAGGGGTCTATGGTCACCCAGACCACGTAGTGGACCTGCCCTGCGGAGTAGCGCTCTGGAAAGTGGATCTTGAAATAGCGCTCCGACAACCATCTAGTCCGGTTCACATCGGTCGATATCAGCGCCAGCCCTACGGGTCGGTCTTCGTCCCAAACGACCCAAACGCGGTTGGTGTGGTCGGCGAGTTGGTCAGCGAATTCAAGTCGATCGAGCATCTCATGGGTAACCGTGGCCTCGGCAGTGCGAATGTAGGCGCGTTCATAGACAGACCACAGAGAATCGACAAGTGGCTTGTCAACAATGTGTGAGTGTCGGGTGACGTACATGGGCGGCTTTCTACACTTGAAGTGGCACTCCGCTTACTTTCAAGGCTAACGGGTCACGCACTACAAAAGGTGTCATCTAGTACCGTAAAAACGTGTCGCAGCAAGGGTTTTCGCGTGTCTCTTGGCTGATGGTTCTGTCAGGCGCAACATTTGCATGCGTCCACATGGTGATCCCTTCAGCGACCGTGAGTGATGCGCTTTATCTTGCAAGCACTGTTTTCTTTGGTATTGCATTGCTCGCCTCGGCGATAATTCACAAACCAGATCGACGCATTTGGCCCGCGGTTTTGGTTGTCGCATTGTGTTCAGTCGCGGGACAAGTGGCCGGCAACAACACCGCACCGAATGAATCCATGCGCGCGGTGTCGGAGTTGCTCTTTTTTGCTACACAACTTGCGTTGGTGATCGGGCTACTCGTGGTCGTCAAGCGACGCGGCACTCATGAAGTGTCGAGCGTTCTTGGTGACTCCGTGATCGTGGCAATCGGTGTTTGGCTAACGGTTTGGATTTCATTACTGCAACCGTCTCTTGACATCACGGGTGAAACAACCACTGTCACAATTATTCGAGGTGCAACAACGGGTGCATCCGCAGTTGTCGTCCTGCTTCTCGCCTATCTCCTTTTTGCCGATGCAGTTCGCACACCAGCGGTCACTCTTCTCTCATCCGCCATCGGCTTTTCGTTAATGGGCGATCTTCTCTACGCGATTGATACATCGGGGCACGTTGAGATAGCGCAACATTTTGCATATGCCCCCTACGTGATGTGCTACTTCGTGGGTGCTGCAGCTTTCATGCATCCTTCGATCAGCCAGTTGACTGATCACGGGACTATTCGTAGTTCCCACAACCTCCTTGGAAGACTTGTCGTCACAACTTCTGCACTGGTTGTTCCGGTAATTTTTCTCTCGGTCACCAATCCAGAGTCGACCTCAGACAGAGTTGTCCGCACAATTTCCATAGCGGTTCTCGCAACAGCAGTGATGTTCCGAGTAGTTCAAGCAGTTCGGTCGAATGCAGCATCACAGGCCGCCCTTGTCCGCACCGCTAAGACCGATGCCTTGACTGGGCTCCCAAATCGGCCCTTAGTCATTGAGTATCTGGCAGAGGCGCTACAAAGTGCGTGGAAATCCAGTAGGCGCCCGACCGTGCTGTTCATTGACGTAGACCGATTCAAAGCCATCAATGACAGCCTCGGGCACGCAACTGGCGACGACGTATTGATGAGTGTTGCTTCGCGACTGAGCAACGCAGTTCCGGATCGCGCGATAGTCGGACGCATCGCAGGAGATGAATTCGTAGTGCTTGATCCAGGCACACACAGCGTGGCTGACGCGATGATGCTTGCCGATCATGTTCTCAATGCGTTCAAAGAACCGCTTGCGGTCGATCAGGGCGATGTTTTTGTTTCGGCGTCGATTGGTGTTGCTGTTGCCAGCAAGGGGCAAATGATTACCCCCGATGAATTACTACGCAATGCAGATACGGCGATGTATCGGGCGAAGCATGCCGGACGTAATTGTGTGGCCCTATTTGACGAATCAATGCTCGAACGTGTCACACAACGCCTCGCCGTAGAAACCGCTCTTTATCGAGCTCTCGAACGCGAAGAACTCGAACTCTTCCATCAGCCGATCATTGATATCACCCTCGGCGATGTCGTGGGCTTCGAGGCTCTAATGCGCTGGGAACGCGAGGACGGCACGATGGTCTCACCTGCCGAGTTCATTCCGATTGCGGAAGAGACCGGCACGATTGTCCCAATCGGTGCATGGGCACTACTGGAAGCACTCTCCCATTTGCGTGGATGGATAGATGAAGGTGTTTGCAGCGCGGATGCGACCATGAGTGTGAACGTCTCACCTAAGCAACTTCACGATCCTAACTTTTTCGCAATTGTTAATGAAGCGCTGATGCGCTCGCGTGTGCGGGCTGACCAACTTTGGCTCGAAGTAACAGAGAGTGTCATGATCACAGAGCCTGAAATTGCGCTCGCATCGCTTACCAAGCTCAGTGAAATCGGTGTACGCGTGGCCATCGACGATTTTGGTACTGGATACTCATCGTTGTCGCTCTTGCAGAAGTTTCCAATTCATCGAATCAAGATTGACCGCTCATTTGTCAGCGGTGTAGCAGACGACTCGAGTGCACGTTCACTGGCGCGCACGATTCTTGCGATGAGTAGTTCCTTGGGGATGGACACCGTTGCCGAAGGCGTAGAGAGTCTCCGCCAACTCCAAACCTTGAGTGCACTCGGATGCGCAAAAGCGCAAGGATTCTTGATAAGTCATCCGGTACCGGTTCACGCAATGCGTGCGACAATTACCGCACTGAACGACATCTCAAATTGGCCACAAATTCGCCGGTAGATAAGACCGATTATCGTCTCGACAATCGTCGAAGTCTTCTTTTGATGCCGCTTTGGATGGTTCTCAAACTTCCGCGGAATGAGCGCAGCCTGTCATTCAGGGCCTGGGCTGCCGCCACTTCCTCTTCGAGCTCACGCAAGATCTGCTTGCGGGCTTGACGCTCAGCGGCCATTGAAAGTCTGAAACTGTCACGTTCCCTAAGCAATCCGAGCGCACCGAAGAGTCCGGCGTGTAGCACCTGCCAATCTTCTGGCTCGTTGAAGTCAGGCACCACCTCGAGCTTTGACTGCAACGATTGCAAATCACCTACAACGTGATAATCGGCATCTCCAATTTTTTTAATAATCGCAGACGATTGTTTTACGAACCATGGTTGAGACTCAATTGGACAACCTATGGGTTGGTCCTGATAATTCACTAGAACCCGCAAAACCAATCTGCGACGCAGGCCCTGTCGGCGCACTTCCTGTTTCTCAACAGTGCCAAGATCACTCCCCGCAACGATTCGACGCACAAGTTCAGTGGCGGCATTACCAATTGATTCATTGACTACTGCCTGCGAACCCGGGTAAGTGCTCGGATCGATGCCGACCACTGAGGCAAATCGACGCCACAGTTCGTCTGGACCCGCTTCACGATTAGGTACCGTCACAATGTGAACTTGGCTCGGGTCGGAATATTTCCCCCACCGGCGCGCAATCGCCGCCACATTATGTCGTTGCCAAAAGAACCCTTGATTCCGATCGGCACTCGCTAACGCGACAAATTCTCGAAAGCGCCTGGCATTGCCGTTCTTGACACCTTCATGCCATTCTGACGGCACCTGGCGAAGAGTATCCCTGGCGGTAACGATGATGTGCTTCTCTTTGGCATTTACCTGCGACCAGAACTTTTCGATGTGTTTTGGTGTTGCGGGGCCAAATAGCTCACTGCTCACAATCACATCACCAGGCCACGAATTAATCTCAGCAACCAATTTCTTAAGCGCACCGCGCCTATTACCAGGGTCGTAAGCCTTCTGATTCCGCAACTCCATGGCCGCCGTCCAGTGGTCTGCCATTCCATTCAAAGGCAACAGGATTCCGGCGTTCAGCAGAGATTTCTGATGTTCCCAAAGCGTGTTCTGCAGATAAGTGGTACCTGATTTAGGTGTGCCCACGTGCATGAAAAGACGCCGCGCCATTACTTCGCTCTCCGTTTACTGCGAACAAAGCTCAAAAATTTATCCATTACAGCCATACGTAACGCATAGATGCCTCCGCGAATGGACCGGAGTATCGCGTTCTCGCGTTTTAATCGGCGCTTAGTTGCACGCGCCTTACGGATTGCAATGTTCACATCCCTTATCTCTTGTTTTAGGCGTTTTTCGTATTCGGCGCGTTCTTCAATAAGGCCAACAATTCCGGTTATCCCAGCATCAACCACCTGAGCCGCAGTCGGAGTCACATGATCAGGCAACTGCTCCGGCCGTGAAATCAACGAATCCAGATCACCAACAACATGAAAATTGTTTCGCTTGATGTAATCAACATAACTAACCGATTTTTCAATAAACCAATCCCGATGAGCTGCCTGCAACCCAATCGGAACATCGTCATGCTGAGCAATAATCTTCTGAGCCAAAAGAATCTTGATCAAAGGATGACGAAACTCCGGTGTGATCGGCGGCCCATCACCAACAAACTCAGGGATCTGCCGAATGAACTCAGTTCCAGCAACACCCATAGAAGTATTCGTTGGACGTTCCGCACCGTGAAACACATCCGGATCAACACCCAAAACAGAACAAAACCGACGCCACAACTCATCAGGAGCCGCCCCCGAACCCGGAACCGTAATCACATGCACACGCTCAGGTGGCACCCCACGACACCAACGCTCCCCAATCGCAGGAATGTCCTGCATCTGCCAGAAGAACGTGTTCGGATCATCACGAACCAGATCATCCACATACCTGCCGTAATCAAACCGATAACCGTTCTTCACAGTCTCTTGCCAATCAGCAGGAACCTGACGTGCGACATCACGAGCAGTAATAACAATGTGCAACTCAGCAACCCGCAAACGCGCAAACAAAGCATCAATCTGTTCCACAGAAGCCATCGAGAACAGTTCATGCGAAACAATCGCATCACCATCCCACTCATTAAGACGCGCAACAAGCCGATCCAACACACCAGCAAACTTCTCTAAATGCGTCGGCAACACTCCACGCATCTCCAACGCAGCCGCATAATGCATATAGCCACTACGCAAAGGCAGCAAAAAACCCGCACGCCGCAATTGACCTTTACGCGCCCACATCGAATCCTGCAGGTACGTAGTGCCGGTCTTCGGAAGACCAATATGAAAAAAGAGACGATTAGTCACGCATCAAACAA
>Ga0315902_10002629_pt1 | contig 27694 bp, 43 predicted proteins | sample LakEriMetagenome_9_FD_203523 | JGI IMG/M metagenome (GOLD analysis project Ga0315902, IMG submission 203523) | Freshwater fungal communities from buoy surface, Lake Erie, Ohio, United States - Buoy 12 MA117 | ecosystem: Environmental > Aquatic > Freshwater > Lake > Lake biofilm | place: USA...
CTCTGTTGTTGGGTAGCCTGTGCAATGGGCGTTGTGCCCCCAGACACGATGGGTGCTGGAGGTGGTGTGATATCAGCCGATGGCGTGATAGGTGGCGCAGGTGGGGGCGTTACGTTTGTAAGCGGTGTCCCAGAAGTCTGAGGTTGGTCAAACGCTTGTTGGATAGCATTGTTTGCAGGGGCTTGCGGTTTGGTTGTGTCTTGAGTTGCCCCAGGCAGAATAGAGTTTGACCGACGCCAGCCGCCAAGGCCACCGCCCATCACCCCGCCAAGAGCCGCACCACCAACAAACGACTCTTTGTACCGCTCAACAGCATCCTGGTCAAAGAACTGGGCTTTATCGTCCACAGCCATCCGAGCACCTTGGCCAGCGCCCTCTTGTAGGGTTTCTGATACGCCTTCTTTTAAGCCAGTAGAAACCGCAGTGGCTCCAGTACGCAAAGCTGCGCCACTAAGACCACCGGGCTTGTCAAGAAAATTAATGGTGTTGCGAAACAAGTTACCACGGGTTAGTGCTCCTTCTACGCCAACCATACCCAGCCCAGTGTAGGCTGCGCCATAGCCAAGGGCGCTTGGCAGATCAGTCTGACCGCCTGTTTGTTCCCGTTGCTGGCTCAGCATTTCTCCAACGCCGGATGGGTACTGCCCAGCAAAACCAGCCGCAGTTGCTCCAGTACTTAAGTTGCGTTCGGCAACGGCAATGGCTTGTTTGGCTTTGTCGGCAGCGGCTACATCTTTGGCGGCTTCAGCAGCAGCAAGCGCGGTGCGTCCTTCAGCAAGTGCGGCACGGGTGCCAGTCATGGCAAGACGGCCAGCCCCGCCAGTTACAAGTGCTTCCGCCATATATGGGGCAGAACCAATAGCCAGCCCAGTTACATAGTCAACACCTGTGCCAACGCCAGTGACATCTTTATATGACTCAATTGCGCCCAACTCTTTGGCTCGTGCAGAACTAATATCTGCTTGTGCTTCATTGCGGACTCGTTGTTTTTGTAGGTAGTCAGACGTTCCTTCAAGCCCAGCAGCTTTGGTAACTGCTTCTGCCGTTCCATACAGACCAGCTTGATAACGGTCTATAGCCGACCCAAACCGCTGGGAAGTTTTACCGCCGCTTATGTCATAGTCAAACGACTGCGCAACTTCCGTGATCGGAAGCTTAAAAACTTCAGACGTCCGCTTGATGATTTCTTCATCGCTGGCATCCTGTAAAGACGGAAACCGAGAACGAAAATCGGCAAATGAGGGCATGGTTTACCTTACAAGGGGATTTGCGGCCAATTGATCACGTTGTGTGCGCAATGCTTGCAGTGCTTGCGCGTTTGCAAGATTTGGTTGCTGCCTCAAAGTTTGCATAGCACGTTCAATTTCTATATCCAAACTACCTATCCGATCAGTAATTGGGCCTGTCACTTCTGGACTGATGTTTCCATACCTGGGTGCGGGCGCAGGAGTGGGCAAAGGAATTGCAGACGCAGGAGCAGCTACAGCCCCGCCTTTACCACCGCCAGCAAATGGATCGCTGCCTGGTTTTGCGTCTTTCATTGCAGCAGCCACGGGATCAACATACCCAGTATTGACCCCAAGGGTGGAGTATTTTTTCTGGATTGCTTTTATCTGGTCAGGCGTTTTTGCCCCTGACACTTCATCTGCGTAGTTCTGTTGCAGCTTTTCATTGGCTTTGTCTGGCACTGGTTTAGCGTCGCGTTCTCCAGTAATCTTCTTAAAGAACGTCACATCTTGGATTGGTTTGCCGTCTTTTCTTGCAAAATTTCCTGTGTTTTTGTCGTAGCTGATGGGTTCGCCGTCAGTATCAGCACCAAGTACCGCCCAATTGCCTGTCTTTTCTCCCAGAGACTTGGCCAAAGAATTGCGGTAGTTGGCGTCAGCGTTGTAGTTTTTAACCTTGGCGGCTGATTCCGCAATTTTGCCGGGCGTGAGGAGTTGCTCTTCCGCAAATTTGTCACGGTTAAGTCTTAAAGTATCTTCGTCAACGCCCAGTTTTTTGGCCTCAATGTCCACTCTTCTTTCTGACAACTTCAATTCTTGATTTTTACGGAAATCTTCTTTGCCGCGCCAATAATTTTCTGGCGATGACGATGTCATCATCAAGTCCTGAACTTTGCTTGTCAATAACTGCAAAGTACTGATGTCCGCAGGCAGCACTTCTTGTTTGCCCTTTTTGTCCGTAAGCACAATTGAATTCCCGCCCATAGCGTTTTTAGCAATCGTCGCAGTTTTTCCGTCGTCCAATCCTGGAAGTTTGCCTTCGTTATAGATTGGGACGAAGTGTTCTTCAAGTACTTTAGCAATGTCGCCATTTGTTTGTTTTAAAGAATCAAAAACGTTTTGCTGGAACCCTAAAGCAATTTCTTGCTTTTGAGCATAACGTTCGGCACGTTTACCAGAAGAAATGTTAAGGGCACCCGCTTCTGCTGCTTGTGCTTTTTCGGTCAGACCTGCTGCGTAAAGTCGTTTGGAGTACTCATCTGCCGCCATGTCTTTAGTCATGGTTGGCCGAGCGGGGTTGTACTGTGCTGCTACTGCTTTTGCTTCTGGAGTTGCTGCTACTTCTCCTTGACGTTGTGCATTTTGACGTAACGTTTCAGCAATTTGTGCTCGGTCGTAAGCGTCAAATGCGTCCCCAGAATTGTTGGTAAGCATTGCTGCTTGCTGTGGGCCTACGCCAGTATCAGCTTGCAGGTCACCAGATAACGCAGCTTTTCCAATGCGCCCGTAGGATTCTGCGGCAGCAGATTTAACGGATTCTTTTTCCCGCATCCTGTCTTCAAACTCAATTGCTTGGCGACGATCAGCAGCTTCACGCATTTCGCGTTCTTTTTTCTTTTCTTCAAGTTCTTGCAGCGTGACATACGTGCCTATCCCGCCCTTGACAAGACCGCTTGCAAATGCACCAAGATTAAACGCCATGATTTTCCTCTCGAGTCAGAGCGCGTAGCCCCGACATTTGTTCCGTTACTGCATTATCAATCCGCCGAAGCAATTGCACAACGTGCGTATACTTTTCTGGATGGTTTGTTTTGATATAGGCCATACGTTCTACAGAATGGTTGCAGTGTGCAGTGCAGTTCCAGCAATCCAATGAGGAGTGCTCCATGCTAAGCCGACCTGACGTGTCAACCCCGCATTCAGTAAGGTACGCCAAAACATCTTCTTTAGTCCAATCTTCAATAGGCTGAATGCGCTCTACGCCGTCCTGTGTTTGCCCAGATTTAATTGGCGCTTTGCGGGTTTCATCAGAACGTTGTCCTGAAATAATGGCGGTAAAACCAAAATTTCTACAGGCTTGGGCCAAAGGATGCCATATATTTTCTGAACAACAATCCAAGTAAGTACGCAATGTAATATCTTGGCTCTGCTCAAACTGTTGTCCAGTGGCGGTGTAGCTTACTGGCACAACGTCAGATGGATACCCGCGCTGCGCAACCGAAGTAGGCTGGTCACTTACGACTTCAAGAAAATTAGGAACTCGGATTTTGAGTTGCTCCATAGCTTCCTGAATTTCTGGAAAACCGGCATTTGTGTTTACCCAAACCACTGTAATTTTGTCCAAGTAATTTTTTAGTAAGTGCAAACACGCAAGCGAGTCTTTTCCGCCTGAATACATCAAAGCAACCTTACTATGTCGGACAAACAAATCGTCAAACATATTACATAGACGCATACAAGCCGATACCAGACCCAACCGCAGAACCTAGTCCGCCGTACATAGCGCCTTCAGCTTGCTGCTGTGCGTTATACGCTGAAATATCGGCTTGATACTTACCAACGCCAAGTTGGCCAACTTGGTTCCACCCGCTCATAGCAGTTCCTGCTCCGCGATTAAACGAATCAGCAATAGCCAGTTTGTTGGTTACACCAGACTGAGCAGTGTTGACTCCAGTAGCGCCTGCGCCAACACCTGTATTGGTTGCCGTATTAGCTTGCGATGGCAGACCAGCGTACATGTTGTACGCATTACCCAACTTGGCTAAACCAACTTCTTTAGCCGCCATACGTGTCTGGTTTTGGGCTTGCGCTTGTGCAGCAGCCGTTAGAACAGAATTGACGTTTTCATTACCAGCCGCAACACCAGAAGTGGGGTCAATCCCATACTGTTGCTGGCGCATCATTGTTTGTTGGCGTTGATTTTCAGACGCAGTTGCTACATCTGCACCAGCGCGAAGCGCCATCATTTCTTGATATGCAGGTTCGTTGTACTCAACAGCTTCTTTACGAATCGCTTCCATAAGCGGGATACCGCCAGTTTCATAACGTTCACGGTCTTTTTCGGAGTACTCCAACTGCTTCTTCATAGTAGCAGATGTAACGTCGTACAAACCCTGTGCCCGTTCTTCTTGCTTAGCAGCAGCCACTTTAAGATCGGGGTAAATGGTGGTCTTGAACTCTGCCCATTGTTCTTTTGCCAAGGCAGAGAGTTCTCTTTGGGCGATGCCAATATTGGGATCAGGTGCAGGAGCGGCACTTCCGCCGCCTTTACCCCACAGCGTACCCAATCGTCCTTTGCCTGTTGACTGAAACGCCAATTCTGGCAGCATTTCAAACTCGTGCATCTTCATACGTGTCCTTTAATCCATCGGCATTCTTCGGGGAGCATACCGTATACAAACATATCAGAGCCATCAATGTGCGAGCGGCGCAGCAAACCTTCTTGTTTGTACCCAAGCGCCTCTACAAATTTAACCGACACATCGTTGCCGACTTTTACCAATGCGGTAACACGACGGCATTTAAGCTGAATAAACGGGTACGCAAAGCTGCGGTGCAGAAACTCGCGGTTCAACCAGCTTTTGCCGGGCACTGCTGCAACACTCATGCTGATTGACGCTCCTGAATACATGTTGTACACAACCCCTGCAATCAACTCACCGTTTTGCTCTAGCCCAATTGCTATGTCTTCGTTGCTGTTGTCTTCTTCCAACTTCGCCCAGACCCACGTTCTGACTCGTTCATCTTGCCCGTATACCACAGTCTTCATACGGGCGTATCTTACCCAGATTGTTGGATTCTGGAAAGGATTAAGTTTAACTGGGTGACAACCTGCGGCAAAGTGGCGGCAGCAGGCAGCGGGGACAAAACAGTTGACCCTGGCCGTGACCCGGTGATGATCTCTACGTTGGCTTTCAACGGCTCAATAATTCGCCCCAGTTCGGGCGGCAAAGAATTCGTGGCCGGGATACTGGGTTTCTTCATATCTGCCTGAGTTCCCCAATTGAGGTGGCCATCTTAAAGCTGCGCAACGGAGCATTTCCGGTCAGCTGTACTTCCCAAATATAGCCCTTTGAAGAAGCAGGCAAACGCACAGGTTCTTGGGATGTTATGCCTTGGGAATACACTTGAACTTCGTCAGAAAATAAAATAAAGTTTACGTTTCTGGTTTCAGCAATGTTTGGGATGGGGGTCAAAGCACTGCCGCCAAGCAGCATCCCATTAAGCACAATAGAGTTAACTGTACTGTTCAGAGTAGCACCAGACGCCCAAAGGGCTTGGTTTGCCGCCACAATGGCAGCAACATATGCGTTATACGCTGTTGTATCGTCAATGTAATCCCAGTCAGCCTGAACTTTCACGGCTCCAAAATTAGTAGGTGCTGGCAGAACAAATTTCTTTGACTTCCATTGGTAGAACAAGTTGTTTACCGTATCTGCATCAAGTTGATAAATTTCTGTTCCTCCGTAGGGGACGACATATACGTTTGCTGTTGACCGCTGAACAAACACAGCTTGAGCGTCGGTGTCAAAAGTTACCAACGGCGGAGTATCCCCACGGGTAATGATTAATGCGGCCTTTGTCGATCCTACGGCGTAGAACGCAATATACATGTTCTGGTATATCGCCCCAATCATCGAAGTGGGTAAGTAAGTCTGCCATTCGTCTCGTGTAAACAACGGGCGTGAAATTACATCCATTGCCCCTGGAGCAATTGAAACAATTCCGTTGGGGCTGGCGTACAGAACCCCGTATTGGTCGCCTGCAATTGACTTCTTGGACACGCATGGTTCAAACAATGGCACTTTCTCTTGCGTCATAGCCCCAGGCGTGGAACCTGTAATCAAATACGGGTGCTGTTTTGTACATACAACCAGCGTTTGGCCAAACACGCCAAGCCCGACAATCGGAGACCCAACAGTCATCATGTAACCACTTGGCCAAGCGTGAGGCAGGTATGGCTCGCAAAACCACACTTGGTTCCCGGTAAACCCCGCCAAAATGCCGTTTGGCATTGAAACCAAGCCTTGCAACGTGGCAGGCGGCGGGATGTAGTACAGGGAAGGAAGGATAACGCCCAAGTTGGCGGATAAGATATTGTCGGCAAAAGTGCCAGTCGCAACGCCAGTGCTGGGGGTTACGGTAACCTGCCCAACATAGAAATAATTGACGGAGTCAGTTCCGGCAACAGCCCGGTAAATTCGAATTGCTGTGATGTTGTATCCTGCGGACGACACCGGAGCCGTGGCAAACGCGCTGACTGTGACAGTAGCGTTTGGCTCAACAGTGGAAATCGCTGTGGCGGGACTGGGGCCAGACTCTTCTAAAACTGCGCCAAATGTGTTGACGTATGTATACACATACACACGATCTTCATGCACAGTTCCAGAACCGCCGCTTTTAACAAGTGTGGGGCCAGTAGTTGGATTTGGAACGCCCATCTGGTAATAGGCATTTGGAAAAGGTTTTACCCCTGTCCCGCTAGTAGTTGCCAATGCCCAGTTGGTTTTCTTTGGGCCAACGCCATCGGTGTAGTACACCCGGTCGTCAGTGACGTCGGCTACAGGGCCAGGAACGACATTGACATCAGTTGTCCACTCAAGCCAAGCAGTCGCACCAGTAGATGTTTTCTCTAACTGGTAGATAGTCTGTACGTTTGAGTTGCCCGTCGTGTATGCAAACACTGGCTTGCGCCAGGGGCGTAACTCGCCCGATTGGATTTTTACATTGCTGGCAACCTGCGCTTGATTGGGTTGAAGTAAAGCAGGGCCAGTGCGGGGGGAAATGCCCGAAAATGCTTCAAGTTTAAGAAAAGGCATAGCACTTCCCCCAGTGGGTTACTCAGCAGGAGTTTCGGCGGGCACTTCGGCTGGGACTTCCGCAGCTTCAGCTTTACGACGACGGGCGGGGCGTGGTTGGCCAGCAATATCTGCTTCCAGTTCTTCCAACAACAGCTGCCCATCTTCGTTTAGTTGGAACTTACCGCCGTCGTACGTACCGATGATTTTTCGATCAGCCATGATGCCACGGATGATGTTGCCAGCCACGTACTCAGCGCCTGAGGCTTCCATAAATTGCTCAAAAGACATCGCCATTTAAATCTCCAGGGTTGTTAAACACAGGCCCATTATCCAGCAAAAGACAAGCTTTACGCAAGGACTGCCAAGGCTTCATTGGTGTGTTTGATGCGGTCTTCGAGGCCAATTGTCCCACCGTTGATCTTCTTCGTGAGTGCTGCCCAGTCCCCTGACTCGGCCAGACGGTTGCAGTCATGCGTTGACCAGAACCACCCTGCCGTCAGTGCCGCATATTTAGGTGTGGCAACCAGCTCTGGCTGCATGACAAAGTCAACGCCCAGGGCTTGGCCTGCGTGAAAATAATTTGAATGCCCGGTCAATTGGATGCAACCTCTGCCAAAAAAACGCCATCCGTCCCCTGACGCCTCGTCACGGTTTCCCATACGACCGCTGTACACTTTATTGGCAATAAGGCGAGGCTGACCAGCGCACTGGTTGGCAACGTCAAGAGTGGGGAAACGCTTGGGCCACAACTTCATCAGTGTGGCTGCGCGGTAATTCAAGTTCTCTTGCAGCACCTTAAAGTGTCCACATTCATGGCCGCACTGCCCGATGAATGCAGCCTGCTGTCTCTTGGTGGAGATGTTGAACCGGCCAAAGGTTTCATTAAGCGCATCAACCCACTCAGGGCCAATGTGCAGCTTTTTGAGTTGTTCACTGTTTACCATTTATCTGATCCCTTACTTTGTTGTAGGTGTCGATGCAGCTGTTGAGTTGGACGGTGTTTCTGTCTCCTTCGATTGCGATGGCGACAACAGCTTTAATAGCCTCTCTGTAAGCGTCGGGTCTTTCTTCTCCCCGATCTCTGGCGGGAGGGCTGGAATCTGGGGCGGTTGAAACACAACTTGCGGGGGCTTGGACAGGAAGCCGCAGCTGGCCAGCATCAACAAGCTTATTAATATCAGACTGTTTTTTAGCAAGATCATTTTTGGCCTTTCTCAATGTTTCGGTTTGGTTGTTGAGTGAAGACATCAGCTCTTGCTCTTTGGCTCGAGACGCTTCATTAAGTTTAGCAATCTGAGCCTGCATCTCTGCATCTCGATCAGCATATCCAACATGATGGCCGTAACCGTACGCCCCACCAATTGCGATCATGGCTGCAATGATCAGATATGGATTCACTGCCCAACCTCACGTCTTGCTGCTGCAATTTCTTCCCGAACATGCTCAGGTTCAAGGTGCTCTGGCGGTGTTGTGGGTGGGGGCGGAGGAACCCAGGTTTCATCAAGTGGGGGATTTACCCAGGCTGGCAAAGCACCAGATGATGTCCAAGTTGAAGTAGCGGGGGCAGGAACGGGAGCGGGGGCAGGAGTCGGGGGAGTTACTGGGGGCGGATTGATTGCAGCAGACACCGCACCCACTGCTCTTTTGCCTACGATGCCGCCAATGCCGCCAACAATAAGCAACACGATATCGTTCAGCATCTTTGTGTAGGCTTGATCAATGGGGGCCATTGACTTGATTGGTTGGGTCACAAACGTCACGCTGTAAAGCAAGGCAATCACAATGCCGAACAAAATGATGGTAATCATCACCACAACAAAGCCCCAGATGCGGACTTCGATTTCTTCGGGGGTGAGTTTATTTTTTGACAACATCGGGTTCCACCTTTTTTTCAAGCACTGGAGCAACAAGATATTCGGGGCATGTCTGGGTAAACATGCAACGAGGTTTTTGGCATTCTTTAAGGTCAAAGTTGTCTGGGTTTTGACAAGTGTATCGGTAGCGGTCTTCACACCCGACAAGCAAAAATATAATACCTATCATCATGACGGTCTTATGCAAACCAATCATTGCACACCACATGACTTTATTTTTGTTCATTGCGTTGCCTGTCCATTTGTTGGCGCTCATATTCAAGTTGTTGACGCAGTCTTTCCATGCGCTCAATTTGCATTTTGCTCTCCTTTTGTGCAGCCAATGTGTCATAGTAAATGCTTCCCAGCAGCGGTAGCAGCAGGACAAATACCAACACCATAGCAACTAACGCAACTAAAAACCCCATCTTACTTTTCGATCCATTATTAGAAGGCTGAAGAACAGGACTAGGTAAAGGACGACCACTAAACAGGCTACCCCGTAGATTGCCTTGTCTTGGATTGCGCTGATTACCTTTCTGCGTTGCCATTCAACCTCTCGTTGTTTCTTTTCTTGGGCCAGCCTTGCTTCTTCCTGTTCCCCAATGATCTGCACTCTCATTGCGTTGACTCGTGTGTACAAATTCCCCAGTTCAGGCGGGGACTGGTACACCATGATCTCACGAATTTCTTTGGCCAGTTTTTCAAACTGTGTTTTTGCCAACTCTCTGTTTAGCGCTGACTCCATGATGTTTTGATTGGGGTCATAAACAGTCTTGGACTTTTCTTCTTCTTCTCTGATATGGTCAGCAAGTTGTTGCTGAACTTTGAAGAACTGAGACAGATTTGCCGCCAAATCAGCCACTACCCGACCTTCATCCCAAACCTCTGGTTCAGCCTTTTTTGGCTTAAGCGCAGCAACAGGGGCAGCTGCTTGAGGTTTTTTCTTTTTGAAGAACCCGAAGAACCCTCCCACTTCCTCCGCAATTGCCTGAACTTCCTTGGCTGCTTTTTGAGCAGAAGCAACAGTTCCCTTTACCTCTTTGTAAAGTTCGCACCCTTTTCTGATGGCTGCAACGCAACCATTCGCCATTGCCAAAAGGGTGAGCGGATCAATTTTTTACCCCTGTTATGGCATGGCTGCTTTTATTTTGTCTACTGTGTCAGCAGCATCAATTTGGGTCTGCATAACTGCGTATTTGTCTCGAATGAGTTGACGAGCGGTTTCAGCCCCTTCCATTTGGCCAGGGATTTGTTTGGCAATAGCCTCGTCATACGGTTTAAATTCGTCTGCACGGGCTAGACGGCGCTTTTCATGCGCAATAACTTTAGCTTTATTGAAGTTGATGGTAATCATTCTTGGTACTCCCATGCGTTGCGAAATGTGCGGTCTGTTGGAATGTCAGACACATCCACGATCTTGAAGGGCTTGCCAGCGGGTACATCTTTCGCCGCAATCTCTTCAATCGTTAAACCGCACTCAGCGGCAGGAATAACGACAACAACTCCGCCATCGTCAGTTGGGTAAATGATTCTTGAGTTCATGGTTTTTCCTTATCTGAAAGCAGCAACATACATACTTGTAGTGTCCACAAATGCATTATTTTCTACGTGGTGAATATTTATAGCTGACATAGTAATACTAGTAATATTATTAAAAGAGTTGGACGCGGTTGTAACCAAAGACGCTACTTGTACGCAATAATTTGCATCTTGCATTGCAGTGGAAAAGTTAACCCCATACACTCCTGCGCCAAGATCGGAAATGCTAGATACATTTCCACTGGCACGAATAGATATAGTACCTGTGCCATCAAAGTTAACCCACGCCCTTGCTGAGTAACTAGGTGCTGAACCCGATGCCGTTGTAAGGGCCGTAGCTGAAGTTGCAAGAGTTGCCAGGGTTGCTGTACCTGCGTTGGTAGCGTACCCCGCAGTGGTGGCATACCCTGCGTTGGTAGCAAACGACGCACTGTTGGCAGTCCCTGCGTTGGTAGCGTACCCAGCGTTGGTAGCGAACCCAGCGTTGGTAGCTGACCCGGCAGCAATAGCCGACTGAGCAATCCAAACGGGCGACGAAGCACCTGCGGAAGACAGTATTTGTCCAGCGGTTCCAGCAGCAGTGTAAGACTGTAAAGTCCCTGTGCTGTACGCAACTGCTCCGTTAGCTGCGGTCGCCGCATCAAATTGAACCATGGCATTAAGCCCGGCAGCAGTTACTCGCAGTTCAAGCTTATCAGCTGCTGCATATGCTTGAGCGGTAGTTGCCTCTTGCCCGCGAACTACTGTAAAACTATCTGACGAACGCGCAGTAACTTTTACAATTTCAAGTTGATTGCTAGAGTTTGTCAGAGTGGCATAAAAATAATTTGTTCCTGTAATTGCAGGAAATAGCGCACCTTGCCCAGTAGTCACTACTATTGTGGTGGCCGAAGAAGAAATTGACGATGCAAGCGGTGCAGATGCATTATTTGAAAAAAGTACTGGCATAGCAAAGTGTCCTTATTCGAACGTTCGCAATTTATATAAAGTGCTCAAATACAAGGCAACTGCTTCATCAATCAAATTTTGAACCGCAGTCTGTTGCTTGTCAACAGCAGTGTAACGTAGTTGTTCGACTAACGTCAGTTGTCCTTCGAGTACATCCGCAATTTCTCCGGGAGCAGGGGCGTCTAACATAGGTATGGTGTCAATTACCCCATACCTTCCTTGATAGGCTTCGGCAATGCTGTCGGCAATTTCAATAATGCCATCATAAAAAGCATTTAACGCTATGTGTTTTGCATAACTGGTAGTCCGCAAATGTTCACGATGAGCAAGTTCTCGGCTCAAAAACAAAACAGCAATTAGACGGCCCATCAAGGGGGTGCTCATGATTAGTCCTTTTATCTGAAAGCAGCAACATACATACTTGAAGAATCAACATATGCATTATTTTCTACATGGTCGATATTTATAGTTCCCGTAGTAATACTAGTAGGGTTATTAACAGTGTTGGACGCAGTTGCAACCAAACCCATTATTGTTATGCAATAATTTGCATCAGGCATCCCAGTAGAGAAGTTAACCCCATACTTTCCTGTGCCATTATCGGTAATGCTAGACACGTTAACACTTGCGCGAATAGATATAGAACCCGTGCCGTTAAAGTTAACCCACGACCTTGCCCCGTAATAACCGGGTGAGCCAGAAGTTATTGTAATGCCGTTACCTGCATTGCTAGCGTAACCTGCACTGCTAGCGTAACCTGCACCGCTAGCGTAACCTGCATTGCTAGCGTAACCTGCCGAACCCGCATAGGTAGCGTTAGATGCGGAACCTGCCGAACCCGCATAAGATGCCTGAGATACAGAAAAATTACTGGGGTTATAGACGTAAAAATTAATGCCATCGTTGCCACCCCAAAGCCAAGTGGGTTGCCCGCCTTGGCCAGACCAATAGAAGTTAATGCCGTTACCATCAGATCGATTAGGGTACGCCCTACCAGCATTTGTAGCGTAGCCTGAGTTTGTAGCGTAGCCTGCGTTAGTGGCTGCGCTTGCATTGGTGGCAGACGAAGCAAAAGTCGCGTTGGTGGCAGACGAAGCAAAGGTTGCGTTGGTGGCTGAACCTGCACTGGTAGCCGTAGTAGCCAGAGTAGCCGTAGTTGCCAACGTAGCCGTAGTTGCCAATGTTGCATTGGTAGCTGAAGCAGCGGAACCGGTTGTGTTCTGGTTAAACGTGGGCCAAGTGAACGTACCCGTGCTAAAGTTGCCTGACGTTGGCGTACCGAGAGAGGGAGTTGTAAAACTTGGTGAGGTTGCCAAAGCAACCACAGTGCCGGAGCCAGTTGTGCTATATGAAGTACCCCACGCTGTTCCTGTGGAATTTGGAATGCCCGAACCGGGGTAAATCATACCGGCTGGAGCCGCAGCAGAAGTCCAAGTCGTACCGTCTGAAGTCAGCAAGTTGCCCACTGTGCCCGCAGCTACCGCAGAAACCGTAGAACCTGCACCAACCAAGACGCCAGTTGCAGTTGTAAGCCCTGTACCGCCGTTGCCAACAGGCAAAGTGCCAGTAACACCAGTAGAAAGGGGCAACCCCGTAGCGTTGGTCAGTGTCGCAGACACAGGTGTCCCCAATGCCCCGCCAGCCTGATACTTATCAGTATTCAGGTTTACAAAGTTGGCATCGACTTCCGTATTGGTTAACGGCGAGCCTTTACCTGCACGAGTGACAATTGTTGACATCTAGACACCCCAATTAGGAGACGGTGATTTGCCAGGTGATGCTCATGGCGTCATTTGCGCCTTTGTTGACAACTGAGAACACCGTACGGCACAACATGGTTCCAGTTGTTGGGTCGTTGAAGATACCGGCTTCGGTAACAGCGCCAGTACCAGTACCAGCTGGGAAACTGGCTACGTAAGTAACAACGTTGGTAGACGAAGTCGCTGACGAAAAAGTTACCCGTGAACCTGAAATTGGGGTTTCCAGCGCGGTATCACCAACCGCTGCTGCGGTAGTACCCGTCCCCAATCCCATGTGCGTCATGGCTGCTGGCGAATTGGTCGTTTTGAGCATTGAAGACGCAATAAAGGTCTTGCCTGCGGTAACAACCAAATTTTTGAATTCACGAGAGTCTTTGACATTGCCTTGTGCGTCAAAAACTTTGACGAAGACGTTGCCAGTGACTGTAAGTTTATCGTTCAACATGAACTTCTCCTGTTAAAAAGTGAACTGAATTCCCACGTAGTCTTCAGCAAAATATGTGATGTCACAATAATCTTGTATCGACCCCACTCCTGCGTCCGACAATGAAAAAGAATCTGTTGCAGAAGAAGCAGTACTGATCACTGCCGCTTCCGTAATCGTAACAACATTGGCTGTAAAGTCAATGAATTCAAAAGAAATACCATCGCCAACATCGGCAAGGTCATTCATTGCAAACGCTTCAGTCAAAAACTGATCAAAGGCGTAATAACTTGAGTCCCCAGAAGTAACAGTCTCAACTTTAATAGCTGGGGCAAAAGACAAAGACGATGTGTCTGACAAAGTCAACGTGTCAAAAACGTCTCGAATATAAATTAACATTACCAAAGCGCTATCACTAAAAGAAACTGTTTCAGCAACTGGCTTTTGAAAATTCAAAGCCGGGGAATCATTTGTTGCTAGGCTTTCAGTAACAGTCCCAAGAGTAAACGCTAGGGCCTTTGTGTCGGCAACAGAAATAGTTTCTGTCTTTCCAAGTTGTGAAGTTTTTACGCTGCTATCGGACAATGTAACAGATTCAGTTTTTGCAGCGGGAACAAACGACAACGCAGAGATGTCTGCAATAGTCGAGGAATCAGTAAGGGGTTTGGAAAACGTCAAGACCGAACTATCGGCAATTCCAATTGTTTCCGCGCTAAACCTAAACAACCCGCTTGTGTCCATACGCGCTGAAGACGACAACAAAATGTAAGCAATCTCGGACACTGGCACTACATAAGTGGCAGTCCTTGAAAGATTTACAAAAGTGACGCTGGCGCGTAGGGAGGTGTCTGCCATCAGAAGTCTTCGCGTAACTTGAACTTCAGTACGTCATACACAGTTTGGATTTGCCCGTCGGAGAAAGTAATTTCAATCTCACCTTCGTAGTCCCCGGCTGCGCCTTGCAGCATCACAGGGGCCGAGGCTGGGTAAAAGGTAACTTGTCCGTTTGGCCCGTCTGTAATAGACCCTACAACCGTGGCCTGCAACGTGGACGACCCAACTGCTCGAAAATACAAACGAGAAGTAGCCCCTGTTAAAACAACTGCTGCTCCAGTAGTGCTATCTGTGATGTTACACACCAGTGCAGGGCGTGTGTCATTCGTGACCAGTTTAATTTTGTCAGTCATACAAGCCTCTGGAATTCAATCGCAACAGACGCACGGGTCAAACCTTTGTTCACTTGCGTGCGCACATCCGCCATCACGTCGTTAAATCTCTTCAAGTAGTCAAGAGATGTTCTGAGGTCGTAGTATGGCTGGTTTGGAGTATTGTACAAACGCGCCCTTGCCCCATACGCAATATCCTCAAGGAATCGTTCGTATATTTCTTCTCGAATCGTTGTAGATGAGCGAGTTGGTTTGAGGGCAATCCGCAACTTAATTTGGTTGGCTTGCGTGACTTGAGGATACGGAACCAACTGCACTTCTTGTGAAGATGGTCTGAAATAATAGTAGGGGTTCCCCGCCAACGTATTCCAATTGGTTGTTCGGTAAATCTGTGTCAACTGCTCAATGGCTCGTGGAACCAAAAAGACATCTCCGTACCAAGCTTCGACAATGTCTGCAATTTTGTAGTTGCCGTCCGGCTCAAGCTCGTACACTGCAACCCCAGAAATACCCGCTATAGGGTCAAGGTTTTCTTGGATATACCTGGTTTCCTGGCAAAACTCAATACAAGAATTGCGGATTGCATTAAGCGCCACAACTTCTGGCACATCTTTTACAAACTGCATAACTTCTGGCAAAAACAAGTCGTACGCAACTTCACTCATGACATTGATCCAGGTAAAGAAGGGTTACGTGGAAGCAGAGCCAACTCTGGCGATCCTCTCATTTCGGACTGCTCTTTAACACCTGTGGCAGCAGTGAACGTTGTCAGATACATCTGCCCCAAAGCAATACCAGGAGCATACTCGGCGTCTTTGGTGCAAGCTCTAAACAGCATGTAGTCAAGCAGCGGGCCTTGGAACACATCAAACACAGGAATTACTTGCGACTCAGACGTCAAGTCAGTCGGCTGCATTGAGTAGTTGATCTCAAGATAGTTTGTCCCAGTGCTGGGCGGGTACACGTAGTACGCCGTTTGATCTTGAAGGTCGTAAATGTAATTTGTGGTTGTCGTACTAGCCGTGGCCGTATGCCAATTTGGATTGAACGCATCCAACAACTCACGCGAACTGATACGAACAGCACGGCCAGGAGTCGTGCCAGTCGTGCCCATATTTCGATAAACGCTTAGAAGCATCCATCCGCCGCTAGGCAGTGTCTGTCTTGTGCCAGCTGCAAGTTGTACCGCGCTTCTTGTAGCTGAGGCATTAGGCTGCATGACCACAATTTGCCGCAGGCCATCATTAAGCCATCCCAGAAGTTCTGCTCTTGTCCAGCGAACCCCAGAGATGTCAATAAGCTGTGTGGCAGCTTTGCTGATAATTGTGCCTGCGGTAACTGTACCCATGCAACTTCTTTCGATGAATAGGGGCCGAAGCCCCTATTTGATTAGGCCGAAATCATGGCGTACCAGTTCAAGCCATCAGCAGTTACGTAACGAGCACATTTAGAAACGGCTTGTGAGTAAGATGCGTTGGCTGAACCGCCATTGATAGTGCCGCCGACTGGTGGGAACACGATCAAAGCGTTGGTAGCTTGGCCATTCAGGATGAGGATATCAGCGGCTCCACTGCCAGCTGGCAAAATCGCTGCGCCAGTAGAGGCAACGGTAGCGAATACAGTGATATCGGCAGTGATTGCAACAGCAGTAGCTTGCGTAGTGGCGCTAGTGACTTGACCAGTCAAAACGTCACCAGCAATCAACTGTTGTGCAGCCTCAGCCCATATACCTTGTCCGATGATCTTTGATTCTTGAGACATGATAAATCCTATGTGTGGTGGTTTAAAGAGACGGGGCCGAAGCCCCGCCTTATTCTTTAGCCTGCGACTTGCAACAAGGCCAAGCCGTTTGCTTGAGCGACTTGGGTGCCGTAGACGTTCAAACCACGAACCAACGTACCGAAGTCGTTGGGGTTCTGCAAGGACTCAACCTTAGCGATCTGAGACGCAAAGGTGATGGCAGACTTGTGGCCTGCAATCACAGCGTGACGCTTCAACGCGTTAGACAAAACAGCATCAGTACCGGTGTTGGGGTTCATGTAGGTCTTGCCAACAGCGCCACGGGGGACGAGGTTGGAGACATACACGCTGAAGCGGTCGATCATGCCGATCTTGCCGTTACGCAACACGCTGGCAGCGTCACCCATGAACTGGGCTTGAGCCAAGTTCGATTGCATCAGGATCTGACGCTCGGTGGGGGTGAGGATCAACCAACGGTCGGTCTCGGGCACATTGTTCTCATCCAACACGCTGGACAAAGCAGTGATGCTTGACAGGATGTTGGAGGCGGTCAACGTGACGGGAGCCAGATCGGTGCCCAGGTTGAACGCGCCAGAGATTGCACCAGCGGTAGCGCCTTGGTTGGCGGCAGCGCCTTGGTTGAAGTTGGTATACAGAACGTCTTTGTCGATCTGAATCTTCATCTGCATGGCGGCGTCGTTGGTGAACATGTCCATCAACTTGGGCTTGGCTTGCAGTTCCAAAACGTTGTTCACGTTCACGCCAAAGTACTTGCCCTTGTTGATCACCAAAGTGATGGTGCTGGGAGCAGGCACTTCATAAGCCAGATTCTGGCCGATGCTGTAGCTGTTGATCGTGATGGTGGGGATCGTGTTGATGATCACGGTGTCGCCCATGCCGGTGATGTCACCTTGCCAATCGGTGTTGGCAATTTCGCCAAAAACGGTGGCGGCATAGAACTTCTGGGCCAGCTTGCCAGACCAGAGGGCGGGGATAAACGTACCCGAATAAGCGGTGCCGGAATAGGCTACTTGACCACCGGGGGTGTTGAAACCGCCAGAGTTAATCGGATAGGCTGCTGCTGCGGTAATTGTAGACATGGCTACTTCCTTCTTCAGTTAAAAAACTTTTGATGAGTACCGCCATGCGTGGGTCGTTTAACGAATACGGCCTTCGGCTTGGGCGGCGTTGATTTCTGCTTCCATTTTCACCGCCTCTTCGTTTGTCAACCGGCCTTTGATCCACTCGTTGTAAAAATCCGAAACTTCCTGTGAGGAATAGATTCGTTTTTCTCCAGCCGAAGTAGTAGCAGGCGTCGAACGGGAGCGGGTCGGCGCTACTTGACTTTGAAGATTCGGCTGTCGCTGTTGCGTAGGAGGAGCAATCATGTTTCTGTACTGCTTGAAAATCGTAGCCGTTCTGGCTGCGTCAAATGCCTCATAAGCATTTGTCAATGCGTACTGGCGGGGTAGCCCATAAATGGGATCAACCTCTGCCAACCATGACAGGAAACCTTGGTCTACGTTTAAGGCTTCCCAATCAGGAACTTGTGCAGACAGCGCAGACAGAAACCGATCTTTATCGGAAACACCTTGCCGTTCACTCACGTTCCCAAGCTTGCTCTTCAGTTCGTTCACTTCCGAAAGCAACTGACTTTCTCGGTCGCGGAATCCCGCTACTTTCTGTTCAGTCGCACGGTCGATCAAATCCAACAGATCAGAACCAAATGCTTCTTTGTCTTGTTCAGTGATAAGAGTCTTGGCCGTACTCGGTTGTTCGTATGCTTGCTGTGCTTTTGACGAGGCGTTCTCTGCGATTAGGGTCTGAACTTGGACATTCAGTTCCTTCATCTGCGAGTGCAAGCGTGGCACTTCTGCATCGTACATACCCTTGAGCGTAAGGTACTTGCGTTCCCACGTTTCTTCGGATACCGATTTTGGTTGCGGCTCTTGCGAGACATGCTGCTGCGGCGGATCAGCCGGGGGTTGAGGGTCTAAATTTGGAACAGTCTCCGTGTTATCGGTCTGTCCTGTCATTTGGGCTACAAACGCATCTGCGTCATCAACTTGTTGCTGAATAGCTCGTGGCAATGCCATATCTCTATCTCCTTCGCTCCGACTACGCTCTAGGACTCCGGCTTTACGGTCAGTCCAAGTTCGCTTACGGTCTGCTACTTGGTTAATGTTGCGGTGTCGCGCTCCGACTTAACGGTCTGCTTGTCACCTACGGGTTTTGGCGACCAGCGTTTCCGCTTGATCCACCATCTCAAGGATTTCCTTGAGTTCGAGGTTCCGGCCCTGGAGCCGGGACTTCATTTCTTCACCTGTTGCTTCGCCAAGTCTTTCGAGAGTCTCTTGACGCCGCGATTTTAAAAATTCTACCAAAGGTTGCATCTCTGGGGTGCGCATCAGTGCAAGGCACCGGGCAACCCTTTCGTCAACCCTTATTTGCACATTCCATCCGTCTTTGCAGACATCTGGGCGTACTCTTTGCCGCCACGTTTGCCCATAGCGTCGATGTTGCCATCATTGCCGCCAGCGCCTTGAGTAGCGGGGCCTTTGGACATACCGTCAGTTTTGGCTGACTCTTGTTTGTACTCAGCTGAACGCTTTTCCATTGGGTTTACTGCTTGCATGGGTTTTACTCCTTTGTGTGGATGATATACGAGAACTTACCGTTGTCAACTACCGATTCCGGCTGCTGGTGCAAAATTATTTGCTACCGGCGCACCGTTCTGGAGTTGTGCTCCTGGCCGCTGAACTGGAGGCGTACCCCCGGCAGCGGCTTGCCCATTCTGCTGAGCCGTCTGCGCTTGCTGTTGTTGCATCATCTGTGCTTCATTTGCCAGTCGCTGTTTGAGGATTTCAACAGGGGGAACAATGTGGTCAGGGTTGAGGTCAAGCGTTTTGGCCGACTGACGCAGCAACTCTGCAATGCCTTCCATGCCGATGACTTGCTGGACAGCAGGGCTTTGCAGGGCGATCTGGAGGAACTGGTTCTGGCGAACCTGAGCCTGTTCTTTCTGCACCAAGGACGCAGCGCCACGAGCGCGGACATTGACATCCCCCTTGAGGTCTGGGTCTGTGCCGTACCGCATATTGTAGAAATACAACCGATCAATGGCTGGCTCGATAACCGTACGGTCAATGTTGGCAATCACCTGCTTGATAGATTTGCCAGCGTTGCTCATCAGCATGTTCATGCCTGTAGCCGTGCGGCCTGCACCACCTGCGGGGCTGTCCCCCGTCATATACCGTGGAATGCCCGTGTATTCGTCAGCCAGGGTGGCAAACTTCTCATAGACCGCCATAAGTTCAGCAGCCAATGAATTGGGCTGGTAGAACTGCATTGGAGGTGCTGCTCCCGCCAGTGGGTCAGACGTAACCTGCCAGACTTTCCAGGGATACAACTGTGTGATGTTCTCGCCCTGGGGGAGCCTATCAATGTTGTACACAACCTGTGGGCCACTGGCAATTGACAAGTTGTTGACCAATGAGCGAGCGGCAGCGTTACAGATGTCCTGGGTGTCCCGACACAAATCCGCTACAGAGTTGCCCCAGAACGCGCCGGGGACTTCTTCGTAGGAAGCTTTGTAGTACGGCTTACGCCCGAGGGGGTCGGCATTAACCACCGCTTTTATGACCCAGTGCCCGACCACCCAACCTTCGATGGGGTAATCCATCAACGGGTCGGGAATCTCTTCCTCGGTCATACCCCAGTCCTTGAGCAGTTGCCCTTGGACATTTCCCCAGAACTGGAGCGCATCAATCAATTCAGACGGGTTCTGTTGCACACCCATAGTTGACTTGCCTTCAGCCGCAGCCTTGTTCATGTCAACGTAAATCCAGTCGCGCAGACCGCCTTTGCCGTACTCTTCCAACACGGCGCGGATGGCTCCGTCGCTGTAACCTTCAACGCCGATAAGGGCTTGCAGGTCAGCACGCGCTAACTTATGACGCTCAATTATGAAGCCATCATTGATGTCGGACGAATCCGCAGCGGGATAAATATTGAACGGGTCAACCCGCTCCCACTCAAGGGTGAGCATGTCTTCAACAGCAAGCGTGTACTGCCCGTCTGGAGTAGGCACCCACTGCATCTTGGGGCGCTTGCGTACAACCGGCCCTTTCATGATGGCAGACGGGAAAGTTGTGATGTCGTCCAAAAACTCAGAAAACGCCACGTTCCAGTTGCCCTCAAACAACTGATCCGACATTTTGAGTTCCATCCGCTCTGCCGTGCGTTTGGCCATGTCCTTGATCTGCGACATAGCCATATCCTTCATCTCAAGTAGGCGCTCACGCACCTGCTGGTCAGTCGGAGGTTGGCCCATCATGTACAACTGCTGTACTTCCTGTTCTGCCTGCGCCATGATGCCCTGCACCTGATTTGGCGGCAGATCGGGCACGGGGCTTGGCTGGATCGTCCACGGTTTGTCTTCCGCAGCGGTAACCAGGGTGTCTTTGAGCCAGCTGGACGCCGCACGACACTTGTTTGACGTGAGCATCATGTAGATGGTGGCGCTGCCCTGCTCGCGCAGCTGGGCCAGTTTGTCTGGGTCGTACTCTCCGCGCCTTGCGCGAACAGACTTGAGCATCTTGATCTCAGAGGTCTGCTGCTTGGCCAGCATGGCAGACATCCATTTTTTGCGGATGTACCCCGCAAGGGCTTGAACAACGGGCTGCGAATTGGCCAGTTGAGCGGCATCACGCTGCTCTTCTTGTAGCGCCTTTAAAGACTTGATGGTGACAAGTCCGCCGCCAGCCACTGTGACTCCTGGCGCGGTGGTATTCGTAATGTTAAGTCCAAGTTGCATATGCGTCACATCTTTAAACTGTTAGGGGTGTAACCGATATCGGCAGCAATGTCAAGTCCAGACGTAATCAACTTTTTTGATTTCAACCGACTTGCGCTGCCAGGAATCCCCAGTTACGTTACCGTCTGCGTGCAGGCACGCATACTGGTGCGCATCTGCAATGTGGGAATGCGAATTTTTCTCGGGCTTGTCGTCAGCCTCGCCATTTTGCCGGATTTTATACCGGTATCCGCCCCGAAGGGAAGCAATTAAATGTGTACATGACGGATCGACCAAGTGGGCGGGTTTACCATCCACCGAACGAGTTAGCATCTTGTCCACTGCATTGATACGTGCCACAACACTGTTGGACTTGGCAGAAATCACCCGAAACCCCTCTGCTCGCAGGATATCGAACACCGACCGCTCGTCAGTCTGCGCCCTCTGCTGCCCTGCCGGGTCACCCACAATCAGGACGTTCATCCCCGGAAACCTGTTGGCCAGCATGGGTTTTAACTTCTCCCGGCAGAACCGCAGCGTACCCATCCCCTCTGAGATCAAGTCGGCAAAGGTCAGGAACCTCCCCTGGGCATCAACTTGGTTGATGGTACACGCAGGTGTCAACCCAAAGTCCATCCCGATGATGAGCGGGTGAGTCTGGAGCTTGATGTAGTTCAGCGACTGCTTGGCAACGTGTGTATCCCGGTCAAACGCCTTGAACACCGGCTGTCCGCTCAGAGACTTACCAAACTCCCCGTGGACATACACATCTATCCAGTCTTCCTTCTTGCCTTCGCACAGGTTCTCGTAGTAGTCGTCCGGCAGGTACTGCGTCCAGTCCGCCTCTTGGCTCAACCCAGACGGCTGTATGGTGACGTGCATGTTCTGGGGCGGCTCAGTGAGCATGGTCTCCCAAAACGTGTCCATGTCCGGTGGGTTGGTAGCCCCCCACACTTTGTGAATCTGTTTGCCGTTGTCATCACACGCCCCAACGCCGTTCATCGTCTTATCGGGATACCTACCCAGACGACCAGTGAGCGCGTTGTAAATGTCCGGGTTGATCTCCCGGAACTCATCCATCACACCAAACGTCAGCTGCAACGAGAGCAACCGGCGCACGTCATTGGCGTCATCCAGTCCACGAAACAAGACTTCGCACTCCACGTCGTCAAACTTCAGCTGGAACTTGGAGTTTGTCTTCTCCAGTATCCCGGCCTCTCCGTCTGGATACCACTTCAAGAAGTCCGGTATGGTCGTGTCCCACAGCATCTGGCGGGTGTTACGAATGACCGCCGTACGACTACGTCGTATGCCATCAGGTGACGCCTTGACCCGCTTGGCTTCGTAGCCAATCTTGATGAGCGCCGCCGTGGTCTTGGTTGACCCGACTGGCCCCACGATAAAGTTGGAGAACTTGTCTGCTGTAAGAAACGGAACCACCGATATGGGTGGTGTGTAGACAAGATTAGCCATCAATGGTCAGGGGCTGTGCCCCCTGCGGTATGTTTATCGTGATACTGAACTTGGGTGCTGCATTGAGTGCACCAGCGTCAAGTTTCGGTGCTTTCAGTCCTGCTACGTCTGTCAGCGCATTGAACACCGAGAGCTTTTGCAAGATCGTGGAGTCGTTGCTTATGGCCTGCTTGAACATCATGGACATCATCTCTTCAGCCATAAGGCCCGCCTTGAGGCGAAACGTCATCCCGTTGCGTTCAAAGTCCGACCGCTGCGCCTGTACAGCTGTGATAAACGGTGGCCACTGGGACAACCGCTCCCACTTCTCGCCTTCAAACCCAAACCTCTGGGCGATCAGCGCCGGGTCTTCCAACCCCGCAGCACACTCCCACACCAGCTGGGGCGGGATGTCCAACGTGACGTGCGCTTCTGGTGCGCTTGGTGAGAGCGCAAACTCTGTGTACTCAGAGTACTCGGTGAGGTCATCCATCGCGTTTGGCAAAGAACGCCACCAAGGCTTGTCGCACAACCTCAGACATCGGAACGCCTGTGCTTTTGGTGTACGCCTTCAACTTGACAGCAAGGTCTTCGGGGAAGAAGAAATTGAGTCGAATCATCTAAATCCTGCTGTTTTTTTCGCAATGCTTTTAGGCTGCGCTACAAACTGTTTGCCTTGCGCCTTACCAGCACGTTTGGCTTTGGTTGTGGCTGCATATTCAGCAGGTGACAAGGACTTGATCGCAGCCTCAGGCAAGTAACGCTCACCTGTTTTTGAAGACGGCTTACCACTCTTGGTACGCCATTTCTGGTCGCCCCAATCTTTAAGAGACTTCTGTGGCGCTTTCAATCTTTGTACCCCCCACCTGCGGCCTTGTACTTCTTGGCCACAAGCTGTGCCTTACGGGCTGACCACTGCCCTGCGCCTGTTCCCTGTGTGGCCGCAGCTTTTACTTCGGACACGATCCGTTTACGAAGCGCAGGTTTTGTGTAGTTGTTCGCAGCATTTACGGTACTGCGGGTAGCCATCAGTACTTGCCCTTCATGACTGGCTTACCAGCCTTTTTCATCTTGGCTTCTTCCATCTTCTCGCCTTTTTTGTACAGGGCGGCAGGCATCTTCTTTTCAGACTTCTCTTCTTTGGCAGTTTCTTTGCCTTTGAAGCGGGACAGTAAGTTTGCGGGCATTTTGGCCATGAGGTGCTCCTGGTGGTTGATGTATGTATGGTACGTGGGTGCGGGCGAATGTCAAGGGGTAGGGGTATATAAATATATGTAGGTGTATGTATATGAAAATTTTAGGTCTTGTAGTGTGCGTAATGGGTAGTGTATGGCCCCCGTCCGCGTGTCCGTGTCCCTCCGCCCCTCCCTCTGCCGCCCATCGCACCATGTTGGCTGTTAGTGTAGGGTAGATGATCTCATCCCCTCGCTGGCAACGATGCCGGACATGATGCCCTTTGCAAACCCTACGGGGTCGGCACGATCTACGGATTGTGGGTTGATTGTTCGTCTAGCTGGAATCGGTCATTAAAAATTTGCGTGTAATCTCATGCCGTGGCGGGCATGACTGAGTGTGAAATAGACGAAGGCACTCTGACTGCGGCGATTGTTACCCAGTCAAGCTACGCATTAGGGGCGAACGCAAAACCCTTTGTTGTGGTGATATTCATTAAGTTGGGCAAGGCGGTCAATGTACGCCCCGACAATATCACGCAAACACAGCAAGGCAAGTCTATGCGACCTAATACTATCGGGCTTGAATGACGGGACATAGCGCACCACGGTATGCGGTAAGAATCCGCGCCGGTGTACCCTTGGAAAAGGTACTTTGGGTAGGACTAATGGAAAGACATTAGCAGTAGCGCCGACTAACGGGCGATGAGGTACGCACAGCGGGCACCAAGAACAGCAAGCCCGAGTCCCCTGTATTCAGGGGGCATCATAGTGTGTAGTGACAGTATGCACTAAATGTCCCTTTACTTATTAACTTGGAGAATTTCATGAATCAAATCACAATCGCCCCTGCTATCGTCAATGTGTCTGGCAAGACCAAGGTCGAGCGTCAAGTGTCTGTTGTTCGCACCGCATCTCAGCAAGCATTGACCGCTTGTCTGTCACTCAAGGGTAAGGTGGGCAACGCTATTCGTGCCAATGCCGCATCCGCTGGTTTGCTCGATGTTGCGGCGGCTTGCGTCAACTCAAACTACAAGCCACTGGTCGAGATGCTCAGCATCCGCTTGGGTGAACCCATGATTGTCAGTAACCGCGCATCATTCGAGTCACTGCCTGACTTGTTCGAAGCCCGCATCATGAAGGCAAAGCTGGCGAAGAACGATGGTATGCGTATTGACAAGAAGTCTGGTGCGCTGGTTGCTGGTTCTAAGCTGGCTGTTGAGATGGAACTCAAGGCATTGGTGACTGACATTATCCGTGCCGTCAACGAGTACCACGCTAACCGCAAGGCTGAGCAACAGCAAGTTGTCGAAGCCTGATCCACTGTCCCTGAGTACGGACGCAAACTGCTCATCACTCACTAACTTAACTGGAGAATCCAATGCGTGTACATCTTTTGCCCAAAGGGCAGTCAATTGCCCCTATGCCCCCCAAGCGTGTCAAGGATGCGATGTTTGACCACCGAGACATTCGCGGCCCCTTCTCTTTGCTGATCGCACCCACGCCGCCTCAAGTGCTCGTTGGTGGTGGATTCATGCGCGGCATGGCGACCAACAGATTGTGGGGATGAATGTTAGTGGGCACTCACGAGAATATTCCAGGGGTGTCCAGCGGAATATTCACTGGAATATTCAGTACTACATAAAATATCCATAGGAATCAACCACTTATGTATCTATGTAATACTCAATATTCCAATATTCCAATATTCCACATAGTCAGACGCCCTTACGCGAGAGATGATGACGATTGATGCGTGAGAGCGCGTCATACACACAATCCACAATATCTCAAAACCCGCCTGACCCTTTCCAAAATCTGGAATATTGGAATATTCCCGTTAGTGCTCACTAACCCCCTAGTATCCATGCGGGTTCTAGCGTAAGTGTCCACTCACGAGAATATTCCAACCCAATTTTCCACCGGAATATTCACCCCGCTTGGTGGTGTGCGGCGGCGTCCGCACCTATCATGCCGTCAATCGACCGCTTGTTTCTAATCGGTCTCAATCACTTCTGCTTGGGCAGAAGCATAACAAATAAAATTCGGCAAGTCAAGCGAATCAAGGGATTCCCCACTAACTCACTCAACCATTGGAGCACCTCATGGTAAACGACCTCATGTATCTTGAAGCTGACAACATCGTCACACCCCCAAACTACCTGTCCGACTCGGATGATGCGTTCACTTGGCGCTTCATGGACGACTTCAACCCGATGGATTCCCTCGGCCCTTTGGACGACCCCGATGCGTTCTTGGCTGAGTACCTCAAACTGAAAGGAGAAACGAAATGAGCAAACAATCGGACATTGACTACTTAGTAGCCAAAGGGCTACCCGAGGTCTACGCCCACATGGCGGTTGAAGCGCCAGGATGGAGGTTAGAGCCAAACTATTATTTGCATAGTGTAATTCATGAATCATTCGTGTGGTATTTGACGGAAGAAGGCCTTGGCTTTTGGTATGCCATTTGGAACAACGTACAAGCGGAGGGACTATGAACAAACTATTCTTGGTGTGCTGCACCGTCCTGACAATGCTCGCTGGATATATGGGCTGGGACGGCGATGGGTACTATCTCAGGCAGGTACTCTTAATATATACAGGGTTCATGGGTGCAATCACCCTGGGCCTACTCATGAAGGACTGACCTTGGAAGACTACCACCTACCCATATGTACACACTGTTACGCAGTGCGTGTGGAACCACAACGAAGACATAATCCACGACCAACCTGTGCGTCCTGTGGTGAGAAGATCGCCCAGCAGCGCAAGCACACCGTGGTTCCCATGCCCAAATCAAACTACATAGCAGTGACAGACTTGTCCCTGCTCAAGGGACTCAACTCATCGCACAAGGGGAAATCATGAATGACGAACGAGAAATAGAAATAATCCGCGAGTTGCATATCATCCGAGAACGACTGCGGTTTGTGAGCAACAACATCGACAACATATCCAAACGAGACGACTGCATCGCCAATCTTGAAGCGGTGCACAACAAGATACGGTATCTGTTGGAGATTGTTCTATGACGGGATACCCCCCAGGTTTACTGCAAGATGACGACCCGAGGTTATCCAAGTGGTTAGCCTCACGCCTTGACGCACGGCGCATAGTGCGTGAAGTTTGCAAGGAGATCAAGCATGAAAGGACTGTTCAAGAAGGCATACCTCGTTGGTCAAGGCGGGATGACCTGCGCGTGCTGTGCACCCAAGTCGGGTAACAAGTACGCCGCTCGTGCCAGACAGAAGATGGACAAGCAGGGCAAGCTGCGTCTGACTCGACTCATCAACCAACTCAACAAGGAGTTACCAGCATGAAACTCAGAGACATACGGCGCAGAGCGAAGACTCCATACACGCCCATTGGAGATGGGCTGGTGTTTCTGCGCGACTACAAAGCCGAGCGATGCCGTACCTATGCGATGGGGTGCCCGATCTGTGACCATTGGCGGTTCTATGACGAACATGGGCGGTATCCCTACAGCTGGGAGGAGTTGAGCAGATACATGGACATGCTCGAAGACGGCAAGACACCAGACTTTAGAAAGGTAGTGATATGAACGAGATCATCGTAGAACCACGCACGGTGTATGGCAACACAAACATATACCCCAAGTGTGAGAAGGCGAAGTTGTTTGCCCAGTTGCTCAACCAACTGACATTGACGCAAGACAACCTGGACATCATCAAGAAGCTTGGGTATTCCATCCGAGCACAGTATGTTGAAGTTAACCTGTAAGGACACCTATCATGTTCCCAAGCCCCGAACATCGCGGAGTATTTCTCACAACCCTACGCACACTGGGTGTTG
>Ga0315902_10002630_pt1 | contig 27692 bp, 23 predicted proteins | sample LakEriMetagenome_9_FD_203523 | JGI IMG/M metagenome (GOLD analysis project Ga0315902, IMG submission 203523) | Freshwater fungal communities from buoy surface, Lake Erie, Ohio, United States - Buoy 12 MA117 | ecosystem: Environmental > Aquatic > Freshwater > Lake > Lake biofilm | place: USA...
GTCACCTACGCGTTACTCAGCCGTTCGCCACTAATTTCCGAGCAAGCCCGGAAACTCGTTCGACTTGCATGTCTAAGGCATACCGCCAGCGTTAGTCCTGAGCCAGGATCAAACTCTCCGAAACAACGTGTTGCCTTACGGCAGCACGTTAATTTTCCGAGGGTCTGCCCCGGCGAAAAAACGGTTGCTTTGTGTTACCTGCCACTCTTCAGCTGTTAAGGTGCCGCCGGCTTTCGCCGACGCGGTCGCCACGGAGACCGTGGTGACTGTAAGCGCTGCTCTGCTCCACCCGTGATCGGGGCGGACGGTCGAGGATCTCTTCCACGAGCGACGCGAAGGGGGAGTCTACGCACCCTGCCGCTCCCCTGTCAAACGGGGGGCTTGTGCGGGCCCGTGCGGGGTGATTCGTGCTTACCACGCAGGGGTCGCGTGTTACAGCGGGCTTGACTCCACGAGGAGTAGAACGCCCGCTGCGGCGGCCAGGGAGGCGACGGCAAGGGTGACCCCCGCGGCGGTCGGCTCCACGCTCGTAGCCACCGTATAGATAAGGAGGGCGATGAGGCCGGCCAACACGACCTTGAGGAGGCGGAGGAGGAGCTCGACGATCAGGTGGCTCATGCCCCTACTCTACGCCCCGCCGCTCTTCGAGGCTACGCAGGATTGTTACAGCGTCGGCGTACTGGAGGTCCGCCCCGAAGGGGAGGCCTCGGGCCATGGAGGTGATGGAGGGAACCTTGGTGCCGAGGCGCTCCTGCAGGTAGAGAAGTGTTACATCGCCTTCAGGGGAGGGGTTCGTGGCGATGATCACCTCGCGCACGGGGTTCCCCTCGGCTGCGGCCGCGTCGACCCGCTCAAAGAGCTCCTTCATGCGGAGCTGGCCGGGGCCGATCCCCGACATGGGTGAGAGGGCCCCGTTGAGCACGTGATAGCGGCCTCGGAAGGCCCCAGTGCGCTCGATGGCGACGAGGTCTAGCGCCTCTTCGACCACGCAGAGGAGGCCCAGGTCGCGGGAGGTGTCGCGGCAGATGCGGCAGCGCTCCTCGTCGGAGACGTGGCCGCAGATGGCGCAGGGTCGGGTGTTCGCCCGCATGGCGCTGATCGCCCCGGCGAGGGCGAGCGCCTCGGGCTCGGGGGTGCGCAACAGGTGGAAGGCGAGCCGCTCGGCGGTACGGGGACCGACCCCTGGGAGTCGGGAGAGGGCCTCAATGAGCCGCTCGACCGAGCTCGGCAGCGCTGCGCCGTTGCTCACTCCTTCCAAACCTCGCGAAGGGCCGTGTCGGGGTCGAGCTCGCCGAACTGAATGACGATCTTGCGCCCGTAGGCCTTGTCGGCGAGCGACTCGATGCGCTCTCGCTTCGCCTCGGCGCGCTGGCGCAGGAAGCTCTTGGTGGGCGGGTAGCTGAGCACGAGGGTGTCGCCGTTGAGTGTGGGTCGGGCATCGGCGAGCAGCGGCTTGGTGGCAGGGTCGGCGCTCGCAAGCATGGCGCCCCACTCCCCTGTTGCCGGTGGGGCGGGCGGGGTTACCGGTGCGGCTGCTGGAGCTGGCGCGGGGGCGGCGCGCGGTGCCGCCTGTGCTGGGCTGCTCGCGGAAGCGGAGGCGGGGGCGGCTGCGGCGGCGCGAACGGGTGCGGGGGCTGGCGCGGCGACGGGTGCGGCGAGGGTGGCGCCGCCGCCGAGAAGGAGCAGCTCGAGCCCGAGGCGCAGATCGGCATCGCCGCGACCGGTTTCGATGCGGCGCAGGGCGTTCGCCAGACCAAGGAGGGCCTCACGCGTGCGGCCGGCGAGGCCGATGGTGGCGCCGCCACCGTCTGAGAGGTCGAGACCGGCGGGGAGCTTGGCGGCGTCGCCAGGCACGGTGCCGCCCCCAGCGAGTGCAGCGTGGAGTCCGCGCCGGACGAGGTCGGTGAGACGGTCGGCAACGATGCGGGGGTCGCGGCCGCGCGCCTCGAACTCGGCAAGGATCGCGAGCCCAGCAGGTGCGTCGGCGTCGAGGATGGCGCAGGCGAGACGCTCAATGCGGTCGGCGCCCGGAAGGCCGAGGAGCTCTTCGACGTCGGCGGCCTTCAGTGGGTCGACCCCTGAGGAGAGGAGCTGGTCGAGCATCGACTCGGCGTCGCGCATGCCGCCGTCGGCGAGACGGGCGAGGAGCTCAATGGCGGCTGGCTCGGCGACCCGCTTCTCGGTCGCCAGGATCGCCTCGAGCTTGGCGACGATTTCGGCGCGGGCGATCGGGCGGAAGTCAAAGCGCTGCAGGCGCGAGAGCACAGCAGGTCGAATCTTTGAGGGGTCGGTGGTACAGAAGATGAAGACGATCCCTGGTGGCGGCTCCTCGAGCCACTTCAGCAGGGCATCCCAAGCGTCATTGGTGAAGCGGTGCACCTCGTCGAGGATCAGGACCTTGCGCTTCAGGTCGGTGGGTGGGTTGGTAATGAGCGGGATGAGGTCCTCGCGCACGTCGTCGATGCGGTTCGAGGTGGCGGCGTTCGATTCAACGACGTCGAAGGTGGCCCCTTCGGTAATGGCAACGCAGGAGCGGCAGGTGCCGCACGGTTCGCCCTCGGCTGGGGCGAGGCAGTTAAGCGCCTTGGCGACGATGCGGGCGGTGGAGGTCTTCCCAGTGCCACGCGGGCCGACGAAGAGGAGGCCGTGGCCGAGTCGACCGTCGGCGACGGCGCGTCGCAGGGTCTTGGCGATGGGGTCTTGACCGCGAAGCTCGCCGAAGGTGGTGGCGCGGTAGCGGCGATAGATTGCCAGCTGCTCCGTCATGCTCCCCTCCCTGTTCTTCGTTCCGCCCGTGACAACGCTTCAGTGCCGCCGGCCGAGCCATCCGCTGCGCCCGCCGCGATCCGCTTAGCGCTGCTTCCTTCCGGATCTGACGCGGTTCACAGAGCGTCGTCGCGCGGAGTCCGACCGACGGCACGGCGATCATAGACGACCCGACGCTCTCGGATCGCGCAACGGCCACCCCCACCGTGCGCGCGCCAAGGCACTCTATGAAGAACGCCCGATTGGGCGATGGAGAGCGGATTGGAGCGCAAGTATGGGACACACCGTCGACCTTCATGCATACGGAGTGACAGCAGAGCGCGGCTTTCTCCCTATCGCCGACCCGAGCGCCGCCATCCCGCTCGCCAATGCCGAGTGGCATGAGACGGCGCGCAATCTACCGAGCCTGATTCCAACCGGCCGGATTCGCGAGATCATCGAAGCACTCCCACCGTTCCGTGCCGATCTGCTGAATACCGAAGAGGATCTTGAGGCGGCGATGCGCACGTTGAGCTATCTCGGTCAGGCCTACGTGTGGGGCCAGCCAGAGGCGCCAACCGCACTCCCTGCCGGACTCGCGGTGCCGTGGCATGAGGTCGCAGCGGCGATCGGCCGCGAGCCGATCCTCTCGTATGCCAGCTACGCCCTCTGGAATTGGCGTCGTATTGATGAGGATGGCCCGATTGCGCTCGGCAACATCGCGCTCCTGCAGCACTTCTTGGGCGGGCTCGATGAGGCTTGGTTCATTCTGATTCACGTTGACATTGAGCGACGTGCAGGCGCGGCGCTCGCCGCGGGTGCACGCGCGCAGACGGCGATCTCGGCGGGCGACGATGCCAGCGCGACCGTTGCGCTGAGTGAGCTTGGTGATGCACTCGACGGCATCCTCGCCACGATGCAGCGCATGCCCGAGTCGTGCGATCCGTATGTCTACTACCACCGTGTGCGTCCGTACATCTTCGGCTGGCACAACAACCCAGCTCTGCCAGGTGGCCTGGTGTACGAAGGGGTCACCGCCTATGCGGGTAAGCCGCAGTCGTTCCGCGGCGAGACGGGTGCGCAGAGCACCATCGTGCCCTGCCTTGATGCGGTGCTCGGCGTGGAGCATGCCCCCGATGAGCTGCGCACCTACCTGATGGAGATGCGCCGCTACATGCCGGTGAAGCACGTCGGACTGCTCGAAGCATTTGAGGCGGGCCCAACCGCGCTCAGCCGCGTCACGGCACTCGGTGCAGCCGCGCCGGCGGGGCTCGTTGCGGCGCGCAATCGTGCCGTTGATCTGCTCCGCGCCTTCCGTGCGTTGCACCTGGAGTACGCCGCGACGTACATCAACCGTCAGGCGGCAGCAGCAACGGGGAACCCAACGGATGTTGGCACCGGCGGCACGCCGTTCATGAAGTATTTGAAAAAGCACCGCGACGAGACGGAGTCTTCACTCACCAAGAGCTAAGGCTTAGCGGCCGACGAGACTCCGCAATACGAAGCGCAGGTTTGCCGGGCGTTCCGCCATGCGGCGCAGCGAGTATGGCCACCAGTCAGGCCCGTACGGCGTATAGATGCGCACGCGCCAGCCGCTCGCGAGGAGTCGCTCGGCAAGTTCGGAGCGCACACCGTAGAGGAGCTGAATCTCGCCGCGCGCCTGCGCGCCTGCACCGAGCTTGGAGATGATGCGGTCGTCGTGCGTACCGAAGGCAAGAGGAAGTGGCGAAGCGAGGAGTCGCTCTGCCAGGGAGAGATAGGCCGCATCCACCGCCTCCATATCCCCGACCCCCTCTGCGCCTGGGTCGTATGCACCTTTGACGAGTCGCACGGGAATACCTGCAGCAATGAGTCGCTCCACGTCTGCTCCCGAGCGCTTCATGTTGGCCTGCACCACCGCGCCTACCGGGCGACCGGCGGCGCGAGCGGCGGCAACGATTTCGTGCATTTGGTCGAGGCTATTTGGGTACTCCGCATCAACGCGCACGAAACCGTTCACGCCCTGAGCGGTTGCCAAGATTCGATCGAGTCGCTCCGCAGCACGTGCACTCCCTTCGCCGAGGCCGATGGCGGTGAGCTTCACACTGACGTTTGGCTCGAGGCCGGCTGCCGCTTGCGCGGTGAGGAGTGCGCTCGCATCTGCGGCATACGCATCTGCAGCGGCGCCCGAGGAGGCCTCACCAAGTCGGTCAAGGGTGACGGTGAAGCCGCGACGCTTTAAATCGAGCGCTACTTCAACAGCGACCGGGATGGTGTCGCCCGCGACGAAACGGCGAACGGCGCGGTGACCCCACGTGGTGCGCTGTACGAGCCGGCCCAACGCTGCGGCACGACTCATGCGCAGGAGTACGGTGCGGCTGAGGGCGAAGAACGGATTCACGCTTGAATCCTAGCGCGGCTGCCGCGAGCTAGGGGCGGTCGCGGAGGCGAATGAGCGCGGCGACCGCCTCGTCGACCGACCAGACCACCTCGCCGGAGGCGCGGATCGCACCCACCACGAAGAGGTTGATCCCGTCGGCGGGGACGAGCCCTTTGCGGCGCGCGACTCGCATGTCGGTGCTGAGTCCAATGATCCCCTTGTAGCGCGCAGGGTCCTGCGCGGCGAGGCGACTAAAGATACCGATCTCCACGGAGGTGCCGTCATCGACCTGGGTGCCGTCGAGCCAGGCGAGCACTGCGTTCGCTCCCATCACGCCGGCAAGATCTACAGCGTAGACCTCGTCAGCGGTGGAGTCGCCGTCGGAGCGCATGAACTTCTGTTCAGCGAACTGCTCGTGTGGCACGAAGACCTCGAAGCCCTCGGCGCGCAGCCGGGCGGCGACGGTGTCCAGGAAGTTGCGCTCCGCGTCGCTAAAGAGTGGTCCAGCGAGATAGATCTTCATGGCGCGAGTATCGCCGCTCCCCTGCTCGGGTGCACGCAGCGTTGCGGGCAGACACGTACACTCTTTTCCTGGGCCGCACGGCTCAATCAGCGGGAGGTTCCATGAGCGACGATCAGAAGGTCAAGATCACCGTCAAGGACAACGGCTCACTACGTGTAGAGGGCGACTTCACCATTCTTGATGTGGAAGGGAACGAGATCCCGCACGAGGGTCCAGCCGCCGGCCTCTGCCGCTGCGGTCATTCCGCCAACAAGCCCTTCTGCGACGGCTCGCATAAGGAGCGCTTCGAAAGCGTCGTCCGCGCCCCCAAGGCGTAACACCTGGCGTTAACTGCGGCGAAGGGCGGAGCGCCCGCGCGCCATCGCGAGCACTGGGAAGAGGATGAGCGCTGCACCGAGTAGCCCAAGCGCGGTGTAGCTCGCCGCGGCCACAACGATACCTGAGCCGAGTGCGGCTGCTGCCGCCGAGCTCCAGATCATCGCGTCGGTTGCCCCTTGCAGTGTGGTGCGCTCGGTACCGTCGAGCCCTTCGGTAAGAAGGGCGGAGCCAGCAACGAAACTCAGGTTCCATCCGACGCCGAGCAAGAAGAGGGCGATAAAGAGGATCACTCCCCCGTCGGGTGGTGCAACAGCGGCAAGAACCGACGAGAAGGCGCTGAGCGCCAACCCCGCGGCGATGATAATCGGCGTGCCGAAGCGGCCTGCCAGCCAACCGGAGATCGGCGAGAAGGCGAACATGCCGAATGTATGTCCACTAATCACGAGACCGACGGCGGCAAGGCCATGTCCGTAATCGGCCATGTGGAGTGGGGTCATCGTCATCACTAACACCATCACCACCTGCCCAGCGATCAGCGCGATCACGGCGGCAAAGATGCGCGGTCGAGCCAGCATCTCTCCCAGCGAGGCGCTCACACGCCCAGCGACGCGTGCACGCTGGGGCGCGAGGGATTCAGGAGCAGGTCGCAAGGTGACGAGGGTGAGGAGTGCCGCGGCCGTCACGAAGAGGATTGGCACGCCGTAGACGCCAGCGAGTCGCGGTAGGTTGAACCCTTCGGCGATGTTCCCAGAGAGGGTGATCAGATTTGGGCCAACGATGGAGCCGAGCGTCGATCCCCACACCACGACGCCGATCGCCGATGCGCGACCCGACTCTGGATACATGTCGGCGGCGGTGTAGCGCGAGAGCTGGTTCGCGGCGTTCGCACAGCCCATTGCCGCGGTGGCGGCGATGAAGAGCGGAAACGAGGCGAGCGCCACGGCGACTCCAGCGCCGAGTGCGCCCGCTGCACCAATGCCGTAGCCGAGCACCAGCCCAGCGCGTCGCCCGTAGAGAACCATGAAGCGCGAGAGGAGTTGCGATGCGGCGGCGGAGCCGAGCACGATGGTGGCGCCTGGGAGGCCAGCGAAGCTCGAGCCGCCGGAGAGCTCTTTCGCGACAATCGTGGCGATGGTGATGGCGGCAATGTAGCCGGTGCTGCCAAGGCCAACGCCCAGAACGAGTGAGGATTGGAGGCGGCGCCGGGTTGCGGCGGCGGTCATGCCGACGGTGCGGTGGCGAGCGCCTCGTAGATCAGTTGGAAGATCTCGGCGGACTTCGGCTCATAGGCGACCAGCGCGTTCGGCTTCTCCTTCTTCGACTGCACGATTGGTCGCTCGTCGACTGCGGTCATGCCGCGCGTGAACTCACCGTGCAGCTCAATGTCAACACGCTTCTCGCGCAGGTCGAAGAGGTGCGGATGTGTCACAGCGAAGATCGCACACGGGTCATGTAGCGGGCCGCCGTAGATGCCGAGCTGCTCGCCGTAGGTGGTCGAGAAGAAGTCGAGCAGCTCTGCGGCGAACTTCGCCTTCGTAGTCCCTACGGCTAATACGCGTTGCACGAACTCTTTGGTGATGACCACCTGGTGCGTGGTGTTGAGGCCGACCATCTTGAGTGGGCCGCCGTAATTGAAGACGGTTGAGGCGGCCTCGGGGTCGGCCCAGATGTTGAACTCGGCATGTGGGGCGCGATTGCCGTGCAGCGTGCCGCCGCCCATGAGTGAGATACCAGCGATGCGCTTGCCGAGGTCGGGAGCGGCGCGCAGGGCGAGGGCGATGTTGGTGAGCGGGCCGAGCGGCGCAAGCCAGACCCCTTCACCTTCGTACTTGCGCACGAGTTCGATGATGGCTTCGACGGCGCCCATCTTCTCGGCGGTGCGGCGCACTGGCGGCAGCTCTGGGCCACCAAGGCCCGACTCGCCGTGAATATGTGGCGCGTTACGTGGTGGCGCCACAAGGGGTCGATCTGCACCGGCGAAGACGGGGGCGCTGATGCCAAAGACGTCGCAGGAGATCAGGGCATTCGGCAGCGTGCGCGAGAGGGGCGCGTTGCCATGGACGGCGGTGATGCCGATCAGGTTGGCGTAGTGGTTAGCGACCACCAGCGCGAAGACATCGTCGTGCCCTGGGTCGCAGTCAACGATCATCGTGGGGCGCTTGGCAGGGCTGGTCATGCGCGAACCTTAGCGCACCCGAGCCCGTCGCTGTGCCCCATACTGCACGCATGAAGAGCACCCCCCGCCAGGCGAGTGAAACCGCGTTTCGTCCCGAGATCGAAGGGCTGCGCGGCCTCGCCGTAGGGCTCGTGGTGGCGGCGCATTCCGGCCTGCAGATTCCGGGTGCCGCCATCGGACCCGACATCTTCTTTGCCCTCTCGGGGTATCTGATCGTGGGTATTCTGCTCCGCCGCCTCGAGGCAGGGAACGGCATCGGATTCCGCGACTTCTACGCCCGCCGTATCCGACGCATTGCCCCCGCGCTTGCCGCCACGATTCTGCTGACCGTTGCAGTCGTTGCCCTACTGAACGACCCAACGACGCTGGCACGCACCGCAAAGGATGGTGCGGCCGCACTTGCGGGTGCCGCGAACATCACCTTCGGGCTACAGGCGGTTGACTACTTCAGCAGCACCGAACCATCGCCGCTCCTTCCCCTCTGGTCGATTGGCGTTGAGGAGCAGTTCTATCTCGTCGTTCCACTCCTGCTCGGTGCCGCGTGGAAGATCGGCGGGCGTCGCGGGATTCTGATCACGCTCGCCGTCATCACCGCCGGCTCAACGGTGGCCGCCGTACTACTGACGCCAACGGAACCAATCTGGGCGTACTACCTGCTGCCTACGCGTGCTTACGGTCTCGCCGCGGGCGGTCTCCTTGCACTGCTCGAGACGCGCGCGCTCGCGAGCAATACACTGCGACGCGTTCCCCTCGCGCCGATCGGCCTGGCGATAATCGCGGCCCTCACGCTACTACTTCCGGGCGAGAAGGGGTACCCAGGAATCGCCGGCCCACTCTCGGGCGTTGCCTCAGTGGCGCTCATTGGCGGCATGGCCACCATTGGGTTGCGCGGCACCGTCAGCGCAACGGGTGGCAAGGTGATGCGTGCACTCTTCTCGATCGCACCGCTCCGTGCCATCGGCCGCATTAGCTACAGTCTCTACCTGGTGCACTGGCCGATCCTGATTCTGCCGACCTACTTTGGTGTGGAGATGACATTGGGGATCACGGCACTCGCGGTCGTAGCGAGCGTACTCGCGGCTGCACTCATGTATCGCTTTGTAGAGCAGCCGTTCCGCCATGGGTTTGCCCTCAGCCTGGTGCCCGGCACGGTGCTGCGCCGGGGTGGCGTGGTGTTGGCGAGCCTCGTGCTCGCACTCGCTGGTGTGGGGATCGCGCCCGACGCAACCTCAGCTGAGCCGGGAGCCAGCGATGATCCAGTTATCGGTGTCATCACCCCATCGCCAAGTTCGAGTGTTGCGCCCGTCAGTCCTTCCCCCACCCCGTGGGGGCCAATCTCGATCGGCGGCACGACCGTGCATCAGCTCACCGGTGCCGTTCCCGCGAACATCAAGCCAACTCTCGGTCGTGCGGCGGGTGATGCCGACAACATCTTGAACAAGAAGTGCAGCCGCGATCATTATGGCGAGACGGTGCCCGTCTGCTTCTATGGCACCAAGGGAGGCACTCGCATTGTGCTGCTGGGCGATAGTCATGCGCTGCACTGGATGCCCGCCCTCGACGCGATTGGCAAGGCGTACAACTACGAGATCATTCCAGTCGCCAAGGTGAACTGCGCCTTCATGGATGTGAAGCTCTACGCTGGTCGATTGAAGCAGTCATACACCTCGTGCACCAAGTGGCGCGCCAACGTCGTCACCAAGATCGCCGAGCTGAATCCGGCCCTCGTGATCCTTTCGCACACCTGGTATCGCGAAGAGGGGAAGCCGAACGAGCTGCGCCCGCAGTACTACGCCGACGCTGTTGGCCGCATGCTCGACAAGATCCCCTTCCCTACCTTGATTTTCTCGGACACGCCGTTTGGCCAGAACAACATCCCCACCTGCCTCGCCCGTAACCGCAGCAACGTGGCGAAGTGCGTGGTCACCCGCGCCGCCGCCTACGGCAATCGTGGGCATGCGCGTGACCTGCTCGTGGCCGAGCAGCGCAACCTCCCGATCTTCGACTTCACCGCCGCACTCTGCCCGGGCACCAAGTGTGCGCCGATCATCGATGGCCGCGTGGTCTATCACGACCACCACCACCTCACGACCACCATGTCGAAGTACCTCGCCACACCGCTCGGTGCGGCACTGGCCCAGGTGATCGCAGGACTCCCCCGCTAGCGCCGTCGCACCACGCTCAGTGCATCTGTGGACCAGAGCGCCCACAGCACCAGAACAGGCTGGAAGAGGAGGCGTACTCCACGGGCCATATCGGTATTGAGGCCAAAGGCATCGATTCCATTCACGAACTGATTGATGTTCCCCGGGAAGATCGCCACAAAGAAGAGGGCTGCAGCAAGCCCAACGTGTGCCCGAAAGCGCCACAGCGCCAAAAGGGAAATCCCAAGAAGAATCTCGACAACGCCTGAGGCGAGCACCACGAAATCTGGATCGAGTGGGAGCCAGTTGGGCACTTGCGCCTGAAAGGCCAGACGACTCACGGTGAGGTGGCTGAAGCCTGCTGAGGCGAGGAAGAGGCCGAGGCCAACCTGGCTGATACCCCGAGCCCAAAGCAGAGCACTCAAACGCACATCACCACTGCACCACAGCCTCATGACCCCACACTACCTGCCGTAGGCGGAGTTCTCAAGTACGGGCTATTTGCGATTCAGAACGAAGGTGTACGTCTCCACCGTGCCGTTGAGCTTGACTGTTACCTTGCAAGTTCGCGCGCCCGAGGTGGGGCGTGTGCACCTCGCAGTGCTGACCACGGCCTTCTTCGCCGCCTTTGTGAGCGTTACCGAAAACGTTGCCGTCGATGAGGTGAATGCACCGTTGTACTGATTCGACACAGCAGGGTCAAACCGCGAACTGAGCTTGGCCCCCTTCACCGTGATGCCAGCAACCATCTTTGGAACGGTGATCGTGAACGGAGCACTTGGGAAGAAGCTCCCGTCTGCCGAGACAATGCGCCACGATCCGGTAGCCCCCGGGCACACCCTAAAGGCGAGGTCGCCCTCGGCATCGCTCTCCGACGTGACCACCTCAGACGAACAGGCCTTGACTTGACCGCTCAGCGGCACCAGGCGCGCCGCTAGGCCAAAGGCGGGATCAAGGCCATCAACGCTGACCGAAGAGGCCACCTGCATTGAGCCCCCACGCGCCATCGTCATGCTGCTCGGCGTAGCCGCAAAGATCAGCCCAGGGAAGACCCACGCATCTGGCGTCGCACCGTCGTCTCGGAAGCTGACCCGTCGTTCGCTCCACTGAATACCATCCAACGCCGTCGTGCTGATCTCATACTCAATATCGCTCTCCGTTGGCGAGTAGAGCGTGATCTCACCAGCGCTGTTGGCGGTTGGTCCATAAGTGTTGTTCTCGAATACGGGTGTAAACGAGAAGGCGAAGCACGCCCTTAGAACTCCGAGGGACGTCGTTGAAATCTCACACGTTGCATCCGGGCCTTTATCTGCTACCGCAAGGCGGGCACCTTGGATTCCTGTTGCCTCGTCACCGAACTGCAAGCGCAGGGTTCGCTGCTCCCCAGCAAACGTTGGGAGGGTCAAGTCTAAGCCGTTAAGGGATCCAGTCAGATCATTAGTGAACGTCACCGAGCTGTAGCCAGTTGTGCATCCCGAGGTCCATATGCCAACCGTACCTATAGATGGGCACTCTGCAGGGCCGATCATTCCTTTGTAATCACGTCCCCACGGCAGATACGAAACGATTCCAGGTCCTGTGCGCGCAGGAAGCGAGAACCGACCACCGGCAGCAATCACAGTAGAACTGCGCAGTAGGCCATCATTAGAGCGCCACTCCATCTGCCCCGCTGCGGGTTTTCCATCAGAGAGGCGAAGTATTCCACTGAGATTCACGGAGGTTCGTGGTGTACGCGTCAATGTCCCTGTCATCGTCAGAACACTCGTATTCAGCACCATTGTATCTGGATCGAAGCTACACTGGAATCCAACGCCACAGACTAGAGGGATTTCAGTACCGATTGCGAGCGACCCGTCGTCATTGTGATCAAAGTAATCCAGAACACCGGGGCGATTAGGCCCAAAGCCACCTTGCTCGTATCTGGTCGGCGCACATGATGCGCTAGCAGCGCTGAGGGCGCACCACCACATATCCGTACCTACTAGTTTTTCATACTCAGTGGGGAATGGCTGGTCCTGACTCGGGTCTTCACTCCAATCATAGGCGTGATGAAATACAGCGATTGCGGCCACTAGATCACCAACGGACCCACCCAGGTTGTCACTGTCAATAGGCCGAGATTGGCCCGAAGCTGAATGATTCGTATCCATTGAACTGCCGAAGACGCTCACACATCGATAGGTTTCAGAAATTCTTCCACAGGTTAATCCGTAGCCGCCTGCGTCCACCAAAGACGTGAGGCCAGTCGGCAATAGTTCAGGATCCTCTATCAGGTACTGATCGGCACCAAGTGCGTTGCCATTCTCATCCTCTAAGCCGAGGAGCCCAAATTCAGCCATCTGCGCGTCAAACTTAACATCTCCAAGCGATCTCCAGAGCGGAAAGGGGACCACACGCCCACAGTGCGAAGCGCCCGACTCAAGCACTAGACAAACGGCGCCACCGAAGGCATCCCAGCTCACGTATCCAGTATTTCGAAAGAAGGTTTGGTCGTATCTCTCTGGCTGATCAATTTCTGGATCATAGGCTGCCCAAACCCAAGCATTCTGTTCAACCCTAGCCCGAAGCGGGAGCAGCACGACGCGATCTGTGGAGTTCGCAATGTGGCCATTCACCCCACGTGAAACCTCTTGGAGTTCCAACTCCCAACTTGGCGGGGTGCGATTGAAGACATGTATCGACCCATCTTGATGCAATGCGCCAGAAGGGCTAAGGCTTACAAACCCAGTCCCGAAGCTAACGGGGGTCGAAACTTGGCTTTCCATATCAGGACCCCAGCAAAAAACCTCACCAGACTCACTCAGGCTTGTTAGCCCACAAAGCACACTTGAAGGAGCGTTGTCACCAAATGCGTCGTAGCTTCCCTCGGTGCGCCGATTCGGGCTGTCTGGATTACTAACCCAATACGCACCTTGCCTGTCTTGGTAATGCCTCACATTCGCCAACTGGATGTAATCGTGCGTAGAGCGAACCGGAAGTGGTCGGATGCGCATAGTGCTGTCTCCAGCCATGCCGCTTCTTCCGTAGCACCAAGTGTCACCTGATTGCCTAATGGCGCAGCCACCATCTTTGGTAACACTGGCTTCTACATTCTCTGCACCAAAGCCTGGAAGGTAGAGCGCTGTCATGCACTTCAATCGATAGGCATAGCTTGTGTATCTACATTCGCCACCCTCCCAAGGGGGGGAAACTTCGTAACTGTCCAGGTAGCCCCCCTCGACAGGAAGCTCCAGCGCTACCACCGCACCGCTAATGGTCTGCGTGGCGGCGGCGGCTGGCGTTGGCGCTGAGAGGAGCCCGGCGGTCATCAGCGAGATGAGCAGGAGGGCGAAGGCCCGCTGGCACAGTGACGATGCAGCAGTCCTAGCGGTTAGATGAGTCATGTTCAGAATAGTCGGGGTTGCCAGCGCCCGAGTCAAGGGGTGCCACTGGGGACTGGCTCCGACCGTCAGCACCACCCCTGGGCGGTAGCGCGGGCCTCACATGAAGATGGCCCCTGCCCGAGGGCGGTGGCCGTTTCTGTTACATCGAACTGAGAATCAGGTCCGGTCTACCCGCAATTTGGCGGACCCTTACCGGCGCAGATCGGAATCAGCTCAGCGCAATACCGATCGCGAGGCTGAATCCAAACGCTCCCTGCAGCACAATCGTGCCGACGTTCGCGCGAACGAGCTTTCGCGAGGCGTACTCGCGGAAGAGCGTGATAAGGGCACGTGCAGCGATGGGGAGTGTGAGCAGCGCCAGCAGCGCCGTTGACTGCAGTGCGCCCGTGGCCACGAGGGCGATCAGGATTCCGTAGGCGCCAAAGAGGAGCGCGGCGTAACCCCAGCGTGCGGCACTCGTGCCGATCGTCACAACTAGGTGATTCTTGCCGGCGAGCGCGTCGCTCGGCGCATCGGGGAACTCGTTGATCCAGAGGATGGCGGTGGTGAGCAGACCCACCGGGATGCCGAGAAGCGCCGCAACAGGATCGATGGTTCCCGTCATGGAGGCAACGGCGCCAACCGAGAGGAGCGGGCCGAAGGCAACGCCGATCAGCAGCTCGCCGAGCCCACGTCGTGCAATGAGTCGAAGTGGCGGCGCGGTGTATGCCCACGCGGCGAATGCCCCAAGCACGCCGAGCGGGAGCACGATCGTCGAGCCGAGTGCGGCGATCGCAAGGCCACACGCGAGTGCTACGACGAGCGAGCCGATCGCAATACGCATCAGGCCGCCCTCGGTGATGAGGCCGAGCTCAATCGCGCGGCTACCGCCGGAGTACGGCAGGAAGTAGTCGTGGTTGATCTTGTCAGCACCACTCTGCCAGTCGTACATGTCGTTCCAGGTGTTTGCAGCAATGTGCACCGAAGCGGCGCCAACGAGCGCCAGCACGAACGGTAGCCACGAAAATGCCGAAATCTGGGCGGCGTAGGCGCCCGCGATCAACACCGGAATGATGCTCGCCGAAAGGAATGGGGCACGGGTCACCACCATCCAGCGGAAAATCTTCGTGAAGGTCTTGATCTTTGGCTCGACGCGGGCAAGCTCGCTCATTGGGAGCGGCGTCGTGACGCCGCAGTAACCAATCTGCACGCCATCGCGCTTGGTTGGAGTAATGCGAATTTTCGCTGGGAAGCGGCTGCCATCCTTTCGAACGAAGACGGTCTCCCCTTCGTACTTGCCGGTGGTGCTGGCGACCTTCAGCCAGTTTGGCACGTTTTGCAGCACCACAAGGCCCGGCGAGAATTGCGACACGCGTGCCTTGCCAATCACCTCGGAAGCCTTGTAGCCGAACACCTGCTCGGCGCCCGCGTTGAAGGTCTCGAGTCGGCCCTCCATGTCGCAGGTAATCGTGCTCTTTACGACTGCGATGGTTGCCATGGTGGTTCTCCTTCTCTTCAGAGGCGCGGCACTATTTTGGGGTGATTTCATCGGGAATCCTACCAAAACTTCACCCGCGATGATTCGCAGCCAAGTAACTTCGGAACGGATTTTCATTCTAGGTACGGGCATGCTTTAAAGCCCAGAAACAGCACCGCCCCCACCAGATGGCGGAGGCGGTGCGATCAGTACTGCCCGGTGCATTTGATGCCTAATGCAGCAGATATACTCTGGTCATGAACGACGTCACCCAGGCAGCATTGATTCAAGTTGTTGTCGCGCTGGGGGTCGTTGCATTTCAGCTAGCACTTGTCGCTGGGGCACCTTGGGGTGAATACACCATGGGCGGACAGAACAAAGGCCGCCTCCCCCACTCGTTTCGAGTAGGAGCGGCAGTATCCGCAGTCATCATGCTTGCTCAGACGGGACACTACCTGGCTCAGGCGGGAGCGCTCCCGCCTCTCCTGACTCCCAATGCGAGCAGCGTGGTTAACTGGATTTGGTTTGGATTTACTGTCGTAGGGTTGATCATGAATTCCATCTCTCGCAGTAGGAAGGAGAGGAACACCTGGGTTCCCGTCCTTCTAGTAAGTGTGGTTTGCACGTTAGTCGTCGCGCTGAACTGATTCAGCCCCAGTAGTGGTCGCGTTTCGTGCGGGGAGACCTGGCGGAGAGAGAGGGATTCGAACCCTCGATGGGATTACTCCCAAACCGCATTTCCAATTCGCCCCCGAGGAGGGATCGGAGGGCCTGCTAGGGCCTCGGGAGGTCAGATGCAGGTGTTTGGAGGAATCCTGAGGGATCTGGAGGGATCGGAGATCCCACCCAAAGCTCCACCCTACTTATGAATGGTTCCATCCGGCATCGTTGCCCCCGTAGCGGCGCCAGCTTGATTAACTGAGGCAGGGCCAAAATATGCAACGCTGAGGTCCACTCCCTTTACACTCGCCCCCTTAAGATTGGCGCCGCTGAAATTTGCATTCAGGATAATGGCGCCGTCAAGGTTAACGCCGCGTAGATCTGCTCCGATAAAGACGCAGCCCGTCAGGTCCGTTCCAGACAGATCTGCACCTTTCAAGTGCGCTTTGTAGAAGCTAGCGTTATATGCATTCACATTAATGAGCTTCGCACCCGCAAATACTGCCTCCGTGAATAAGCCATCCTTTAAGGAGGCGCCGCTCATATCAGCCCCAGAGAAGTCTGCAAACGAAGCATTCGCGTATAGCACCGCATCCTGCAGATTTGCCCCACCAAACTTCGTGCCGTACAGATCGGCATATGCAAAATCTGCGCCGCTTAAATCAGATCCAGATAGATCATCACCCCGGAAAGAGCACGATTCAAGATCAGCACCAGGCCCGAGGCGCTCATCGCAGGTCAACTCTTGGGCTGAGGGAATAGGCGATTCCGAGGGAGGCGGATCGCCATAGCCCCCAGAAATACCCCCGCACCCAGCAACCAAGCCAGTGGCCAGGGCGGCAGCCCCCAAGAAGTTCATCAATCGACCGACACTCATTGGCTACAGGGGTTCATTACTCGCTGCCGAATCTGTTTCATCGTCAAACTCTCTTTCAAGCAAAATAATCACGCCATCATTGAACGGAATCCCAGATTTCACTGGGGCTGCCACCTCGATCACTCGCCATCCTTCGGCCCCATATTTGTTTAAGGTTTCGTGCCACTTCTTCCAATCGGTATGAAGCGTGAGCATTGTCGTGTACTCAAATCTGCGTTGCGCCACTTTGCCTCCCGAGAATTGCTGTTCTCTCACCTGCTACTGGCTCCGTCATTATGAGCCTCATTCGTTTGTTGTCAATGGAAATCCAAGATGAACTTCTCGTCAACACCTTCATGTCGGAGGGCCTCCTAGGTCCCAGTGGGGTCAGATGCAGGTGTCTGGAGGAGTCCTGAGGGATCTGGAGGGATCTGAGATCCCACCCAGGCCTCCACCAGTCTAACTCTGAGGTTTAGCCTGAGCTGGACCTCGATCCTTAAGACTCTCAGCCATATCATGCATCGTGCCAAATCTACTCTCAAGGTCATCAAAGTCCTTCTGTGACACATAGAGCGGTCTAATTGTCGCGCTAGCCACTCTGCTCGCATCTTCGCACCATGACTTAAGTCGATTCCACTTAGGCAGAACATCTAGGTCCTCAAGCCCCTTTGTTTCTACAACATAAACTACGCCATTGGACGTTCGCACAAGAAAATCAGGGTAGTAGTGCGCCATTTCTCCTCCGAACCTCACATATTCCAAGAAGAAATTAATGGCAAAATAGTTCTTCGCAAACGCAACAACGTCTGTCGCTCGATCCAAGTATTGTGCAAATCGGAGCTCTAAATGTCTATCGCAAACGATCTTATTAAACACCGACTTCTCAGATACAAGGTACTCCTGTTCATTCACAGAAAAGGGTCGTGTCCTGCTTACCCGAATTACCCCAAACTGAACGGGATCGCCTGATTCCACCAATGTGAGCGCATTAATCGCCTTGCCTACCACTTCATAAAGAAATCTTCTAGGCTCTACCTCGCAAAGGTTCCTGAGTACATTCCAATCATTTAAATCGACGGCCGTGCTGAACAATCTACTCGCTACGTATTCCTTTAACACGCGGTACACGTCATCTTTACCGCTCACAAGCCTGATCCTTCGCATCAAATCCATCGTGAGGAAGCTGAGTACGGATTGCGGAGTTGGGCTAACTCGCTGCCCAAGATCAGTAAGCCAGGCTGTTTCGTCCTTATCCAGATCATGAAAGGCAATTACTCTGCTTTCAGATTTCTTAAATGGTTTGATCTGAATGTTTCCAAGCGGTAGATCCTTGGCGCTGAGGGTCGAAAGCCTGACCACCTTCCTCTCTACGCGTGCAGAAAGACGAGGAACCGTAATGTCTAAGGCATCTATAGCTTTCTTAGGATTATTGTGCTCAACCTCAATAAGCATCGCCTTGCGCGCACCTGTTGCGGCATCCATCGGCAGCTGCTCGAGCTCCACCCCTTCCGTCTTGATGGATTCGATGAAATCAAGGAAGGCGGCGGTGCCGACCACAGAGACGTACTCGATCCGACTATTGTCCCCCCTAAACATCCTGCGCAGCCCACGCCCCAGCGTTTGTTCGGGGAGAACTTTGCTCGTAGCAGTGTATGGCCGCAGCCCGACCATCGAGATGACATTTTGTACATCCCAACCCTCGCGGAGCATCAGTACCGAAACCACGCATACAAATGGGCTTTCATTGGAATCAATTTCGCTACTTGCTTTTCGCAATTCTTCTAATTTTTCATCGCCGGCCTGTCCTGCAATATCCCCGTTTGCTTTTGTGTGAATAACCAAAACTTTGCCAGTGAGCGCAGGATATGCGCGCTCAAGGTATGCAGCGACCTCGTCGCAGTCGCTAGTCGTAGGAGTCATGACAAACATCACGGCCTTCTTGCCTTCGCGAGCAAGGTCATCTTTTCGCTTTTCCCACTCTAGGTAGCCCAGCTTCAAGTGGTCCGCGTACATCTCTGACGTCTTGTCTGACGGATGCTCAACGAGTTTTAGCCGAGACGCTCGGTCTGGAACGACAGGTGTCTTTACGACTCCTTGACGAATGGCTTCCACTAAAGGATACGAACACACAGTTTGAACAAAGATTTTGCCGTCACTATGTTTTGGGGTAGCCGTAACATCGAGCTGCACAGAGATGCCACGTCCGTTACGCTGCCGAAGACGAGTGTCAATCGCTTCAATAACTTTGAACCACGAGAGGCCTTCATCGTGAATATGGTGCGCTTCATCGTTAAGAATTACCAAATCACTAATACCTCGAATCACCTCGGCAAGGTCTAATACGCTTCGCCTGGCACTACCTTGCGGCGGATTACCAAGAAAATAGTTAAGGAGATTGTCGTCTTCAAATGACGGGCGCCCGTCCCCTTCATATAGGCGATGCACATTGCTTAAAAACAGATTCCCGCTCGAATCGAGCGACTTGATGTCGTCTTGGATATGGAGCCGAAGCTGAAAATCATCGTGCCAATTCTTTTGCTCGTAGCCGTTGGGAGGAACAATCGGATCGGAAGTAAAGATGCGAAGGTCACGGAAATCGTCCAGCAGTCGGTCTAGAACGATGATGTTTGGGGCGATTAGAAGGAAGTTTGTGGAAAGAGTGCTGTCGCTTTCATACTTCTTATGGAAGTAAGACCAAGCAATCAGCAGGGCCAGGACTTTCGTTTTGCCTGCTCCAGTTGCAAGTTTACAAACATACCGAGTCCAATGCTCGGCGAACATCCCAGCCGATACCGCGCCGGAACTGTCATATCGGAGGAGACTGTATGGATCGCGTGCCATCTCAGCTTCATAAAGCCAGATCACCGTTTCAACCGCTTCACGTTGAGCGAAGTAGTACTGGAAACTAGCGCCGCCAAGGGCTGTATTGTTCAAGCGATTAGCGGCTCCGAACCAATGTCGTAGCAACGCGCTAGATGTTGCAGAAACATTTGGGTATCCAGCATCGCGCCACTGCGCTACACCGCTGCGAATATCCGCCACCAGTGGCGGAATAAGACTTGATATAGATTGCTCGTCGAGCTCAGCACTGCCCGGATACCAACGATCCTCAGGACGAATTACCTCATATGGACTTAGAGGGAATCCTGCTCCAAGGGGCACTACTTCACCTGGACCTTGATTACCTTCGTAGTATCGATCCCGAAAATATCAACCACTTTGATTGCGATGGAATACTGGCCAGGCTGGCCATAAACATGAGCTTCGGATAGCGTCTTGATCGTTCGGTCGTCACGTGTCCTGAAATCTTGCCACTGATTCTCGAAGATAAAGCGCCCTGTCCAGAGGTCTTGGGCAACTCCATTCTCGGTCAACTGAATAATCTCCTTCTGCGACTCGTAGTCGAAATCTACTGCCCAATAGTCAATCCATTCCGCCCACTCCGTTGTCAACTGCTCTCGCCGAATAGTGCCGCTCTTGCTTTTTTGAATACGAATCACTTGACCACTATCAACTACAATTCGCTCAGACCCATTCTTCATTGAGTTCGCTACAACATCGGCGTCTTCCTGCGAATAGAACACACTGAAGTCTTCGAGCTGAATTGCCACCGAACGATTTTTCCCATAAATCGGCTTGACTTCTAGGTAGGCCACGTCTAGAAACTTGACTTCTTTCTTGGCGATGGCCCTTCGATCAAACACTTCGTTTGGAATCAATCGCAGGGTGAGGGCGATTCCGTTTTGGCGCGCTTCGTCTGCCATGGCAGGTGTTATGCCCATTTCGAATTCAAAACCTAAGATGTCAACGCGGGCGAGTCCATATCGCTGCGCAGCGGCGAGGGCTGCTAAAACTTCGGCTTGCGATATATGTGCATCAATCCGCCCAATGTAAACCCCGGCCGCACCTTTAAGCCCTTGGAAAACCTCAAATTGTGACGCCGGCTCTGCCTCGTAAGCCTCAAGAACTGTGCTTAAGTACTGCGACTGGTGAAGCTCTGAGGCAGCGGCGCGCTCTCGCGGTGGCAAGTCCATGTCAATTCCAGCGAAAAACTGTCGTTCATAAGCTCCGAGATTCAAGATCTCAAATGCGCGGTAAGGCTCATGCTGTTTCGCCTTCAAGCGTTGGATCGAGATTAAGCGCTTTCGACTCGTGTGGATGGCGAATCGCCCGAGGTCTGCACCGATCCATTTACGATTCAGTTTTTCAGCTACTGCAAGAGTGGTCCCAGATCCAGCGAAGAAATCTGCAACTAGATCGCCTTCATTTGAGTACGCCTTAATTACTCGCTCAAGAAGTGCTTCTGGTTTTTGCGTGGGGTACTGCCAGGTAAGTTCAGAGAGAGACCCCGCAATATACGCCCTGGGATCCGCGTAGACCTGCTGGATATCAGTCCAAACCGAGGTCAGGGCCACACCCGGACTTTCGTCAAGATATTGCTTCTCCCACTTGGTTTCCCCATCCGCACCCTTATCCCTGGCTCGGCGTCGATAAATGCGTCCGTCTTCATCAGTAAATCGGAACCAATCTTTGAGATACTTTTCCGAGTAGGGCGTGTATTGCTTGTTGTAAGTCATACCGCGGCGGTCTTTAGCACACACCAAGAGGTACTCGTGAACCTTGATTACCTTGTTACCTGCCGCACGACCTCCTGAGGCAGAACCGTATGCCCAGATAATCTCGTCGACAACGTTTTCCTCGCCAAACACTTCTTCAGCGATGGAGCGGATCAGATGGTTCACTTGGAACCCGGAATGGATTACAAGTACCCCGCTCGCATCTAGCAGTGAATAGATGAGTTTGATCCGATCACTTATCATGACCGCGTACGAATCTCGTCCCTTCCCCCACGTGTCGCGAAATGCCGCTGTTTCCACAACGGACGCTTCCTTTGTCGCTTTAACGTCGCCCTCGCCGACCTGGATTTCCATATCGAAATCGGAATCCACGTTGAAAGGTGGGTCGATGTACACGAGCTTGAGTCCACCGGCGGCATCTACCGCCTGGCGCATTGGCCCATACGCTAATGAGGAAAGGATTAGCTTGTTATCCCCCCAGATAAGTTTGTTTGTCCAGCCACCTGCCTGCCTTCCTGTCTCCTGATTCATCGAAAACAAGCTTGGCTGCACCACAGTTTCTGACCTGGGCTCATCAATATGTTCGATACTCTGGAACGGGAGCACTGTCCGGTCGACGTCTGTGACTTTTCCGGGCCAAATAAGTTCGGTTTCTAGTGCGTCTTCAAAAAGGGATGCGCGGTAGCGCTGTGGGACTGGGCGACTATTCAGAATCAAAGAAGCGAGCTCCTTTCGCTCCTGGTCGCTAAGGTTCGGGTCGCCCGCCATGGTTCCTCCTCCCTAATTTCTCCGAATCATACTCTGCTTTCATGCCACCCCTATGGCACGGCGCAGTCAATTTCATGCGGAGCCCCCCCCTTATCTGCGCTCCATTGGGCATTTTCAGGGGGACAACTTGGAGGGTCAGGGAAATAGATTGACTAGTTCCGCTCTCAAGAAGTCGACTCCTTTGTGCGTGGAATACAAGGTTTATAATATTTGCTAGTCCTCGCAACATAAATGTTGTGCATTGTCGGTGGACGCCGCGTCGCTTGGTGTGTATACAACCGCAATGGACACGACAAGGCCAAGGAAATCGGCACATCATCCGGAGCGAACACTGCGCGCATTTGACGCTGTGGGTCTATCTCCATCGTTGCGTCAGCTGACACGCAAGGAAGTCGCCGAAGTACTTGACGTTAGTCTTAAGGTCCTTGATCGGCTCGTTCGAGACGGTCAAATCAAGCCCTTGAAGTTGGGCGCGAAGGTTCGGTTTCGACTTTCAGACGTTGAAGCTTTCCTCGCCGGTCAAGCGGTAGCCTAGGGAGTCGAAAAATGAAGGCACTACACGCACCAAAACCAACTCTGCGAAAGGATCGTAGGGGCCGAGGTGGGGACATCTATCGCTGTGATGGGCGGGTAGAACTCACCCCTGGCAGGTCTGTTCGGGTTACCGCAACAGGGGGCACGAAACAGGGAGCGAAGAGCGCCTGGATCGAGAAGGCAGAGCGCGCACGAAGTGGCGTAATAACCAGCCAAATCGCTGCCTGCGTTTATTTCACCCTATGGCTCGGCAAGAAGCGTGGCCAAGTGGCAAATGCGACCGTGAAACGATACGAAGGCGTGATAAATAATCATTTAAATAGGCACTTTAATGGCGTTTTATTGGCAGATATTCGCCGATCGGACATCGAAGCGCTGGTTGCGAACGCTCAGGGCACGGCCCGTGCGGCCACGATCAAGCACATGGTGGCAACAATCAGCTCGATCCTTTCGAGCGCCGTCAACGACGGGGTAATCGCTCGGAGTCCGGCCTCGCGGATTCCAGTGGCGCCAGACGCCCAGGAACGCATTCACGACATGGTTGATCCCCGACAGATGCTGGAGCTCCTAGAGCGGCAACAGCCGAGCCCTTGCCGTGATCTCCTGAAGCTCCTAACAGTCATCCCACTTCGACTGAATGAGGCACGCGGATTGCGGCTTGGAGACTTCACGAACGACTTCGCCGAAGTGCACATCAGTCAATCGGCAACGCGCGACGTAGTGCCAGAACGTAAGACCCTAAAGACGAGGAGCGGGAGGCGATCGATCGTGCTGCCAGATCCTGCACGGGCAGTCGTCCTGGAGGCGGTACAGCGCCACGCAGACGGGCAATTCCCCTCAACCTGGCTCTTTGACATGGGCGACGGTAATCCCCCGACAGAGGGCCAGCTCCGTGGCTACTTCATGCGACTGAAGGCACATACGGATTGGCTCCCGAAGGGTCTGCGTATCCACGATTTGCGCGCCGGCATGGCGACGTACTTAGCAAGTTCTGGAGAATCCATTGCAACGGTGCAGCTCGCCCTTGGGCATTCTGACCCGGTGGTAACGATGCGGCACTACACCTTCAGCACGAAGCGGGAGGTCACCGCAGCCTTCGACAAGGTGTGGGGCCATCGCCAGGGAGATTCGCATTCAGAGCAACTTCCACCCAAATCTCCACCCACCGCCACTAACGGCGTCGACGAAGAGACTGTCCCGAACTACGGAAAAGTGGCATTTCGTTCGGGAAGTGATGGCGGAGAGGGTGGGATTCGAACCCACGATGGAGTTGCCCCCAAACCGCATTTCCAATGCGGCGCCATAGACCACTAGGCGACCTCTCCGTGATGACCGTACGCGATGCGCCGATCAGCCGGTGGCGGAAAGGGTGGGATTCGAACCCACGAGGCTATTAACCTGCCGCTTTTCGAGAGCGGTGCCTTCAACCACTCGGCCACCTTTCCACGGCGGAGAATAGCCCATAGAAAGAAAGCATCACCCCCGGGGATCGCCCGGGGGTGATGCGCTTCGCTTCGAACAGCTAGAAGCTGGAACTACGCGGTCTTGCGGCCTCGCAGCATCAGCCCGGTCCCTGCGGTCAGCAGTGCGCCGATCGCGAGCCAGTACGTGAAGGCATCACCCTCACGGTTGGTCTCTGGGAGCTCCTCACCGATGGCAGCCTCGCCGGCCGCTCCGCCGATGATGACGATCGTCTGTGCATCGTCGGCAGTGCCTGGAGTTGCATCTGGGCCATCCCAGTTGGCGGCGGTGGCTTCGCCCGCGTCGATCATGTTGTCCGAGTCCGCATCGAGCCAACTATCCCAGCCGCGGCCAAGGACCTTAAGTGCACCGAGTTCACCGATGAAGTGATTGTGCCACGGCGATTCAATATCACGATCCGTCAGACCGCTCCAGAGTGCCGCCCCGTCCGCCGTCATTCCGATGTTGGACGTTGTGTTGCTGTCTGAAATGTCCAACCCTGGAAGTAAAACCGTCAGCCAAGAAAGGTAGTGGTCCGTTCCACTTGAAAGCACGCCGCCACCCGCAGCGTTGAAAGCCGCGATCGTTGGTGCCGCATCAATGAGCGCCTGCTCCATTGCTGTTGTGTTGGTCTGGTCGTCATCAACCTTGTCGTCGTCCGAAGCACCGTCGTCTAGATCGTTTGGTCCACCGTCACCCGGGAAAAAGATAACTGCAACATTTGTCGTCCCTGCCGCGAGGCCGTCAAAGAAGGCATCTACCTCTACTGCGGTCTCGTAGTACGTGACAGTTGGAGCGGCTGCAGCGCCGTTACGTCGATCGATCTCGGCTCTCGCTACCTCCACCATGCAATAAGAGTTATTCCAGCCTTCGTTCGTGCAGCTCACTCCGCCGTCGTTTGCAGTGATTGCTGGGCGTGTCGCAAGATATGCGGCGGAGCCATTGGTTCCAATTACGGCTACGGAATTGCTGACACCGGCGCGAAGTTCCGTCGTGATCATTTTCTCGAGCGAGAGCATCACGTACTTCCAGCCGTATTGCGTGCCAACCACGTCCGGGGTCGCTGGATCCGAGTCGTGGTCAATCCAGATTGCGCCAGTTTCGTCATCCGGACTACCGTGATCGTTGGCGTCGTCACCACCGAGCTGGATTGGTCCGGTGGTACCAGTTGCTCGCACGGCACCGCTTGGTGCTGCTGCGAAGGTGAGGACTAGCGCTAGGGCTAGCAGTATTCTTCCGAGGCGGGCCATGCTGTTCTCCCTTGTTCTCACTCTCACCGTATGCAATGCCGCACAAGGGTGCGCCACGACGGCTCACAGCCATTTAACCCGCATTCGGCGCAAATGCGGTGAAAATCTTCTTGATTTGAAAGGTTTTCAGTCTTTGCGTGGCGACGTTGCTCTGCCTGCGCGCCTCCACCAGGTGAATCCCAGTGCCGCACCCGTCATCAACAGAAGCGCCGCGCCTGCGGCAATCACTGGAGTGGATAACGGAGACTCCTCCCCCTCTGTGGCGCCTCCTGATGGGCTCGGCGTCAGCTGGCCCGGCGGGGAGTCCTCGGGCGCAGCTGATGGGCTGCTGTCTGGTGAGGCGATCGAGGGTGCCGGGGTGTCGCTCGGCGTCGAGCTTGGCCCGAGTGTTGGGGCTGGTGTTGCTGAAGGTGTTGTACTTGGAGTAGCTGTGGCTGATGGTGTCGGCGTCGGTGACGACGAAGCGGTTGACGTCGGCGTGGGTGAAACCCAATTCGGGTCAATGTCGAAGCGCACCACCCGTTGCTCAATGTACTCATCGAAGTGCACCACGCGCCAGTACATGACATACGAGCCTGGGACTAGCGCTGGGATGTCGGTTAGACGAATCCGTGTGCAAGTGTAGGTGATGCTAAGCCCTGGGCACAGCACATTTTCTTCGACCGCAGCCTCCTCTACTGCCCGCATGAGCACTTCATTCGGGCTCGTCAGAGCATCGCGCAGCTCAATCTCTGCCCCCGCGATAAGGACCTGACTTCGCCAGACAACCTCAAAGGTCCCACTGAACGCGGTGAGCGTTTCCCCACTCCGAATTGTTTGCACTACGGGGGCACTATGCGCAAACGCGACCTGCACGACCAAGGTGAAGGGCACGAGGGTAATCAGCGCTGCGCGAGCAATTCGCGTACGCCAATCAACGGGGCGGCGCGCACTACGCTTCGCGAGACGCGTCACTGCGCTGAGAGGTGCACCACAATGCCGGCGCTTCGCTGCAGGCGCAGGAGCGCACGGGCTCGGTCATAGGTCACGAAGAGTCGAGCTGCGATCCCGTACTTCTTAACGAGGAGGCTCCAGACCTTTGACATCTGGTCGTCGCTCAGCAAGAACGCCTCCGCTGGAAGCGCCGCACCCGTGATCGTGCCCGTGGCGGTACAAGGGGCAATGGTGGCGCGGCTGCTGTTGCGCACGCGCTTCACCTTGCCAGCGTTGGGATTGCTAAAGATAAAGAGTGAGCCCCCCTCTGCCGCCGCCCACACCGGGGTGGTCACGGGGGTGCCGTCGCGGCGATACGTCGTGAGGGCGACGTATTGAGCAGCGAGAACTGCGTCGCGTTCGGCACTCATGCCGGGTCGATCTCGTTGGCGATGTCGCGCAGTCGTCGCGCCAGCGCCGAGAGGTCCTCGTCACCGTGACCGGTCTTGATCAGTTCATCTTCTAGGTGCGCGACGAGCATGGCGGTCGGCACCGGTACGTTTAGCTCGTCGGCAAGGCCGATGGCGATGCCAAGATCTTTGCGGTGCAGTGCCACCTTGAAGCCGAGTGGGTAGGTGTCGTTCGCCATGCGCTCCCAGCGATTCTCGAGCGCCCACGAGCGCGCCGAACCACCACTCAGCGCAGTAACGAGTGTCTGCGGGTCGAGTCCCGCCTTCTGGCCAACGAGAATCCCCTCGGCCAGTGAGAGGTACGTCCCTGAGATCACGATCTGGTTGACCGCCTTGCCAACCTGCCCCGAGCCGAGAGGGCCCAGGTGCGTAATCGTTTTGGCGAACGTCTCTATATAAGGAAGTGCTGCGTTCACTGCTTCGGGAGTGCCGCCGAGAAAGACGGTGAGCGTTCCCTTCTGTGCCCCTTCACTGCCGCCGCTCACTGGGGCGTCGACCATCAGGATCCCCTTTTTGGCGAGCAGCTCCCCCATCTCGCGCGTGGCGCGTGGGGCAATGGTGCTGGTGTCGATGATGATTGCCCCCGACTTCAGCAGATCGATAGCACCAGACTGGCCCGGTGTGCCGAGCAGCAGCGCCTCAACATCGGGCGTGTCGGAGACGGAGAGCACGACGGCATCGGCGCCGGTGAGCGCATCGGTGAGTGAGGTGTGCTGTGTGGTGCCCGCAGGTGCGGTGCGGTGTGTGCCGCGATTCCAGGCCTGCACGCTGTGCCCAGCGGCGGCGAGGTGCCCAGCGATCGGGGCGCCCATCGTGCCAAGGCCAAGAACGGCAACGCGACTCATGGCTTCAGGTTAAGGGAGGAGAGGGAATGGTGCGCCCGGCGGGACTCGAACCCACGACCTTTAGGTCCGCAACCTAACGCTCTATCCACTGAGCTACGGGCGCATCTGCGATGTGCAGCGTACAACGGCTGGCGGAGAGGGAGGGATTCGAACCCTCGACGCAGGAAAACCCCACGTGGCGGTTTAGCAAACCGCTGCACTAGACCTCTATGCGACCTCTCCGAGACCGAGCGCGAGTATCCCAGAATCACCCGC
>Ga0315902_10002634_pt1 | contig 27663 bp, 45 predicted proteins | sample LakEriMetagenome_9_FD_203523 | JGI IMG/M metagenome (GOLD analysis project Ga0315902, IMG submission 203523) | Freshwater fungal communities from buoy surface, Lake Erie, Ohio, United States - Buoy 12 MA117 | ecosystem: Environmental > Aquatic > Freshwater > Lake > Lake biofilm | place: USA...
CGTAGTACTTGGTACGGATGTGGGTCGTCTTCTTGTGGATGTTATCCAGCAAGTCAGACATGGGGAGCAGCGCCTTGTTAAAGCGCCCAGCAGCCGCAGTCGTGCCGTGGCTGGTGATCACCTCCTTGGTTGCCTTCTTGTCGTACTTGCGGGCTGTCCACTGGGACACGTTCAGTTGCACCAACAGTGCTCGGTCGTTGAGATTCATAGTCGTCACTCCTTTGTGGTTGATTAAAACAATACGTCTTGGTGGTTGATTGACCACTTGGTGAAGGCTTGGGTGTTAGCCAAGTCAGGGTTGCGCCGTGCTGCATAGCTCACTGTCAGCACACTGAACTCGGGGGGCATACGTTCGCTGTACTGGCAGACCCTCTCGAAGTTGGACTCAGTGGCCCGCTGTGCAATGGCACCAGACAAGGCATACAGAGTGGCAGGGTCTTTGGGAACGTCAGCAGTCTGGGGGTTGAGTAGGATGGCATCAGGGTTGGGCAACTTGCGGAAGATACGAACGAAGCCAACGAACTCGGCTGCTGCACCCTCACCAACTGCACCTTTAAAGCACTCGAACTCAGCCTCGGATGGCACTGTACCCAGCACATCGGACACACCGTCAACCCAAGCACGGGGAGTGGCGTTCTGGTCACGCTGTGGATCGAAGTCATGCAACAGACCGGGACGGAAGCGGATGAAGCTGATCACCTCGGGCTTGACACCGTGGTTGATGGCCCATGAAGTCCAGTCGTCAAGGTGTGTCTCCAACTCCAGCACTGTCTCACGGTTACGCAGATGACTCAGCACTCGGTTGGCACCAGCACGGTCAGCTTGCCTGTTACCAGTGGACACCACCATCCAGCCATCAGGCATCGGTGTGCCATGCAGTGTCCGGGCTTGGCAGATGTTGGCAAGAACCTTTTGCAGATCAGGGCCAGCTTGGTTGCGGTCATCGAACAGCAGGATGCCTTGCTCTGGGGACTTGCCCTTGACAGGGAACCAGTCAGGCAAGCGGTAGTTCAGCTTGTCAGTGTTGTCTGGGAACAGAATACCGAAGTCCTCCACAAGCATGGTTGGCATGTGACGTTCGATGCAGGGGATGTCAAGTTCCTGTGCCGCCTCGTGGACGATGGTTGTCTTGCCACCACCGGGGGCACCCTCAATGGACAGGGTACGGGTGATAGGGAACAGGGACTTGATGGTTTCTTTCAGCAGTGTGGCTCGCATTTGATTTTCCTCTCGGATTTAGGTTGATGGTCAGGGCCATTGGATACAACAAAAATGGGTGGGGTTGCCCCCGTGTTGAGTTCGTTTCTCTGTCGCTTTGCACTCTCCTTGTCGTTGAAATAGATGATCCGGCCAGTGGAGTCACGCACTGGTGCCCCACGTTTGCCGTACCGCAGCATGTAAAGCCGCAGGTTATCGGATGAATACACACTCGTTAACATTCTGTACCCCCTTGGCGTCGATGTAAGTTTCACCACAGCCAGCCATCCATTCGATCAGAAACACAGCCATCAGTACACCGATGACTGTCGCCGAGATGACATAGGATACCCACCGTGCAACACATAGCCACAAGGGGTCATTGGCAGAGCGGCCAGCGGGCCGGATGCGTTCAGGTTCGTTCATTTGAGTTCCTCCGGTAAGTCAATGTTGTCACCCAGCTTGCTGGCAACGTAGCACCGCATGGCTGCGATCAAGGCAGTGGGGCCGGTGTATTCGTATGGTTCGCCTTCCAGTGTGGTGTAGGCTGTCCATGTGCCCGTGTACTCATCAGGCGTTAGCTGGATGGCTTCCTCCTCAATGATCGGGCCGCCATGTTGCCATTTGGTTGATGGGTCGTACTCGGCTTTGTAGTACACATCAGGGCATGGGTTTAACCGCACGATAGGGGTGCCGTCTGTCCAATACTTCATGTCGAGCACTACGGAAGGCACCATCTTCCCGAAGTAATCACGGGGGTCAAGCAACCCTTCGGCCTTTGCCACCGCCCAATCAAGGGCGTGTCCTGTCAGTTCAGATGTTTTCATTCTTGCTCTCCATGCGTGTCTTGCCAAATTGCTTCGGCCTGTTGCTCAACCTCTTCCAGTGCCTCATCAAATCGCTTTCGATATTCAGAGGGTGTTTCCTCCAACTGCTTTGATTCAATTTCAATTTCATCAGTGTCGTAATCAGCGCCCTCAACGATGCTCCCAACAGTAAAAGACACGGCCAACTGACCTCGCTCGTCCATTGCTTGCCAAGTTCTCAAATCGTCCAAGTCATCGCCGCTAATGGTTTTGCGAACCATCTGTTCATGGTAGTCGTCAAAGCAAGTGCCCGACACTTCTAAATATTCAATGGTTATGCTCAGGTACGCGCCGCAATCGGTGTATTTGTACACTTGTCGATACAACTCGGCGGGGCCATCTGCATCAGGAAATGCTTCTGCAAAATAGCGATTGCTTTGATCTTCTGCGTCTGGATAATCTCTCATGCTGTCCTCTTGGGGTTAAGTTGGTCGGTGCGGAAACTTTCATACATCTTGTTGAGTAGGTGCTGGCGATAGAACTTGCAGAACAAGTCATCGAACGCAGTGAGTAACAGCTCTCTGTTGGCGGTGTCGGCGCAGTAGAACGCCCTTGCTATGTGCCCTGCGAAGCTACCGCCTTCGCTCTCCATCAGTCGTGCGGCGGCAAGCGCCATGTCGCGGTCAAGTTCCATTGTTTTCATGTTGTCCTCTTTGGGTTAAGTTGCTTGAGCATGGCCGGATCAGTGAACAACATGTAGTTGCTCTTGTTGAGCGGGGCCACAGTGTGTTTAACTTGACGTGCCAACTTCTCTCCACACGTCATGCAGGTGGGTCGTAGAGTCTTGGCACGTTGTGGTTCTACCCTGACTGCATAGCAGTGGGTACAGATAGGCAGGTGACAGTCTTCAGACATTGGTTTCCTCCAGTTCATCGGTCATATCATTGGCTTGCAGTGATTCCCACACCACCTCATCGGATGTCAAGTAGTCATGCTCCTTCTCCAAGTCCCTGTAAAGTTGTCTCATGTGAGACTTGAATGCTTCTACAAACTCGTTGTGTAAACTTTCAATGTCGTATGTACGCAGTACAGCAAGAAACGCAGCGTTCTGGGTGTCGGTCTTGTAGGGACTGCACCAACGAATCCAGTCGTTGTCGTCTGTGGCATCTGTGTTGTCTGGATGATCGAGGTAGCTGGTACTGCTGAAGCTGGTGCAGTTCTCGTGGTAGTAGTGACCACTGTGGGTAACGTGGAACTTCCAACCGGAGTTCTGGGCCAGTACGCTGAGTGCTGGGGATGTATACCCTAACGACTCAAGGAACAAGTCCCAGTCATCAACCCTACCCTCAAAGCAAGCACCATCCCCCTGTGAACAAAAGCCACTGAAGTAAATCCTGTCCACTTCAATGCCAATGGCTGTCATCTGCTCTGTAAAGTCGCTGTAAGCACAGTCCCACCAGTCAGAGTGTTCTACATTGAAGTAACGATGCTTGGTAATCAGTTCGTCCTTGGTCATGCTGCACCCCCTGTCACGGAAGTAGTGCTAGGATGCGTTCTTTGGCAATGGCGGCATAACCCCCTTTGACTAGACGTTTCATCCACCAACCTGACAACAGCACAGTGGGGCAGTGGGGATGGGTCTGTGTCCTGTGCTTGGTTGTTGTTCTGCTGAACGTGTCCTCGTTCTCGAACCAGATGCCATCGGCATGGATAAACAGCGGCCAGTGATCCCCGTAGCTGTAAACCGCATACCATGTCCCCGGCCCGTTGGTTCCGTCCTCGTTGTTGACAGTGTGGAACTGAGCGAAGATGTTGTTCCCTTGGAAGGGATGCTGCTTTTTGACATACCCCCTAGCGTCTCTGTTGGCAATCTTCATAGCGTTTGCTCCGATAGTTGAAACAGTGCGACATTGCACCCCACTGCCCTCTGTCACAGGGCAGTAAGTTGACATATCAAACGATACTGAACGCCGACTCATCGCCGTCGTAGAACCAGTCAGTGTAAGCATATATGCTTCCCTCACTGCTGAGGTACTGTCCATGCACTGGCTCTGAGGAGTTGTCCTCCTCGAAACCAGCATCTTCCAGCGTAACGAAACGCTGTTCTGTCATTGCAACTTTCATAGCCGAAGCTCCAGTAAAAACGCAGTGTGAGACGGCACACTGCAAACCGCAATCTTCACTTGGATGCAGGGTGCATCAGTAAACGAGTCTCGTAACCAGCATCAACCATGCGCTGTTGAAAAGCACAGGCTGTGTCGTCACGTTTGAACCACTGGAAATACATGGTGTCACCCTGTATCCACTTGACCACATAGCGGATAGATTCCTTGCGCTGTTTGCGAGGGGCAATGTAGGGGAGGACTGTAGTCTTCATGTTGTGTCTCCTTGTTAAGCCAATTTTTGAACAGTGACCTTGACAGCACCGGGAGCCTTGCGCTCTGGCAACAGAGCGATGTAGGGTTTACCCCAACGATCTGCCATTAGAAGTGGAGTGTCGCACTTGGCTGTCTCAGTCTCTGGTTTGAAAACACGAACATCCATCTTGTGTTTCTTGCCAAGTGTCAACATAGTGCTGTAAAGTTCAGCGACATTGGCTTGGTCAAACTTGCCACTGTCATCAGGCTTTACAACCAACTGGTTGTTGCTGTTGCTGAACACTGATACTTTACCTTGGTAAATCTTTGCCATGATGGCTCCTTAAAGGTTGGTTTGAAAGAATGTTAAAGCGGCATCGCTGCCAAAACCAGACTCGCCGCCGCCGCCGAAAATGTCAAGTCGTCCGCTGTTTTCCAAGAACATGTGTTGTGTAAAGTAGCTTAAAGGGACATGGCGCGCGTCAACAATCTACGAAGTGCTGTAAACAATCTATGAATAAGTGTCAAGTTAGATTGCTCGTAGATTGTAAAAGTCCAATGAAATCAACGGGTTACGAACGACGATATAAACAATCTACGTTTTTGGAGATAATGTGGCGCTAAAAAGTTGGAGGATTCTTATGCCATAATGTGAAATTGTGAAGTCCAACTCAGGGTTTATGTAGTATACGTTAAAAACATGTATTTTCTATATCATCTATATCGTTACTACACTCATGGCTCATGGCAAAACTCTCGTAAGTGGTTGATTTCATTGGCTTTTCTTGTAACTTGACACGCTTAGTTTTGTAAAGTTATGTGATGTAAAGTACCATTTCGGCGTTAAGTAAAAAATAGATTGTTGCTGTGTAAAGTTAGATTGTGTCAGGTTAGCTCTTACTTGACACTTTACACGTATTGTTACAGCGAAATGTAAAGCAACCTAGTCCCCCCGATGTAAAGTCGTCGATAATCGCAGGGCTGGTGCTATAAACCCCCGACGTATGGTGTGTTAACACACAGAAAGAAAGCGAGTCCCCTTGCTTCTCTATCCCGCCTGCTGATTGGAAAAAAGAAAAAGCCCGCCGAAGCGGGCTGTGGTTAGAAGGACATCACTACAACCAGAAGGAAGTAGAAGATGGGTGCGAAGATGATCACGCCGATGATTGCTTTTGTGTCGTCACTCATGTGGTTCTCCAGTTTGAAAAAAGACCCGGAGCCTGTCACGCTCCGGGTTACTACTTACGCTTCACAGCGTTGTCAGACATTACGGTTTGTAGTAGACAATCGCTACCATGTCGCCGTCGCGTATCTTGCCGTCCGGCAGGCACGCCGCTTGGCGTGCCAAACCCCGCCAAGCCGGGTCGAGAAACTCGAACTCGTCCCCGTTGAAGGGCACGGTGATTTCCGTGCCCGTGGTGCCGGGTGTGCCCAGCTTTACCAGTGTTACCATTTGCATGTCACTCTCCAGTTTGAAAAAAGACCCGGTGCCTGTCACGCACCGGGGTTGGTCAGTAGTTGCGAATCAGTGGAACTTCCGGCCATTCGGTTTTGGCCCACTGTATTGCGTCTCTCGCCGTGTTGAAGGATCGTTGCCCAAAGCTCACGTTACCAACTCCGGGCCATACCTTGTCAACGGTATAGTAGGTTTGCGGGAACAGCGAGCCACGTTTGGCTCGCTCGCCTTCTGTCCACTTACTCATTCTCAACTCGATTGGTTGCATGTCACTCTCCTGTGGTTAAAAAAGAACCCGGAGCCTGTCACGCTCCGGGTTACTACTTACGCCAGCTTAGTCACTGCGTTCCGCTTGGCACCGCCTTCGCTACGCTTCGGGAGAAGCGCAATGTAGGGGTTGCCGAACCGGTTTGCCAACAGCACTACTTCGGTGCCACCGTCAGCGATAAACAAGGAATACTTGTTTATCGGAAACTTGTTCTTCTTCGCTAGCTGCTGCATCGTGCTGTAGCACTCTGCCGCGTTGCCAGCGTTGAATCTTCCCTCGGGATCGCGCTTCAGTGCGATCTCGTTCTTAGTGTTCCTGACGATGGACACCGAACCCTCAAAAGTCTTTGCAGACATAGCTATCTCCTAAGTGATGACCCTCATCCGGTGGCGAAATGCAACCTTCTAACGAAGGTCATCACGCAAGGAGAATGCTATGCATTGTTAAAGAGCTTTGAATCTTTGCAGTGCGATCACTGCAGCGACAAATTCAGACTCGCCGATGTCGCCAAAAGTGTCAAGTTGCCTCGCGCATAATGCGCGTAATGCGCATGTGCGCACATGATGCGCGGGCGCGTGCGTGTAGGCGCGTGTGTGGGCGGGCAGGGGGGGTGGGTACATGGACTGGCGAATCGAGGCCCCCCGCCATGTGTACCCAACCTCATAATCCAAGACCCCAAAAAAGCACGTGTAAAGTTACCATTAGTAAGTTTCGCGTCAGAAAAAATTTATTTGTCCGATGCAGTCCGATGTCGCCACCCCCTATTGACAGCGTTTTCCCGGCAGGCCACATTCGGCCTTTTCATCATTAGGAGATCAAGATGTCAATCCTCACATTCGCCGCAAACTGTTTCGAGAAGCCAGCCGCACACGCCGACAAAGACATGGTGTCAAGCCGCACCCTCGCAAAATTTTTCAAACTCGACACTAGCGAGGACGAGGGCAATCATGTTGTAGCCGCGAATGTGCTGCGGGACAAGTATGGGCTGCACCCCAACTACATCCACCAATGCCGTGGTTGTGGGAAGATGTTTTACTACTACGACCGTATGCGGGCGCTTGAGCACTTTGGGTATGAATATCGTAGTTGACATCCCCGTAACCCAAGGTGCTATAGTGCGCTCATGGACAACCTACCCCTGAACCACACCAAGTGGAACGACCGTCTGGCCTTCGACGTAGCCCTGACCCTTGAGGGCAGTGGTGAGACGTTGCAGGAGGTGATCACACGGCACAACATCTCGGCCAACGACATCCTCACCTTCAACGCCGACCCGGTGTTTCTCAAGAAGGTGGAGGGCTACCGCAACGAGGTTCGAGAAAAGGGCCTCACGTTCAAGCTCAAGGCCCGCGCCCAAGCCGAGGAGTTGCTGACAACCTCGTGGCTCCTCATCCATGACCCAGCCGTGTCCCCCGCAGTCAAGGCCGACCTGATCAAGTCCACCGTGAAGTGGGCTGGGCTGGAGCCAAGAGACGCTGGCCCGCAAGACAATGGCACTGGTGGTGTGAAGATCACCATCAACCTTGGCAGCGACCCCCGCGACGCCCGTACCATTGAAGCAACCACCGTGGACGTACAAGATGCAACTGCCATCGAGAATTGAAGACCTGTTCACCCAAAACTTCAACGGCTTTCGATCCGTGAAGGTGCGCACAGCCACCGAGGCTGTCATCGTGGAGAACGAACTCAGCCGACAAAGCAAGTCGTTCCAGACCAAGATCACACGCAGCAAGAAGCACGGGCGCGAGTTCGTCATCTTGCTGGTCAGCCCAGAGGCCACACATGGCGCTTGACATCGACTACACGCCGCCGCCCACGGGCAAGAAGTTCATGGCCTCGGACGCCAAAATGCGCGTCCTCATGGGGCCAGTGGGTTCGGGCAAGTCCGTTACCTCCAGCTTCGAGATCGTGCGCAGGGCGTCCATGCAGATACCCAACGCGCAGGGCATACGCAAAACCCGAGCGGCCATCGTGCGGGAAACCGCCCGTCAGTTGCAGGACACGACGATCAAGACGTTCCTCGACTGGTTCCCACCGGGTGTGTGCGGGCAGTACATGCGCACCACCAAAACGTACTTCTTCAAGGTGGGCGACGTGGAGTGCGAGATTATGTTCCGGGCGCTGGACGACGCCGACGACGTGGCTAACCTGAACTCACTGGAATTGACATTCGCGTGGTTCAACGAGTGCCGAGACATCCACCCAGACATCGTGGACGCCATGTCCAAACGTATTGGACGTTTCCCGAGCGCAAAGGACGGCGGGCCGACGTGGCACGGGATGTGGGGCGACACCAACCCGCCCACGATGGACACGTGGTGGTACTACCAGATGGAGGGGCTTGACCCCAAAGATGGTGTGTCATCCAACAACAACGGGTGGGATGTGTTCAAGCAGCCTTCGGGCCGCAGCGTCTACGCCGAGAACGTGGAGAACCTGCCGGACGGCTACTACGACACCCAAGGCCGCTCCGAGGAGTACGTCCGTGTCTACATTGACGGTGAGTATGGGCTGTCATCAGCCGGTATGCCGGTGTACAAATACTTCCGGCCTGACTACCACATGGGCAAAGAGCGCCTGCGTGCCATCATCAACGGCGTGCGGCCCATCGTCATTGGCATGGACTTAGGGTTAACCCCAGCAGCCGTGCTTGGACAGCAAGACCCGCGAGGACGCGCACTGATACTTGACGAGTGTGTCTCGTTCGACATGGGGGTGCAACGGTTCATCCGCACCCTGCTCAAGCCGTTACTTTACGAACGGTTCCCCGGTGCCCCAGTGCTGATCGTCGTTGACCCGGCAGGTGTGCAGCGGGCGCAGACTGACGAACGCTCGGCGGTGGACATTATCAAAGCCGAGGGGATGAAAGTCATCCCGGCCAAGACCAACAACGTGTCGGCCCGCATCAACGCTGTGGACGAGTACCTCATGCGGCAGGTGGACGGCGACCCGGCGTTCGTGGTTGACCCGCGCTGCACCAAACTCAAAGCGGCCATGATGGGGGGCTACCGGTTCAAACCCAAGGGCGACGGCGACATCGACAAGAACAAGCACTCGCACGTGGCCGAAGCCCTCCAGTACCTCATGCTGCACATTGGTAACGCCAGCGAGGGGCACACGCTCCAGCAGCGGCGCGACATCAAAAGAACTTCCGCTTTGGGCTGGACGTGATATGATTGCAGCACTGCTTCGCAGTTGTCACCTCTCCCCTTCTTCAAGGGTTTCCCCCGGTTGCGCAAGCACCGGGGGTTTCTTTTTATTTGACCACGTGTATACTTCGTGGTAGAACCCTGCGTAGCAGGTAAGGAGTGACCATGAAATGCAGCCAAGCAAAGCCGTTCACAATAACGTCCACCAACGCGAAGATGGGTGGCGCGGCCATCAAGTCTTACGAGAAGGGCGGCATCGTTGTAAAACTGGTTGAGGAAAGCGACAATGGCAACGAGGTATACACCGCCAAAATGGGGCAACCTCCACAAAACCCGGACATGATGACTTCACTGACTCCGGCGCAGCGCAAGGCTGCGGAAGCTCGCATGAAGGCATCGCAGAGCAAGAAGAAATAATATGGCTGGACTGACATTCCTGCGGGTCGTATCGAACTCTGAACTTGCTCGGCAAGAGCAAGAAGTTTCAGACCGCGCTCTGCAAGAGCGTCAGAATCAACCCGTCATTCTTGGCTTGGCCGGGTATCTGAGGCAATGTTGGGATGTCGCCCAGATGGCGAAGAAGCCCATCGAGTACATCATGCTGCGTGCGCTGCGTCAGCGCAACGGCCAGTACGACGCAGACAAGCTGCAACAGATTCGAGGACAGGGCGGCTCTGAGATTTACATGATGATCACCGAAGTCAAGTGCCGCGCTGCGGAGTCTTGGCTGCGGGACATCCTGCTCGACAATGGCTCCCCACCGTGGGATTTGCAGGCCACCCCTATCCCCGACCTCAACCCATCGCAGACCAAGGACGTGCAGGCGATCTTCGCCGAGCGCGTGATCAAGATGGTCGAGGAGTTTGGCAAAGCTCCGAACCAAGAGGAAATGGCTGAAATCCGCGAGATGGTCAGCCAAGACTACCGCTTCACTATCTTGCAACAAGCGCAGCTTCGCGCGGACAGGATGAAGATCAAGATTCAAGACCAGTTCGCCCAAGGCGGCTGGGAGGCTTCGTTCAACGACTTCATCACCGATCTTGTGACGTTCCCTGCGGCGTTCATCAAAGGGCCGGTTGTGCGTCGCCAGCGGGCGCTGGGTTGGAAAACCAACGCGATGGGCCAGACTGTGGTCGAACCCATCGAACGCCTTGGGCCAGAGTACGAGCGGGTTGATCCCTTCTACATCTACCCCGAGCCGGGGATCAGCAACATCAACGAGGGCTACCTGTTCGAGTACCACCCATTGAGCCGGATGCAACTGTCCGATCTCATTGGCGTTCCGGGTTACGACGAGGATGCCATCCGCAAGGTGCTGGAGATTGGCAACGGCCAGTCGTGGATCAATGAAGACGTGGAACTCCAAAAGGACGAGGAGGAGCGCAAGTACTACTCGTACATGAAGCCAACTACCGAGTTCGATGCTCTGGAGTTCTGGGGCAAAGTGAGCGGAAAGATGCTGCGCGAGTGGGGGCTGACCGAGGAGGAAGTCCCCGACGACGCCCGCGAGTACGACGCCAACGTCTGGATGGTGGGCAACTACGTCATCAAAGCGGTGCTCAACTATGACCCGCTGGGCGAGAAGCCCTACGCCAAGACTTCGTTCATCAAGTGCCCCGGAGCGTTCTGGGGCAAGGCGATCCCCGAGATCATCGAAGACTTACAGGGCGTGTGCAACGCCGCTGCCCGTGCGCTGGTTAACAACATGGGCATTTCCAGCGGCCCGCAGGTCGAGGTCAACGTGGAGCGCCTGCCGCCCAACGAGGACATCACCCAGTTGACGCCTTGGAAAATCTGGCAGACCATCAATGATCCTGTGGGTTCGAGCGCCCCGGCCATCCGGTTCACGCAGCCTGACTCACGGGCAAACGAACTCATGGGTGTATACGAGAAGTTCAGCCGCTTGGCGGACGATCACTCGGGCATCCCAGCCTACGTGTACGGCGATCTGAATGTGCAGGGTGCGGGGCGCACTTCGTCTGGCCTGTCCATGCTTATGGGCGCGGCGGGCAAAGGCATCCGCCAAGTCGTGATGCACATCGACACAGATGTTGTGAAGCCCATCGTGCTGCGCCAGTTTGTGTACAACATGCGCTATGATGAGGATGAGTCCATCAAGGGCGACGTTGAAGTTCTTGCCAAAGGCGCGATTAACCTCGCAGTCAAGGAGACTGTCAACATTCGCCGTATCGAGTTTCTCAATGCAACCGCCAACCCGATTGATCTTGAGATCATCGGCAAGGAGGGACGTGCCAGTATCCTTCGGGAGATCGCAAAAGGGTTGCAAATGTCCGTGGAGGACGTTGTTCCGTCTCGGGAGAAGGAAGGGTATACCGGTCGTATCACCGCACGGGCTGCGATGGCCGCTGCACAGCAGCAGGCGCAGCAACCCCAAGGTGGCGCACCACAAGGCCCTGACGGCTCTCCCAAAGGCGGGATGGAAGCCAACACGGTACAAAGTCGTGCAAGTGGGATGGCGGCATGATCAAGCCTGAGTCACACATCATCAAAGGACTGGCGCAAGCTGTCCGGCAACACCCAGAACTTCTGGCGTGGATGGAGGGTGTGCTCGCGCATGAACTGAAGCGTCTCCCTTATGCGGTTGACAATCCGGCAGTGTTTCAGGGGCGCTGCCAGATGATGGTTGAACTCATTGAGTTCGCACAACAATCCCCTGCCATAGCGGCAAAGTTATGATGTAACTCGCCGTCTAATCACGCACACCAACAGGAGCGTTCAACATGGCCCTTCCAGAGCAAATTCGCAAACAGACCGAGGCAGTTCAGGAGTTGTACAAGCAACTTAACACGGACGACAACACAGGCTCAGGAACTACTCCTGCCGCCGATGGCACCGTCACGCCCGTTGAGAACAATGGCAACCAGAATTACGCCGACGAGAACGCTGCCACGAATAATGCCGCTCCGGCACCCGCAGATGAGCAGAAAACGGGTGCTGACAATGTGCCGGATGAAACTGTTACCCAGAAGTATCGAACACTTCAGGGTATGTACAACGCCGAAGTTCCCCGTCTGCACCAGCAGAATCGGGAAATGCAGCAGCGAGTCCAACAAATGGAACAGTTGCTTGCTTCGATGACTGCCGTAAACCCCCAAGCTGCTGCACCAGCAGCCGAGCGTCTGGTCACTGACCAAGATGTTCAGGAGTACGGTGAGTCGATTGACATGATGCGCAAAGTGACCCGCGAGGAACTCGGGGCTGTCGCCCAGCGCATTGCAACACTCGAAGCAACGCTGCGTCAGATGCAGGTAAATGTGGTGCCACAGGTGCAAGCCGTGGCCCAACGCCAGCAGATGAGCGCAGAGCAAGCGTTCTGGGCAGACCTGTCTACGAATGTCCCGAACTTCCGCCAGATCAACGACAACGCCGACTTCCAGTCATGGTTGTTGGAGTTTGATCCGATGACTGGGGTGACTCGGCAGACGTTTCTCGATGATGCCCAGCGGTCGTTAGACTCTCGGCGTGTCGTCAGTTTTTTCCGCACTTGGCTAGAGTCCACTGGACAAGCCGCCGTTGCTCAATCCACTGGGAACTCTCCTAGCTCTGAGTTGGAAAAGCAGGTTTCCCCCGGTCGCTCACGCAGCACCGGAACCCCTGCGACTACCAACCAAGGTAAGACCTACAGCCCTGCTGACATCCAGAAATTCTTCAACGATGTCCGTTCTGGGAAGTACAAAGGCCGAGAGCAAGATCGTTCCCGAATCGAACGCGATATTTTTGCTGCCCAGCGAGAAAATCGCATTGTCACAAATGCCTGATTAGAGGAGTTACATCATGTCTTATCCCGTTTCCCCCGGTCGTCCGAACTACAGCGGCAACTTCATCCCCGAAATTTGGTCGGGCAAACTGATCGAGAACTTCTACGACGCCACCGTGCTCGCAGCAATCTCGAACACCGACTACGAAGGTGAAATCCGCCAGTACGGCGACACCGTGAACATCCGCACTACACCGGAAATCACCATCCGCGACTACGTGAAGGGCCAAACCCTGACCGTAGAGAACCCTGACAAACCCAAACTCCAGTTGGTCATCGACAAGGGCGAGTACTTCGCTTGCGTTGAGGACGACGTGGACAAGGTTCAGTCGGACATCAACCTGATGGACACTTGGACGAAAGACGCTTCCGAGCGTATGAAGATCAAGATCGACCAGCGCGTGTTGACTGACATCTTGCCCGGTATCGGTGCCTTCAACAAGGGCGCTACCGCTGGTGAGCAGTCTGGTTCGTTCAACCTTGGCACATCCGGCTCTCCGCTGACTGTGACCAAGGACGGCGCATCGAGCACCACTTCTGTTGTTGACCTGCTGGTTGACCTCGGCACCGTGCTGGATGAAGCCAACGCCCCCGAAGGCGACCGCTTCGTGGTTATCCCCGCCAAGATGGCTGGTTTGATCAAGAAGTCCGAACTGAAGGACGCTTCGCTGACTGGCGACAGCATGTCCATCGTACGTAACGGTCGTCTGGGTATGGTGGATCGCTTCACCATCTACGTCAGCCACAACCTGAACGTGTCTTCGGGCAAGTACAGCATCATCGCTGGTCACAAGATGGGCTTCACGTTTGCATCGCAGATGACAAACATGGAAACCATCCGCTCCGAGTCTACCTTCGGCAACATCGTCCGTGGCCTTCAGGTCTACGGTTACAAGGTTGTCAAGGGTGAAGCTTTGGCTCAGGCTGTTATCCAGTTCTGATGAACGGGGCTTCGGCCCCTTCCTCCCTAAACACTGAAAGGAAATTGAAATGGCTACTTATACCGATTCTCTGGGGTTCAATAAAGGCACCGCCTCTTTCCCCGCTAACGTGACCGAAATCTCGAAATTCGAGGTGAAGGTTGATCTGGCTGCAATCATTGCTGCACGTACTGCTGCTGGTGCTACCGCATTGGCTGCTACTGATGTGTTGGAAGTGATTCCATTGCCCGCTGGCTCTGTTGTCCTGTCCGCAGGATGCCAAGTTATCGAAGCTGAAACGACCAATACCACTGGTACCTACAGCCTTGGTTACGGTGGCGCGACCACGGCGTACACCAACGCTTTGGCAAACAACGCACTGGCTTACGGCATTACCAACTTGGCGAACCCGACCGTGTTTGCCTCGGCTGACACCATTGACCTCCTGTTCAATACCGCAGTTGGTACGAACGGCGTGGTGAATGTGTTTGCCATCGTTGCGAACGTGTCGTCTACCAACGCCGCCTAAACCTCGTGGGGGCTTCGGCCCCTGCTTCTAAAAGGAGAACATCATGGGTGTTTATCGTGGTATTACGCAAGACAATGTAACGATCAACGGCGGTACGCTGTACAACGTCGCATTGTCTGGTGCAACTGGTACTCTCACTGGTAACGTAGACGCGACGGCTGGGTATATCCAGCTTCGCACCGCAACTGCTACGCAGATCGGCGCTATCGGCGATTCTGTCAACACGGCGGGTAAAGCCGCTGGAACTATCGTGTTCGACACGACCAACAGCCGCTTGATGGTTGCAACGGGTGCCAACGCTAACTCGACTTGGGTTCGAGCCGACGGTTCCAACGCAGTTACTCCGGCGTGATGTAAACTGATAGGGGGCCTAGTGCCCCCTGTCTGATAGGAGAGACGAATGACCGCAAAACGGATACCGGCACTCACCGTCATCACTGGTGCAAACACTGCCAATGACGACAACCTCGTCATCTTTGACACCAGTGAGAACGTGACTAAACGCATCTTGCGCTCCCAACTTGCAGCAGGCTTGGTAGGCGATTTGCCGTATACCCCTTCGGGCAGCATTGCGGCAACAACAATCCCTACGGCTATCGCAGAGTTAGACACTGAGACTGCTAAACTTGCTGGGACACAGACGTTTACTGGGGCAAAAACTTTTCGTATAGCAAACGCTGTCCGTTCAGAAGTCGCCGCGACACAGGACGCAGTAGTCCTAGCTGGTCGAGCGGGCGGCACTGGGAGTTATGCGGTAACCCTGACCCCGACCACGTTGTCTGCCAACCGGACGATCACGCTACCCAACGGGGACGTTACGCTGACGGCTGGTACGTCTGCGGTACTCGCTACGGCGCAAACATTCACTGCACAACAGACGTTGACCAGCGGGCTTGTATTGCAGTCCGTGACCGCAGCGTCAATCGCAGCTATCGCCAATACTATCAACACAACCAACAAGGTTGCTGGTAAAGTTGTATTTGACACGACCAACAACCGCCTCATGGTGGCAAGCGGGGCTACTGCTGCCTCCCCGTGGTATGTTGCGGATGGTTCTGCCTCTGTCACGCCAGCATAAGGATTTCCCATGCCAACCAACTTAACTGGTACCACTATTGCCAGCACGTTTGATCAACTACTGCATGTAGACGACGGCCCAACGGCGACTGAGAAAACGGTCTACAGCGGGACAGGTGTCGCCACGGCGTTAAGTGTGGGTACAGAGTCCGCTTCCGTGGACAACATCAAACTTGATGGTAACACCATCAGCACCACGAATACCAACGGCGATCTGACACTCGCGCCCAACGGCACAGGTTCTGTTGCTATCGCCAAAGCTGCTATTACGGGCGGCGCAATCTCCGGGATTACCGATCTAGCTATTGCCGACGGCGGCACTGGCGCGTCTACTGCGGTTGATGCACGTGCAAATCTTGGCCTTGCAAGTATGGCGACTCAAGCAGCAAGTGCTGTGTCTATTACGGGCGGTGCGATTTCGGGTGTATCGTTCTCGGGTTCGTTCACCGGCGTCACCTCCATCGAGTCGGGCACGTTTGCAACCAGCGCAGCAGCAGCCGGGGTGAACCTCAACGGCAACACGTTGGCCGCTGACGGCACTGACACGAACATCGACATCAACATCACGCCCAAGGGTACGGGTGAGGTAAACGTCACGAACATTGACATTCTCAGCGGCAAGGTACCGTTCAATACTATTACGAACCGAGCCTACGCTGCGTTCTCGGACATCACCGACCAGACGGGCAGCGTAACTGTTCCAGCCGCCGTGAAGTTTGGTACGACCGAGGTCACTGGTGCAGGTATCACGATGGTGACAGACGGCACCAACCTCACGCGCTTGACGTTTGCTGCGGCGGGCACATATGCTGTGACGCCCAACCTCCAGTTCACCAATACAGATACAGTTGACCACACGGCGACTATCTGGTTTGCGCTAAACGGTACGAACATCACTCGTTCGGCTACCAAGATGTCGATACCAAAAGCCGCTGACGGCGGGAGTGCTTTCTTCCAGATCGTGTTCTACGTGACTGTGACCGCAGGGCAGTACGTCCAAGTGTATTGGCTTCCGAGCAACACTGCTGTGACGCTCGACCATACGGCAGCGGTCACCGGCCCACCCGCGATCCCGGCAATCCCGTCCGCAATCGTCTCCGCTGAAAGGATCGCGTAATGGCAAAGACACCAGCATGGCAGCGCAAGGAAGGCAAAGACCCCAAAGGCGGTTTGAACGCCAAGGGGCGTGCGTCCTACAACAAAGCCAATCCGGGTAAACCCGGACTGAAGGCTCCGCAACCGCAAGGTGGCCCACGCAAGGATTCGTTCTGCGCTCGGATGGAGGGTATGAAAAAGAAACTCACCTCCGAGAAGACAGCCAACGATCCCAATAGCCGGATCAACAAAAGCCTGCGGGCGTGGAACTGCTGACATGGCTACCAAACCCAAGTCCACGGTCAACGCCGCTGGCAACTACACGAAGCCTGAGTTGCGCAAACGCATTGTGTCGCAGGTCAAAGCTGCTGCGGTGCAGGGCACTGGCGCAGGCCAATGGAGCGCACGCAAAGCGCAACTTGTTGCCAAGAAGTACAAGGCCGCTGGTGGCGGGTACAGGGACTGATATGAAAGCCCCACAAAAAAGCCTTAAAGACTGGGGCGATCAAAAATGGAGAACCAAAAGTGGTAAAAAATCTTCTGACACAGGTGAGCGATACCTTCCTGAAGCTGCAATTAAAAGTCTTAGCCCTGCTGAGTACGCTGCAACAACACGTGCAAAACGCATGGGCAAAGCTGCGGGGAAACAATTCGTAGCCCAGCCAAAATCTATTGCAAAGAAAACTGCAAAGTACCGATAGTCAACCACCAAAAGGAAAACTTAAATGAGCAAGATGTACATCCGAGTTAAACGCGACGGTTTTATTTATGACTACAACCCCATCATGGCGAAAAACCCTGAGTGCGAGGTTGTGCCCGAAGAAGTCGCGTACCCCGAGCGGTTCATCCCGCCTGCCGCTGCGCAGCGTATCGAGGACGCCGCCGAAGTGGTAAAGGTTACTGGGCGCAAAAAGAAAGCTGCACTCGACTTGTCAACTGCTGACATTCCAGAGGCTCCAGCGTATACTCCTCCAGAATTGGCTGAGGAAGCCTCACGAGGATTGCCTGCATGACACCCAACGAAGTCATCACTGAAGCGCGTCGTCTGATCCAAGACACCAAAGCGCCGTACCGCTACAGCGATGCGGTGATGCTTGGCTTTGTCAACCAGACACTCAAACGCATGGTGGTGCTTCGCCCCGATTTGTTCGCCGTCATAGGGACATTCCCTATGTCTGTGGGTACCGTCTTACAGAGTTGCCCTGCGGACTCTACTCGATTGATCGAAATCTTCCAAGTCCAAGGTGGAAGCGCGGTTACTGAAGTTACCCGTCGGGTGCTTGATCAAACGTCTCCGTCGTGGGTGAGCGAAGCGGCTGGCACACCAGTGAACTTCATGCGGCATGTGCGCAATCCCAACCGATTTTTTGTATCTCCTCCACCTGCGTCGGGTGTTGTCCTCGTCGGGGAGTACGCGCAGACGCCACCAGATTACACGATTGACCAAGAGATTACGTACCCCACGGATGCCTACTTCCCGGTCGTTGTGGACGGCACCGTGTTCTTGGCTGAGTCCATTGACAATGAGCATGTCAACTCGAACCGCGCCAAGTTGTTCCAAGATGCCTTTGTTCAGGCATTGGGAGTGGGGCTACAGTCCCGCACCGTCACTGACACAGAGGAAAGCGGGCTTGACCCGAGACAGGTGATCTGATGGCTGATCGTACCTTTGCATCCCTTGTACCCCGGATTAACCCTAGTGTGCCGGGGTGCCCGCAGTCTACCATCGTTCAGTACATCCGGGACGCTGCGATTCGTGCGTGCGAACGCACGCTGTATTGGCGATATGCGGTACCACTGTTCAACTTGTTGCCCGGTGTTCACGAGTACAACTACTCGAAGCCAGCCAACACGGATGTCCACGCGCTGTTCGATGCAATAGTCAACGACCGCTCGTTGGAAAAACTGACCTTGGATAAGGCGCTTGAGTTGTACCCCAAGTGGGTCGATCTCTACAGTGGGCAAGACCCCTCAGTAGTTTGGAGCCTGACACCGCCGATCTCGACGTTCAACGCACCTGAGTTCAACGAGACGCAGTTCAACGCGAACAGTGCCTACGTGTTGCCAGACTCGATTGTCGCGGACGGAAGCACGCCACGGTCAATCTGCCAAGTCACGCCAGATAAATACATCATCTTGCCACTGCCTGATGCGACCGTAGCGTACCGGATGCGCATGTTCGTCGCCCTTAAACCCAAGCGGTCAGCCACAGGGATGGATGAAGTCATCATGGACGAGCTTGAAGAAGTTCTCATGCACGGCGCACTCCAACATCTTTTGGTATTGCCGGACACAAATTGGTCAGATCGGGAACTCGCGGCGTACCATGCCAAACAGTTTACATACCAAGTTGCTGAACGACGTGCCCGAGCCAATCTTGGTAATATGCGCGGCACCATGCGTGCGCGGATGCAACCCTTCGGAGCTTGATATGGCAGCCCAACTTACAAACAACGCATCTTCGCTTATCCCCGCTGGGGTAAGCAGCATTGCAACGACACTGGTAGTAACTACAGGAGACGGCGCGAAATTCCCGATCTTATCTGCTGGCGACAACTTCTATCTTACCTTAGTCGATGTCAACAGCAACTATGAGATCGTTAGAGTCACGGCGAGAACGGACGACACCATGACGATTGTGCGGGGGCAGATTGGGACATTGGCGATTCCGTTTCCAGCCAACAGCCGCGCAGAACTTCGCCTGACTGTCGAAAATGTGATTATTGCCGCTGGCGACTACCTACTGTTGTAAGGATACGACAATGACAGTCAAACTAAAAAACAATGCCGCAAGCACAATAACTACCACGATCAGCGCGTCTGATGTGGGGATAGTGGTTGCTTCGGGTACAGGAGCGCTTTTCCCTACGCTCGCGGTGGGTGACTACTTTTACGCCACGCTGATCAGCACTGGTGGTACCCAAGAGGTTGTCAGAGTTTCCGCGCGGGTGAGTGATACGATGACCATTGCCCGTGGGCAAGACGGCACTACGGCGCAGTCGTTCGCAGCGGGGTCACGCATCGAGATGCGCGTCAACGTCGCTGCCATCGAGGACTACGTTTCCAGTGCAGCAGGGGCGATCTTCCCCGACAACTTCTCCTTGTACAGCGTCAAAGACTTCGGGGCTATAGGCAATGGCATCGTCAATGACAGCGACGCCATCAACGCAGGGCTAGATTTTGTCAAAGTCAACGGCGGCACATTGGTGTTCCCTGACGGCGTGTATCTGTGTAAAAGCCTTCGACTAGACGGCAACACGAAGTACTACTCTGTTGTCGGGGGCGGCAAGGAACGTGTCACGTTTAAACATCTTGACGGTAATGGAACCATGTTCAACGACGCTGGCCCCGGCACAATCGGATACACCATCCAAGGGTTTACCCTAAATATGCAACACAGTGTGTATTTGCATCCTAGTGCAAATCATGGTTTTGCGATCAAGCAGCGTAGCAACGTAATACTTCGGGACATCCACGTCACTGATTTTTACAACGCCGCAGCGTTGATATACGACCCTGACATGCTTGGGATTTACGGTAGCAACACCATCGTTGATTGCTCCTGTGATGGTCTTGGCGTTGGTGGTAATGGTTTTCTGTTCTCAAACATGGATTACTGCTCGTATCTGCGGGTACACGCAAAAGGCGTCATTGATCGTGGCGACGATGATGGGCCGGGGCTTGCAGTGCAGTTTAAGAACAACTGCCGCTGGGGGACTGCGACTGACATTATCGGGGAAGACTCTCGGACTGCATTTGGATTAGCTGGGGATAACGCAGGACTTTTACCCGGCCCGTCGTTTATTACAGCTACCAATATTCGGTCTATCAACTGCGACAATCCACTGCGGATGGGCAACGGATCGGTACACAACACAGTCACTAATTTCTATACAGACCACCCGGTTACAAGTAATACAGACATAATCCGTATTACTGCTAATTCTATCGGGAACTCAATTATAAACGTCAACATAAAAAATGTTGCCGCATCAAAACGTGCGGTCTACTTTGACGACGGATCAAACGATAACAATGTCCATATTGCGGTATTAGACACCGCTATGGATAGCGCACCTGTTGTTGTATTCAATGACACGTGCCAGTACAACAATGTGCGGTTATCCCGTGCTTTAAACCCTAGACTCCGGGCAACATTCGGAGTGTCCCGCATGGCTGACTTCGCAACTCCAAGCGACAACAACAGCTTTACGTATGATAACTATCCATACTGGGATAACTTCACCATTGCGAGTGGGGTCATCGCCCTCGAAAATGCGCTCGCGGAGCAGACCGTGATTGTCGACACCGAGGGGGGCGCAGCGACTGACGATTTGGATACAATCACGACCCACTATCAGCAAGAAGGCCAGAGGATTATCGTCCGCACAAACAACGGCTCTCGCGACGTTACAGTGAGGCATCTCGTAGGTAATATCTCGCTGGCGGGTGGAGTCAACTTCACGCTGGCGGTCAACCGTTCCATGCTGCAACTTATCTGGAATACAGATTTGTCGCGCTGGGAAGAAGCATTTCGTGTCACCAATGTCTAGGGAACTGACGTGATCAAAATCGACTTTGAAATAAACGGCTTCCGCGATGCGCTGCATCTTGCAGACGACCACGGTCTGACCGACGCCGAGATTAAGGCGTTGCAGCAGACTCGGTACGACAAGTGGCGCGACTTTGTTGATAATCCGCCTGTATCGGACGATGTAGGCGAGCCTGTTGTAGACACACCTGCTGAGGAGTAAGCATGGCAGCACGATTTTGGGTAACAGGCGGCACCGGCAACTGGAACAGCACAACCAACTGGTCTGCGACCTCTGGCGGGGCTTCTGGTGCGTCCGTGCCCGGTTCTGCCGACACTGCTGCGCTTGATGCCAACTCAGGCGCAGGCACAGTTACGCTCGACATCAGCCCAGACATTCAAACCCTGACCTGCACAGGCTTCACAGGTGCGCTTGCTTTTGGTACCAACACGATTTCGCTAAACAGCACAGGCACAATTTTCACTGGCGCTACGACCATGACGGTGACAGGTACGCCACAGATTATTTGCACTAACTCAAGCGCTACTAGCCGAGTAATCAGCCCTCAAATAGTTACTGAGGTGAATAGTATTTCGTTCAGGATTACTGCTGGTACTGGAACATTTACAAATACTGCCAGCCACGTTGTTCGTGATTTGGATTTTACAGACGGCACCAATCCAACCGGGTATGCTGGCGCATTTGGTGCAAACAACGTAACTATTTATGGAAATTTAACAGCGTCCACCGGGATGACTCAAACTGCCGGAACAGGCACAATTACTTTTGCCGCCACATCAGGCACAAAGACAATCAACACCGCTGGCGTGGCATTTGAGCGTCCATTCACTTTCAATGGTGTAGGTGGCACTTGGCAACTTCAAGCCGCATTGACTTCTGGCGCAACTCGCGCCTGCACTTTGACCAACGGCACGTTAGATTTTAATGGCTATACCGCCACGTTTGGCAACTTTTCTTCCAGCAATTCCAACGTTCGTGCATTGGCGTTTGGGGCGGCGGGCAAATTAGTTCTTACGGGGATAGGCACCATTACCGCTTACACCACATCAACTGCGACCAACTTAACTTTAACCGGTTCGCGGCGGGTTGAAATTACCGGCGCTGCGATTGCTGGTGGTACAAGATCAATCACTGGTGGATTATTATCAACGGGCGGCGGTTCTGCGGCAAATGCGGTGGATTTTTTTATAAGCGCCGGTGCTGATTCAATCAACTTAGGTACAGCGAACCGTGCGTATAGAACGATTGACTTTACCGGGTTTTCTGGAAGTACAGCCGTCAACGTAGCTCCTCAGCTTTACGGCTCGTTGGTCTTATCTTCCACCATGACAGTATCTAGTGGCGCAAACATTTGGGTATTTGCGGCAACCGATGCACAGACAATTACAACCAATGGCGTGACATTAGATTCCAACATTACTTTTGATGGTGTTGGTGGAACGTGGGCCATGCAGGATGCACTCACGTTGGGGTCTACTCGTACATTGACTATGACCAACGGCACGCTGCAACTTAAAAGCGGCGCAACGTCTACAGTCGGTGCATTTGCTACGTCAGGTACCACGCTGAAGTATCTTCAGTCCACGACGCCGGGGTCGCAAGCCACACTGTCGCAGTCAAGCGGTACAGTCAGCAGCAGTTATCTGTCGATCCGAGACATCAACGCCACGGGTGGCGCTGTGTGGCGAGCCTATACGACCAATCAGAACGTGAACGCCGGGAACAACACCGGTTGGGATTTTATCCAGCAGATTGGCCGATACATCTATACTCGCCGGAAAAACAAACGAATTCTTTATTAAGGAGTAACCATGCCAGCAGCAGCACTTCCATTCAGCCCTCTGGGCCTCACGGTGTCCTTCACCGCCGCCGCTACCGCACCTACCGCAGCACAAGCTGTGTCTTCAGCACCAACGACACGCCCAGCGTATCAGTACCGTGTTGTAAACGCAGGCTCAGAAACTGTGCTGCTCGGCGTTGGTGCGACTGATGCTGCCGCGCAAGCCGCAGCAGTTTCGATTGCCGCAGGCGCGATCCCACTTCTGTCTGGTGCAGTTGAAGTCTTTGGCTTTCCCGCTGGGTCGTACTTCACTGGTGATACTGCCTCCGGTACATCGGTGGTGTACGTCACTCCGGGCGAAGGAATGTAATATGGCGACGGCAAACGAAATCGAGAACAAACTGATAACGCACGAAGCAATTTGTGCGGAGCGGTACAGCACGTTCATCGCTCGTGTCGACCGTTTGGAGAAACTGCTTATCAAAGCAGCGGGCACCCTCATCGTAGGGATGGCGGGTGTCATTATTGCAATCGTAACCAAAGGAGTTTGATCATGCCCGGAATGATGATGAAAGACAAAAAGCCCGCCGCCAAACCGATGGCTTACAAAAAAGGCGGTATGGTCTTCAAGCCATGTGCTGCGTGCCCCAATGCTGCCAAGTGCAAAGCAATGGGCAAGTGCATGTTGAAGTCCAAAGCCAAGTAAACCTATGGACTAGGGAGACTTGATGCTCGCCGAAATCGCCGCTGCAAACGCAGCGTTTGCTGTCATCAAGGCTGCCCTAGCAAACGGTAAGGAACTGTCTGACCTTGGCTCACGGGTCTTTGATTACTTCGACAATAAAGCCAAGATTCAGCAGCACGTTGCTAAAAAGGGCGGCGGCTCCGACCTTGAGGAGTTCATGGCGCTTGAGCGCCTGAGACAACAAGAGGAAGAATTGCGTGAGCGAATGGTGTACGCCGGTCGTCCGGGTATGTGGGATGATTGGGTAAAGTTTCAAGCCCAAGCAGCGCGGAGAAGGCGCGAGGCACAAGAAGCAGCGGCTCGGGCCAAAGCGCAGCGTGCCGCAAAAATCGAGCAGATGGTTGAGTACATCGTCCTCGGCATTGCGTCTTTGATTTTAACTGCGCTTTTGGTGTACGGTATTGTGGTCTACACGATGTATATACGACAATGAGCGACGACAAGTTAAACGCCAACTCGACACTCGACAAAATACTCGGGTATGTGGATTCGCCGTTCAAGCTTTTTGCCATCATACTGATGGGCATCATCGCGTTTACTGGGTACTTTCTGTGGCAGAACCAAGAGTTCATGCGCGATGCCTACAAAGAGTCCAAGAAGCTCCCGGAAATAAACACGGGCAGGGCAGACGACGCCAGCGCCATGTTGTTCAAGAAAACCGGTGCAACCGTGGTGGCCGTGTTCAAAGTCAATCCTCTGTTCAACAGCCGGGTTCTTTACAAGGCTTACACAAAGGATGGGCGGGACAAAAGCATAGAAGATATTGATGTCGGGTTGTTCAGCCAAAACACAGCCAACAACGCCGATGTGATTAAGTTGATGACCAACGAGACACCATGTTCCGAGTATCGGTACGCGCAGTCAGAGGTTGGCCTGTGGTACATCGAGAAGGGTGTGACCTTTACTTGCCGGGTCAGCGTGCCGCCAGACTCACATCGGTTTGTTGGGCAGATCACGGTGGGCTGGGCAGAGCCGCCACAAGACATCCAGCAAGTAAAATTCATGCTGGACATCGCTTCAGCTATGCTAACCAAAAGGGGTAATTAACATGTTCCCACTCGCAGCACTACTTGATGTCGGCGGCAAGCTAATTGACAAACTTGTACCCGACCCAGAAGCCAAAGCCAAGGCTCAAATGGAACTTGCCAAGATGGCGCAAGACGGTGAGTTGGCAAAGATGGCAAACGATACCAAGTTGTTTGAGACAGAGCAGAACAACCTGACTGATCGCCTCAAAGCCGACATGGGTAGCGACTCTTGGCTGTCCAAGAACATCCGGCCCATGACGCTTATTTTTATTTTGGTGGCGTATTCGACGTTCGCCATGATGAGCGCGTTTGACCTTGAGACAAACCAAGCCTACGTTGAGTTACTGGGGCAGTGGGGTATGTTGATCATGTCGTTCTACTTCGGCGGACGCACCCTTGAGAAAATCATGGATATGAAAGCCAAAAAATGAACTTAGCTCCAAACTTTACGCTGTCTGAGTTGATCAAAAGCGAAACCGCGCTGCGGCACGACATGGATAACACGCCAACGCAAGAGGTTATCGGGTGCCTTCAAGCGTTAGCCATGCACGTATTGCAACCGGTGCGGGATCACTACGCCAAGGGGGTCAAAGTTAACTCCGGCTTCCGGCATCCAGAGGTCAACGCCAAGGTTGGCGGCTCAAAAACCAGTGATCACTGCCGGGGGATGGCTGCGGACATCGAGATTCCGGGGGTGCCAAACCACGAACTGGCGCATTGGATTCAGGAAAATTTAAGCTTTACACAAGTGATACTGGAGTTCTATACTCCCGGTATCCCGGACAGCGGCTGGGTGCATGTGTCCTACGACCCCGGCAACCTGAAGAAACAGTCGCTCACGGCTACCAAACAAGACGGCAAGACCGTCTACCTTCAAGGATTGGTTGCGTAAATGGCAGGCATAAAAATCGCAGGATTCCTTGGGACGGCCCCAAAGATTTCGCCTGAGTTGCTGCCCAACACGGCGGGGCAGATTGCGGCCAACTGCAAACTGTATTCTGGCGATCTGATCCCATACCCTGAGCCTGTTGTTGTGGATAACACCGGTCGCACGGGTGTGATCAAAACATTGTTTGCTCTGCGTGACCCGGACACCGACGAGAAGAAGTGGCTGACGTGGCTTACCGACGTGGACATCGCTGTTGCCTCCAAGACCGATAAGGACGAGCAGCGGTTCTATTACTCGGGCGACGGCGCTCCCAAAGTCAGCAACTACGAACTGGCAACAACGGGGGCTACGCCCTACCCGGTTGCGGCGTATGACCTTGGTCTGCCGCTGCCCACCACAACGGCGACAACTTCCGCAGCCACGTTCACGACCCAGACAACGGCCAGCTTCTTCCGGGATGCTGGCAACATAGCGACCATCACGACTGGTTCAGCACACGGATTAAAGTCGGGGAGCCTCATCACTGTTTCAGCGTTCACGTTCCTCTCCGGTACGTACAACCAAGTTGCGTCCACCACGATCACTGTGACGATCACGGCGCACGGACTATCCAATGGCGCAGTGGTGTCGCTGGACTTTCTGTCTGGCAGTGCTACGGATGGCACCTACACTGTCAGTAATGTCGCCGCCAACACGTTTGACGTTATCGCATCGGCAGTAGCAACTACCAGTGGAAGCGTCAACCTGAGTCTGGCGAGCTTCAACGCAACCAATGTTGAATGTACCGTGACGGGCACGACCACGTTCACCTACTTCAGCCCCGGCTTTCAGATCGGCACCTCTGGTACGCCCATCGCCTTTACGACTGGCAAGGTTGATCTTGGCGGACAGACGCAGGCTCGTTCCTATGTCTACACGTGGTACACCCCTTGGGAGGAGGAGTCAATCGCCTCCAAGCCGTCCACTGACTTGTTCATCAAGGAGGGGCAGATCGTCACGGTGTCGAACCTCCCCACAGCCAAGCCGACGGGGAACAACTTTGTACGTGGCATACGGCTCTACCGCACGCTGGCGGCTGCGTCGGGTACGGAGTACTATCTACTCTCGACGTTGTGGTTCCCCACAGGGTTGGCTTCGGTACAGCGCACCACCAATGTCTCGCGTGTTGCGCTGCTGTATCCGCACAACTTATCGGTTGATGACCGCTTCAAAATCAGCGGTTGCACCGTGGCGTCTTTTAACATCACAGACGGCATCGTCACGGATGTGATTGACGACTACACGTTTGAATACGCGCAAGCTGCTGTCGATGTTGCCAACACATTAGTGGCCGCAGGCACATTGTTCCATGACGTGTCTGAGAACCCGCCCACAACGACCGCACGGTACTGGGGTGACGGCGGTGTGTACACATTCACTGATGACTTTGACTCCCGTGACCTGTTCGACATTCTTGCCACGGATAACTACGACCCGCCGCCCGAGGACTTGCAGGGGCTGACGGCTATTCAGAACAACATCCTTGTCGGTTTTGTTGGTAACACGTTGTATTTCTCTGAGCCGGGTGCGCCGCACGCATGGCCTGCTGCGTATGCAGTCACTCTTGAATACAACGTCGTAGGCATTGCAACAATCAGTGGTTCCGCGCTGATAACAACGGACTCATACCCGTATATTGTTTCGGGTTCTGACCCAGCTAACGGGATGTCCCGGTCGCGTATTGACGCCAACTTCCCATGTTTAAATAAGAACAGCATAGTCTCGATGGGTTACGGTATTGTGTACTCCACGCACGATGGGTTGGCGGTCTACTCCCCCAGCAGTGGCGCGGCGATCATTACTAGGCTGCTATACAACAATGACACATGGCAGTCCAGCATTGATCCTGCGACAGTGGTGGCCGAGTACTACGGGGACAACTACTTTGCCTCGCACTCAACCGGAGCGTTTGTGTTTGAGCAGGACGCAAAAGTCGGTGGGTTTTTCGTCAACCTCGACTACAGCTTCTCAGCGTCGCACTACGACGCAATCGACGG
>Ga0315902_10002635_pt1 | contig 27661 bp, 26 predicted proteins | sample LakEriMetagenome_9_FD_203523 | JGI IMG/M metagenome (GOLD analysis project Ga0315902, IMG submission 203523) | Freshwater fungal communities from buoy surface, Lake Erie, Ohio, United States - Buoy 12 MA117 | ecosystem: Environmental > Aquatic > Freshwater > Lake > Lake biofilm | place: USA...
CGACGCGGTAGTCGCGATCGGAGAGGGGAACGGGGAGGTACCACTCGGTGGCATGGGCGTCGACGACCACCTCCTGAAGGGTGTGGGGGTGGGCGGAGCCGGAGGTGAGTCCGGTGACATCGGCGACGCGGAGGCAGAGGCGATCGGCGCCGTCGGCGAGGGCGTCCTGGCGATCGGCGTCGGAGATGTCCCAGAAGACGTAGGCCCACTGGGGATCGCGGGGGAGGAAGACGACGCGGGTCTCGGCGGCGGGCCTGGGGGCGGGGGCCATCTCGGCCTCGATCGCTTCCAGGCTGAGGCCGGTTTCCTCCTGGCGGGTGCTGATCTCCTCGACCAGCTCCTCCTTGGATTTACGGCTGTAGAGGCTGACTCCCAGGTCGCTGGCGATCTGACGCAGTTGACGCAACGTCATCATCGCCAAAGAGGTGAGGGAGTTCTGGCTCACAGCTTCCAGTTTCGTTCGGGATCAGTCTGCTGGACCCGTTGGCTGCGTGGGTCGTCGGACTGGCTCTTGTCAGCAAGCAAGAACGCCCCCGCCGACGGATCGGCAGGGGCGATTGGTGTCCAGAGCTGAACTGACGCTCTCAGCGACCGATGCTGCGGTAAGGGACCTTGGAGAGGTAGTCGCCTCCGAGGTTGCTGCCTGCTGCACCGGAGGTGCGCATCGCCGGCAGGGTGCGGACCCAGGGCAGGTAGTCCTCGGGGAAGCCGCCGCGGCGCTTGATGGCGCGCTCGGGGAAGGCCTTGGCGGTGCCGGTGTACACGATCTGGGGGAACCCCAGGATGCCCCGGTAGTAGGCGTCGTAGCGGGGCGAGGTGATGTTGAAGGGGGTTTCACCCACATCACGGGAGCCCACCACCCGGTTGCGGTGGTAGGGAACGGTGTCGTAACCGAAGCTCTCGAGGTATTCCTGGCTGTCGAGGATGGCGTCGACCGCCCCCTTGATGCCCTTGGTCATGATCACGGCCGACCAGGCGATCTCCTCGGACTTGCCGTGGGTGGGGCGGCCCAGCAGCTTCTCCACCAGGTGGCGGGCCACCTTGTAGTTGCTGTTGAGGTTGTAGAAGCTGCGGGTGAAGGTGTCCGACAGGCAGAGCGAGCGGATGAAGTCGCGGACGGTGATCTGACCGTCGCGCAGCTGGCTCTCCAGGGTGCGGTCGCGGTCGACCTTGAAGGCGTGGAAGAAGATCTGGCGGTAGGCCGCCTCGATCACGAAGTTCTGATCTTCGCGATCCATGGCCTTGTCCATCGACACGGCCCTGGGATCCTCATCGGAGCCCACCCGGAAGGGGGTCACCCGGGAATTCTGGGAGGTGGGGGCGTACTTGAGGAGGGGAAGAGCCACGCGGGGTCCGGCATCCGTCGGTCGCGATCGTAGAAGTGTGGCCGCGGCCCGATTCCCTGCCTCGCGCCAGGGCTTACAGACCGTAACGTTGGCGACAGCCCGACTTGGCGCTTCTCACCAGCCCAGGGGCGAGAGCACGGCGGTCGCGGCGGCGTCGGGACCGGCGGAGGCAGCGCCGTCCACGGTGGGCGTCGCCGTCTCCAGTGGCTCCTGCAGCCGGGTCTCGATGCAGAAGGACGCCGTGTTGGAGAGCCCCTCCACCGTGCTGGTGCGCAGGCGCACGTCCGGCCCGGCGAAGCTGAAGCGCTCCAGGCTGCTCATCGTCTCGTAGCTGGTGGTCAGCAGCAGGGCATCCCGGTCGTCCATCGCGAAGCGGCCCGCCACCGGTGCGGTCTCGGCATAGCCGCGGTCGCGCAGCAGCCAGCCCTCCCTGCCGCGCCCGTCGGTGGGGATCAGCCCGAAGACGCTCTCGCCTTCATGGGCCTCGCCCGCCTTGTCCCAGGCCATCGAGCCGCTCCAGCGCACCCGGCAGCCGCCCACCAGACCGGCGGGATCCTGGCCATGCAGGGACGCCACGCTGATCAGCAGCGGGTCGTCGGCCGTGAGTTCCACCACCTCGATGTAGGAGCCACCGGCCTCGGCGCGCCGATGCAGCAGGTGGTGGCTGCTGCGCTGGGAGCGCCAGCGCCCGCAGCTGAGCCGGAAGAAACTGATGGCGTCGGCGATGGAACCGCTCACGGGACCAGCTGGAAGGGGATGGGGGGATGATCGCAAGGCGAGCGCCCAGGTGAGCGCCCAGGTGAGCGGTGAGCCGAGCGATCTGCACTTTTTCCTGCCCTGCCCTGCCCGCCACTGCCGGTCCCTGCCGGTCCCTGCCGACGTCGCTGCGGCCTGCGCTGCGTCTCCTGCGCTGAGCCCTTCGCTGCGCCAGCCTGAGCGCCAGCCCGTGCGTGCCCACCCTGCCCCTGCATCCGGTTGTGTCAGCTGTGGGCTGTGCCCTTCCACCTTGCGCGGTCGAGCCGCTGGCCGCCGCGGCGGCCCTGGCGGCGGCCCTGTGCTGGACGATCGCCAGCCTGCTCTGGCGCCGGCTGCCCACCTCCCTCGGGGCGTTGCAGCTCAACCTGCTCAAGTGCCTGCTGGCCTTCGCCCTGCTGCTGCCACCGCTGCTGGTGGGTCCGTGGCAGGCCAGCCCCCGCAGCCTGCTGCTGCTGGTCCTGAGCGGTGTCGTCGGCATCGCCCTGGGGGATGGGCTGTTCTTCGCGGCGTTGCGCCGCCTGGGCACCCGCCGCACCCTCACCCTCGACGCCGGTGGTCCGGCCGTCACCGCCCTGGCGGGCCTGGTGCTGTTGGGGGAGATCCCCAGGCCGGCGCAGTGGCTGGGGCTGGCCCTGATCAGCTTGGCGGTGCTGCTGGTGGCGGGGCCGGATCGACGGCCCTCGGCCGGACCGGGGCGATGGCCGGCCGCCGGCCGAGATGCTGGGCCCAGGGTGGGGGTGGCTCCGGGCCGCGGGGATGACCGGGCGGAGGGTCGGGCGGATGGCGGGTCCGTGGATCGGGCCGGTGTGACGCTGGCTCTGGGGGCCCTGTTCTGCGGCAGTGCCGGCGCCCTGCTCTCCCGGGCCGCCCTGGTAGCGGATGGGCCCACCCCCCTGCAGGCTGCCGGGGTTCGCCTGGGGGCGGCGGCCGTGGTGTTGCTGCCGGTTCTGCCGGGGCTGCTCGCCCCGGGTCGCAGGCCCCGGCCGGCCCGGCCCCGCTGGCCCGGCATCCTGCTGGCGACCCTGCTCGGCACCAGCCTGGGCATCGTGCTGCAGCAGACGGCGCTGGCGGGGCTGCCGGGTGGCCTGGCGGTGGCGCTTTTGGCCACGGCCCCGGTGATGGCCCTGCCCTTCGCCGCCCTCGAAGGCGATCGCCCGGGTCTGCGGGGTGGACTGGCGGCGCTGCTGGCCCTGGCCGGTGTCAGCCTGGTGGTTGGCCTGGGCTCGCGGGCTGGGGCCTGAGATCGTCGGCGATGCGGGCGTCCGCGGCGCGAACCGCCCAGCGGGCCAGGTCGTCCAGGCTGAGCTCCAGCGGGGTGACCGATCGTTCCCTGGCGATGGTCTGCAGCAGAACGGCGTTGCCCTCCAGGCGCTCGCGGAAGGCCCGGGCGAAGCCCGGGTCCTCGGCGATCAGGGGCTGAGCGGCGCACCAGCGTTCGACGCTGCCGGGATCGGGGCAATCGCCGTGCCGGCGGCCGCTGATCGCCTGCAGGGTGCGCAGCCCGTGGGCCAGCAGGCGAAGCTGATGGCGCTCGAGGGTGGGCAGCAGGGTGGCCTCCAGTTCGGCCAGCTCCGCGGGCTCGAGCATGGCGTCAGTCCGACCGCTGGGAGAGGCGGAAGCCGCAGGAGTGTCCTTCCTCCAGACGCCAGTGGACCCGCTCGACCTGGCAGTCCGGGAAGGTGTGGCGGATCAGCTGCAGTTCCTGGTCACAGACCACCGGGAATTCCTCGGCGATGCGCATCACCGAGCAGTGATATTCATGGATCAGCCAGGCCCCGGGATCGCCGTTGTCCGAGCGGAGCTCGGCCACGTAGCCCTCGTTGCGACGCAGTTCCACCAGCCGCTCAAGCCGCTGCTGCAGGGCACCCTGGCCGATCCGCTGCCGGTAATCGGCGGCCTTCTCCTCGGCCTGACGCTGCATCAGCCGCTCCATGGTCTCGGAGGGCATGGAGCTGGAGAGGGATTGCAGCAGGCTCAGGGCGAAGGTCTCGCTGCCGTCATGGAAGCGGCTGTGGCCCGCCGGGGTGAGGCGCCAGTGGTTGCTGGGCCGGCCGGGCCCTTCAGCGCTGGGGCTGGCTTCCACCAGACCCTCCTCCTCGAGACCCCGTAGATGGCGGCGCGTCACCTGCACAGACACCTTGAGGGTGCCGGCCAGATCGGCGGCGGTCGCCTCGCCCTGACGCAGCAGCAGGGCGAGCACGCCCTCGCGGGTCGGGGCCGGGCTGCTGGTTGTACGAGAGGAGGAACCCATGCTGGGAGACGGACAGTTCCAGGTTGCCACGGACAAATCGGGACTGGGGTTGCCACCGGTGGCCAGGACCTCTCTGTGCGCAATGCCGGACCCGTCCAGGCGCCACAATGGCCCGTACCCAGGCCCGTCTCTGGTGCTCTAGGCTGGCCATAACGAAACTTCGACCTTTCGTAAATCCCGTTGCGGGTTGCCGCGAAACAGCTCTGAACCACGGCCCGGGTCTGCTTCGCGCCTCGTTTCCACTCCCTGCCCCAGCGCTGCTCCTGTCTGCCCCATGTCCGACGCTCCCGCCCCTACCGCCGGTTCCGACAGCCTGGAGGTGATCCGCAAGTTCGCGGAAACCTATGCCCAGCGCACCGGGACCTATTTCTGCAGCGACCCGGGCGTCACCGCTGTGGTGCTCGAAGGGCTTGCCCGCCACAAGGACGAGCTGGGCGGCGCCCTCTGCCCCTGCCGCCACTACGAAGACAAGAAGGCTGAGGTGGCCCAGGCCTTCTGGAACTGCCCCTGCGTGCCCATGCGTGAGCGCAAGGAGTGCCATTGCATGCTCTTCCTCACTGAAGACAACCCTTTCCGTGGTGATAAACAGACGATTTCCCTCGAGGAAGTCAAGGCCCTCACATCCGGTTGAGACTGACTGATGAGTGCAGCAAGTGTTGGCGAATTAGTGAGTCAGCCGTATAAGTACGGCTTCGTCACGGATATTGAAACAGAGAAGATCGCTAAGGGCATCAGTGAAGATGTCGTCCGCCTGATTTCCGCCAAGAAGGATGAGCCTGCTTTCTTGCTCGACTTCCGGCTGCGGGCCTACCGCACATGGCTGCAGATGGAGGAGCCCGATTGGGCTGCTCTCGGCTACCCGCCGATCGATTACCAGGACATCATCTATTACGCCGCTCCCAAGCAGCAGCAGAAGAAGGCGAGCCTCGATGAGGTGGATCCCAAGCTCCTCGAAACCTTCGACAAGCTTGGCATTCCGCTGAGCGAGCAGAAGCGTCTCTCCAACGTGGCCGTCGATGCTGTGTTTGACAGCGTCTCCATCGCCACGACCTACCGGGAGAAGCTGGCGGAGCACGGTGTCATCTTCTGTTCGATCTCTGAAGCTGTCAAGGAGTATCCCGACCTCATCGAGAAGTACCTGGGAACGGTTGTTCCGGTGGCGGACAATTACTTCGCCGCCCTCAACTCGGCGGTGTTCAGCGACGGCTCGTTTGTGTTCATTCCGAAGGGTGTGGACTGTCCGATGGAGCTTTCCACGTACTTCCGCATCAACTCCGGTGATACCGGTCAGTTCGAACGCACCCTGATTGTTGCTGAAGAGGGTGCTTCGGTCAGTTACCTCGAGGGCTGCACAGCCCCGATGTTCGACACCAACCAGCTGCACGCCGCTGTGGTTGAGCTGGTGGCCCTCGACGACGCCAGTATCAAGTACTCCACGGTTCAGAACTGGTACGCCGGTGATGAGAACGGTGTCGGCGGCATCTACAACTTTGTCACCAAGCGCGGCCACTGCCGCGGCGACCGCAGCAAGATCAGCTGGACCCAGGTCGAAACGGGTTCGGCCATCACCTGGAAATACCCCAGCTGCGTTCTGTTGGGGGCGGATTCGGTGGGCGAGTTCTATTCTGTTGCCCTCACTAACAACCGCCAGCAGGCTGATACCGGCACCAAGATGATTCACGTGGGTCCCCGCAGCCGCTCCACGATTGTCAGCAAGGGGATCAGCGCCGGTCGCTCCTCCAACAGCTACCGCGGTCTTGTGCAGATCGGTCCCACCGCCGTGGGTGCCCGGAACTACAGCCAGTGCGATTCGATGCTGATCGGTGATCAGGCGGCGGCCAACACCTATCCCTACATTCGCTCCCAGCAGAGCGATGCGGCGATCGAACACGAGGCCAGCACCTGTCGCATCTCCGAGGATCAGCTGTTCTATCTACAGAGCCGCGGCATCGGTTTCGAGCAGGCAGTCTCGATGATGGTGAGCGGCTTCTGTCGCGATGTGTTCCACCAGCTGCCGATGGAGTTCGCCGCCGAGGCCGACAAGCTGCTGGCCCTCAAGCTCGAGGGGTCGGTGGGCTGAGGAAGCCCCACGCCCCGTTGCATCCCGATCTCTTCCTCCCTCTCCCCACGCCGTGATCCGCCCCGACGCCCCCGTTTTGCTCAATATCCGCGATCTGCGCGCCAGCGTTGCGGATCAACCCATTCTTCACGGCGTCAACCTGACCCTGCGGGCCGGTGAGATCCATGCGGTGATGGGGCGCAACGGCAGCGGCAAGAGCACCCTCTCCAAGGTTCTTGCCGGTCACCCCGCCTACACCGTCACCGGTGGATCGGTGACCTACCGCGGCGCTGATCTGCTGGAGCTTGATCCCGAGCAGCGGGCCCGCATCGGCCTGTTCCTGGGCTTCCAGTACCCGGTGGAAATTCCCGGCGTGAGCAATCTCGAGTTTCTGCGGGTCGCCACCAATGCCCGGCGGCAGGAGCAGGGCCAGGAGGAACTCGACACCTTCGCTTTCGAGGATCTGGTGCACGAGCGGCTGCAGGTGGTGCAGATGGATCCGGCTTTCCTGGAGCGCTCGGTCAACGAGGGCTTCTCCGGTGGCGAAAAGAAGCGCAACGAGATTCTGCAGATGGCTCTGCTCGAACCGCTGGTGGCGATCCTCGACGAAACCGATTCCGGTCTCGATATCGATGCCCTGCGGATCGTGGCCGGTGGGGTCAACCATCTGGCCAGCCCCGACAACGCCACCCTGCTGATCACCCACTACCAGCGCCTGCTCGATGCCATCACGCCCGATTACGTGCACGTGATGGCCCACGGCCGCATCCTGCGCACCGGTGGCAAGGAACTGGCCCTTGAACTGGAGCAACGCGGCTACGACTGGGTCGACGCTGAGCCCGCGCTGGTGGAGCTGGCGTGATGGTGGCGGCTCCTCTCTCTTCGCTCGCCTCCGTCGCGACGCCCGTTCACCCCTGGATTGCCGCTCTGCTCGACGCCCTGCCGGTCGCCGACGGCCCCGCCACCGGTGCCGCCCGCGATGCCCTGGCGGCTTGCGGTCTGCCCTCGCGTCGCCAGGAGAGCTGGCGTTTCACCGATCCAGCAGCGATTGCGGCTGTGGCCCCTGGGCCGCTGCAATCCGGATCGGCTCCGGATCATCCCCCACTGTCCCAGCGGCACTTCCGTCTGCGGCTGGATGCCCTGCCCCAGGATCTCTCCAGCCTGCACTGGCCCGAGGGCATCGACCCTCTCTCCGCTGCCGAGGTCGCGTCCTGGCTGGCTTCCCGTCCTCCGAGCGAGGACGCCACGCCCGAGGACTGGCCCGCTCTGCTGAACGCCGCCTGCGGGCCGGCGCTGCTGGCCCTGCGGGTCCGGGGGGCTGTTCCGGGGGTGCTCGAACTGATCAGTGAGGCCGGCGAGGCCAGCGGTGTGCTGCCGCTGCGGGTGCTGCTGCTGCTGGATCCCGATGCGCGTCTGGAGCTGCTGCAGGTGCATCGGGCCGCCGGCTCCAGCCTCACCAGCGTGCAGGTCGCGGTGGAGCTCGCGGCCGGTGCCGAGCTGCGCCATGGGCTGGTGGCCAGCGGCGGCGCGGATTCGGTGCTTCTGGCCGGGCTGACGGTGCACCAGCAGGCCGGCAGCCGCTTCTCCCTGACCAGCCTCAGCCAGGGGTGGGGCTTGGTGCGCCTGGAGCCCCAGGTGGTGCAGGTGGCCGGTGCTGCCGAGACGCGCCTGCGCGGCCTGCAGCTGGTCGATGAGCGACAGCTCGCCGACACCCACAGCCGCGTGCGCTTCGACGGCCCCGATGGTCATCTCGATCAGCTCCACAAGGTGGTGGCCGACGGCCGGGGGCGCAGCGTGTTCAATGGCGCGGTCTGCGTTCCGCGCCAGGCCCAGCGCACCGATGCCTCCCAGCTCAGCCGCTCCCTGCTGCTCTCCGACAGCGCTCGGGTCGACACCAAACCTGAGCTCGAAATCGTGGCCGATGACGTGCGCTGTGCCCATGGCGCCACCGTGAGCCGCCTTCAGGACGACGAGCTCTTCTATCTCCGCAGCCGCGGCATCGCCGCCGCCGAGGCCGCCCGCCTGCTGTTGCGGGGCTACTGCCAGGAGATCCTCGATGATCTGCCCGCTGCCGGCGGGGGCTGGCCGGTACCGTCGGTGATTCCGGCGCCGGAGGCCCGTCGATGACGCTCACCCAGCCCTCACCCCCCAGCCTCGCTGAGCCGGCCGCCACCGCTGCTCCTGTGGAAGACCTGGCGGCCCTGACCCGGCCGGATTTTCCTCTGCTCGCCCAGACGGCCTGCCTGGGGCAGCCCCTGATCTATCTCGATTACGCCGCCACCAGCCAGAAACCCCGCCAGGTGCTGGAGGCCCTGCAGCACTACTACGGCCACGACAACGCCAACGTGCACCGGGGTGCCCACCAGCTCAGCGCCCGGGCCACCGAAGGGTTTGAGGCGGCTCGCGCCAAGGTGGCGACCTTCATCGGCGCCGCCGGTCCGCGCGAGATCGTTTACACCCGCAACGCCAGCGAGGCGATCAACCTGGTGGCCCGAACCTGGGGAGAGGCCAACCTCCGCGCCGGTGATGAGGTGTTGCTGACGGTGATGGAACACCACAGCAACCTGGTGCCCTGGCAGCTGCTGGCGGCCCGCACCGGCTGCGTGGTGCGCCATGCCGGCATCACCCAGACCGGTGAACTCGACCTCGATGACTGGCGCAGCAAGCTCAACGAGCGCACGCGTCTGGTGAGCGTGGTGCAGGTGAGCAACACCCTCGGTTGCCTCAACCCGATCGAGACCCTGGTGCCCCTGGCCCATGCCGCCGGTGCCCTGGTGCTCGTGGACGCTTGTCAGAGCCTGCCCCATCAACCGGTCGATGTCTCGGCCCTTGGCTGCGATTTTCTTGTGGGCTCCTCCCACAAGCTCTGCGGCCCCACCGGCATGGGCTTCCTCTGGGCCCGGGAGGAGCTGCTGGAGGCGATGCCCCCCTTTCTCGGCGGCGGCGAGATGATTCAGGATGTGTTCCTCGATGGCAGCACCTGGGCCGATCTGCCCCACAAGTTCGAGGCCGGCACCCCCGCCATCGGCGAGGCGATCGGCATGGGGGCGGCGATCGACTACCTGCAGGCCCTCGGCATGAACCGGATCCATGCCTGGGAGCAGCAGCTCACCCGGCGGCTGTTCACCCGGCTGCAGGCGATCGAGGGGCTGCATATCCTCGGACCGACTCCCGATCAGCAGCCCGACCGTGCCGCCCTGGCGGCGTTCCACCTCGATGGCCTGCACGCCAACGACATCGCAGCCCTGCTGGATTCGAGCGGCATCTGCATCCGCAGCGGCCACCACTGCACCCAGCCGCTGCACCGCCACTACGGCCTTGCTGGCACCGCCCGCGCCAGCCTTGGTTTCACCACCACGGCTGAGGAGATCGATCGCTTCGCCGAGGAACTGGAGAGCTCGATCGCCTTCCTGCGCGAGCACGCCTGAGGCCGGCGGCCGCGGCTAGACCGGACCTCAGGAGCCTGTCCCGGTCCCCGTGCTTGCGATCGTCGCGGCCCTGCTGATCGATCTGTCGGAGCAGCGCCTGATCGCCTTCGACGCCGCCGGCCTGGCGATCTACCGGGCGGCGGTCTCCACCGGCCTGCCGGCCACGCCGACCCCCACCGGCCACTTTGTGATCGGCAGCAAGTACCCGCTCACCACCCTGGTGGGTAGCGACTACCGCATCCCCGGCGTTGCCGATGTGATGTGCCTCGAGGGTGGAGGCCTGCGGCCGGATGCCGTCTGCCTGCATCCAGCCCCCTGGCAGGAGCGCGCGGGCCAGCGCTTCGGGGTGGTCCGCAGCCATGGCTGCATCCGCACCCCCAGTGCCAGCGCCCGCTGGCTGTTCCGCCATACCCCCCTGGGCATCCCCGTCACCATCCGCGACTGACGGGCCCGCGACTGACGGCCCGCGTCTGAGCGACCGCTGCGGCAGGATCCCCCGGGGAGGGCAACCGTCTGGGAGCTCAGGTCCCGTTCCGGCGCAGGACAGCCAGGGCCTCCGCCTGGTAGTGGCCCTGCCAGACCCACTCCAGCGCCCAGCCTTCACGCCTGGCCAGCACTGTCATGGCGTCCCGGTCGCCCGGCAGATCGAAGCCGCACATGTGATCCACCACCTCCCCCTGCCGAACGGGATCGAGTTGGGTCCAAAGGCCCTGGATCCTGGCGCGATAGCGCTCCAGATACGACGACCGGGTTTCGCCGGGCTCGCGGAACACGTCGCCCCACAGCAGCCGTCCCCCCGGCGCCAGCCGCCTCCGGCAGCCCGCCAGAAAGGCCTGCTTCTGCGCGTCGGTGAGGTGGTGGATGGCGAAGGCGGTGTGGATCAGCTCCACCGGAGGATCCCCGGGCTCGGCGATGGCCCACTCCAGCAGATCCTGCCGTCGCCACCGGCTGGGATAGGGCACCGTGCCCAGGGCCGCGCGGGCCAGGGGGAAGACCGCCTCCACCAGGTCGATGCCGAGATAGTCGCCCAGCGGCAGCCGCCGCAGCAGCGGAGCCAGCAACGCCAGATCGCCGCAGCCCAGATCCACAAGCGCCGGTGCCGCGGCGCCCGGATCCCGCTCGGCGATCCAGGTCTCCAGCACCCGGGCCGTGGCCTCCGTCAACGGCCGATGTTCCATCCAGTCGTGCTCCACCACCTGGCGATAGGTGCTCCAATGGCGCGTGAACAGCTCGTGCGGCTGGGCGGTCATGCCTGCATTTCCGGTTCCCTCCATGCTCCCCCCTCTCGCCGCCTCGAGACCGTCGGCCCTGGGCCGGATCCTCAGCCTGGGAACGGTTCTGGCGCTGGCCGGCTGTGGCCCCCGGCCGGCGTGGGAGGTCCAGCAGCTCCAGGCCAGCGGACTGTCGCCGCAGCCGCCGGCCGCTCTGGCCCGCTGCGAGGCCCGCCTGGCCCTGGCCCCGGAACAGTCCCATCCCGCCGATGCCACCAACCGGGGACTCCGCCATCCGCGCGACGTCTACGGGCGACGGGTCCCGGATCAACCGGCCCTGATCGTGCTGCATGAGAGCGTGCTTTCGGCAGCGGACACCCTGAAGCTGTTCGCCACACCCCATCCGAAGGATGACGACCAGGTGAGTTATCACCTGCTGATCGACCGCCGGGGCCAGCGGCTCCGGATCGTGCCGGATCAGGGGCGGGCCTTCGGCAGTGGCATCTCGGCCTTCGGCGATTTCACGGTGCGGATCCGGCCGACCTCACTCGGTTCCCTGAACAACGTGGCCCTGCATCTCAGCCTCGAGAGTCCGCCCGATGGCCGCGGCGATGGCGACGGCCACAGCGGCTACACCCCGGAGCAATACACTGCCGCCGCTGCCCAGGTGCTGCTCTGGCAGGCGCGCTGGGGGATCCCGTTCAGCCGGCTCACCACCCACGCGGCGGTCGACCGCAGCCGCTCCCGCACGGATCCGCGCAGCTTCCACTGGCAGCGGTTCATGGCGGCATACCGCCAGGCGGCCCAGCGCTGCGCCCTGACGGCCTACGACAACGGTCGGGCCAGCCCCTGATGGCCTGACCGCCAGCGTCTGGCCCGGATCAGACCCGGATCAGGCCCGGCTCAGACGCCGGTGGGTGGCCGCGATCCAGGCCCCGCTCCCGTCGTAGCGGCGCATCAGCCACTCCAGCCGGTCGGGGGCCGGTTGCCAGAGCGCTTCCACCGCGAAGGCCTGGCGATGGCTCAGCGTCTCCGGGATCCGGTAACCGCCGGCGTCCGGCAGCAGCTGCAGGCCCTGAAGGTCCTGGGGGCTGAGGCTGATCTCGACGGGGCTGACATCGGGCTCGGGCCAGTCGGCGCTGATCGTGGCTTCCTCCCCCTGCCACGGCCCCACCAGCCGCTCCAGGGACCCGGGCGGCTGCTCCATCGCCGCGCTGCCGGCCCGGAATTCGCGGATCAGCACCGGGTGATCGAACCTGCCCTCGTCGCTGTAGAGCAGCACCAGCCGGTGGCGCCGATCGCCGTCGATGAAGCCGAATTCGGCGCCGAAGGCGGTGTTCGGCGCCACCTGCAGCGTCCCCTTGCAGAAGGTGCCGCTGGCGAAGAACACCACCTGCCTGCCCAGGCTGCGGTAGTCCTGCTGCAGATCGCGGCTGGGTTCCGCCTCGCTGCTGCCCTCCCCGTAGCGGCGTAGCCGGAAGTGCACCAGCCGCTCCTCCTCGGTGCTCGCCTCGAGGGTCAGGATCGAGGGTGTGCTGTCGAGAACCGCGCCGGAGCGGTCGAGGGTGGCGAAACTGCCGCGCCACTCACCCAGGTTGCGGAGAAAGTTCTGCCACTGGCTGGTCATGGTTCGGGGCGGTGTGGGGCGCTCCTCCTTCTACCCGGTCAGCGCCTGCCGGCGTCCGGCCGCGGCTTCACAACTCAGCGCTCGGACTGGGGCATCCCCTGGAACGCCTTCTGGATCTCCGCCTGAATCGCCGGTCCCACATCCGCCATGTAGGCCGGGAACTTCTTCATGGCGCTGGCGCCGTTGCGGGAGCCGTAGAAGTCGGCGAGGGCGTTCAGTTCGTCGGCGGTGAAATGGCGAATCAGGGCGGTGCGGGTGATCTGCTCGAGGGCCTGGGGGCGCACGGCGCTGCGGGCCCGGCGCAGGAACTCCTGCCGCTGATCCGGCGGCAGTTGTTTGCTCATCTCGGCGAAGGTGTCATCGAGGACGCGGCTCATCGGTGTGACCCGCAGGTAGCGATCCGCCGCCGCTTCCCTGGCGCTGAGGCTGTCCTGGGCCAGGCCGGTCAGGGGGGCCAGGCTCAGCAGCAGGCCGAGGGCCAGGCCGGGGATGCGCGCGATCCGATGCACAGGACGCCGGAATGCGGCATGGAATCCGTGGTTTGAGGCGGTCAAGTCGTGGGGCCTGGCTGGGGGCAGAGCTTAGCCAGCGGAATTGACCGGCTCATGCGAATCGCCCTGGCAGGACGAACGAATCGCCCTGGCAAGACGAATTGCTCAGGCCAGAAGGAACGGCAGGGCAGGAGGGATGGCTCTGAGAGGACAGGATTGGGCGTGATGTGCGGGTCGAGTTGTACCGGCTCTGTTGTGTCAACTCTGTTGTGCAGGCCGTGTGATTGCAGGCCGTGTGATTGCAGGTCGTGTGATTGCAGGTCGTGTGATGCAGGTCGTGTGATGCGGGCCGTGTGGTGTCGCTCCTGTTGTCACGGCAATGCTGTGGCGGGGCATCTGTCCTGCTGGGAATGTCCTGGAGCGATCGAGCCGATCCTGATGGCCGGCGCGAATGCCATCGCGGTTTGCGGATCAGGCTGCGTCAGGGTGATCCACGGTGCCTCGGCTGAAGCGTCCCAGCCGGAGCCTCCGGATTGTCTCCAGCTGCAGGGGGGGTCAGCGCTCGCCAGTCCGCCGGACGCCGGCCCAGGCCAGGGTCTGCTCCAAGGCCGGCCGCCAGGCGCCGCTGGCGAAGGCCTGACGGTGGCCGTGGCCGGGCAGCAGCCAGGCCACATCCAGATCGAGCAGCCGCTCCACCGAACGCAGCTGTTCCTGCCAGTTCCACCAGCAGTAGCGCTCGGAGGCGACCACCACCTGCCGCTCGGGATTCCACCAGAGATGGTCGCCGCTGAACAGCACCTGGCGCTCCCGGCCGAGCACTGCCACCAGCGAGCCGGCGGTGTGGCCCGGGGTGGGGATCAGCTGCAGATCGGCATCCAGCCGGAGGCTGTGCCGCCCCTCCAGCCGCCGTTCGGCCTGGGGGGCCGCATCGGCATCGGCCTGATGGATCCAGCGGGGGCAGCCGAAGGCCCGGGCCCAGCGGTCATGCTCCGCCACGTCGTCGCGGTGGGTGAGCACGATCGCCGCCAGCCCGCCCAGGGACTGGATCCGACGGGCCAGCGGCGCGCTCCAGCGGGGCGAATCAATCAACAGGTTCCCCTGGGGCCGGACGATCAGCCAGCTGCTGGCTCCGAAGCTGCGCCGGGAGGCCCAGCCGCAGTAATAGACCGCGCCGCTGGGGTGCTCGACCACCGGTGCGGGGAAGCCATCCACCGGCAGGGGTGGCGCCGGCGCAGGGTTCGCTGCGATCGCGGCCACCGGGCAGGCGATCAGCGCCAGCAGGGCCTGGCGCTGTTCCTGCGCGCCGCGGGGCTGGCGCTGCACTTCGGCTCTGGAGCCGCCATCGCTGAAGTGCTGCGGATCGAACTGCCAGCAGGTGCCGCAGTGGATGCAGCGCTCGTTCACCGTGAAGCGGGCCGTGAGATCGGCTGGGATGTGGGCTGTGAGGTGGGCCGTCACGTGGGCCGACCGTGGGGCTTCGGCTGGGACGTCGGGGGAGTCGGGGCTGGTCTTCATTTGCCGCGCCCGGGTTCTCAGCCTAGGGAGAGGCAACGGCAACGCCGAGGCGCCGGCCCCTGATCGAGCGGGCGCATCCGGGGTCGACCGCTGCCGCTTCTGGTGCCAGGCTCGGCAGCAACGGGGGCGGCATGGGCATCCACCACATCCAGGTCCACAACCTGCGCAGCCAGGGCCTCGACCCTGACCCTGAGGGGCAGCTTCAACGCCGCGGGCTGCCGCAACGGGCCCGGGATCCAGGCCGGGCCGCGGCGGGATCGGGCGGGGCCGCGGCGGAGCGGGCTGCGGGGACTCACTGATGGTCCCGGGCCCGGGCGGTAACTGGTTCATCGCCCTGGTGGTCCCCGACGGCGGCCGCTTGCTGGCCGCCACCGAGGGGTTGCCCCAGGCCCTGCGCCGTCTGCCGCCCCAGGATCTGCACATCACGCTGGCGTTTCTGGGGGCCTGTGGCGAAGCCCGGGCCACAGCGGCCTGGCAGGCGATCGCAGCATTGGTGCATCCGCCCCTGCTGGTGCGGCCTTCGGCCTGGCGGGCCATGGGCCCGTCCCGCCGGCCTTCGGCCCTGGCCCTCACCCTCGATCAGGGCCACGACGTGGCGGCCGCCCTGATCGAGGCCTGGCGCCTACCGGCCCTGGCCGGCGCCGCTCTGGCGTGCGATGCCAGGCCCGCGCTACCCCACATCACTGTGCTGCGGCCGCCGCGTCGCCCCCGTGGCGGCCCTGCCGCTGCGGCATTCACGCCCGATCTCCTCGCCGGCATGGAGCACGCCCCTGTTCCCGATACCACCCTGCTGCTGCAGGAGATCGCCCTCTACTGCTGGGCTGAGCCGCGTACGACCCGGCACTGGTTCGCGATCGCGCGGCGCCGGCGGCTGGATCAGCCGGAGGGGGGCGGCCAGCCGTCGTCAGGCCATCCCGCCTGGCCCCGGATGGCGCCGGAGCTTCTGGGGGCTTCGCCGGAGGCGTCCCCCCCAGAGTGATGACTGGTGCCGCAGCCACCAGCGCATCGCGGTGCTCCGGCGCCTCCAGGGTGATTCGCCGCTGAGGCCATGGGTAAGGAAGAGTTCCCGGTTGGGCATGCTCCAGCCGAGGGGGACGCCTGCCCAATGCAGCATGTGCAGCGGTGTGGGCTCGGGGTTGTACTGGAATCCCTGGTGGTGATCACGGCAGTGCGGCACCCCGTCGGTCCACACCACCGGCAGCACTCCCCAGCTGCACAGTGGAAATCCGGAGATCCGTTCGGAAAAGTGCACGCTCCTGAGGCCCGATGTATCCAGCAGGAAGTTCAGGAAGGGCTGCTCCATCGTCAGGGGGTCAAAGAACTGCCGATAGGGCGTGGCCCGTTCGGCGGCAGCCTGGATCGTGTCTAGGCTGAACTGTCCACCCCGGGTCAGCCAGAAACCGGTGTTGATGCCACGGGCGGCATGCTCCTGTTGCATCCTCCTGGCGAAGTCCGGGTCGGAGTACACCCGCTTGATGTCGCTGTCGGCATAGAGAATCTCCTTGGCCTGGGTGTGGAGGGCCCCAAAGAGCGGCTCCACGGGCCGCAGAAAGATGATGTCGGCGTCGCTGAACAGAATGCGTCTGGCCGGCAGGAGCAGTGCGGCCAGTTTGCGGAACACGTGCTGGGCGACCGTGCTCTGGGGGCAGAAATCGGCTCCCAGCCGCGTCAGCTCTGCCAGCATCGGAGGGTGGACGATCGTGGCGCCCATGGAGGCGGCCAGCCGGCTGGTGCGCTCCAGGCGATCATCGAACGGCAGGATCCAGCAGGGGATCTCGGGTGAAACGTTCCGAAGGCTGTTGAGGCAGGCTTTCAGCCAGTCATGGACATGGTCGTTGGCCAGGATCACCACCGCGTTCTCGATCCACTCCCTCTCGCTGGCCGTGTTCCCGCTTCCTTCGGTTGTGGATGCCACGTTCGGCGGCACGGCGTTCTGCGTCATGGCCTCCTCAGAACCGGTGTTCTCTGTACCGGCAATCTCACTGCCGACTAGTCTGCACCGCAGTGATCTGAGCCGGGATTGTCTGTACCGGAATTGTCTGAACCGGAATGATCGCCATCGGCTGGGCCCGAAACGGCACGCGCCGGCAGGGCCCCCTCGGCCAGGCTGTTCGGCGTGAGGCCCTTGCTGGTCATGGCGGTCTCGGTCATCGCGCGTTCGCCTCGACCGCCGATCGCCGGCGCCGCCGATGCTGGCGGATCAGCGACCGCTGCCTGGCTGCCCGCCTGCGGAATGGACTGCGGCCGTTCGGGCGCTTGGAGCTCTGAAGTCCCTCAGGGGCGGGATACCTGCGCAGCCAGGCGACATGGCGTTCCCGGGTGATCCTGGCATCCGCCGCCTGGATCAGCGCTGTGCGGCCCCCACCGGCGCGATGTTGACCCGCCGCCGCTCGCGAATCCTGCCCGCGTCCGGGCTGCCCTCCACGATCTCGTAGCCCATCAGGGCGAACACACGCCCCTGCAGGAACAGGGGCCGGCTGTTGCCATACCAGTCGACGCAGGAGACCCGGCAGCCGTCGTCGCGCTGGCCCACCCCCGGGGTGGCGCTGAGGGTTCCCCACGGGGTGAGCCGCAGCTCCCGGTTGCGCAGGAACAGCACCGACGCCCCGGGCTGCTCCAGGCTCGAGGCGGCTGCGCCATCCCCCGCCACGATCGGCAGACCGAGCCAGCCCTCGCCGTTGCCGTCGGGTTTGTAGAAGAAGCCGTGGGTGCGGGTCTCGCCCTGGGCGGCATCGGACTGACGGAAGCGGTCCACCGCCACCGCGGCGCTGCCCAGCCGCAGGGTCGTGAACAGCAGATCGCGGCCGTTGCTGCCCACGGCCAGCCCATCCCCCGCCAGCGCTTCAAGCCGATCCACGCCATGGCCCAGGGGCAGGCGCTGCACCGGGCCGCCATCCACCCGCACCGCCACCAGGGGCGGGAACGGACCCGCCGCCGGCTGCTCCCAGCCGGCACCGGCGCCATAGAGCAGCCAGGGGCCGATGTGCCGGTTCTGCAGTGCCCCGGAGGGCATCCCCGGCAGGGGCCGATAGGCCCGCCACGAGGCGCTTCCGCTCCCGTCGCCGAAGTCGCCGGGAGCCACCCGCAGCAGGGCCAGCCTGGGGGCTGATCGCTCGCCGCGCCACATCCCCTCGCCGCCGCCGTCCTCGCTCACCAGCACGTGCAGGTTGCGGCTGCCGTCCTCGCGGAAGGAGAGCTGATCGATCGGTGCGCCACGGGTCTTCAGCCCGGCGGGGGCGCCGCCATCGAGGGGAAGGCGGAACAGGCTGGCCTCCCCTGGGTCGCGCCCGCCGCTGCTGCCGGCGGTCCACACGTACACGGCCGTCGGCGAGACGGTGAACACCCGTCCTTCCGAACCCATCACCGCGGTGCTGCGGCAGTCCAGCTCCGGCCGGCCCAGCGTGCAGGTCGTCACCGTGTGCAGGGTCAGGCCGGCACCCGGCTCGAGCGGGGTGTCGGTGCGGTAGATGCGGGTGGCCGGTGCGATCCGCCGGAACGGCGGCGGCGCGCCCAGGCCGCTCCAGCGGCGCATGGCCGGGAAGCCCGCCCAGGGATCCTCGATCCAGGGGCTGAGCCGGAGCGGTGTGTAGAAGATCAAGCGATCGCCGATCAGCCGACTGGCGTAGTTGCGGGATGAGTAGTAGTCGTTCGAGCGCAGCTGGATGGTGTCGATGTAGCGGATGCCGCCGTCGGGGCTCAGCTGAAACCGGCTCACCTCGGTGCCGCCGCGCGCATCGCTGTAGCCGATGACCACCGCCGTGTCGCCGGCGATCAGCAGCTCATCCAGCCAGTCCCCGCTCGGATCCAGTCCGGGGGCATAGGCATTCACCGCCGCCACAGGTTGCAGGGTGTCGCCGGCGATCCGCACCGTGAACAGCCGGCCGCGGCGCAGGATCACCAGGTGCCTGCCGTGCACCTTGACGATGCCGCCCTCATCGACGCCGGCCTCCTGCACGTTGGTCACCGATTCCGCCGCTGCAGCATCCGCCGGTGGCGCCGCCGCCGCTGGGCCATCCAGCCCTTTGACCGGAGTCGGCATCGCCAGGCTGTGGCCGCCGCTCCGAGCCGGCCGGTTGGTGCGACGGATCCAGCGGCGCAGGGCGCTCTCCAGCGCGGCCTCACTGCCGAAGGCCCGCAGGCTGTCACCACCGCCGGAGCCCACCGGAGTGGCCGCCGGCGCCGCGGAGCCCAGGGCCAGGAGGGCCGGCAGCAGCAGACCCGTTCCGAGAACGGTGAGGCGGCGGTGCATCGGCGGGCCGATCGGCATTCCCCCAATCTGGTCGGCGCGGGCGGCCCTGCCCACCACCCCGCGGTGGCCCAGCCTGGGGTGGGACCCGCCTGTGGCCCCTGCCGGCGCTGCTCGTCAGGCGCTCACCCCGCCCATACATTTGGTACGCCTGCGGCGGCGCGGCTCCGATGGACAGGTCGATGCACAGACCCCCGGCACCCCCTGCCACAGCTGCCGCTGAAGCGGACACCCCTGCCACCGAGACCGGGCTTGATGTGCTGGTCATCGGGGCCGGAATCGCCGGACTGGCGGCGGCGCGGGCGCTGGTGGGCAAGGGACTGCGGGTGCGGGTGCTCGAGGCCCGCGATCGAACGGGGGGGCGCATCCACAGCAGCGCCGGCTTCGATCTGGGCGCCCACTGGATCCATGGCACCGAGGGCAACCCGCTCACGAATCTGGTGCGGGATCTGGATCTGCCGCTGCACTTTGTCGGTGGCGATTCCACCTATACCGGCGGCTGGGAGCGGATGGTCTTTCCCGGCCATCCGGCGGAGGACAAGGACCGCAGCCTCCTGGCCGCCGATGCCCTGTTCGATGCCCTCGAGGAGCGCCGGGCCCAGCCGGGCGCCGATGCCTCTCTGGCGGAATGGGTGGACGACGCCATCGATCAGCTCGGCCTCGACGCGGCCCAGGCTCGCTTCGCCCGCTGGCATCTGCACCTGCTGGTGCGCGAGGACTGCGCCACCGAGCCCGGCCGCCTCTCGGCCCGCTACTGGGATGAGGGCTATGAGCTCTATGGCTATGGCGACAGCGTCGTCCGCGGTGGTCTGCAGGCCCTCATCGATCGTCTGGCGGCGGGGCTGCCGATCGCGCTTGGGACGGTGGTGCAGCGGATCGACCACAGTCGCGCCGGGGTGACGGTGCACACCAGCCGGGGGGTGTTCCATGCCGCCAGGGCCGTGGTCACCCTGCCCCTGGGGGTGCTGCAGGCGGAGACGGTCCGCTTCGAGCCGCCCCTGCCCGAGGAGCGGCGGGCGCTGATCCGGCGGCTGGGCGTGGGCGTGCTGGCGAAGCTCGGCCTGCGCTTCGAGCGCGTCGCCTGGCCGGCCTCCACCTATGTCTTCGGCCTCGAGGAGGGCAGCGACGCCGGCGGCACCGTGGCGATCAACCTGGCGGCGCTCGACGGGACCCCGATGCTGGTGCTGCTGGTGGGTGGTGAGGCCGGACGGCGGCTCGAGGCCCTGGACGAGACGGAGGCGCTGGCCTGGGGGATGGAGCGTCTGCGGCGGGCCTTCGGCCCGGAACTGCCCCAGGCCGTGGAGCTGATCCGCACCGGCTGGTCCCACGACCCCTGGGCGTGTGGGGCCTACAGCCACATCCCGCCGGGGGCGACTCCCGCCGATCTGCAGGCTCTGGGCGAGCCCATCGGCGGGGTGCTCCACTTCGCCGGGGAGGCCACCAACCCGACCCAGTGGGCGACGGTCCATGGCGCCTGGCTCTCGGGGCTGCGCGAGGCCGCCCGCATCAGCGGCGATCCGCTGCTGCTGCCCCCGCGGCTGTTCACCGAGAACCGGCGCTGGCGCCTGCAGATGCAGCGCGCCGCCCGCTTCTTCAACCTCCGGGTCGCCGCGATCGAGGCGCAGGACTGGCACGAGCGCACCCAGCTGCTGCAGAGCTGTGAGGCCTTCGCCGCGATCGCCCCGACCGATCTGCGGTTGCTGGCCACCATGTTCGAGCGGCGGACGCTGCTGGCGGGGGAGTGGCTCTGCCGCGAGGGCCAGCTGGCCGGCCTGGTCTTTCTGGTGGAGAGCGGGGAGCTGGAGGTGCTGCGCGAGCAGCCGCCGCAGCGCCTGGCGCGGCTCGGGCGGGGGCAGATCACCGGCGAATACGCCCTGTTTGCGGGCGATCGGCGCACGGCCTCCCTGCGGGCCCTCGCCGGTACTCGGGTGCTCCAGCTCGACTACCCGCGCTTCGAGCGCTTCCTGCTGGCGTTCCCCCAGGCCAGCCTGGCCCTGCTGCGCCGCGCCATCCGCCTGCTGGCCTGAGTTCAGGCCGGCGCTGCGTCCCCTTCGCCCAGGGCCGAGGCCACCGCCTCCTGGAACACCGACTCCTCGGGCTGGAGGCCGGTCCAGCGTTCGAAGATCTGCATCGCCAGCTGCACCAGCATCTCGACCCCGTCGACGATCGGACAGCCGCGGGAGCGGGCCGTGGCCAGGAACGGGGTGAGGCGAGGGTTGGTGATCACATCCACGACCAGGCAGCCGGGCGCGACGCTGTCCCAGTCCACCGGCACCGGTTCGAGCTCCGGGGCGCAGCCCAGATGGGTGGCGTTCATCAGCAGGGTCGTGCCCTCGGGCAGCCGCACCGGCGACTGCCAGGGCTGCCAGTCGCAGGGCACGCCGGAGGCCTGCCGCACCCGTTCGGCCACCTCCAGTCCCTGCTCGCTGCGGCGGGTGACCAGGGTGAGATGGGCGGCGCCGGCCCAGGCGATCTCCACCGCCATTGCCCGGCCGGCGCCACCGGCCCCGAGCATCACCACCCGCTGGCCCTCCAGGGGCGCCACCTTGCGGATCGCCTTCACCACGCCCTTGCCGTCGTTGTTGTGGCCGATCAGACGGCCCTGCTCGATGGTCATGTAGTTGGCGGCGCCGATCGCCCGCACGTCGTCGTCCACCGCGTCGAGCAGGGGAATCACCGCCACCTTCCAGGGCACGGTGATCGCCATGCCCCGGTAGCCGAGGGGGCGCAAGGCGGCGACCGCCAGGGCCAGGTCCGCCTCGTTGGCGATGTCGTTCTTCCAGAACTGCCAGTTCAGGCCGTGGTGGGCATAGACCGCGTCGAACATCCGATCGATCGGGTTCTCGGCCACCGGATGGCCCAGCATGCCGGTCATCTGTTTCTGGGGAGGAATCACGGCCATCGGGCTCGGGCAGCACCCGTCCAGCCTGGCGAGGCTGGCCGGAAATGGACACCCGGGCGGTGACCCGCTCCTGTCCGGCCGTTGCCCTTCAGCCCGCCCGGCGGCGGCCTGGAGGCGATGACCGGAGCCGCCTCGTTCTGCCCGGCGCGGCCCAGTGCTGCGGCGTTGTCGTGCCGTTGCCACGCCGCGCAGCCCCGGTGCAGCGCTCCCTGATCACCGCAGCCGGATCAGGGCAACCCAGGTGCCGCGGACCTGTGTGCCGCGAACCCGTGTGCAGCGAAGTCAGGTGCACGGGCGAGCCAGAGCTGGCGTATCGCCGGGCCGTTGCCAGACTGGGATAACACGCAGCACCGCTTACGAATGGGTCCCTGCTCCCCCGCACCCACCGGGCCGGCCCTCCGACTGCATCGGCGTTGGCCCGGCCGCGGCTGGCGGCTGCTGCCCCTGGCGCTGATGGGCCTTAGTGCGCCGGCGGTCCTGGCCCAGGTGCCAGCGGCCAGCGGAGTGATGGCGCCCGGTGTGGAGGATGCGCTCTGCCGGACCATGGCCACTCCCGTGGTGTATGGCTTCACCCTGCTGGTGGCCCTGGGGACGTTCGCTGGCCTGTATCTGGTGAAGCGGCGGCTGACCAAGGAGGGCTGGTCCCTGGCCAATGCCCTCTCCGAGCCCACCCGCCTGACGATCCCCCTGGAATGGCGCTGGACCGAATCGGCGGGTGATCAGGCCAGCACCAGCCACGCCGCCTCCTCGTCGCGGGTGCTGCGGGGGCCGGACGGCACGCCGATGGGGGTGACGCTGATGGAGGCCAGCAGCAGCCGCATGATCGCCACCCTCGGTGGCCTGGCGATCCTGATGCTGTTCATGGGCTTCGGCACCTTTGCCCTGTTCAGCTTCGGTCTCACCTGTCAGTTGCCCGCCGCGATGCCGGCGGTCACCACGTTTCTGCTCTCCGGTCTGAGCCTGTTCGCGCCCTATGTGGCCAACAAGGCGTCCGCCGCCCTCCAGTCGTTGCCGGGCCGCAGCACCGGCCCAGCATCGCCGTCCGAGCCCCCGGCCTCAGCCAGGGATGCGATCCAGATCCCGACCCAGGCGTCGCCCCAGAGGCCGCTGCAGGCCCCGCTGCAGCCGCAGGCCCTCAGCCATCCGGCCGTGGTGGTTCCCCGGGGCGGGTCTGAGGGGATCCGACCGGAGCCTGCGCTCCCGGTCCCGGCACCTCCGGAGGGGCACCGCGCCGCCACCGCTACGGCCGCCGTGCCGGAGCGCACCGCCGCTTCCGCTGGGGCCGCTTCTCCTGGGGCGTCCCCCGGTCGGGATCTCGCGGCAACAGCTCCTGCCGCGCCCGTCCCTGCCGCAGAGGCTGGGCGCACGGCCGATCGGACGACCGCCCCGGCCGCTGCCGCCACTGCTGCCGAGGACCCTGCGGCCCTGGATCTGATCCGCCGGTTCGAGGGATTCGTGGACCACGCCTATCCCGACCCGGCCAGTGGCGGCGAACCGTGGACCATCGGCTACGGCTTCACCACCCTGGAGGGTCGGCCGGTGCAGCCCGGGCAGACGATCAGCCGAGAGCAGGCGGAGCTGGAACTGCAACGGCAGGTGCAGAACTGCGCCCGGCATCTGGCCGGCTGCATCCCTTACTGGGCCGAGATGAATGGCAACCAGCGCGCGGCCCTGATCGACTTTGCCTGGAATCTGGGCAGCGATTTCTATGGCGATGAGGCCAACTTCGCCACGATCAGTGCTGATCTGCGCGATCGTGCCTGGGAGCGGGTGCCCGCGGCCCTCACCCTCTACTGCAACCCCGGCACGGCGGTGACGGCCGGCCTGCTGCGGCGGCGCCAGGCGGAAGCGGACCTCTGGCGGACCCCCGTCGCCACGGCGGCATCCACCCCGGCGTCGATCCCGGTCGCCGGGCCGGAGCCCACGGGCATGGACCTGCAGCCGGGCTCCTCGGCAGTGGCCTCTCCCGCTGCGGCCTCCCCAGCGGCCGCAGCGGGCCATCGCCTCAACGTGCCTTACTGCGACCAGCTGCTGATGGCCGACGGACAGGGATGGCGCGAGTGTTTCTCGGCCAGCGCGGCGATGTTGGCGATGTACTGGGGCCGAGAGCCGAATGAGAACGTCTATGACGCGCTGCGGGCCCGTTATGGCGACAGCACCTCCTCAGAGGTCCAGCTGCAGGCCCTGCGCTCCCTGGGCCTCCAGGCCGATTTCCGCACCGACGGCACGGTGGAGCTGCTGAAGCAGGAGATCGATGCCGGCCGGCCCGTCGCGGTCGGCTGGCTCTGCGACGGGCCGGTCTCCGGGCCCACGGGCGGCGGTCACTGGAGCGTGATCATCGGCTACGACGCCGATGGTGTGCTGATCAATGATCCCTACGGCAACTGCGACCTGGTGAACGGTGGCTATCTCAGCCACCACGATGGCGCCGGCCTGCACTATTCGTTCCGCAACTGGGTTCCCCGTTGGCGGGTGGAGGGCAGCGGCGGCTGGATGCTCACCTGCCGATGGTCCTGATCCCGGGACCAGGGCCTGGATCTCAGCGCCGGCCCAGCAGTTCCTCCCAGGTGGGTGGGGTCGGAGTGCCCGGCAGGGGGCGTGCCTTCAGGGAGCAGGCATGGGGTCTGGCGCTGCTCTGGCGGCAGGCCGGGGCCGCGGGCCCGATCGGGCTACGGGGGAAGATGGTTTTCATCGGTTCAAATGGAAAGGGACTATCGATTGCCGGTCGAACGGGGTGCCTCGCCGGAGGAGGAGCCGCACAAGCGTGACCTTGTGCTGGCGACCTGAGGACCCGTCGGGAATGGTCCTCGGGACGCCCCGCGGAAGCGTTGGGCGGATGACGACCACGCCTGTGGTCTGCTGCGATGAACGCAGAAGGGGCCAGTGACGCGCCTTCTGTGACAGGTGTGCCGGGCCAGCGTGACCAGCCCCAGGGAAGGGCTGATGGAAACGGTCCGCTCGCCTGGCCGCAGGATCGGCTCGGGCGTCAGCTCCGGACGGGTCGTCCGGCTGGCAGGTCCAGATGACGGGAAAGGCCCGACGCTTCCTTCTGGACCGCTTCACACTACAGCCGAGGCGGCGTAGGCGTGATCCCGGAGCGACGAGCGGAGAACCGAACCTCCGCGGCCACCCAGGCGGCTTCATGTGTCGTTATATTTGCTTTACGTTTCGCAACGTCCCTTCAATGGCTGACTCCGGTTCCCGCTTTGGCTTCGTGGCTTTCGCCGAGACCTGGAATGGTCGTCTGGCAATGCTCGGTTTTGTGATCGGCCTGGCCACCGAGCTGCTGACCGGTCAGGGCATCCTCGGCCAGCTCGGCCTGGGCTGATCCCTCACTCCCCTGCTCTGGAGCTGCATCGATCCGGCCGGCCTACCGGCCGGATCTTTTAATTGTAAAAAAACTGACAGAAGGGCTTTCGCGGCAGCCGTTCAGTGCCGGACGATAGATAATTATTCCCAGCAGCTGGAGGCCCTGTGGCCAACGCCCAGAGAAAATCCCAGCGTGTTCTGGTGCCTGTTGGCATCAGTGCCACCCTGAATCCGACAGGGGCTGAAGCCGCGGTCGTCACCATGCGGGATATCAGCCGCACCGGCGCCTGTGTCGCCCGCGCCAACCGCCTGGAGATTGCCCCCGGCACCATGGCTCGCCTCGATGTCCGCAATAACCAGACCGGTCAATCGATGAGCACCCGGGTTGTGGTGCGCTGGGTGAGGTTCGGCGGAATCAATACATATGTTGGCCTGCAATTCGTGCCTGGCCCCCTGCGTCAGGGCACATTGCTTGAACCGTATCTCGCGGTTGACTCTAAGCCCGCCTGATCGGCTGAGTGCTTCCGCAGGCGGCGCTCCAGCAGCAGCAGACCCACCACTGTGGTGACGGCCACCATCAGCACCAGGGCCGAGAACTGGGAGGCGGTGATCACCCCAGTGGCCAGGGCGGTTGAGGCGAACACCAGGCCAGGCAGGCCGCGCGGCATCAAGCCGAACACCACGACCCAGCGGTCGATCCCCGCCTTTCGATCGGCGCTGCCCACGGCAAGTCCGCAGGCCAGCTTGCAGAGCACCGCCAGCCCCGTCAGCACCAGCGCCAGGCTCCAGGCCTGGGGCTGCAGCAGGCTGCTGGCTTCGACGCGCATGCCGACGCTCAGGAAGTAGAGGGGCAGAAACACCTCCGACAGCACCGCCAGCATGCGGCGCACCTCCTCGCCGGCTGGCTCCAGCCGCGCCAGCAGCACCCCTCCCCAGAGCGCACCGAGCAGAGAGGTCAGGCCCAGGAATTCCCCCACCCAGGCGGTGGTGATCAGCAGCAGCAGGATGGCCAGGGGATCGCGGGGCCGCTCCGTCCGGTGCCGGCGCCAGAGGTCGACCGCCCGCAGCGAGAGCACCCCCAGCAGCAGGCCCAGGGGCAGTGCCGCCAGGCCGCTCCAGGAGGCTCCCAGGTTCGTGGCCCGGCCCCCTGCAGCCACAGCCAGTGACAGCAGCACGATGGCGGGGAGGTCGTCGAGCACCGACACCCCGACCAGCAGCCGGCCGGAGGGGCTGGCCAGGGCGCTGCGCTGGGCCAGGACCCGCAGGGTCACCCCGGTGCCGGTCGCGCTGAGAACCGCCAGGCTCAGCAGGGTGGCTGGCAGGGTCATGCCGAACCACTGCCGCAGGGGCCAGAAGGCCAGCACCGGAGCCAGCGCGCTGATGGCCACCGTGCGCAGCACGGTCGAGCGGCCGGAGGCCAGCAGGTCCCCACGTACTTCAAGTCCAACCTGGAAGAACAGGGTGAGGACCCCCAGTTCGGTGAGACCGCTGAGGGGGGCGATGCGTTCGAAGGGAAGAACGGAATTGCCGAGGGCGAAACCGAGGACCAGTTCGAGCACGATGACCGGCACCGCCCAGGCGCGCAGGCGGCCGGCCATCAGGCGTGCCACCAGGACCCCCACCAGGAGCAGCAGCAGCAGGGACAGCACGGTTGGTTGTCCCAACGCAGCGGCGGGTTGCTGGCAGGCAATCTATGCAGCGGTTCCGGCCTGGCGGTGAAGGTGCCGGCACGGCAGATTGGAACGCAGTCGCGGCCTTTTCGGCATGGCTTCCACCTTCTCTGGTGACCAGCGTCCTCCCCTGGGGGATTCCGGCACGCTGCGGCCTCGGCGACAGCGCAATCCCCGCCTGCCTGACCCCACCGGTCCGATTCTTCCGGCCCTGGCTGCTGCCGCTCCCGAGGCTGGCGGCCTCAAGCAGCGCTGGAGCATCACCCTGGCCTCCTCACGCATCCGCCGCCCCCGCTGGCTGACCGAGAACGGTGGTTTCAGCTCCGATCCTGCGAAGGCCCTGCGCATGGTCAACCCGGATGTGGCGGTGCGCCGGTTGCACAACTACCTGAAGCTGCGCGGTTGGCCCACAGAGGCGATGGAGCGTTTTCGGCTGGTGCCCGCCCCCGGCCCCATGGAGGCTCGCCAGCCGGGCCGTTCCGGCATGACCGGGTCCCAGGCGGCCTAGGCGCCAGGGCCTGAACTCGGCGCAAGCCCCCCGGACCGTCGCGCCCGGGGGGCTTTGTTGTGTGCATGAGGCTGTCGCACCGCAGGCCTCGTCCGGGTGGGGCGCGCCGCGGCGAGCCCCGATCCAACGGCGGTTCAGATCCCGATCCAGCCACCGCCTCACGCTCTGGCCCACCAACCCCGCCCACCAACCGCGCTCAGCAATGGGGCCCAAACGGCTCACAAACGAAAACCCCCTCTCCAAGGAGAGGGGGCAAGGCCGGCCGGAGCCGGTGGGGGATTCCAGGGGTTGATCCGGTGAGGATCAGCCGATCGCCGGAGCGACCAGGGCGACGGGGGTGGC
>Ga0315902_10002636_pt1 | contig 27647 bp, 26 predicted proteins | sample LakEriMetagenome_9_FD_203523 | JGI IMG/M metagenome (GOLD analysis project Ga0315902, IMG submission 203523) | Freshwater fungal communities from buoy surface, Lake Erie, Ohio, United States - Buoy 12 MA117 | ecosystem: Environmental > Aquatic > Freshwater > Lake > Lake biofilm | place: USA...
GTGAGGCAATTGCTTGGCACTTAATTGAAGTACTACGGCCAAAGATTCCCGTTAGACGAATGGTCTTTCATGAAATTACCAAAGATGCGATTGTAAAGGCAGCTAAGGAAACTCGAGATTTAGATTATCGATTAGTAGATGCCCAAGAAACCAGACGTGTATTAGATCGACTTTATGGATATCGATTATCACCAGTTTTATGGAAAAAAGTTATGCCAAGAATTTCAGCAGGACGTGTTCAGTCAGTTGCTACTAGATTAATTGTTGAGCGCGAAAGAGAGCGCATGGCATTTATTTCATCTAGTTGGTGGGATTTAGCTGCCAGTTGCGAGGCAGGTTTTTCTGCCAGGCTTTTATCATTAAATGGTAAACGAGTTGCAGCCACAAATGATTTTGATGAAAATGGTGGGATAAAAGATAAATCTGCTGCAAATATTTTATTACTTGATGAAGCAGGGGCAAGAGAGCTAGTTCAATCACTTCATGGCCAATCACTGGTTGTTAAATCAATGGAGGAGTCCCCAAGAACTGAGCGGCCAAAGCCACCTTTTACAACCTCAACAATGCAACAAGATGCCGGATCTCGTCTTGGTTGGGGAGCTCAACTAACCATGCGAATTGCTCAACGCTTATATGAAAATGGATATATAACCTACATGAGAACAGATTCAGTAACACTTTCTGCCTCATCAATAACAGCTGCAAGATCATCCGCACAAGCACTTTATGGCAAAGAGTTTGTGCCATCGGATCCAAGAGTTTATGAAGGTAAAACAAAAAACGCCCAAGAAGCACATGAGGCAATTAGGCCAGCGGGTGAAACCTTTAGAACCCCTGGCGAATTAGCACCAGAGCTATCAAGAGATGAGTTTGCACTCTATGACTTAATTTGGAAGCGAACTATTGCCTCCCAAATGTCAGATGCCAAAAAACAACAAATGCGAGTTGATTTTGATGTGAAGACTAAAACTGGTGAGGATGCAATTTTCCGGGCAAATGGATCGGTAATTACCTTTGCTGGATTTTTAGCAGCATATGAAGATATTGTTGAAGAAAAAGGTGATGTTGATGAGAGTGATCGTAGATTACCTGCAATGAGTGTGGGTGAGAAGATTAAAGTAAGTGAGTACAGCTGTGAGGGGCATGAAACAAAGCCACCAGCAAGGTATACCGAACCAACATTAGTTAAAAAATTAGAGGAGCTTGGAATTGGCCGGCCATCAACATTTGCTTCAATCATGCAAACCATTCAAGACCGCGGGTATGTTGCAAAACGAGGACGTGCATTAGTTCCTACTTTCCTAGCATTTTCAGTAACAGGTTTGTTGGAGCAGCACTTTACAAAATTGATTGATTATGAATTCACCGCCTCAATGGAGGAGGATTTAGATCGGATTGCAAATGGTGATGAGGAACGAGTTGCATGGCTTACAAAGTTTTTTTATGGCACAGAAAACAATCCAGGATTAGCAGATTTATCGGCTGATCTAGCTGCAATTGATGCTCAAGCAATTAACACCATGAAGATGGGTGAAGATATTGAGATCAGAGTTGGCAGATTTGGTGCATATCTGCAGCAAGGCCAAGGAGATGATCGAAAGTTTGCCAATATTCCAGAGGAAATGGCGCCGGATGAGTTAACGCTTCCTAAAGCTATTGAACTACTGGCAAAACCTTCAGGTGAGCGAAAATTAGGAGTTGATCCAGAAACTGGATTAGAGGTCATCGCAAAATCAGGTCGCTTTGGTGCATATATAACCGAAGTTTTCCCAGAAGAGATAGTCGAAGAGGGTGCTAAGAAAAAGCGAAAGAAAAAAGATGCTCCAAAACCAAAGACCGCTTCATTACTTTCAACAATGTCACTAGACACTGTTGATTTATCAGATGCATTGCGACTGTTATCACTTCCAAGAACTCTTGGTACCTACCAAGATGATGTAATTACTGTGCAAAATGGTCGGTATGGCCCATACATGAAACATGGAGCAGACTCACGCACACTTACAAGTGAGGATCAGTTATTTTCAATTGGACTAGATGAAGCAATTGAAATTTATAAACAACCTAAGGTTAGAAGGCGTGGCGTTGCCAAGCCACCACTTAAGGAATTAGGTAAAGATCCACAAACAGCACGTGATGTAATTGTTAGAGATGGCAGATTTGGTGTTTATGTAACAGATGGTGAAACAAATGCGACTTTAAGACGTGGTGATGCAGTTGAGTTGCTAACTCTAGAGCGCGCTCTTGAATTACTTGCTGGCAGACGTGCTTGGGAGATTGAAAATCCAGGTGGTTCTAAAAAGAAGGGCAAGAGAGCAAAGAAAAGTGCGCCAACTCTTACTGAAAAAACCGTCAAAGGCGCAGCCGCTAAAAAGAAAGCCAAAAAAGCAGCTACTGGTGTTGGAAAAACCTCACCCAATTAAATGAAGAAAACCTCGATGAGCGATTTATCATCAACTTAATTCTGAAAATTATAAAAACATGCTGCCTTGCCATAAATCTCTAACAAAGCAGTAAATCAGTCCAGCAAAGTTAAATTTTAAACGCTCACAATTAACATAAGATTAAACTAGTTGAATAACCAGATAATATAGATTTAAAGAGAGAGAGAGTATTTTTCTGCTGCAAATAATATTGAAGTGAAAGAGGCTACAACTTCTTGATTCCAAAAGTTGGTTGCACGCAACCTTTCGGTACAATTGTTTCAAAACCCTTATTTATCTTCAAGAATTCATCCACCGCTTTGGTCTCGCCTGGCCAATCTTTACTTCCATATTCGTCAAATAAAATTATTCCACCGACTGAAAGTTGAGGTGCCAAATAATTTAATGTAACTGACGCTGCCTGATATAAATCTGCATCAAAATAAATAAATGAAATATCCGTTCTAATCTGACTCCAAGAAGGCACTGTATGTTCAATCAAACCCGCGTGAATTTGAATTAAATCATTATACTCATATAAATCAATAACAGACCTTAAAATCTGTTCATCACCTTGATATTTATCTGTTAAATGCGTTGAAGTATCGTGTATAGAAAACTCAGTTAGGCCTTGAAAAGAATCAAAACAATGAATTTTTTTGTTACTACCCAAAAAAGACTGTACCTTTGCCATCCACAGAATATTTGCGCCTTTCCAAGATCCCAACTCAACAATATCTCCTTTGACATTATTTAAAGATTTCAATGTTTCATAAATATATAAAAACCTACCAATGTTTTGCACACCAGCATAAAGTGGCCAATGGTCAATAAAATCGAATAAATCTGGAGCATTAATCTTGCGAGCTAGTTTTTTTCGATTTAATAAATAAGGATCCATTCGCTAATCATAGCCTAAAGTGATGTATAGTTTGAGGTCACTTAAGGATTATTAAAGGAAATGTAATGCCTTACCTTATACATGCTGATATTTCAAACCTTAGTTTAGAAATACTAAGAAATAAAGATCTTGGTGTGTCGCCTCAAGATCGAGTAATAAATATGTTAATCAAAAACTTACAAACAAATGAAATCTGGTTTCCCGCGTTTAATTACAATTTTGCTACTACAAAGGTTTTTAATCCTGATGAAGATAAAATCCAAGTTGGGTCGATAAATGATCATGTTAATACGATGAGCAATTCAATGAGAACACTTACGCCTATTTTTTCCTTTACAGGGTTGGGCAAAGTACTTATCCCAATTAAAAAAAGACTGTATAAACCCTTTAGCAATAATTCTGAAATGAGTACTTTATTGCAAAAAGAATCAGAGGTAATTTTCTTAGGCGCACCCATTAGTTCTTTCACTTTTCTTCATTTTATCGAGGAAGCAAAAAATATAGGGTATCGATATACCAAAAGGATAAATGGTCATATCAAAATAAAGCATGAATTGTATGAAACATCTTTGGAATGGGAAGTACGTCCCGCAAAACATAAACTAAATTATGATTGGAACAAAATTAATCAGGAATTAGTTTCTGCTGGTATTTTACGGCCCTATGATACTTTTGGGAAGCATTCCTATATAATGAAACTTTCAAGCTGTTACGAAGCTATAGGAAAAAAAATAGATAACGACCCATATTATTTGTTAGACCAAGAAACTAGAAATTGGGTTGAGCCAAAAATGCGAAAACTTCAACGCTCTTTTCAGCTCAGTGATTTTGAAATAGGTGTTAATTGAGCTTCCCAAGTGATTTTTCAAAAATACAACATCTTGTTGGAAAGAGAATAATACGGCGAAGTGAAACGACTGGTATTGATGATGCCAATATTTTTCATGGGCGCATCTTTGTTTTAAGAAATGAGGCTTGGGAACCCCATTTGACCCATGCAGCAAGAATTGCAAACATGTTCAGTATAAATTTGGAATTTGAATATTCAATATATGATGATTCTCCTTTATCGTATCCCGTGGACAGAAACACACCAGTATTGATCTGGTTGAATTGGGACAGGGTGCTGAATAAAGAAAAATACATTCAAGATCTTGAAGAAATTTACGAAAACAGAAATCCGGTTTATCTAGTATTACCAAGAGGCCCGAAGAAAGACATTAACGAATTTAAACAATTCATATCTTCAAAAATTAATAGTTTAAGAATGATAGAAATTGCCTGCTATGAAAACTTAAGTGAGCAATATCGTTCAGGATATTCCCAAAATGAACTGTTGGAGATTACAACTTACATCGGACAAAATTTAGCCGTACAACTCTTTTACCCTGCAATAAAAGCGATAATCTCCGATCTAGACAACACCCTATATAAAGGGATTCTAGGCGAAGATAACTTGCATGGCTTAGTTCTAACACCAGAACATAAATTGTTACAGGATAAGATTTTAGAATTATTTAATAATGGAGTCTTGATAAACCTTGTCTCTAAAAATAATGCCAGTGAAGTGGATTCATTATTAAATACCGCACAGATCATTCATATACCAAAAGAGAATTTTACTTATGTTATTGCTTCATGGAATAAAAAATCAGAATCAGTGCGCAGTATTTTGCAGAAATTGAATTTTGACCAAGAGTCAACAATATTCATCGATGATAATCCGAGAGAATTATTTGAAATAGGACTTACACACCCAAGGATATTAGCTATAAATGCATCTGATCCAAGCGAAGTAATTAAGATTTTGGGTTGCGACATATTTTCTAAATCAAAACCCTCATCTATAAAATCTGCCCAAAGATCTAAAGACATACTAGCTAATGAGATACGCTTTAAAAAGTTGAGTTCAAAAAAAACATCTCAGAATGTATTGAGATTAATGAACACCCAAATTATTAGTAAATTTGCAGAATCTGCTCTGGAGATAGATCGCGCCGAGGAACTTTTTCGAAAAACCAATCAGTTCAATTTTTCCAATCTAAGATCAAAAATGGAAATGAATTTTAATAAAGAAGAAGCGGGATGCATAATTAGCAGTTTGAGCGATATTTATTCAGATAGTGGGATCATTTCAGCATTAAAATATGTTGTGGAACCTAATTCAGATATAGTAGTTCAGGAATTTGTTATATCCTGCAGAGCCCTAGGTAGAGAGGTAGAAAGTCTAATATTGAAATCTATCTTGAAGTTTTGTTCAGAAGAAGAAATCTTCAAAGCAGACAGTAAACTATTTTTCGTTTTCAATAAGTCTGATAGAAATATTCCTGCACAAGAATTCATCAAAAAAGGATTTACTGTAAATAGTGGCGATCATTTAATTGAAATAGACACAAAGTACTGGGCAGTAATAAACGAAAAGCGGGAGGGTTTATAAATTGACAGAAGCAAAAATCGAAAAGATTTTTACAAAGGTATTTTCTGCAGATACCCCTAGAGCGATAAATAAGGCAGACTATGACGAATGGGATAGCTTAAAACATATTGAGTTAATTCTCGAACTCGAAGATGAATTTAACTTAGAAATTGATGATAACACTGCACTTAAAATTATTGATTTTAACAGTTGTTTAGAAATTATTAAGGGTTCAAGTTTATGAACTTGGTTGATGGCTCGGTGCATCATTATGGGTATGCGACTAAAGACATTGTTAAATCAGAGAGAATATTTCAAAGTCTTGGTTATAATGCTTGTTCAGACTTAACTGAAGACCTAAATCTTGGTGTATGCGTAAAATTCTACTGTCTAGAGAATAACTCAGTTAAAGTTGAATTGATTATGCCAATTACTTCAGTAAAAACTCCACTGAAACCAATACTTAAACAGCGATCAGGTTTTTATCACACAGCCTTAATATCCAGAAATTTCTTGAAAACTGCCAATTCATTGAGATTAAGATCAATTAGCGAGAGAATGCCTGCGGTAGCTTTCGGTGACGCAGAAATCCAATTCTTTGTTTCAAACGATCTGGGTATTATTGAGCTAATTTCTTGTCATGATTGAACTTACTGACGTGGAAATCCAGGTTACACAAAATGAGCTTTATGATTTTGCAACCAAAATTTGGTCTCACAATCGAAGCCTTACAGGACTAGGGCTGCGAGAAACACTACAGGCAATAAAACAAGAGGTGCCGACTCTTAAAACTAAAAGTTTTCCATCAGGATTAAAAGTATGTGACTGGGAAATACCTGAGGAATGGAATGTGAATTATGCATACATTATAGATCCCAACGGTAACAAAATTTGTGATTTCTCGACGAATAATTTGCATTTAATCGGATACAGCGAATCCATAGAGATCGATTTACAGTTACAAGACTTACAAGAGAATCTTCATTCTTTGCCTGAACAACCAGAAGCTATTCCATATATTACGTCATATTATGAAAAACGCTGGGGATTTTGTATTTCAGAAAGACAGAGGCAAAAATTGCAACAAGGTATTTATAAAATCAGGATATCAACCTCAAAAACTAATGGAACTCTTGATATCGGAGAAATATTTATACCCGGAATTAATAAAAAAGAAATATTCTTGTCGACCTACATATGTCATCCCTCTATGGCAAATAATGAAATTTCAGGCATAACAGTTAGTACTTTTTTAGCCAAATATTTGTCAAGAAGAAAAAACCTTAGGTATAGCTACCGTTTTGTATTTTTACCTGAAACAATTGGCTCAATTACTTATATTCACCATAATCTTAAAAACATGAAAAAGAATATTACTGCAGGATTTAATTTAACCTGCATTGGGGACGAAAGAAACTATTCATATCTACCAACTAGAAATGGAGATTTGTTAAGCGATAGAGCAGCTTTGCATGTCCTGGAAAATCACTATCCTGGCTACAAGAAGTTTTCCTGGCTAGATCGAGGAAGCGATGAAAGGCAATACTGCGCCCCAGGAGTTGACTTACCTATTGCGTCGCTAATGAGAACTAAATATGGTGAATATCCTGAGTATCACACCAGTTTAGATGATTTAATTAGTGTGGTTACCGCCAAAGGATTAATGGGCGGTTTGGATTTAGTAAGGAAAGTGGTTGAAGTTCTCGAAATGGATGTGATCGTTCAACCAAAAATACTTTGTGAGCCAATGATGAGCAAAAGAAATTTGTATCCAACTTTATCCACCAAAAACTCGCACTTAGATATTAAGTTTAGAATGAACATAATAAGCTACTTAGATGGAAAAAAATCTTTGCTTGAAATCGCAAATTTATTGGGAAAACCAATAGAACTTGTTTACAATGAAGTATCTACACTTAAAGAATTGGGTGTAGTAGATTTCTAGGTGATTAAGATTCGATAGCTACAACTGCCATTGCATATTCTGAAGTGTGGGAAATCGATAAATATACGATTTTATCTTCACAATACCTAGCTAATTCATTAAAAAATTTGAATTTCGGCTTCCCATTTACTTCGTTCACCACTTCTAAATCTTTATATTTAAATACTGTTTGATCGTCCAAAGCCTTGAAAAGAGCTTCGCGAGCTGCAAAGCGACCAGCAAGATGCAAAGGGGACAATGTACGCTCGTTGAGAGGGAAGATTCTTTGCTTAAAATTCGGAACTTCTAAGAATTTGCTGAATCTTGATATGTCAACTAAGTCAACACCGAGCCCAACTATCATGAAACTTCCAACTTAGACCTTTTCTCGGGTAGTTAGCGAAAGAGTATACTTTGGCCACATGGAAAAAGACTTGTTCATTTCAGTCAATCCTCGCGATACAGGCCATGCTCTGGCAATTCCAGCATTTAGAAAACTTTGGCAAGCGATGGCATTTTCCTCATTTGGCGATTGGCTTGGACTTCTAGCCTCTACTGCATTAGCGCAGCAATTAGCAGGTGATGATTATGCAAAAGCGAACTTTGCAATTGCTGGTGTGTTTATAGTCAGATTGTTACCTGCGGTAATTTTAGGTCCTTTCGCAGGCGTGATTGCAGATAAATTCGATCGCCGAAAACTAATGGTTGTTTGCGACATTCTTCGCTTTGGCCTTTATTTATCAATTCCAATTGTTGGAAATTACTTTTGGCTATACACAGCATCGATTTTGGCTGAGGTTGTTACCTTGTTTTGGTCACCAGCTAAAGAAGCAACCGTGCCAAATTTAGTTCCTAAATCAAAACTAGAAAGTGCCAATCAGATTTCACTTCTTGCAGCATATGGAACCGCACCTATTGCTGCGATCTTATTCTCAGTATTGGCTTTGTTTACCGGGGCGATCAACTCTGTGTTGGGAAATAACACACCTGCATCTGCTGCAGATCTTGCCTTATATATAAACGCAATCAGTTTTCTATTTTGTGCCTTCACGGTTTGGCGAATCAAGGAAATACCATCAGGGGCAAGCAAAAAGACAATTCAATCTTCAATAGGCCACTCACTCTGGGAGGGCTTTTCATTTATCAAAGGGTCCAAAATTATTCGAGGCCTTATTGTTGGAATGTTGGGCGCATTCTTTGCAGCTGGAGCGGTAATTGGTTTAGCCAGAACTTTTGTTGATGACTTACAAGCTGGTGAAGCAGCGTATGGAATTTTATTTGCTGCGGTATTTTTTGGATTAGCACTTGGCATTTCATTTGGTCCCAAAATATTTGCTCAATTCTCCAGAAGAAGAATCTTTGGAGTTTCTTTGACTATTTCAGGTGTGCTTTTAGTTTTGTTGTCACTGGTTTTGAACTTGGTGCTTGCCATATTTATAACTATCTTGCTGGGGCTGTTTTCTGGAATTTCTTGGGTTACTGGATTTACCATGCTTGGGCTTGAGGTCGAGGATGAGGTTCGAGGAAGAATATTTGCATTCGTTCAATCTCTCATCAGAGTTTCATTAGTTTTAGTATTAGCAATTGCACCTTTAGTCGCAGCAACTATTGGTGAACACACGTACTCATATAGAACCACAACTGTTACCTATAACGGAGCTGCATTTACGATGTTTTTTGCTGGCTTGATTGCAGTTTTAGTCGGAGTGATTTCATATTTACAAATGCGAGATCGACCTAATGTTTCACTGTTGAGTGATATCAAATCAGCGCTGCGAGGTGAGCTTGGAGCAATTACCGGCCAAGAAAGTAAAGGAATATTTATTTCATTTGAAGGCGGGGAAGGATCTGGTAAATCAACTCAAACAAAGTTATTAAAAGAGTGGCTAGAGAAAAATAATGAAGCAGTATTACTAACACGTGAACCTGGTGGTACTGAGTTAGGAAATAAACTTAGAAAGATACTTCTAGATAATGAAACTGGTGTTATTTCACCACGGGCTGAAGCTTTAATGTATGCAGCAGATAGAGCCCACCATGTTTACTCAATGATCAGGCCTGCATTACAAAGAGGTGAAGTCGTAATAACAGATCGATACTTTGACTCATCAATTGCCTATCAAGGGGCTGGAAGAGTTTTACTACCAATCGAGGTAGCAAGAATTTCTAGATGGGCAACGGAATCTTTAACTCCAACACTAACAATTATTATGGATTTACCAGCCGAGATTGGATTAGGAAGATTGCACTCAACAGATCGACTAGAGAGTGAACCAATTGCTTTTCATGAGCGGGTGCGACAGGAGTACTTGAATTTGGCCCACTTAGATCCTGAACGATTCTTAGTTGTCGATGCAACCCTTGGTATTGAACAAATTCACCAGATTATTATTGAGCGCGTAGGCGCAATAAAATTGTTGAAGCGAAACATTAAACAGTAATGAGCGTATTTAACTCATTAATTGATCAATCACAGGTTGTATCGATTCTAAAAGAAGCAGTTACCTCAGCAAATAGCGCAGGCGATCTAAGCCAAGCGATGACAAATACTTGGCTCTTTACTGGCCCTGCTGGATCTGGCAGATCAAATGCTGCGATTGCATTTGCAGCTGCACTAGTTTGCAAAGATGGCGGGTGTAGTAAGTGTCAAGATTGTCTTTCAACCATCCTGGGCACGCACGCCGATGTAGAACTAATTAAAACTCAAGGCTTATCAATTAAGATCGATGAGGTCAGAGAGTTAATTAGCAGAGCCTCTTGGGCACCATCTGTAGCAAATTTTCGCGTAGTTGTAATTGAAGATGCAGATCGATTAACAGACTCTGCCGCCAATGCATTATTAAAGGTTATTGAAGAGCCTGGGCTAAGAACTATCTGGTTGCTATGTGCTCCAACACTGACAGATGTATTGCCAACAATTCGATCAAGGTGCCGCCATTTAGCCCTTCGAACTCCGTCCACTAAAGCAATTACTAATTTATTGATTGAAAGAGATCAAATCGATAAAAAAACTGCCGAGTTTGTTGCCAGAGCATCTGGCGGTCATATTGGAAGAGCTAGAAGATTGGCAACAGATTTAAATGCTAGGCAAAGTCGTGAAAAGATCTTAAAGCTTCCATTGATGATAAAAGATGTTTCATCTGCTTATAAAGCCGCCCAATTTTTAGTTGACTCGGCTAAAGCAGAAGCGGTTGCTGATGCAGAGAAAAAAGATGAAGATGAAATTTCAAAGCTAAAAGAGGCTTGGGGATCAACCGGCAGCAAAATGTTAACGGGTGGTTCTAAAGCAATTAAAGAGTTGGAGAAAGAACAAAAATCAAGATCCACAAGAATGGTTAGAGATTATTTGGATCGAGCTTTATTGGATTTATCCACTTTATATCGAGACATTATGTTGGTTCAAGTAAACTCGACTGACTCATTAATTAATCAGGATCTAGTCGAACAAATTAATCAACTAGCTGCAACAAGCAGCCAGGCAAAGACATTAGATAAAATCGAGGCAATTTTGAAAACCAGGCGAAATTTGGCTCAAAACGCAGCACCTCTGTTACTTATCGAAGCATTGATGTGTGAGTTACGTTAATAAGGTGGTAATTAGCACCCCAGAATATAAGGCAAAATACTCCCATGCGCCTTGACCATATTTCTTATGTAGCATCCCATGACCAAATCTCTGATGTGGTAAATCGAATTGGTTCACAAATTGGAACAGCTTTTGTTGATGGTGGGATTCACCCAAAGTTTGGTACAAGAAATTTCACAGCGCCATTGCTCAACGGCCAATACATCGAAGTTGTTTGCCCGCTGGACCATCCAGCAACTGATGCAACACCATTTGGCAAAGCTGTAAAAGTCAAAGCAGAGTCGGGCGGTGGTTGGCTATCTTGGATATTATCTACAAAAGATATCTCGAGGATCGAGGCGCGATTAGGAAGAAAATCTATTCTTGGTTACAGAAAGAAGCCTGACGGAACAGAATTGAATTGGAAACAAATAGGGGTGCTTGGCACTTTAGAAGATGCGCAACTACCATTTTTCATTGAATGGGTGAGTGAATCACATCCTTCCACCGATGGGGTAGCTATAGCTGGAATTAAAGAAATACTTATTGTCGGAAGCAAGAATAAAATTGCCAGCTGGACTGACCAAACTAATCTTGAAGCAGCACTAGGTTCATGCACCGTGGTAGTAAATGAAAACCCACAGGAAGATAATGGAATCATCTCTGTAGAATTTGATGTTAAAGATCAAGTAGTTACCATTTCTTAAGCAACTGTTTTCTTCAGATATACACCACTTCAAATTGCTGTATAGACAAAAACTATAACAATTTTATTTTTTCAACCGCAATCATAAGATCAGAGTATTCCCAAGTCTTTTTCAAAATTGCAGTCGGGTGATGGCTTTCAAGTTCTTCATAAGAATGAGCTCCAGTAGATACGGCAATAACACTCAACCCTGCATTTTTAGCCGAACTTATATCTCGGGGACTATCTCCAATAACTATGCCTAGTTCATTCGGTAAAAGCGAACTAGCAACTTTATGAATTACTAAGTCACGATTCCATAAATTCTCAGTGGAACAATACAAGTGGCAATCAAGAAAAAATCTATCAAGTCCTACGTGCTGAAGTTTAGTTCTAGCACCATCTAAGCAATTACCAGTTCCAATCAATAATTCCATATTAGGAAGTTGAGTTAATGTCTCAAGCACCTGATTTACGCTATTAATTAAATCCACACCAACTTGATTCAATGATACAGGTAAATTCTGCACATACTTACTCAAGATCTGTGTTATATCCTCAATTTCAAACGGGATATCATGAAGTTGTAGTAGGTGCATTGCAATCTCATAATCCGTAAAGCCACTTAAACTTTTCCGGTCAATAAACACAGGTATACGAGCAAACTCCGAGACTGCTTCTGCAAATGGAATAGCAGCGGCTCCATTTGTCCTTAACAAAGTCCCATCGATGTCCCAAATGAGCTTAGTTTTGATACCAGTTTTCATTATTCAGAGTGTATTCTAATTTCGTGTAGATGAATTATCCTCCAATGATCAATTTGTAAGAGAAATTCCTGGAATTCAGGTCTATAAAGACTTAATTGGGGAATTTGTATATACTTGAGATATTTACAGAACTTAACTTTGGAAAGAGAGACATTTTGGCTTCTAAGGTAATCGAAGTTGGGTATGGCGATGTTAAACGCGTAAGAATTGGTGGTAACGGAAAATTAGTTTTAATTGGTGGGCCATGCGCAATAGAGAACAGGGATCATGCGTTAATGATGGCAGATCAAATTGCAAAGATTTGTGACGAGCTAGAAGTTGATTGGGTATATAAGTCTTGTTTTGATAAAGACTGCCGGTCATCTCCAGACAGTTTCCATGGCGTAGGTATTGACCAAGGACTTGAAATTTTGGCTGAAGTCCGAAAAGAATTTGGAGTACCTGTGACGTCTGATTTTTCAGACCCAGCCTGGGCACAAGCAACTGGTGAGGTTTGCGATTTAGTACAAGTTCCCGCCTATTTGTGCAGACAAACTTCAATTCTTCGAGCTGCTGCCAATACTGGCAGGCCAATACATTTAAAAAAGGGACAGTTTATGAGTCCTTGGAATATGAAGAATTCTGTTAAAAAAATTGAGGCTGCTGGCGGCACCCAGATACTACTTGCAGATCGTGGAACTTTTTTTGGGTATAACATGCTGGTAAATGACATGAGATCCTTTGCAATAATGGCACAAACGGGTTATCCCGTTTGCTATGACATTACTCATTCAATTCAGATGCCGACTTCTATGGGAGAAATTTCAGGTGGCCAAAGAGAGTTTATTCCACCTTTAACTAGGGCAGCAGCAGGCGCAGGCATAGATGCAATATTTGCAGAGATTCATAATGATCCACCAAATGCACTGTCGGACCCAAATACTGTTCTCAACATCAAACATCTAAGACATGTATTAGGTCAAGCAAGAGATATACACAATTTCCGCTTAGAACTCTTAGAAAAGTATGGAGCCGACAATGTCTACTAAAGCTAAAGATAAAATGAAACAACTTTCTGAAATCCCAGTTCTTGAGGAGAGTGCGAGTTTAAAGAAAGCGCTCGATGTTATGAGTCAAAAACACTTAGGAATTGCGTGTTTTGTGGACAAAGTAGGAGCACTTAAAGGACTGCTTACAGATGGAGATTTGAGACGCCTTCTATTAACAAAACAAAGTCCTCTGCCTGCATTACTGGTCTCCGATGCATTAACATTTGGAAATATAAACCCCTCTGTTGCGTTTGCAGAGGATGAAATTACTAAGCTTCGAGATGTAATGAACAGTAAGCAAATATGGGATCTACCAATTGTTGACAAAAATCACAAATTAATTGGATTAGTGCACAGACACGATGTTAACCAATAATCTCAAAAAACGGCTACGTTCCAGAGATCTAATCTTTGGCTCTTGGGTTTCCTTTGCCCACCCATCGATATCTGAGATTTTTGCTTCACACAACTTTGACTTTTTAGCCATAGATATGGAACATGGCACAATCAACCTTGAACAAGCACAGAGAATTATTGCGGCTAGCCAATATTACAAAGTGCCTTGTTTGCCCCGACCAGTTTCACACTCAAATGATTGGATCAAGCCACTTTTAGAATCTGGAGCAGATGGCCTTATTGCACCTATGGTGAATTCATCAGAAGAGTTGCAAGGGTTGTTAAATGATGTCAAGTATCCACCGTTAGGTAAAAGAAGTTTCGGCATTAATAGAGCTCAAGGTTACGGAAAAGATTTTGATGATTATGTTAACAACTGGAACAAAACATCTGTATTTATTGCTCAAGTTGAATCAAAGTCTGCAGTGGATAGTATTGAAAACTTAGTTTCTAACCCTGATTTAGATGGAATCATGATAGGACCTTACGATTTATCTGGCTCCCTTGGTGTTCCTGGACAAAAATTCCACTCATTAGTCAAAGAAGCTGAAATTAAAGTTATAAAGGCCTGCAAAGAAAGAGGAATTTCTTGCGGTACTCAGTTAAGCGATTTTAATAAAAGCTCAGTAGAAGCTGCACTGGATATGGGCTACACATTCATCATTGCTTCATCTGATTTATTTGTATTGGAAGCATGGGCTAGTGGTGCAGAAAAAGTTATGCAAGGTCTTCGTTCATGAATTCATCAAGTAAAAATCATTATAAATCACATTCAAACCTATTCTCTCTAGAAGGAAGCACTGCAGCCGTTATTGGTGGAGGCGGACATGTTTGTTCAGCACTAGCCAGGGGATTTGCGGCTGCTGGGGCTAACGTAGCCATAATAGATTTAAGAATTGAAAAAGCTCAAGCTGTTGCGGGCAAAATAAAAAACGATTTTGGTGTGAAAACTATTGCTCTCTATGCAGACGCGACTAAACTCAATGAACTTAAAGAAATGATGAAAAAATTGAATGATTTTTCTGATTCAATAGATATTGCGGTCAACGGCGGCGGTATTAACAGCCCTGAACCATTTTTAGACATTGAAGAATCAAAGTGGGATAACGTTATTGATTCACAACTAACAGCAACTTTTTTGGGCTGTCAGGTGTTTGGTCGCCGTATGTTAGAAAATGGCCATGGATCTATTATTAATATTTCCTCTGCATCCGCAGAGCCCGCCCTTTCGAAAGCATTTGCCTACTCTGCAGCTAAAGCCGGAATAAGAAATTTAACTCAAAATTTAGGTAGAGAATGGGGCAAATCAGGAGTTAGAGTAAATGCAATTCGCCCTGGTTTTTTCCCAACAGAATGGAATAGAAAGAATTTTATTACCCCCGATAGAGAAACAGCTATTTTAAACCATACCCCAATGGGTAGATTTGGAAATACAGAGGAATTGATCGGTGCTGCAATCTATCTAGCATCAAGAGCTTCTAGTTTTGTGACTGGTTCAGAGTTAATCGTGGACGGTGGTTTTTCCGCCATGACAATCTAAACCTCATGTCAAATACAGTAATTATCACAGGAGGATCTAAAGGAATTGGATGGGAGTTAGTTCAAACTTACGCTAGAAACGGTTATAAAGTAATTAGTGGGGCTCGCAGTATTCGAGAGGAATTACCGGAGGATATCTCAGAAAACATCAAACAAATTGTGGTAGATGTAAAAAAACGCGAAGATCATATGAATCTAGTTAAAATTGCACTCGAATGGACCAATAATCTTGATTGTTACGTAAACAATGCCGGATTCTCAGAGTGGCGATCAATTGCTTCAGTGAACGAAGATTTTATAAAAGATATGTTTGAAACAAATCTGTACGGTTATTTTTGGGGGGCACAGGCTGCAGTTTCTGCTCTGAAAACAGGTGGTTCAATACTAAACATATCAAGTTTAGCTGCCAAACGAGGTACACCCAATAACAGTGTTTACTCAGCAACTAAGTTTGGAGTTACCGGACTTACTCAAAGCTTGTGCAAAGAACTAGGCCCTAGAGGAATAAGAGTGAATGCGGTATGCCCAGTTCTTGTAGAGACTCCAGGACTAGCTGATGCGCTTAATCAAAAATACTCTCCAGCTAATGGGGACAGTAGTTTGTTCTTAACTAATTTCAGTGCGAGTCAAACAGCATTAGGGCGGTTACCTTCAGCAACAGAGGTAGCCCAACTTTGTTTATTCTTAACCTCAAAAAATGCCAGTGGAATTACAGGCCAATCAATCAACGTAGATTGCGGAGTTTTACCAAATTGACTATAGGAATTGTGATTCCAGCAAGACTTGATTCAGAAAGATTGCCAGGAAAAGTGCTAAAAGATTTTTTAGGAATGCCAATGATTGAGCATGTATGGCGTAGAGCTCAACTTACAAATCCATTATTAGAAACGGTTATTGCAACAGACAGCATCGAAATTAAAAAAATAGTAGAGAAATTTGGGGCAATTTGTATTTTAACTTCCAAGAATCACAATAATGGCCTAAGTCGAGCTGGCGAAATAGATAATCAACTTCAATGGGATTACTATCTAATTTTGCAAGCCGATGAAATTTTAATAGAACCTGAATCCTTGAATTTACTTGCAAAAATAACATTAAGCAACTCAAAATATGAATTCTTTAACTTGATTACAAAACTAGAAAAACCGGAGGAAATTAGTGACGTTAATATAGTTAAATGCTTAATGCGGGATGATAACTCAATAATTACTATGGCGCGAAAAAGTAATTCTATTGCGCGAGAATTTGAGCAAATGGAATACACCAGTAAAATTTGCGGTGTTTATTCCTGTTCAAATCACCTTTTAAAGGAATTGGTAAGTATGACTGCTCAAAAAATCGAAAGATCAGAATCGATAGAGCAAATGAGAGTGATTGAAAAAGGCTACAGCATACTCGGGGTACCTATAGAAAGGAGCTTTCCTTCAGTTAATACTAGTAACGAAGCAATGTTAGCTTTGAGTATTTTACAAACCGATGGCACGCAAAAAAGCATACTGAATTCCTATATACGATGATTGAAGATTTTGAAGCATTATCAAAAAAATTTGAAGGTCTTTTACAAACCACGTTAGGCAGTAAACATCTAATTAATCCATACTTTAGAATATCTAAAGGCACGCCAGAGCAAACCAAAAAATACTTTCTTCTAAACTCAAACATACCAAGGACACTTGTATTAATCTGGAATTTACTTTCAATCCCATTAAACATTTGTAAGTTAAGCCTAAACATAGTGCTAAGTATTGTGCTATTTAAGCAATATTCTAGTTATAATCAAAAAATAGAAAACACTCAAGTTTTATTTCTATCTCATGGCACAAAAGGGAACCTACTAAATAGTAAAAAAGATGTATTTTTTGATCTAATTCCACAAAATTTCCAAAGTAAAAAAAATCTTAGATGTACCGTTTTATACACTAACCAGAGTTTATTTAGATTCAGTACAGATAATAGACTACTAGATCATAAAAGCGAAGAATTGACACATATTCTGTTGCCAAAATTTCTAAGATTCTCTGAGCATGCAAAGTATATTAAGACTACCGCCAGTTTCGCACTCCGAGCTTTACTTTTAAGTTTTAGACATTATTTCGACAAACCAGAAGTTTCGAGAATTTTGATCTGTTCAATTCCTTGGTACTTTAGCAGAGCAACATATTCAAACTATTTGTTATTGAACAGGATAAAAGAAGTTCAAATAAAAAGTAATCTCACCGTAATGTTTTTGACTTTTGAAGGCCATAGTTTTGAACAACTTTTAGTTGATGGGCTTAATCAGCATGGTCAAAAAACAAGTATCTTTTTTTACCAACATAGCCCTATCATCCCCGCGCACTATGGAATAAAGTCCTTTTTAACCCAACTAACATTTAGAATCACGGTTCTAACAACTGGGGTTTTTTATAAAGAATATTTCCAAACGCTTTCAAAATTGCCTAAATATGAAGTGATTGGAACTAATAAGAATAAATCCTTGGTGAGTGACAGAAAAATTGAAATGACCAATAAAATTCTTTACGTTCCAGAAGGTACTAATTTTGCAACAAAAGATTTTATCGTCTTAATTAAATACATCATCGAGGCTTCACCAGAGTATTCGCATTTTCTACGTTTACATCCAGACACTAAATTGAGTTTACGGTTAAAATACGAACTTAATCGTTTAAGGAAACATGTTAATTTTTTGATTTCTAGCAATGATCTGGATTCAGATTTAGCTGATACTAGTTACTTGGTGTATCGGTCCAGTGCTGTTGGAATAGAGTCATTAAAGTATGACGTTTTACCAATATTTTATGCTGATACAAAATTCATCGGGCTAAATGTATTACTTTCAAATGACTTAGCTTATCGTAGAGCTAAAAATGCAAACGAATTACTTAGTATCTTAAAATCGCGTCAAAGTAAATTAACTAAGGATCAGCGATTAGATTTATTTAATTCATACTTTTCAAAGATTAATTACAAAATTTTTTGGTGACGCCATATGAGCTATTTAATGAAAGCTATTTCAAGCACTTAGAGTTATTCTTCAGCGATTTTATTTCTAAGTATTAAGAATAAAAGTTTAGCCCATAAATTTAGTGATGTTTTCATCCTATCAATAATTCTAGAATTTTCATTAGGGCGAAATGTGAAATCTAATCCTCGAATCAATTGAGCAGCCAGTAACCACCACTTAGAGAGTTCAGCGTTAGTGCAAACAAATCTGTACCTATGGTATCCGCCAGATATAAACTGGTTTATAGTTAAAGGAGTATTACCTTCTATTTTTTGATTTATCACCTTTGCTTTTAGGCCAAACAATAATTTATTACTTTTGCTTACTTTATACGAGAAATTTACATCTTCATATGCAGAATAAGATTGATTATTTTGGACGTCAGAATATTGATCAAGTACTTTTGATTTCCAGACAGATATTCCATTGAGCCATTGAACCTCAATTTCTCTAGCACTATTTAAATATGATTGTGCATGACCGCTTTTGGTGATAGCTCCAGGAGATTCGGATAGTAAACTAAACATTTTTAAGAATTTTAGAATGACTGAGTTCGTCTTCCTTGTTGAGCGATTTAAAATAGAAAGACCAAATCCTACGTATTCTTCGAATACAGGGTTTGCTAAATATTCAATAAACATTTTTTCTATAGTGTCTACTTGTAGAATCACATCGTCATCTAAAAAAAGGACCCACTCATGACTGCTTCCAAGCGCTTTAATCCCCAGCGATTTTTGACTCACTTGACTCGCTACCACAGAATGAATCACTTCTATATTTAGAATTTTCTCAAACAAAGTAGTTATCGAGCTAATTTCCCTACCAGAAAAAACAATGACCACTTTATTGGGTATGAATGTTGATTTACATATTGAATCTAGAAGTTTCTGTAATTGGCTAAGCCTATCTTTCGTCGCAACTAGAATTGACAAATTCTGGATTGTATTTTGCAATTAAATTTCACTTAACTTTCTAATTTCAACTTCCATGATACAACCACCAGTTTCTGACTTTTCAATTATCTTAAACCCTATTTTTAGATACAGATTAAAAGCGCTTAAGTTGTTAGGGTCCACACCTAATTTTATGGTTTTCAAGTCATAATTATCTGCAAGCCATAAAATTGACACTATGATAACCTCCCGAGCAATTCCTTTACCACGATAACTTCTATCCCCTATTAAGATTCCTAGGTTCGCAGACTTATTCACTAGGTCAATTTTGTCAAATTTAATATTCCCGATATGTGAACTATTCTCATTTGTAAAAATTCCAAGCAAAAGTACATCATTTCTATTATTACAGTTTTTGATAAATTGCTTTAGCTGAGTTAGATCATAACTTGAATTTGCGCTAAGTATATAAGGATTGTTCGAAGGTGTTTGCATCCAATAAAGGTAGCTTGCTAAATCGTCATTAACACCTAACTGCCGGAGATAACATGTTTTGGATTTTATTACTGTGCTCATATTGGTTCTTAAAATAAAAAATTTAGTGCTTTTACAATTTTTTTCTGTTTTAGAAAAGATAGTTTAGGATAAATTGGTATTGAGAGTGTTTGAAAATAGTAATTAAGCGCGTTAGGTAATTGCTCCATGTTGTAACCTAATTTCTGATAAAATGGGTGTAGCGGAATGGGCATGTAATGAACCTGTGTCATTATGCCTTTTTCTCTTAGTTTTAACATTACATCATTTTTTCCACACGAAACTTTGGTAAAGTCAATAAAAATTGGGAAAAGGTGGTTTGCACTAATACACCTTGAATCTTTCTTAATCGATTTAATTGAGTCAATCTCAGAAATCAACTTGTCGTATCTTAGGGCAATTTTACGCCTTTTCTTAATGAATTTATCTATCTTCTTCATTTGAGATACGCCTAATGCGGCTTGAATTTCAGTTAACCGGTAATGATATCCAATAGAATCCATTTCGTAATACCATAGATTTTTTCTACCAGCAGTTTTACCCAACAATTCATTAAACGGTTCCAGGTCATTTTTTTGAATTCCATGAGAACGCAATTTTAATAATTTTGCATACAATTCAGGGTTATTTGTTGTAACAACCCCACCTTCACCAGTGGTGATGGACTTCACTGGATGGAATGAAAATACTGTTAAATCAGAGTATTTGCAAGAACCTACTTTTTCGCCAGTTACATAATTTGATCCAAGTGCATGAGCAGCATCTTCAATAATTGAAATGTTCCGCTTTTTGCACAAATCATAGATCTTTTCCATGTCACAAGGATTTCCAGCAAAATGCACTGGAACCACAGTGCTAACATCTTGCGAATTCAAAGTTTCTTCTAGTTTTTTTGTAGACAAATTTCCCGAATCTGCGTCTACGTCGACAAATATTGGAATCTGCCCTGCATAAATTATTGAATTTGCAGATGCTACGAACGAAATCGGGGACGTTACTACTTTGGCTCCCAATGGGAAACCTAATGCAAGGTGAGCGATATGGAGACCAGCAGTAGCGCTAGAAACCGCTACAGCATATTTTGCTCCTACATACTGAGAAACGGATTTTTCAAATTTTTGAATTTCACTGCCTTGGGTTAAAGATTTGAATTTAACCTGCCGAGCTACATATAGGGCATCTAATACTGTGATCGTTTGCCTACTGTATGGAATCAACCTAATAAACCAGCCGTTTGCAAAACCGACTTAAAAGTTTCAGTTGAATGCCAAAGTTTGTTATTTTCACTAGTAAATGAAAAACCAGTTGGTACTTTGTTTCCGTTCTTCAAATAGAAATTAGACCCAATCAAAAAAGGTGCAAGAATTGCATAGAATTGATCAAACTCAACTGTATAGTTAGAGTCATCTTCGGTTATCATAACTTCATGTAATTTTTCGCCAGGGCGAATTCCAATTATTTTTGTAGGAGTTGAAGGAGCAACTACTTCTGCAACATCAATCACCTTAAAACTTGGAATTTTAGGAACAAAAATTTCTCCTCCTTGCATCCTTTGCAAGCTATCAAGTACAAACTGAACACCTTCTTCTATTGTCAACCAAAACCTAGTCATTCGAGGATCGGTAATAGGAATAACTCCAAGTTTTTGCTGTTCTCTAAAAAAAGGTATAACACTTCCTCTAGAGCCTAAAACATTTCCATAACGGACCACAGCAAAACGCGTCGGATGCTTTCCAGCCAAAATATTCCCCGCAACCATTAACTTATCCGAACAAAGTTTTGTCGCACCGTATAAATTTGCAGGATTTGCTGCTTTGTCCGTACTTAGTGCAATGACTTTTTCAACTCCATTTGCAATAGCTGCGTTAACGATATTTTCAGCACCAATAATATTTGTTTTAATTGCCTCCATTGGGTTGTACTCGGCAGCAGGAATTTGTTTGATCGCTGCCGCATGAATTATGACATCGACACCATCCGTGGCTTGCTTCAATCTTTCAAAATCTCGAACGTCGCCGAGAAAATATCTAAGCTTTGGTGAGTTATATACAGATTGCATTTCAAATTGCTTAAGTTCATCTCTGCTAAAAACAATAACTTTATTCACCTGGTCATCTTGCAAGATTCGTTTAACACAACTTTTTCCAAATGAGCCGGTGCCGCCTGTTACAAGCACTGTTTTGTTTTTTAACAATTTACGGCCACCTGTCTATTTGGTTAACTTCAACTCAGTATTAATCATATCGTAGATGCTTGGCACTTGAACTCCTAGTGTTTTCTGAAGCAGATTGTTATCAAGGGCCATATACCTTGGTCTAACAGCGTACAATTCTACGGAGTCAAGTAAAACGGGTAGGTGGAATTCAGTTAGGGATGTCATCTCCTTTAACACTGCACTATGGAAATCAAACTTGCTTAAAACTTCGGAGCCTGAAATATTGATGAACCCGGCAAAATCTTTTTCCACCAGCTTTTGGATATATACTGCCAACTGGAATGTTGAAATTGGCGTGAATAGAACATCACTAAAACTATGAGAAACTTTTTCTTCCTTAATACTGTAAATAAGCTTGTCTAAAAAAGTTTTTGGTGATTCTAAATTGAAGTGAAAAAAATTTGTCCTGATTATCATGGAGTGTTCATTCACTGAATGGATGAATTTTTCTGCGTTTGATTTTGACAAACTGTACTGATTTATCGGTATACCAAAATCACTTTCTTTTAGTTTGACTTTGCTTACATTCAAGAAGTGATCTGTACTTATATACACGTACTTAATTGATTTAGCATTACATTCTTCTGCCAAAATTACTGGAAGCCAACAATTCAATTTCCAGCATTTTTCTGGGAACCGCTCACACAAATCAACATTTGTCATTCCAGTACAATTGATCACTACATCAGGCTTGATCTTTTCCAACAAAACTCTAAAACTTTCAGGATTATTCACGTCTAAAAAACTCATGTTTATTCCAATATTTGAAGTACTTTCAAAATATGTGCCGTTACTGTGAGGTAGATAAGTTATTAGTTTTGAGCCCAATAGCCCAGATGCACCCAAAATGAGATATTTTTTCACTTAGAGATAACCAACTTTTTTTCAAGATAAGCATAAAGCATTTTTTTACTTTGCAATAATGGAGGCTTCTGAGTTTTATGAGTCGCTTCCAATAACCTACTTGAGCAATAAAATATAGCTGGTTTATTTAGTTCATTTCCAATTAATACCGGAGAGGTTAGAGGAAAACCTATTACCAAGTTGGATTGCTTAATGACATCATATAAATTTTGATTTGGGCTCAAAAGGTTTATTTCCTTACTCCTAACTTTCCTGTTGATAAACTCAGAATAATGAGATGAATGATTTTTTTGTATTTTTCTTTTATGCTTCAAGTGCACTGTAAAATTAGTGCCGTGTGTTGTATTTAACTTAGCGATAGATTCAAGAATCTCACTCACAAAAGTGATCATTTCTTTGGTTGTATAAACAGTGTTTTTGGTAACTGTCTTATCGTTATGTGGGGTAACGTCAAAAATTACAACATCATAAACTTCGTTAGAATTTCTAGATATTTCAGATTGATAAAACATCATAGATTTTTTCACTAAAATTTTTGCTTTACTGTGTTTACATAAATAATCTTTGTGTTGCTTCGTCCAAACCCAATGCTCGTCTATGCACATAGTTTTGTAAACGGCTGGGTTTATTTGAAATCTTTTTCGTTTAATTTCTCTATATCTAAGGGCAATGGAATTTGACGAATACCAAACCATTAGTCTTTTTCCGACTTGATTCTTGTACTCAAAAATCAAGGGTTGAAAAGCCACATGACTTTGAGTTGTGATGAGCCTTTCTATGCAATTCGTGTTCAATGCTGAATAAACAATTTCGTCAAAGACATACTCCTTCAAGATATGTATTATCTGCTGATTCTTGCCTGGAGTTTTAATCATTTTATGAAATCTTCTGCACATGGTAAGCCAGCAAACAATTCTTTTTCTTGGAGATAAGCTGTTTGAGAAAATACTGAGTGGAATATCCAAAGTTGTCTTCAAATTTTTATACTTTTTATTCCGTATTGTTCGCCTTATCTCTATTAATGCAACAGACTCAGAGTTACGTAATATGCCTTTAGAATCCAAAAAAGTACTTAGAGATTTAATACTTCCATTTCTAATGGCTTGTTCTTTGGTAAGAGAATAAATCAGAATAAGACTTTTTCCGTAATCTTTTTGGTTAAGTCTGAATATGTTTATAAAATACACAATCAGGAGTAATGCACAAAGTAAATAGTATTTGGCAATACTAAATTTTTGGAGTGAATTTGTTGGTATTACATTGGCCATGTTGCTTGGTGGTTTACTAATGCTATAAAAATGTTTAGATTTTGAAAATATTTTCTTGCTCAGCAGGCTTCGTATTTCATTAGAATAAATTTCATTGACACGAATGGTGCTAGAAGAGTCTTTCACGATCTCAATAAAATCTGGTTTTGAAGAATAAACACATCGCCGATCTTACCATTTTCAATCTTTGAAAACATTCTTAATGAAGCAGTCCATTTGAAATCTAAAGCATTTAATGGATTAATTGTTACTCCAAATGGTGTATATTCTGTAACCCTAGGAACACAAAATGTGTTCGCTTTGCGGGTCTTAATCTCAAATCACCACCAAGACGCGCATCATGTCTTGATAGGTTGATATATGTCATTTAAAGATTTAGGCGTTAACGCTGCGCTTGCCAAGGTGTTACATACCTCTGGAATCGAAAATCCATTCCCAATTCAAAAAGCAACTCTACCTGATGCAATTGCTGGTAAAGATATTTTAGGCAGAGGCCAGACTGGCTCTGGTAAAACTCTTGCCTTTGGTCTGGCGTTAATGACCAGACTTGCCGGAAGAACAGCTGCCCCTATGAGACCACTTGCTTTGGTTTTATCACCAACTAGAGAGCTTGCAATGCAGATCAGCGATGTGATCGCACCGTTGTCACGATCAGTTAATTTAAATTCACAAGTTGTCGCAGGTGGACTTTCTTACTCAAAACAAATACAAGCTTTAAAACGTGGTGTGCCAATTGTGGTGGCGACCCCTGGGCGATTAATTGATTTGATTCAAAAGAAGCACATTAAGTTAGATGATATTGAGATAACTGTTTTAGATGAAGCAGATCAAATGGCGGATATGGGATTTTTGCCAGATGTGAAAAGAATTTTAGATTTGACTAAGCCTGGTGGCCAGCGGATGCTGTTCAGTGCCACATTAGATAAGGATGTTGACTCACTGGTTAAGAAGTACTTAAAAAATCCTGTTACCCACTCCCTAGCTAATGAGAAATCAACCGCTGGAAATATGACTCACCATGTATTGATTATGGAGCAATCACATAAAGATTTAATCACCTCACAGATTGCAGCTAGAAAAGGAAAGAGTATTTTCTTTGTTAGAACCAAGCATGGAGCAGATAAGTTAACTAAGCGGATGAATGAAGCAGGAGTTGCAGTTGGAGCCCTCCACGGTGGCAAAACTCAGGCACAAAGATCTCGCGTACTGGAGGCATTTAAATCAGGAGCAACAAATGCATTAGTTGCAACAGATGTTGCAGCAAGAGGAATACATGTTGATGATGTCTCACTAGTTGTCCATGTTGATGCGCCAGAAAACCACAAAGATTATCTACACAGAGCTGGCAGAACCGCTAGAGCAGGTGCTGTTGGAACTGTGGTAACTCTTGCAACTCATAAGCAACGAAAAGGTGTGCATGGGTTAGCTGCAAGAGCAGGGGTTAGATTAAATGAATCAACAGTTAGACCAATGGATGCAAACTTAATAAAGGTAACTGGAGCAGCAGAACCTTCTGGGATTCCAGTAATCAGCACACAAGGTGGGAAAAGTGATGATGGGGGAAGATCAGGTGGTTACCGTGGATCAAGATCTCGGGGTGGTGGAAAGAAAAAGAAATCTCGGCCACGCCCACATGAGCGTCGAAAGCGCCCTAGGTAGCTCAGAAGTTTAGTTAAATACCTCTCCTATGGCTTCGATAACAAATCAGATTGAATCAAATGGTATTAACTTTATTGATCAATCAGAAAGACGAGGCACTGCCCGTTCTTTGTTTTGGCCATGGGCTGCGGCAAATGTTTCATTTCTAGCGCTCTCCTATGGATCTTTTTTTCTAGGTTTTGGAATCTCCTTTTGGCAAGCAACTGCAGCAGCAGCAATTGGAACCTTAGGTAGTTTTTCATTAGTAGCAATCTCATCCTTAGCAGGCAAGCGTGCCAACGCACCCACTATGACATTATCTCGAGCAGCATTTGGTGTTAAAGGAAATCGATTACCTGGCTTTTTATCATATTTAATATTTGTTGGTTGGGAGACAGTCTTAGTCTCCCTTGCCACATTAGCCTCAGAAACTGTTTTCACAAGAGTAGGAAATATTGATCCTGATCTATCAAAAATCTTTGGATTTTTACTAGCAGGTGGATTAACAATTATTGGTGGCGTTTTAGGTTTTAAAGTAATTATGAAAATTCAATTTTTTCTTACAATAACCACAATTGCTTTGACTGCCGGATACATATTGCTAACAATTGACTCAGTTGATTGGGCGAAGGTATCGGCAATTGAAAATGGCACAACAGCTGGATTTATTGGCGCGGTAATCTTTGCGATTACTGGAATTGGACTTGGTTGGGTTGGTTGCGCAGCTGATTACTCTAGGTATTTACCAAGAACAGTCTCCGGTAGAGCAGTCATCGGTTGGACCATTTTTGGTGCCTCTATTGTGCCAATTGTCCTAGTAATTTATGGATCACTTCTTGCAGCAAGTAGTGATGAGTTAAATCAACAGGTAGCAACCGATCCAATTGGTGCTCTAACTACATTGCTACCCACCTGGTACTTAATTCCCTTTGCTTTTGTAGCAATTCTTGGGTTAATAGGTGGTGCGATTTTAGATCTTTACTCATCTGGATTGGTATTGGTTTCAATTGGCCTACCAGTTAAAAGATATGTGGCTGCAAGTATTGATGGGCTGATAATGACAATTGGTACTATTTATTTGGTTTGGTTTGCAAGTGATTTCTTTGTGCCATTTCAAGGCTTTTTAATTACCTTAGGCGTGCCAGTTGCTGTCTGGTCTGGATTATTTGTGGCAGATGTATTGCTTCGTAAGAGTTATGCCGAAAAAGAGCTATTTGATGCAAATGGTAGATACGGTGCCTATAACTTCAAATCTATTGGGCTAGTTGTTTTTGGCACAATAATTGGTTGGGGATTAGTTACAAACTCACTTGCTTCCTGGTTATCTTGGCAAGGTTATTTACTCTCACCAATTGGCGGCAAAGAGGGTCAATGGGCTTATGCAAATCTTGGCGTGATTGCAGCTTTACTTATTGGCTTTATTGGTCACATCTTGATCTCTAGAGGTGAGATAAAAAAACAGGAAGTTTAATTCTTCCAAGATGTAAATAGTGGCCTACCTTCGGCATACCCAGCAGCAGATTGAATACCTATTACAGCTTTTTCATTAAACTCAATTAAATTCTTAGCACCGCTATATGTGCAGGA